>ERZ650311.1241-NODE-1241-length-13036-cov-9.434481_pt1 | contig 13036 bp, 17 predicted proteins | sample MGYA00376247_ERZ650311 | MGnify/ENA primary metagenome ERZ650311 (study PRJEB26733, sample SAMN07839324) | wastewater metagenome | biome: small river; feature: stream; material: water | place: USA: North Carolina | collected 2016-07-28 ... | reverse complement strand
TTATTCATCATGTGGCCGATAGTGAAGCCCAGTCCTATGCACGTCTACGCCGCTTGATTGCAGAACCAGGAACTCAGATACAGGGGTACGACGAAGGTAAGTGGGCGGCGAACCCCACACTTGCTTACTCAAACACCGATACAGCCGCTTCTTTGGAAGTTTTCGCAGCAGTGAGAAAATCTTCGCATCTCTTGCTCCTAAGACTTAGTGAAGCACAATTAGATAACAAGGGCGTGCATACAGAATCAGGTGAGTACTCAGTTCGCACCTGGCTCCAGACTTACACCAATCACCCGAAAGATCATGCAGAACAAATTAGAAAGCAGCTTCGGTAAGTCATGCCAATTCTCAATGTTGAGATGCAGATGTGCATTTCAATAGCTGCCAGACCAAGCAATATTGGTACTCGTTTCCATAACTTTCTCTATGACGAGCTTGACCTTAACTTTGTCTATAAGGGCTTTGCCGTTGACGATGCCGAAGGTGCAGTCCGTGCTGTCCGCGCCTTGAAAATAAGAGGCGCCGCCGTTTCAATGCCCCATAAAGAGGCTGTTATTCCTTTTATGGATGAGCTTGATATTTCGGCTAGCGCAATCGATGCCGTAAATACGATTGTAAATACCGATGGGTACCTCAAGGCATATAACACCGATTATCAAGCTGTGGTTGATGCTCTTGCGCACCATAAAGTCGATAAGAATTTTTCAGTCCTCGTGCGCGGTTCAGGAGGAATGGCGAAGGCGGTAATAGCTGCATTTCGGAACTCAGGTTTTGCAAATCTCACCGTGCTTTCTCGAAATGAACAAACCGGGAAAACCCTGGCAAATAAATACGGATATAAGTGGCTTTCAGAGGACGATCTCGGCAGCCTTCCCAATTGTGATGTTTTAGTGAATGTCACACCGCTAGGAATGTCAGGTGGAAATGAGGGGGAGTTATCTTTCTCTGAGGAATTAATTAAGCGCTCTCATGTGGTCTTTGATGTGATTGCAATGCCAGTTGAGACTCCACTATACGAATTAGCAATCAAGCATCAGAAGCAAGTAATTAGCGGAATGGAAATCATGGCTTCACAGGCTGCTCTTCAATTTGAACTTTACACAGGGTTAAAGCTCACAGAAGATCAAGTGAGCCGCGCATCACAATTTTCTCGAAGCACTTGATCACCAAATTATCCGAGCCTTTGGTCTAGTGCGCTCAACGAGTTATGCGAGTAACGTTGTTAGCGATTAATAGGAGGCGACTATGGAGATTCGCTTAGCATTAGGACCCCTTCTTGATGCCTTGAAACAGAATGCGCTCACGGCACCAACCACAAATGAATTTTGCTCGGAAGTTGTAGCGATGATTAAGCCATACTTCAAGGTATCTGATCTCGTTTTATTTACACGATTTGATAATGATTCGCTTGAATTAGTTGGTATGCATGGGCGCCCATACGCAAGGCTCATTGATGGAAGATTCCTCAAACTTAGCCGAAAAACCCCAGTTACCGATGCAGTAAGACTTCAGCGAAATCAGGTATGGCCGAATAATAAGAAATTGCTCCTTGAATATCCTGAAATCATTGAATGGCCAAAAATTATTCATTCAGTAATAGCTATCCCCGTAATCATTAAAGGAATTTCAGTTGCAGGATGTGCTTTTCTTCTTGATGAGGAGTTCGCGATGAGTGACTTTACTGATTCATCCGACTTCCTAGTTGCAGTCTCGAATCTCATCTACGATGTACACCTCAGGACTTCAATTTAATTTTTTTGGTGACAACAACGGGGTTGAACTCAAAATGCTTTCTTAAGAGTAGATACATGATCAACAAGGGCAAAGCCACCATGATTGCACCAGCCGCAAGAACGCCCTGATCGGGAATTACTCGGTTGAAAGCGCCCACTCGGGTCAGCGATGTTGTGATTGGAAAGTATTGATCCCGCTTAAGAAGCGACCAAGCCCAGAAGAAGTCGTTATAAATCCAGACCGTGAGAAGAATTGCCAAAGCAGTGAGCGGGGCGCGCAGCATTGGGAGAATCACGGAGTAGTAATGTCGCATCACAGAAGCTCCATCGATCTGAGCTGCCTCTGATAACTCTTTGGGAATTGATTGAAGATGCGAATGTAGGACAAAAGTTGCAAATCCCGTCTGAAGTGCGATGTGCACGAGTATTACGCCTAGGTAGTTATCGTAGAAAATTGTCTTGCTCCCCAAAATTGATCCAACGAATAGATACATTTTAAAGATGGGGTAGTAGATAAATTGAGCCGGAAGCATGCTTCCCGCAGTGAAAGCCAGGAGAAGAACCTTCTTATATTTAATGTTGTACTTGGAAATCCCGAATGCAACGAGACTTCCGAAGAAGAGAATGAAGAAGATGCTCGGAATGAGAATGATGACGGTATTGAGAAAGTACTTTACGACTGCCATTTTTTGAAGTGCAGTTTGATAATTTTCAAGGCTAAGTCTTTTTGGAACGGATAAGAGTCCATTTTGTAACACATCAGAATATGGTCGTAGTGAAGACCATATTGTCCATAGAATTGGAAAGAGCCAAGCAATTGCGAAGATCATAAGAAATGCCGAGATTGCTCGATCTTTTACTGCTTGTGAGACTAGGCGCTGCTTTGTAGCCGTACTCATGCGTTGAATCTACCGGTAAAGTTACTCATATGGCTGAGAATCTACGAATCCAATGCATCACTATCGACGCGCATGACTTGAAGAAGGTCGCCAGTTTTTGGGCGCAAGCATTGGACTGGAAAGTCACCTTCGAAGATGAGAATGAAATATCTATAGAACTTATCGATGAAAGCCCAGAGGTCGGCCGCATCCCTGACATTCTTTTCATCAAGGTTCCTGACGATAAGGTTGTGAAGAATCGCCTGCACTTTGATTTGCGCCCACAAGATCAGGCAGCCGAGGTTGCACGCTTAGAAGCTTTGGGAGCCAAGAAGATTGATATCGGCCAGAACAAAGATTCTGAAAAATCTTGGGTAGTGATGGCCGATCCAGAAGGAAATGAGTTCTGTGTATTGCGTGAGCGAAAGCAATGACACTGGGATTTTCTGAAGCAAGAACTGCTTACATCGATAAATACCCAACCTCTCCCTTCTTCGATACCTGGGTACCGGAGGAGAAGTTTGTTGGAGCCGAAATAGATAGCCACGGTAATTTCACCATCAGTCGCGAAGATGAGGGAATCTACGGAATCGCGCTAGGACCTTCGCCAGTAATTCCAGTTGATTGGAAGAACTTTTCAATGGAGTCTCAGGGAATTGCATCATTGCCATCCGATTTTAAAGTAGTGGCAGAGTGGGATTGTTATTGGGCTCCAACGGTAGAAGGTAAATTGCAGAGTTCTGCCAGATCAACCAATGCAGAAATCAACGCATTTCTTCACCAACATGCACCGGATTCATCGGTTTATCCGGGCAATGATGAAATTCTGCAATGGGTGGAAATTCAAAATGAGGGCGAACTTGTTGCTGTAGCTGCGCTCTGCCGTTGGGAATCAGGTCGAGTCGTGATCTCGTCGGTTGCAACTCATACTGATCGCCGAGGAAAAGGATTTGGAAAGCAATTGATTGAAAAGTGCCTCATCGCTGGCTCACAATTGGGTGAGGAGTATCTCTGCCTTGGCGTACGTCACAGAAATGAGAGCGCTCAGCGTCTTTATGCCTCAACTGGATTCGCTTTGATGCATAACTTTTCCTACTGCGAAAGACGGTAAACTCATCTCATGTCTGATTCCAGCACCCTTGAGCGTCTTCGGGTCTATCGCAAGACCTACTGGGCGATGCTGGTTTCCTCAACGCTCAGCCTCATTGCCTCACTAGTTCTCTCATACGATGCAATTAAATTGGCCGAAAAACCAGCTGGAAAACTGGCCTGCGATATTAACGCAGTTGTGTCCTGTGGCAAGGTCGCTAAGTCATGGCAATCAAGCCTGCTCGGTTTCCCGAATTCATTTATTGGATTGATGCTAGAGCCAGTCATCATCACAGTTGCAATTGCCGGTCTATCGCTCGTCGCATTTCCTAAGAAGTTTATGCGCGCCGCTCACATTGGTTATGGGCTTGGACTTATCTTTGCACTCTGGTTGCTGTCGCAATCTCTCTTTGTGATTCACGCACTCTGCCCATGGTGCTTGCTCGTCACTATTTCAACTGTCACAGTCTTTTCAACAATCACTCGAATCGTGATTATGGAGAATCACTGGAGCCTCTCAGCTGAGCACCACCAGAAGCTTGTAGATTTGCTTGATCGCGGTTGGGGTCGAGTTCTTTACACCGTTACATATGCAGTACTCATACTCGCGATTTACTTCAAATATGGTCAGGAAATACTCTCATGAAGGCTTCTCCCAGCGACCAGCAAGCAATCCTTGAAGTTCAAAACCTTGATGATCAACTAGCTTCACTCGCACAGCGCGAAGCAAACTTGCCTGAATCAATTGCGCTCAACGCAGTTGTGATCAAGCGCAATAACGTGCGCGATCTCCGTATTGCTGCTGAGACAGAACGCACCGATGTGAAGCGCGAGCTCGCTCGTGCTGAAGGTGATGTAGAGCAGATTGTTACGCGAATTCAGCGCGATGAAGCTCGCCTCAACTCAGGCACCGGCACACCGAAGGAACTCGAGCAGACGCAGCACGAGCTCGTGACCCTTGGCCAGCGCCGCGCTGAATTAGAAGAGGCTGAGCTCACCATCATGGTGCAAGTGGAAGGCATCACAAATCGCATCAACGAATTAACTGCGGAAGAAGCAAAGCTCGCAGAAGAGATTGCGGATCTTGAAATCAAGAAGGAGAACGCGCTTACCATTATTATCAATGAGCGTACTTCTGTCAGCGAGAAGCGTGCCGCCATTGCAGCGCCAATTTCTCAAGATTTGAAGGATTTATACGTCAAGCTTGCAGCTGACAACAACGGGAACGGCGCAGCGCTATTGGTAGGTAACGAATGTAAGGGCTGCCATCTCACTATTAATACAACTGAAGTCCAGCGAATCTCGACTTTGCCAGCAGAAGAAGTTGTTCGCTGCGAGCAGTGCCGGTGCATCTTGGTCCGCGGCTAATCAAGATGGCACGCACATTTCGACTCACCGCAGATGGCGGATCTCGCGGCAATCCAGGTCCTGCCGGATATGGCGCAGTCGTCAGCGAAAATGGAAAGATTCTTGCCGAGCTCTATGACGTAATTGGTATTGCAACAAACAATGTTGCCGAATACAGCGGGCTTCTTGCTGGACTTACTCATATCCATCAACTCGATGCGGAAGCGACAATCGAGGTTGCTATGGATTCAAAACTGGTCGTTGAGCAGATGTCTGGTCGTTGGCAGATCAAGCATGCAGATATGCGTGATCTTGCGAAACAGTGCAGAGATGCCCACAACCCGTCTCTCGTGACATATAAGTGGATTCCGCGCGATGAGAATTCACATGCAGATCGCTTGGCAAATAAGGCGCTCGATAGCGGTAAAGCATCCGAGCCGATGACCCAGATACAAGAAAATTACCTAACAGATCGACTTCGCAGTTCAGAAGTGCCAACAACAATTTACTTTGTTCGTCACGGTGAAACTATTTTGACTCCAACTCGAAAGTTTTCTGGAATTGGGGCGCTTGACCCAGAGCTCACCGAAGAGGGGCTAGAACAAGCCAAGCGAGTTGCGGCAGAGGTTGCAAAGTTAAAGCCTGAAGTTTTGATTTCATCTCCGCTGAAGCGAACACGTCAAACAGCAGAAGAGATTGCGAAGAGAACTCATTTAGAGATCATCTTTGATGAAGATTGGTATGAACTCTCATTCGGCACCTGGGACGGAAAATCAATCGAAGAGGTAAAGGCTGAGAGCCCTGATGATTATCAGGCTTGGTTGAACTCGTCTTCATATCGCCCTGGTGGTGGCGAGTCTTATGACGAAGCACGACTGCGTATTGATGCAGCGCTAGAGAAGGTATTAGCTGATTACCCAGGAAAGAACGTCGTTGTCGTTACTCATAATGGAGTCATCAAGAGCGCGGTAAACCTTGCTATTGGCGGTCCTAATGATGGCGTCTTCCATATGGATGCAACACCTTGTTCTATTTCATCTATCTCGCTCTGGGCTTCAGATGGCCTACGTGCACTGCGCTCATTTAACGAGCGCGGACATCATCGCTAAGAGTTAGGCCATCATTTCGCGCACAAGCGGAATTACCTTTGTGCCATAGAGCTCGATTGATTTCATCAATTGCTTTTGTGGCATTGGACCATTGCAATACTTGAAATCAAAGCGTTGCGCGCCAACTGACTTGAGCGCATACACAATCTTCTTTGCAATCGTCTCAGGTGAACCGACATAGAGCGATCCAGATTGAGCCTCGGTCATAAAGTGTTCCTGAGTTGTTGGAGCCCAGCCGCGTTCGCGACCAATCTTGTTGTAGAGCGCAAAGTAATTTGGCCACAATTCATTTAGCGCCTGTTCATCGGTCTCTGCACAGTGGCCAGGAGAGTGAATCGAGATTGGAAGTTCTGGCTTTCCGTACTCGGCCAATCGATTGCGATAAAGGTGAGCAAAAGGTGCGAATCGAGCAGGGTCTCCACCAATGATTGCAAGTGCCATCGGCATACCTAAACGAGCAGCGCGGACAACTGATTCAGGAGTACCACCGACACCAACGCGAACCGGAATAGAACCGCGTTCGGTCTTTGGGTAGACCTCTTGATTAATCAATGGTGTGCGAATAGAACCTGACCACGTTACTGGCTTCTCTTTTATAAGTTCACTGAGAATCTGCAACTTCTCTTCAAAGAGAACACTGTAATCATCGAGGCTATAACCAAAGAGTGGAAAAGACTCAATAAACGATCCTCGGCCAGCTGTGATTTCTGCGCGACCATGAGAAAGAGCATCGATGGTGGCGAAGCGCTGATAAACGCGAATGGGGTCTTCACTTGAAAGGACTGTGACGCCGGTTCCAAGAACAATGCGCTTAGTCTTTGTTGCAATTCCGGCGAGGACTGTATCTGGAGCAGAGATTGCGAAGTCATCGCGGTGATGCTCGCCGACGTTTATGTGGTCGATACCGAGATCATCGGCAAAGACCGCTTGTTCTACTAGGTTTCGAATGACCTCAGCTGCATGAATCGGTTTTCCGGAATCATCATTCTGCATATCCCCGAAGGTGTCGAGGCCAAACTTTAACTCCATACTTCAACAACTCGCTTAATGTCTGCGCTACGTCCTGGAAGTTGATATTGAATAAAGTTGGTGTTCTGCTCATCAATTGTACTCGCTGCGTCTACAACGAAACCGTTCCATTCAAAACCCGTAGTCGTGTGCGCATCGGCTAAAAGTGTGACGTCATAACCGCGCTCGAGTGCCGCCATGCTGGTATGTCGAACGCAGTTGTTGGTCTCTGCCCCACAAATATAGAGGTGGCTGATCTTCTTTGCGGCGAGCACATCTTCGAAGTTGGTTGCCTCAAAGGTGCTGCGGAAAGTCTTTTCAATAATCTCTTCACCAGGTGCTGGAACTAGTTCAGGAACAATTTGCCAGCCATCGGTATTGAGAGGCAGATCTTCAGCGGAGTGGCGAACCCAAATAACAGGAACTCCTGCATTACGAGCACCCTCTACGGCTTTTGCCATATTGGCGACGATCTCATCACGCTTATATGCGTCCTTAACGACATTTACTTGTACATCGATAACTATGAGTGCTGCCTCGCCACGCTCGCTCTTATTGATTCCCATACTCCAAGCGTAGACTGGAATAATGAAACTGAAAAACAAGGTTGTTATCGTTACGGGTGCCGGTAGCGGAATGGGCCGTGAACTTGCTCTGGAATTGGTTCGCCGCGGCGCCAAAGTGGTTGCTCTGGATATGCATTCAGCCAGCGTCGAAGAGACTGCCCACTTGGCTGGTTCAGCAGTCACCGCTCTAGTTCTCGATGTCACGGATCGCGTTGCAGTTGCAGCGCTGCCGGCTCGAATCGAGGCTCTTGTTGGTCCTGCAGATGTGCTGATTAACAATGCCGGAATCATTCAACCTTTTGTGCCAATCAATGAATTGACAATCGAGCAGGCCGAAAAGGTAATGAATGTAAATTTCTATGGCCCCTTTGCCATGGTGAAAGCATTTCTTCCAATGCTACTGAAGCGCCCAGAGGCACATATTCTCAACGTCTCCTCGATGGGTGCATATGCTCCAGTTCCAGGTCAGAGCGTCTACGGTGCTTCAAAAGCTGCGGTGAAGTTATTTACTGAAGGACTTCGTTCGGAATTGAGAGAGACCAACGTCGGAGTCACTATTGTTTTTCCAGGCGCTGTCGCAACCAACATCACCACAAACTCTGGGATTGATTTGCCGGAAGTTAGCGCGGATGCTTCATCGTTTAAGCAGACTTCCGCTCAAGTTGCAGCAAAGATGATGGTCGATGCAATTGAAAAAGGAAAGCCACGAATTACAATCGGAAAAGATGCGGCAATGATGGATCGTCTTTCACGAATCAATCCAGTCTTCGCGGCAAATTTGATTTACAAACAAATGAAAAGTTTGCTTGGTTAATTTCGCAGATAGTCAATGATTGCTTGATGATCTTTGACTAAGCCTTTGTACTCGATTGTTTCGGGCGCAAAACTGGCGAGAGTTTCAGCAAATAGCGCCGCTGATTGAGGGTCGGTTTTAATCCAAGCGAGCGGTTCGGCACGGTTGCGAATGGTGAAATAGAGGAAGTCACCCGTGTGTGATCGCGTCAGCGTTTGGCGCTCTGTACGCCACCAGTAATCTGCTGGCCTTGCAGGCGAATGAATAGAGGTCGGTTGGTGCAGATCAGCGGTGCTGTGGAGCGACCAATTCTTCCGCCAAACCGGGCGATCTACGCCGACTTTATCGAAGGTAGCGGTCATGTATGGAGCAAGCGCCGTGGCATACCCGGGAACAGGGGAGTGCACGGCATCCATCCCCTTGCCGAGTTTTTCGGATAACTTCCAACGCGACGGAAATAGAACAGCGCCTGCGACTATTCGCCATTCATTATTTTCTCGAGCAAGTACAACGAGATCTTCACCAATAATCGACGAGAGATGTAATAGTGCGTCTGATGCTTCAAGATCAACAGAGGTGGATGTGGGTAAATGCCTCACCACATTTCCTTCAACTAGAAAAAATTGAGAGTGGAACTGCTTCAAGTTCTCCGCAATTAGATAAACGAGCTCTACGGTCGCAGCCTCATATCCGGGTAAGAATTGATAGACCACATCGCGGGCCGACATTGCTAATTCAATTCGTTCAGGAATTTGCGTAATCAAATCGTCGCCACCTTCAAGCCAATCACTGGCTTCGAGTGAACGTAGCCCCATGTTAAGTCGAAACGGCTTGCCATCAGCAGGAGGGGCATAGACGTAGCCGGTGGACATAGCCTTAGTATTGCTGAGCGCCCCGGGGTTACCTAAAACACTCCGATAAGGGCCACTTTCGATTTGTGGCGCTCAATTCAGGGGTGCTACAGTATTTACGCAACACCAATGTTGCGTAAATCGAAGGGCAAGCGATGCTAGCGAATTTCTTGATTGGGCTCCGCGAAGGACTTGAGGCTGCGCTGGTAGTGGGAATCCTTATCGCTTACCTCAAGAAGATCGGACAGGCAGCGCGCACACGCGTGATCTGGTCTGGAGTCTTTACCGCGATCGCAGCATCAGCAGCATTCGGTTCATTCTTTACAATTTCTTCATTCGAACTTGAAGGCAAGGCAGAGCCTTTCGTTTCAGGAACGCTCTCAGTTATCGCAGGTGGATTAATTACTTGGATGATCTTGTGGCTAGCGAAGAAGGCTCGCTTCTTGAAGCAAGAACTTGAAGGCGCAATGGATCGCGCGATTGCAACCGGCACCGGTTCACTCTTTGCGCTCGCTTTCTTCTCTGTTGGTCGTGAAGGACTTGAGACTGCAATCTTTATCTGGAACGGTGCGCTCGCAGCAAATGGCGCAAAGACTGTTGTCGCAGGAACTTTCCTAGGTCTTGCTGTTTCAGTTGTTATCGGATGGCTGCTCTACCTTGGAGCACTTAAGGTCAATCTTGGTAAGTTCTTCCGCTACAGCGGAATTGCACTGGTATTTGTTGCTGGTGGAATGTTCAGCTATGCAATCCATGAATTCCAGGAAATCAACTTGCTCCCAGGTGATTCATCGAAGCTCTATGACATTTCAGGAATTATCGATCCTGAAGGCTTGCTTGGCTCAATCCTTAAGGGTGCCCTTAACTTCACACCAACTCCATCGGTTCTTCAGGCGATTGTCTGGGCAGCTTATGTAATCCCTGTGGGATACACATTCTTTAAGAAGCCTAAGAAGGTTACAGTTCCTGCTTAAGTAAACGGTGTTGGGTCTCAATCTTCTGACCGAAGTACGAAGATCCAATAATCAGAGCAGCACCGAGAAAACCAAGCAGAGCAAGGCTTTCGCCGCCGAGCGAGATACCAACGATTACTGCCCACACTGGTTCTGTACCGAGTAACAAACTGGCGCGAGATGAAGATGTTTTGCGAATTGCCCACATAGTTACTAAGAAGGCGAATGCCCCACAGAGCAGGCTGAGAAAGGCTAGATCAAGCCAGAGGCCGGCATCAAAGGTTGATATTGCATCACGGACTCCCTGTAGAGAGAAAGCTGTGTAGATAACTCCGCAGGTAATGCTTTGTAGCAGCGTGATGCTGACAGAGCTGTAACTCTTTCCGGTGGTCAGATGACCCATCGCAGTCACATGGATTGCGCGAGTAATCGCTGCCGCCAACATCAGCCAATCACCTAAGCCGGGTGTGGCAAAACCCTTATCGGAAACTAGTAGAGCTACGCCTACAACTGCAGTAACTGTTGCGACAAAGAAAGATCGAGGTAGCCAGTTCTTTGATGCGATGGATTCGAGAATTGGCGTGAAGATAATGGCCAAGCTGATGATCAAGCCAGCGTTAGTCGCTGATGTTTTTGAAACACCCGTGGTCTCAAAGAAGAGAATGAGCGCTTGAGATGAACCTAGGCCGATGCCCAATATCCATTCCGGCTTTGTGATTCGATCTCTGCGAATAAACCAGATTATTGCCATCGCAGTCGATGTGGAGATGAAACGAAGACTGAGAACAGTGAGAACAGGCGCGTGTTCTGTGAGCGTCTTGGCGGAGAGATAGCTTGCGCCCCATAAAGCGGCAACCAGAAGAAGTGAGAGGTCGACTCTTCGGTTCTTTACGCTCGCGATAATCGACATTTGAGAAGCCTATATGCAAGAGCCTTGCAGATGCGAGAGGATAAATTAGTTGAAATTTCAACTAATTTAGTTTAAGATTCAACCATACCGTTCACCGCGGTCATAACCTCTAGTAAGCACTTCAAGCAAAGGAAATCAGATGTCAGTTCTTTCAACACTTCCAGCAGGTACATACACAATCGATGCATCACATAGCCGCGTTGGATTCAGCGCTCGTCACGCAATGGTGACAAAGGTTCGTGGTTCATTCAACGACTACACAGGTTCAGCAGTTGTTGCTGATGGCGCAGCATCAATCTCAATCGAGATCTCAGCTGCTTCAGTTGATACTCGCAGCGCAGACCGCGATGGACACCTCCAGTCACCTGACTTCTTCGATGTAGCAAACTTCCCAAAGATCACTTTCAAGTCAACATCAGTGAAGGATGGCGGCGCAGGAATCGTTGTGACTGGTGACCTCACAATCAAGGACGTTACAAAGCCACTTACAATCGAATTTGAATACACCGGAACAGCTAAGGATCCATTCGGTAACGACCGTTTCGGTTTCGAAGGCGCAGCAGAGATCAATCGTAAGGACTTCGGTCTTACCTGGAACGCAGCGCTTGAGACAGGCGGAATTCTCGTATCTGAGAACATCAAGCTTGAGTTCGAAATCTCAACAATCGCAGCTAAGTAATTCCACTGAGAATGGCCTCGCACATCTGTGCGGGGCCATTTTTCATGTCTAGAATTAGCGCATGGCTATAAGCGATGGAGACCGCGAGAAGTACTTTCCTCTGATTGAGAAGAAGTACGGCGAAAAGATGTCTTACTGGTTCAAGGTGATGAAGCAACTTGAGGGCGAGAAGTATCCTGTTCAAATCGCACATCTACGTGAGAACTACGGCTTCTCTCATGCACATGCCAACGCGCTCGTGATGTATTCACGTGGATCTGAATCCTCAAAGCGATTTGATACTCCAGCCGAATACTTCAAGACAGTCACGCCAACTCAGGCAAAGACGATGAAGGCGATTTTCAAAGCAATCACAAGCAAGTATCCGCAGCTTGAATTAGTGGTGGCCTGGAATAAGCCCATGCTCAAATTTGAAAATCACTACATCTTTGGAATCGCAGCTGCGACCAACCACATCTTGATTGCACCTTGGAATCAAGATGTCTTGAAGAAGTATGCGCCTAAGTTCAAGGAGTTTAAGGTCAATAAGAAGACGATTGCACTGCCAAATGATTGGGCCGTTGATGCCAAGGTATTACAGGCAATCGCTAAAGAATCACTTGCTGCGCTTTAGCCTTCAGCAATCTGTTTGAGGCGTTCCTTAATAATCTTCTTTAGCAATGTCTTAGGCATTGGCTTCTCTTTATCGAAGTGAATCGATCCTTTGGTCTGTTCATAATTTGCGAGCTCATTTTTGAGGCGAGCGCCGATGGATCCACTGTAGGGAAATATGCTGTTGTGGTTCTTATATCCATCAAAGCCAATCACACCTTTGCCGTTTATTGCGAAGGTAGGAATTCCATACTTAATAACTTCATCTGCATCCGGTAGCGCCTCTGCAATGATGGCGCGGACTGCTTGTAGTGCATCGCGCTGAGGCATATCGAACTTCTTTAAGTGAGCTGTGATTTCGGCCTTACTCATAGTGTGATGCTAGTCCTTTTCATCCACCGGTTAAAGTATTATTTAGCCATGACTTTCACAGGACTCAATATTGTTGGTGTACTCGTTGCGTTTGTAGTTTCATTTATTAGCGGTGGTATTTGGTTCGGTCCAAAGACTTTCTATCCGATCTGGATGAAGG
>ERZ650311.1240-NODE-1240-length-13042-cov-8.071379_pt1 | contig 13042 bp, 12 predicted proteins | sample MGYA00376247_ERZ650311 | MGnify/ENA primary metagenome ERZ650311 (study PRJEB26733, sample SAMN07839324) | wastewater metagenome | biome: small river; feature: stream; material: water | place: USA: North Carolina | collected 2016-07-28 ... | reverse complement strand
TATTGGTTGTATTAGGATTTTGATTCGTAATATAACTGTTATTGGTTGTATTAGGATTTTGATTAGTGTTATATTCGTTATTGGTTGTATTAGGATTTTGATTCGTAATATAACTGTTATTGGTTGTATTAGGTGAAGGTGAGGCAGGCGGCACCACTGGCTCATTTAATTGAGGAGCCTGAATTGTTGGTGAAGTTTGTTTTTCGACAACCCTTTCACGCTTGGTTATTTCCTTGACGTGAGGATTTTTCTTGATATAATCTTCAAATTCTTTTAGAGTTAGGAAGGCATCGCCAGTAATATACTTGACATTTTCATCTGCTTCTTTAGGGTCTTTACCAGCTTTGGCAGCTTGTAAAACTTCTTCAATTCTAACTTTATCAATTCTACCACGTTGCCCAATATGTTGAGCTTTGGCAGCTTCACCATAATATATTTTTGTTACTTCCTTTTCTGTAAGCTTGACGCCTTTATCAGCAATATCCTTGGCAATTTTTTGAGCCTTGGACCCTTCAGGAAGTTCTTTGGCAGCCTTAACAGGGTCTTCCGCTATCTTACGAATGGTTTCATTTCTTTGCTCGGCAGTCTCATTCATCTCATAAAGAGATGCAGCCATTGAAAGAGGGGCAATCGCTTTACCAATATAAGGAGCAGCTACCTTAAAAGCGCCAGCAGTCTTGGTAAACATATTGGTAATCTTGTTACCAATTGAAGTAGCAGCCTCAGGTAATACAGAAGCTTTTTGTAATACTTTAGAACCAGTTTCTTTAATACCGTCTATAATATTAGAAATTGGTTTAGTTAATGGTGCCTTGGTTGTAGGAGTAACCTTAGGAGCAGTTGTAGTAGGTGTTTTCTTACGAAATAAATCCATAAGAGATTTGCTGGCAAGACCACCAGCTACTACTTCAGCAGCACCTATACCACCATTATTATTAGCTTTTGATGTTGTGTCTGTATTAGCTTTTGATGCATCGCCAAACAATGCGCCAATTCTTTGTGTTAATAATCCTTTGAGTTCATTGAATTTATAAGTAAGAGAATTGACATTTTGTTGAATATTATCAACTTTAAAATTCAAATCTTCTAGCTTATTATTGATATCATTTCTATCCGCAACATTATTATTGCGCATAGGGTCATAATTGCGCATAGAAGTATTGCGAGGAATATTTAACGAAGGATTATGTGAAACAATATGAGAATTATTTCTATATGGTCTCCCTGAAGGATGAGGCCCCGCAATACGTCTACCTAATGAGCCAAAACCATTAGATATGACTTCATCATAAAATATATCCCTAAATCTTTCTCTAGGATTGATTGGATATGTTGGAATAATAGGATTAACAGGATTAGGATTAGCAGGAGTTGTAGGTATTGATCCTGTAGAATCTGAACTAGGTACAGAACCACCTACCTTATAATCTGATTTAGGCGACGGTAGAGGTTGAAATGGACCATGAAAGCTGCCATTGGACGTAGGTACAGAACCACCTTTCTTAGTGGTTATCTTCTTTTCATAGATAGAAGGATCAATAGTAGACTTAGGAATAGGTTTAGGTGCCGGAATATCATACTGTGTATGCCCTCTGCCACGCATAGGAATTTCAGCCGGCTTTGGAGGATTATTAGGCGTAGTTAATGGATTAGAGGATGGATTTACATTCTCAGGATGCGTAGGAATAACGGGTGGCGTTCTGATAATAGGAGCCTGTCTATCATATTGGCCTCTATTTCTAGCTTTTTTTGCCGTCGCAGGAGGGGGTGTTTTTGGTTTTGGCTCTGGTGTCGGATCAGTATTATATACTATCTTTTCTTCTGGTGGGCGCCAATCAGGGTCTTCCCAATCTTCACCGGGCTTAAGTTTTGGTTCTTGCCAACGTAGAGGTGTTTTGGCCTTAGTTTCTTTTTTTAATGCATTTTCTCTATTTTTAGCAAGAATTCTCTCTCTAAGGTCTTTCTCTATAGATGAACCTGCCTTTACTCTAATTCTTGGCTTTTCTTTAGGAGTCTCTGATGTTTCCTCAAAGTTTGTATTAGCCATATCTCATTTCCCAATTCTGGCCCATTTGCTGTTGCATACGAAGCTCTTTAAGTTTCTGTTCTTTTTCAATCAAATATGCTTCAGTCATTTGACAATAGATATCGCGCTCGAAAGGAATTAGATTTTCAAGTTCCTTAATACTGTATTTATGATGGAAGGATAAAGACCAGATAACCTTGAGATAATTTTCTAAGTCATTATGACTTAATACAAGGTAAAAAAATCAGCTAACTTATCCAGAACAATTTTACGTTCTGTTCCCATTTTATTGGTATAAGTTACGATATACTCTAGCTTAGGCGTAGAGGCAATGAAATCCTTCATTTTATTATAGGTGTTGATATCAAGCTGTTCAACGAAATTAGTAAGTTTTTCCTTGTTTTTATCATCAATAGTATAGATTTTTTCGCCTTCAAAAATTTTGTCAATACAAGCTAATACCATGGTTTCGACCATTTCAATATCAGACTTGGAACGATACAGAGCGTCGGAATAAACTTCACCAGAAGGATATTTCATTAATAATGCAATTTTATCAGTGACCTTGATAGTTGCATTTGTCTTATCATTCATGGTAGGAAGTCCTACTACCTTGATTTCATTAAGTTTTACTTCAAATTTATAATTAGATTTATCTTCTTCATCATGAAAAATAAGTTCTGCTACGTTGGATACAGAGACAGCACGAATTCTGATAAAAATGTATTCAATATCAAAGATGGCGAGGTTATTAACCTTGATAGTTTTATCAATAATACAATTGGAAACTACTTGTTTGACAGCATCCAGCATATCGCCATGCTCTTTACTTTCTTTGGCAATAAGTAAAATCTTTTCTTCCTTGACAGTCATAGGACGAATCTTGATCCTACGGCTGTTTGAAGGAATAACAACATCATGAGTAGGAATATCAATAATTGGAAAATCGTTCATTTTAAACCTTATAGTGGTAACGTTAATAGATCATTGAGTGATAGACTTTGATATACAGGAGGCAAATCTGCTGTCCAAGTATAAAATGTCCATGTGGTCGGAATTCTAAGTAGTGTATTCTTGTCACCCCAATTTAAAGGAGTATCAGCTACGAATACTGGATACATTTGATAAAAATATACTTTTATCTTAGGTTGATTTGGATCAGCTTCATTGAAAATCCAAAGTTCTGCATCAACAGCGTATTGATTTTTAAAGGCTACCTCAAAGTATTTAAGAGAATTTGGTCCTACAACAGAATTATTACGAAAATCAGAATTAATAATAGATTGACACCATCTCTGTAAAAGACGCCATGTATATCCTTCGCCATCAGATAATACTTCCATATTTATGTCAGAAAAGACAGTTACATATGGTTTATTTTCAAATGGACCATAGCCAAAACGTCTGAATTGATGTGTAGCAATTTGCATACCGGGAAGTTGGGTACCCTGTATTTGAAATTGTAGACGTGCAGCAGCATATTGATTTTGTGCAGCTTCATCGGGGCCAATACCGCCAGTGAATTGACCAAATGGTACAAGAATAGAGGCCGGAGGATTGAGTACCATAATGAAGCGATTATTCTTTAATACACCTTTCTCGCCTATAGCAGCGCGAAATTCTAGGATATCAAATGCCATGTTAGCTGATCATTTCTAGGCTTTCGCCCCAAACAAATTGTTTTGATTTCTTTTGGAAACGCTCGGATGGTAATAGTAATGCCTTATCCCAATCTTTTGGATTAATATAAACGAATTTGGATACTACATGGGTTGCGAGATAACGCTTGACACATGGTCTAAATGCTTTATATCTGGCGGACCCTTTAAGAATACTGTATGATATCTGTAATACTGTACTGGAATCGAATTTCTTATTAGAGGCGGTTCTATACAAAGCATCCATTAACTTTGCTCTAGTAACGGGTGGTAGATAATGTAGATTAATACCAAGGAATCCATCATTATAAAATTCAATGGGAAATATTAATGGAAATTTATCCCAATAAGGTAATGTTTTCTTATGTTTAGCATCATAGAAGAAACAATACATTTTGCCAATAGAATTAATAGTAAGATTTTGGAATGAGGTAAATGGACCAGACGTTTGAAGCATCTTGGGAGCATTGACTTGTGAAATAGACATAGCCATATCACGGAACCAAGTTCGCGCGGCTTTGACATCTTTCAGGTCAACGTCTGCCTTTTTGGCATCCTTATTCATCTTCTCAAATATATAAATTGTTTTATTCCTTGTAATTTATAAGTTTATTTAGATTTCTTTTTATAATGTTTATAATTGATACCTAAATCATCTTCATTTAATACTTTAAATTTCCAACCCTTTTCAGAACAATATTTTTTGGCGGCTTCCCATTTAGCTTGATTGGTAACAAATTCTGTTACTTGTTTAACATAACCTTTTGTTTGTTTTTTTGGTTTAGAAGGCGGTATTGATTGAGATTTAGGTTTTATTTCAATTAATGTTGTAATTATATTTCCATTAGGTTCTTTTCTTTTAATAAGAAAATCAGGAAAATATCTTCTCGGTTTGTTAGTTATTGGAGAAATATATCCAATAAAAAATTCTTCTGATTGCCATTCTATAACATCTGGGCTATTATCTATTGCCATCATAAATTTAAATTCCCAAGAAGAACGATAACATATATTAGATGAATTGCCTTTATATTTTTGAGGATTTGAAGGTTTAAAAAATCCTTTTCTAGGAGCGGTCACTTTGCCACCATTATCAAAATATTTATTTCTTGATATTCTGTGTTTTTCTTTAGTTTCATCTGATTTCTTTTTTCCTAACCAAGAATGATATTTACGTAAATTTTTTAATTTTTCTATAACTTTTTCTGTTATAGGATATGGGTTTACGTTTTTACTTCCTTTTGGCCTTCCTTTACTATATTTATTATTCTTTAAACGTATTCTATTTAATTCTTTTCGTGAACCATCATCTAAAATAGACCATTGATAATGAATAGCACATGTTTGTGAACAAGTCTTTGAATATCCTTTAATAAAATTAATAAATTTTCTAGGATTGGTATGACAACAAGGACATGATATATTTTTATCAATTAAAATATGTTGTTTATAATATTCTTCTGTATTTGTAATTTTATGTTTTAATATTAAATGATTAGCTAAATTCTTACATTCTTTAAAACATATTTGACAAGTATAAATAGACATGGCTGTTGTATTACCTTTCCAAACAATAGAGTTAGTGGGGTTTGCGAGACCCGCGACTAACAATATTTATACTTCTTATAATTTTGATAATAAATACATTAAATTATAACAAAATTTAGGTCAATATGCCCCCTCCATTTCTATTTCCGCCTACAGTTTCTCCTAATAATCCTGCTAGAGCTATTGAAACTAGAAGACGACTAACCTCAAGAATTGGTACTACTCAGTTATTACCATTTGAAGAAGCTGAATATTTTATGGAATTGACTGCTAGTCAATGGAATGGTGTAGCTGCATTACAAATGTCTGGTTTAACAGGTGCGATTGCTGCTGTTTTAGGTGGGTTTGGTTTAGCAGGTGGAGTAAGTGATTTTATTACTAACGGAATTAATGATAAGGTTAGTAATTTATCATTAAAAACAATGCAAGCTGTATATGCATTTCCTATCTGTCAACAAATGACTGATAATATGTCAGTTAGATGGGAAACTACAAGTTTACTTAAAGAAACTGCTAGTGCTGTTGGTGAAGCAGCAAGTGGTGTTATTGGTCGTGCTGTTGGTAGAATTGGTTTGGGGTTGGCAAATGATCTTAAAGATGGATTACAAATTATAACAGGTTTAGCTCCTAATGAATTTATGACGGTATTATTCAAAGGACCATCATTCAAGGAATATACCTTATCATGGGTATTTTCACCAAATGATCAAGCCGCCGCACATACATTACTTGATACAATTCGAGAACTTAATGCTTTTGTAGCTCCCGGCATTGCTACTGGTACAGGGTCTTTGTTATGGACTTATCCATCAATGTTTGATATTGCATTTCGTAAGAGAACAGGTGCATTATCACCATATCTATATAAATTCAAAACCTGCATATGCAAAAATCTTTCAGTTAACTATGCAGGATCAGGATTGCCTACGTTTTATACTGGTGGTTATCCAGAAACAGTAATCGTTTCCATGCAATTTCAAGAAATTGAAATGTGGAAGTCGGAAGATTTCAACTCAGATTGGCCTAGTAATCCATAATGTCAGAAAATTATTTTCAAAAATTTCCTACTATCGAATATAATGGTAAGGATGTTATCGATCTTACTCGTAGAGTTAAGGTTGCTGATACCTTTTTTCGTATTCCTACAGCATATTATAAGTATGAGGTAATCAATGATGATAGACCGGATAATCTAGCTTACTTCTTATATGAAGACCCATCTTTGGCATGGGTCCACTATTTGATGAATGGTATTACAGACCCATATTATGATTGGTATCTATCAGATGAACAACTAACTTCATTGATAGTGAATAAATATGGTTCATTAGAAAATGCTCAACAAAAGACAGCATTTTATCGTAATAACTGGTCCTCTGATGATAGTGAAATTTCTACCTCATATTATGAAAATAATCTTCCCGGTACTCTGAAAAAGTATTGGTCTCCTGTATTCGGTCAAGGTACTAGTGTTTTGTCCTATAAAAGAAATCAAGATGATGTTGTAGTCAACACAAACAAAATTTTATCCTTGACAATTGATGTAGTATCTGGTAATAATGTAGTTAATGGTGAAATTTTAGATTTTAAAACAAATACCAATGAAATTGTTGGTAGATCAGAAGTTATCAAGGAAGCCAATGCTACTACTGTAATGGTACAGCATATCGTTGGTATTGTAAATACATCATTAACCGCTGTTGGTAGAGAAAGTAATACTGTATTAGATATTACTGATTATACTACTTTGATAACTAATTTGACAGATGATGAATTTGTATATTGGGAACCTGTTACTCTATTTGATGTAGAAAATGAACGAAATGAAAAAAATAAAATCATTAATTTATTACAGCCTCCTTATACGTTATCAATGGCTGAAAGCCTACGTCAAAAGATGAAGGAATAATTTTGAGACAAAATATTATTAAATCGAAAATAACTAGAATTTCAAAAGAACGTGGATTAAAACCATGTTTATGTTGTATATATCTGGATAGAAGAATGTTATTTAAAGAATTGGCTGAATTAAAAGAAGCTGAGAAGGAAGTAGAAGAAATTTATGGCTGTTAGTATTTAATTATCCATCCTTTATATCGTTTATTTCTTTTTGAAATAGTAATTAAAGAAGAGCTTTTAATATTTAATTGTGGGTTATCTCTACAAAATTTGGTAAGATTAGTTATATAATGTTCTTTATTTTCAGGATCAATTAATATATAATTAGATATTCTATTAGGAGGTCTATTTTTAGCAGTTATAGATATTTTGTTTTTCGTTATATTTGATCTTTTGCTACCTATATGAAATTTCATTCTTTTTTCTATGTGTTCTTTAGATTGTTTTCTACCCTTACCTGATTTAGACATTTTTTGTCTTGATTCTAAAGAGGGTTTGTGTCCGGGTTTACCTTCACCACCTAATGTCATATTATAACCATTTTTACCAAAACTGTCATAATATTTGATAAAATATGGTTCTATTATATTTAAAAGATATTCACCATCTTTAGAACAACAAACTTCTTCCCATTTAAAATTATCAATACCATATTTTCTCATAGAACGATGTAATAATGTATTATAATCTTTTTCATTACATTTAAATGCATTTCTAATATGATTTATTTGTCTTCGTGGCCATTTGGAATCGAAACCAATATAAATTTTATTATTAATTTTATTAGTAGCTTTATAGATACTAAATATATTCATAGCTGTTGTCTCTCTGAAAGATAATAGAGTAGATGGGTATTGATAGTACCGCGATCTATATAATATTTATAAAAGGAGATTTTTCATCGCTATTAATCCGGGTAGTGCGCGAATCAGATTTATATCTATAGCAGGTAGACCATTTGATCCTAACAAAATTTATGAACTTATCGTTACAGAAAGTTTGATGCGTTCATATCAAACTGTTGAAATGGTTATTGTTGATAATTATAATTTTTTGAATAAATTTGAAGGTGGTATTTCTGGTGGTGAAGATGTTAGAGTAGCCTTTGATGATGGCCAAGGCTCAGGTAATATCTATGAATTCTCTGGTAAATTACATTCAGTTGGTTCTGGTGGTATTCTTCCTAATAAGAGAACAGCCATTTATAAGATTATAGCCCTTGGGTTTACATATTATGGTAATAAGGTAGGCGGTAGAGTACAATTGGCATTACAAAATATTACAGGTACTGATGCTATTAAACGTATTCATGAGGAATATCTTAGACCAACAGATGGGAGCTTGATAGCTGATAAATCTAAGGGTTTCCTTGGTGAGGAAGAGCCTTATATTATCTCTAATCAGACGCCATTTGTGGCTATTCATACTATCAGAGCTAGATTATCTTCTGATGAATTTAAGACAGGAGCATATTGTTATTATAGAGATAAAGACTCTTATAAATTAAAGCAATTAGAAAGAATGTTTGCTGATTTATCAGTACAAGAATATTTCATTCAAGATTCAACAATGGGTAAAAGTATTTCAGATTTTAAAAATCAAGGAAGAAACATATTACAATTTGAACTTGGAACATCATTTTCAGGAGAAGGCGGTAAAGGCTCTCCCCTTGATACATTTGGAGTGGATCGTAAGGTACAAACTAATTATTTTAATTTCGGTGAAGCCTTTAATAAAGGTAAGATGGTTGATCCTTCTCCCGGCAAAATCAGTGGTACGGCTGGATTGTCACAAGATGATACAGATACACAATATTCTAGACAGAATAAGATATTTCCCGGCGATCCTAGATTAAATTCTATTGATCCTATTCAAGAAAAAAGTAATGATGAACAACTATATGCTAATTTATTGAAAGGTGGCCCATGTTTTACAGCACAAGTAATGTTGGATGGCGGTTTACGATGCACAGTAGGCAAAGGTATATATGCAGCAATTCAGGCACCACAGGGTTCCGGTGGATTATCGTCTGATAATCATTTAAAGGGTGAATATTTGATAGTAAATATTAAACATCATCTTAAGATTAATGATTCAACTCCTATGGGTGTAACGACGTTTGAGGCTGTTAAGGGTGGGTTTAGTCAATGAGACCAGATTTCTTCTTTGGAGAAGTAGTAAACGTCAAGGATGACGTTGAAATGGTTGGTAGAATGCTCGTTCGTGTGCATGGCGATCAAAATGATACTTCTCGTATTCCTGATGAAAAACTTCGTTGGGCTAGACCAATTACCAACTCACACGATGCTCCCCAATATGGCGGTGTAGGACGTGGCGGTACTGCTATGGTGCCGGGCACTCAGGTTTTTGGTTTTTATGCTGATTCTGATAAGCAGCATCCTTTTATTTTGGGAGCAATACCAATTGCTGGTAAATCAGAGAATGGTAAAATTGAACAAACAGGTACCATGCCAGATGGAACAACCTTTTCGGCAGGTGTACCTTTTGGTAATGAAGGCACATTGAATTTCCAGAGACCTAGATATCAGTTAGATGGAGATGCGACACAACGCATTGACATTAAAGGGCCGTCTCAGCAACTTCTTAAATCACTTACTTTAGAAGCGTTCTTTGGTGGTAATTCAGGTAATGGTCCTCCTAGATATGCTAATGAAACCAATATTCTGGCTAGTGTATTACCATCTGGTATTATATCAGATATGACTTCGTTTGTAAGATCAATTAATCCTTCAAATATAGGCGGGTTACCAGCTACACTTAATTCAGTATTATCTTTAGCTAATCAAATACGAGGACTTCCAAATCAAATTTTAGGTGAAGTATCACATGCCTTATTAGGTACTTTTTCATCTATCATTAATATGGGGGCTTCTAATATTGTTTCTGCAATTGGAGATATTTCTACGGGATTATCAACTGCTATGGAAATTGGTAATATTGGTATGGAAGCGTTAGCTCCAATTGCTGCTTTACCTCTTTCCTCTGTTCAACAAATTGGGTTGAATTTGGCAGCGGGTGGTATTAGAAACAATGATATAGGTGCATTAGTTAATCTGGCTAATAATATTGATGATATTTCTCCTGAAACATCTAGTTCTCAGTATACACAAATTGCAACTTCGGTTAGTAATATTTCTGGTAGTGGCCCTACCACATCACTAGTATTAGAAAATATTGCTAAGGTATCCGATGTAAGTAATCAAATAGCTTTTATTGCTTCAACGAGTGGTATTATGGAAGGTGTAGAAAATCCTGATACGGCCTCTATAGAGAAAAGAGAAGCAATTGCACAATTAACATCATTAGCAAGACAATCAGGTGAACTTTTAGGAGTTGGTGATAGACTAGTAGTTTATGCTAATAAGCCAGCTATACTATTAGAAAATATTGATTATCTAGTTAAGAATATGAGGTAATAATGGAAGACAAAATTCAAAGAGATAACCAACGCCATCCTGAACCTACAGCTAGTCCAAAATATCCAAATAATAAAATTCATAATTCACCATCCGGTCATAAATTTGAAATTGATGACACACCGGGAAAGGAACGAATTTTTGAAGGACATAGATCAGGAACATATAGAGAAATTTCGGCTGATGGTAAATTAGTAGAAAGTGTGGTAGCTAATAAATTTTCTTATGTTAAAGGAACTTCAACTATTACAGTTGACGGCTTCTTAGATGTTAAGGTTGATGGGTCCAAGGTAGTAATTGTTGGTGGATCATTAGTAGAAATATTAGGTAAATGTGATATTGTTGTATATGGTGATGCAGATATAGTGGTTGCAAAAGATGCTAAAGTGGTTGCAAAAAATATTCTATTGTCAGCAGATAAAGATATAAATATAGAAGCTGGTAGAGATATTAACATGGCTGCCAAACGTAATATTGATGGTAAGGCTAAAAATATGCTTAATATCGAAGGTAAAAATATGAAAATTACGGCAACAGAAGATAGAATTGATATTCTAAAAGGAAGTCTAGATGCCTAAAATTCATCGCGAAGGTGATCAAAGAAGTTGTGGGGCAGCTACTCAGGTTATAGGACAAGATTTTGTTTTTGTCAATGGAAAGTTATGGGCAGTTGAAGGTGATCCTAATGATCATGGTGCTGGTGGTCTAATTTCTCGTAAAAATTATGGTATATATATTAATCATAAAAAAGCTATATTTGTAGGTGATCCAGCTAATCCTGATATGATGTGTAATAATAGAAATCAAGTACATTGTAATCCTTATGCTATGGGTAGTGATTTTAATGTTAGTGGAGATGAAGAATAATGGCAAGGGCTGATAAATTTACACCAGCAGAAGCACAGAATAAGGACGTTTATTCGGATTTTTTGATTAATTTCGATCTGAATCCTATTACAGGTAATTTGGCCAAAGTTACTAATGAGGATGCTGTCAAGCAATCTATTCGTCAATTGCTATTAACCAATAGAGGCGAACGTCTATATCAACCATTGACAGGAGCTAGATTATCAGCACTTTTGTTTGAAAATGATACTATTGTTTCTATGTCTGCCTTAGATAAGGAAATTAGAGAAACTATTGAATTATTTGAACCAAGAATTAATGTAGAACAACTTAATTTAGTAGAAATGGATTATGAAATTCAAGTTACTCTTGTTTTTTCAATCATAAATAAACCTGAGATATACGATATGAACATAATCCTTCAACGTGTTCGGTAATAAATGAGCAATAATTCAATAGATTTAGTCAGTTTAGATTTCGATACTCTTAAAGCTGATTTTATAAATTATCTTAAAAACAATACCCAATTCAGAGATTTTGATTTCGCAGGGTCGAATATCAGTGTTCTGTTGGATGTTTTGGCATATAATTCTTTCAAAAATGGCTTCTTTTTAAACATGGTGGCTACAGAAACTCATTTGGGGTCGGCTCAATTAAGAGGGTCTGTATTGTCTAGAGCTAAAGACCTAAATTATACTCCTAGGTCCGCTAGATCATCCAAGGCTAGAATTAGTGTATCCTTTACGGCTACCGGAGATAATCAACCTTATGTTATTCCTAAAGGATCATCATTTACGACATTAGTTAAGAATAATTCGTTTGTCTTTACTATGCCAGAAACTATATCGGTAGCATCGGCTAATAGCACATTTACTTTTGAGACAGACATTTATGAAGGACGATATCTACAAGATTCATATATTATTGATGCTTCAATAGCTAATCCAAAACTAAAAATAACTAATAAGAATGTAGACACTACATCTATTACGGTTACAGTATTTGAAGATAATGAAACAGATGGTCAAACATATGTTTATGCTACCTCACTTTTAGGTTTGAATGAAAATTCTAAGGTATTCTTTCTTCAAGCTGGTGATAATGATTATTATGAAATCATTTTTGGTGATAATATTGTAGGTAAAAGACCTAAGAATAATTCTTTAGTTAAAATAGATTATAGAATTTCCAGTTTTAATAAGGCAGATGGCGCACGCCAATTTTCTATTAATTTTGATCCTACCAATCCAGAAGATGAATTATTAACTACTCCTGTCGTTACGATTATAACTCCTGCCATTGGCGGTGCCGAAGTAGAAGATATTGATTCAATTAAATATTACGCTCCTAGACATTTTCAAATTCAAGAAAGAGCAGTAGTAGCAGACGATTATCCAATTATACTTAAAGAAAAATTTCCTGAAATCAATGCTATTAACGTATTTGGTGGAGAAGATTTATCGCCACCACAGTTTGGTAAAGTCTTTGTTTCTGTTGATATTTCTAATGTAGATGGATTTCCAGATAGTAAGAAATCTGAATATTATAGTTTTCTAAGATCAAAAATGCCTTTGTCTATTATTCCAGTATTCATTGAGCCAACATTCTTATATTATAAAATAAATTCA
>ERZ650311.1239-NODE-1239-length-13073-cov-4.093255_pt1 | contig 13073 bp, 17 predicted proteins | sample MGYA00376247_ERZ650311 | MGnify/ENA primary metagenome ERZ650311 (study PRJEB26733, sample SAMN07839324) | wastewater metagenome | biome: small river; feature: stream; material: water | place: USA: North Carolina | collected 2016-07-28 ... | reverse complement strand
GCCCCACCCGCTGTCCCCATCGGTTGACCACATTGTTCCGATTTCGAAGGGCGGTCAGCACCAACTCTCGAACCTACGGGCTGCTCATTTGCGATGCAACATCGCACGAGGCAACCGTGCCGCCGCACAACTGAGGGCTGTCTGATGCCAGGCCCGAAACCGAAGGATCCCGAACTCCGCGCGCGCGCGAACAAGGCGTCCACGTATGACGTACTCGACCCGAAGGAGAGGGTGAAGGCGGCCCCACTCACGAAGGAAATCCTCGGCGTGGACGTGATTCGGCCTCAGGTGAAACGTTGGTGGAACGTCGTCTGGCGTTCCCCGATGGCTCCTCGCTGGCTCGAAGCCGACATCGAGGTTTTGTATCTGGTGGCGGTCCTGCGGAACAAGTTTGCGGCTGACCCAACACCAACTATGGCGAGCGAAATCCGGCAACAGGAAGCCCGCCTCGGCCTCGACGTCATCGCCCGTCGCAGACTTGATTGGCGCATCGAGGGAGCTTCACGCCCGGCCGAATCACCGGCCGCCGTGGCACCCGAACCCCCCGATGAAGTTGAGGACCCGCGGTCTGTCCTGCGAGTGGTTGGATGATCCTCATGGTGCCGTTGGAAGACGGCGAGCCGTGGCCAACACTGGGCCCGCTGGTCTGCCAGTACATCGAAACCAACCTCGTGTTCGGCCCCGGGGACCTGGGCGGGCAGCGAGCGAAGCTGGATCCGGAAAAACGCGCGCTCGTCTACAGCTTCTACGAGGTGTATCCGGAGGGTTCGAAGGACGCGAACGGGAAGCCAATCGCTGGCCGCCGGCGGTTTCGAAGGTGCGCCTGGAGTGCCCAGAAGGGAAGCGCGAAGACCGAGCTCGCGGCTTGGATTGCGGCGTGTGAACTGGCGCCTGATTCGCCAGTACGGTTCGACCGTTTCTCGAATGGAAAGCCGCTCGGGCGGCCGGTGTTCGACCCCTACATCCCGATGGTGGCGTACACCGAAGAGCAGGCCAGCGACCTTGCGTACGGAGCGCTGAAGGCCATAACGGAAGACAGCCCGATCCGGCACCTGTTCGACATCGGGGAACAGCGGATCCTCAGGGCGAACGGCAAGGGGAAGGCGGTGGCGCTGGCTGGTGCTCCTGATTCTCGCGACGGAGCCCGCACGACGTTCGCGCACAAGGACGAAACGCACCGCTGGACCACCGACCGGCTACGGAAGGCGCACCGCACGATGATCGCGAACCTGCCGAAGCTACCACTCGCGGACCCGTGGGAACTGGAAACCACCACGGCGTACAGCCCGGGGGAAAACAGCGTCGCGGAGCAGACAGCGAACTATGCCGCCCAGGTTGAATCCGGCCAGATTCGAGACAGCCGGTTGTTCTTCTTTCACCGGCAGGCGAGCGACGGGTACGACGTGCGAGACCCGGCGCAGCTACGCGCCTTCGTGGTGGAAGCGGCCGGGCCGGGCGCCGCGTGGAAAGACATCGAAGGGATCTGCGACCTCTGGCAGGACCCGGAGGCGGACTTCGAATACCTCGAGCGCGTGTACGGCAACCGCCCGGTAGCGACGGCTGCGCAGGCGTTCGACTCCATGGCGTGGAAAGCGAACACGCGGAAGGATTACCGGCCGGCTGCTGGCGCCCTCATCACGCTCGGGTTCGATGGCTCGCTCGTGGATGACAACACCGCGCTGGTCGCCACCGAAGTGGAGACCGGTTTCCAATGGCCCATCGCGATCTGGCAGCCGAGCGAGCGGCTCCCGGAGATTCCACAGGATGAGGTCGACGCCGTGGTGGCCGCGACGTTTGAGAAGTTCGACGTCTGGCGCATGAACTATGACCCCAGCCGCTTCGAAACACAGGGCGCGAAGTGGGAAGGGCGCTGGCCGAAGAAGGTGGTGGCGTGGCCAACCCGGCGCGTGCTCCAGATGGCGGCCGCGCTGAAGAGCTACGCCGGAGCGATCCGTTCGGGCGAGTGCACGAACGACGGCGACGTCCTCATGGGGCAGCACATCGGGAACGCACAGAAGAAATCCCTCGGGCTCGCGAACGATGACGGGACCCCGATGTACCTCATCGAGAAGGAGCGCCCGGACTCTCCGAAGAAGATCGATGCCGCGATGGCGGGAGCGCTCAGCTGGGAAGCTCGGCGCGAGGCGCTGGCCGCGGGGGCGAAACCAACACCGCAGAAGCGCGCCCCGCGGGTTCACGTGCCCGCGTGAATCGTCACGGGATATCCGCACGTACCGTTCCGAGCGTAGATGTGGACTGCTGCCCGCCTCCTGGCCGCGGCCGAACTGGCGTCCGCCTTCGCGGTGGTTGCCGGGATTGCGGTGGCCGGGTACGGCATCTGCGGCATTATCGGAGGCGTGGCGAGCGGGCTGATTTCTTCCGGGGCCGTGGGGTTTTACTTCGCGAACTCGTATTCGATCGGAGGCTTGAGTGACCAGCATCCGGCGTCTGATCGAACGTAAGGCATTCCCGGCAGGGAACCCCGCGCGCGTCCCGTCACCCTATGGCGGGTACGTCGTGGACCCGCCGGCGATTCGCACCATCGTATCCAACGTCAATGAAGATTCGGCGGTTGCCATCTCGGCCGTCTATCGCGCGGTGCAGCTCATCGCCTCGACAATCGCAAGCCTGCCGCTCCACGTGTACGAACCCCAGGACGATGGTTCGAACAAGCTCGTGACGTACGCCGAAGACAGCTACCTCTGGCGCCGACCGAACGAGGAAGTGCCGGACGTGGTTTTCTGGGAGACCGTCATCGGGCACGAGGTGCTCAACGGAAACGCCTTCCTCTTCGTGGAGCCTGACGATAACGGCGACCCCTACCAGCTTTGGCCGATTGCGCCCCAGCGGGTGCAGGTCCGGCGGGATGACAAGGGCGTCAAGTATTACCTCGTGGACGGCTCCGAGGTCTTGCGGGACTGGCTGTACGGCGGGGAGATCGTCCACGTGCCCGGCTTCGGCACCGATGGGTTGAAGGGCCTGAGCCCGATTCGTCTTTTCGCGCTCACGTTTGGACTCACAAAGGCGGCGGAGGAATACGCCGGGGAACTGTTCGTAAACGGCGCGCAGCCCTCCGGGGTGTTGCAGGCGCCGGAGGGCGTCGAGTTCGAGCCGCACGAGGCGAAGGCGATTCAGGCTGGATGGGAAGAGGCGCACGGTCCGGGCAAGCGGCACAAGGTCGCGGTACTGGACGGCGGGCTCACGTGGAAGGAAACCTCAATCAATCCAGAGGACGCCCAGATGCTCACCACGCGGCAGTTCCAGGTTGCGGAAATCGCGCGCATCTTCGGCATCCCCGAGCACCTGATCGGCTCGCACGACAAGCAATCGAGCTGGGGAGCCGGCATCGAGGCGAACTTCCGCGCGTGGCTCCAGACCGGATTGCTCCCGCACATGCGGCGGTTCGAAAGCACCATCCGCGACGAACTCCTGAGGCAGAAGCGAACCGTCAGGTGGGAAGTCGAAGGGTTGCTCCGCGGCACCTCCACCGAACGCGCCACGTTCTACAAGACGATGCGGGAGATCGGCGTCTACACCGTCAACGACATTCTCGCGCTGGAGAATCGCCCGGGCATCGGCCCTGAAGGCGACACGCGGGTGCAGCCGCTCAACATGGGGAGCCTCGGCACGCAGCCTGACCAGGCCGCGCTTCCGGAAGCAAATCGTTAGAACCCTTGCTGGCCGAATCATTCCGGCATGGAACGAAAGAACGTCACGCTCGAACTCAAGGCGGATGAGGAGGGTTCCTTCCGTGCCGTCTTCTCCACCTTCGATGTCATCGACAAAGACGGGGATGTAACCCGGCCGGGTGCCTTCCATGGGCAGGACGTGCGAATCGCGCAGTGGGGCCACAACTGGGGCGCGCTGCCGGTCGGTCGCGGGAAGCTCGCATCGGACGATTCGAAGGCGTGGGTGGACGGAAAGTTCTTCCTCGACGTGACGGCCGGCGCGGACACCTATCGCACCGTGAAAGCCCTCGGTGAACTTCAAGAGTGGAGCTATGGCTTCAACGTGAAGAAGTGGAGCCGGGGCGATTTCGAAGGGCAGGAAGTGCGGTTCCTGGAAGAGGTCGAAGTCTTCGAAGTCTCGCCCGTGATGATTGGCGCCGGCGTCGGGACACATACGGAGTTCGTCAAGGGACACCAGTCCCTCGAGGAGGAAGACGCCGCGGCGCTTGCTGCCGTTGGGGGATTCCGCGATCGCGTCAAGGCGCTTGCTGCCGTCCGCGCGAAGGAAGGCCGCACCCTCTCGGGTGCCAACCGGGACCGTTTGAAGCGGCACCTCGATCTGCTCGCGGAGATTCGCGGGGACATCGAGAAGCTGCTGACCGACACGGACCCGGATCCCAAGTCCGCTGACCCGCTCGCTGAATTCGTGCGGTTCCAGCAACTGCGCGCGCGCCGTCTCGGCGTAGCAATCTGAGGAGAATACCAGTGCCCACACTCGCAGCACTCAAGGAAGAGCGAAAGGCGAAGGAAGAAGAGCTCGCCGCCATCTTCCGGAAGTACCCGGACGTTGCCGACATCCCGGCCGATGAAGCGAAGGAAATTGCTCCTCGCAATGACGAGCTGACAAAGCTCGCCGAGTCCATCGAAGAGGCCGAGAAGAACGAGAAGATCCGCGATGGCGTCTTCGGGAGCATCGAAGGCAGAAAGGGCCAGGGCCGGCCGGAGCACATGAAGAACGGCCGGGAAGACGCCCCCGCCGTCAAGTCGATGCGGGACATCCTGGCCGAGTCGAAGCAGTACGAAGCGTTCCGCGGCGGTTCCTCGAAGACGGCCGTCATCGAGCTGAACGAGATGGAAGCCAAGTACCTCATGGCTTCCGCCGAAGCGAAGACGCTGATGACGCTCAGCACCATCAACAACCTCGCGACGCGTCTGCCGAACATCGTGCCGAGCGCCCAGGAATCGCGGACGGTTGCCGACTTCATGCTCCAGGGCACGACCGACAATAACGCGATTTCCTACATGGAAGAGACCACGTTCACCAACAGCGCGGCTGAGGTGGCCGAGGGCGATGCCAAGCCAGAATCGGCGCTCGCGTTCACCGAGCGAACCGACAATGTGCGGAAGATCGCGACCTGGCTCCCCGCCACCGACGAACTGCTGGCGGACGTGCGCGGCATCCAGTCGTACATCGAAGGGCGCCTCCGCTTCATGGTTCAGCGCCGCGAAGAGCTTCAGCTTCTCGTTGGCGACGGCACCGCTCCGAACATCTCCGGCATCCTGGACCGCTCCGGCATCCAGACGCAGGCGAAGGGCACCGACCCGGTTCCGGACGCGGTCTACAAGGCCATGACGAAGATTCGCGCGATCGCCTTCGCGGAGCCTTCCCTCGCGGTGTTCCACCCGAACGACTGGCAGGACATCCGCCTGCTCCGCACTTCCGACGGCATCTACATCTGGGGCAACCCCTCGGAAGCCGGCCCGGAGCGCATCTGGGGTCTCCCGGTGCGCCAGACGACCGCGCTGACCGAGAACACCGGTCTCGTGGGTGACTTCAGCTTCGCCCAGATTTTCCGGCGCGAAGGCATCACCATCACGCTTTCGACCGAACATTCCACCTACTTCACCGAGAACAAGGTGGCCATCCTGGCTGAAGAGCGGCTCGCGCTGGCCGTCTATCGGCCCGCCGCATTCGCGACCGTCACCAGCATCTAAGCCGGCCCACCCCCTGGGGGAGGTCCGCGAGGGCCTCCCCGCCTCCGAAGGAGAATTCCATTGGCAATCATCGAAGGGGCATACCGCGGCTATCAGACGGCTGGGGCTCCCACCGCAGGCACTGACGAAGTTCAGACCATCACGATCGGCGGCTCGCCTTCCGCCGGCACCTTCACCCTCACGTTCGACGGTTTCACTACCGCCCCCATCACGTGGTCAGCCACCAACAACACCCTGATCGCAAACGTCGATGCGGCCCTCGGGGCGCTTCCCAATGTTGGGGGCGCGAGCAACGTCACGACGGCCGACAGCACCCTGAGCTCCGGCGTGGGCGACCTGACGGTGACGTTCGTCGCGGCGCTCGGCAAGCGCGCGGTCCCGCTCATGACGGCCAACTACTCGTCTCTGACGGGCGGCACGGTCGCGGTTGCGGAGACCACCCCGGGCGTGAACGCCTCCGCTCGCGGGGCACCGAAGGGCGCGACCCTGACCGACACCACGAACGGCAAGCAATACATCAACACCGGGACGGCCGCCGCCCCGACCTGGACGGTTGTCGGGTCTCAGTCCTGACGACTCGGTTCATCTCGCCTGAGGAGGCTTGAAAATGCCCGGTTCACCTGTTTCGGTCGCTGATCCTGAGTTCTACGAAAGCGTTCAGGACGGCAACGTCTTTTCCGCCATGACGGCGCTGACGGGCGTCGCTCCCGGCACTGCCGTCAGCACCACCGCCGCGTTCGCGCTGTACAACCCGATCGGCTCGGAAGTTGACCTCGTCATCATCGAAGGCCGCATGGGGTACGTCTCCGGGACCCTCGGTGCCGGCGTCATCACATGGAACGTCAACACCGACGATGAGGGCGCGGCGTTCACCGGCACCGGCATCACCGAAGTCAACATGAAGCTCGGCAGCGGCGTCGCCGCTGTTGGCCGGGCGCTCACGACCGCCACCATCCCGGCCCCGACTCCGGTCCGCGTGTTCGGGAGCCTGCAGGCGTCTCTCGCCTCAACCGCGGTTGCGCCGTGGATCATCCGTGACCGCGTGGACGGCGCGATCGTCGTTCCTCCGGGATGCGGCGTCAGCCTTCACGGCACGGCCGCCGCCGGCACGTCTCCGCTGGTGGTGTTCAGCGTGACGTGGAAGGAACAGAACCGCGCATGACCGCCGAGGACCGCATCTACATCGAAGACGGGACTGGCCGCCAGATAGCCAGTCCCGAAGATTCCCGCACCGGCGGAAGCATCATGCTCAAGGGCCATGACGCGTCGCGCTGGCGCGAAGCCAACCCGGACAAGATCCTCGCAGAGCCGAAGAAAAAGGCCGCGGCGAAGTCTGAAGACAAAGCGGTCGACGGCCCCACGGAAACGAAGGCCAAGTCCAAGGAGTAGTCGTTGCCGACTCCCGTCACCGAACGCCTCGACTCACCTCGCATCCTCGCCGGGACGCGGGGTGAGTTGCGTTTGACCGTTTTCCAGGACGGCGAAACGGTTGACCTCAGTTCACCGTCGGTCGTCCTCACGAACGCCGATACGGGCGAGACCATCACGCCAGGAACCGCCATCGCGGAAGAGAACACCGGCAAACTCCTGCAAGTCCTCACGGCGGCCGAGACCGCCACCCCGCGCCGCATCAAAGCCGTCTGGACCGTCACGGCCAACGCGGTCGAGATGACGTTCACCACGTACCACGAAGTGGTGGGAGACCTCCTGTTCACGCTCGCGGAGGCGCGCTCGTTCGACAAGGGCGCGTTGGCCAATGCCGAAGAGTACCCCGACGCCGACATCCTCGCGGCCCGCGATGTCATCTGGGAACAGTTCGAAGACATTTGCCGCGTGCGGTTCGGGACCGCCGCGACCCGCGAGATCGTGGACGGTGAAGGAACGCGAAGCATTGCGCTGCACTGGCGCGAGGTGCAGGCGGTGTCCGCGGCAGCGATTCGCGCCAGCGGTGGCACGACATGGACCGCACTGACGAGCGATGAACTGGCTGACCTCCAGCTTTACGACTTCCGCCGGCGGCTGGTGCGCGAGTCTATCGGCTACTGGACGAGCGGCGCCCGCAACATCCGAGTCGATTACACCCACGGCTACGCACGTGTCCCGCTCGAGATCCGCCGCGCCGCGTTGGTGGTGCTCCGTGACCAGCTCCCGGGCTCTAACCTCACGAACCGCGCGCTGAGCCAGACCAACGAGTTCGGCACCTTCCGCATCTCAGCGGCCGGCGAACGCGGCAAGTGGTTCGGTATCCCGATGGTGGATGAGGCACTCAGCCGCTATGCCCGCAGACTGCCCGGTATTGCGTGAACACCGTCACAAGCTCGGCACCGGCCGCAATGGACGCGTTTGTGGCGGGCATGCTGGCGCGTGAACTGATCGCCACCGACCGGGTGCAGGTCGCAAGCGGCTACCTCGGAGAGGACAGCAGCCAGAAAGAATCGATCCAACTTACCGGGGCGGGCTCTGCTGACCAGGAATGGGGCGCACTCGGCAACCGGCGCCGCGAGGAGACCTACGTCCTCCAGGGCCTCATCTGGGCCCTGGCACCGGGGAAGAACGAGAAAGCGATCAAGGCGGCGCGAGACCGTGCGTTCGAGCTACTCGCTGAAGTTGAGGACTTCCTTCGCACCGACCCCACGATCGATAACACCGTGAAGGTCAGCCACCTGACGGCGTACCCGTTCGAACAGGGCGCGAACGTGAATGGCCGCTACTGCCAGATTGACTTCGAAATCACCTGCGAAAAGTCCCTCAGGAGTTCGTGATGAAAATCGTTTACACCGGCCCCATCGATGAGGTCGAGGTCCCGTACGAAGAAGACGGCCGCCCGAAGGTCTTCACCGCTGCGCGACTGCAGCCCACCGAGTGCCCGGATGAACTCGCCGCGATGCTGTTGGAACAGCGCATCTGGAAGCGAGCCGGAACCGCCAAGCCCGCCCGAACCGGAACCTAGCGGCATCTTCCCGGAGGCGTAAGACGTGGCCATCAAGACCGGCATCGCGGCTCAATTCGGCATCGTGGACCAGACGGACTATGACACCGCCGGCACCGTTGACCGCTTCTACGAGTTCAACTCGGAGACCCTGAAGAACGATATCGGCGTCATCGAAAGCCGCGCTCTGGGCCGTGGCCGGTTTCTCCGCTCAGACCGCCGCAAAGTGTTCAGCCGCGGCGGCATGGGGCAGGTGACGATCCCGGTGATGAACAAGGGGATGGGGCTCATCCTCGAGCATTGCATCGGGCAGAACACCGTCACGGGCGGCGGCGCCGCGAAGACGCATACCATCATCCCGGACGCAGCCGCGCTCCAGGGCCAGGCGTTCACCGCGCAGGTCGGCAAGCCCGACGTCGGGGGCACGGTCCGCCCGTTCACTTTCGAAGGCTGCAAGGTCAAGAACTGGGAGCTGAAGGCCGACATCGGCGGTGAACTCCAGCTCATCGTCGAAATCGACTCCAAGACGGTCGTGACCGGGACATCCCTCGCGAGTGCCAGCTTCCCGAGCACGGCGGAGAAGTTCGTCTTCACCGAAGGCGTCATCGCGCTCAACGGCACCACGCAGTTCGTGAAGGGCTTCTCGCTGAAGGGCGATAACGCGCTCGCGACTGACCGTCGCGGGATGGGGAACGTGAAGCGGGAGCCGCTCGCGGCGGGGCTGATGCGCATCACTGGCAACCTCAACTGCGAGTTCGACGACCTGACGCGCTACGCCGCGTTCATCGCCGGAACCGTCCTGGCGAGCCTCACGCTGACCTTCACCCTCGCGACCGTCATCCCGACGACCGCAACGCCGTACAGCCTGACCATCACCATCGATGACCTCGTGTACACGGGCGACACCCCGGCGGTGGGCGGGCCGGAAGTGGTGCAGAACCCAACGCCGTTCGAGGCGGTCTACGACGGCACGAATCCGCCGGTTCAGATCGTCATCGTCACGTCTGACACGAGCAGCTGATGCCGACCGAACGCATCCGGGATAAGTCGTTCGCGGTCCCGGTCGATGGGCTCGAAGCCACGATCAAGATGTACAAGCGGGCGGGTACGGACGTGCCGGAACGCATCAAGGAAGCGAACAAGCGGTTTGCCGAGGTGGTGGCGGAGAAGGCGCGATCGAGGGTGTACCCGACGGTTCACGCCGTATCGCCAACCCCAAGCCCGGACAACCGCCCGAACCGTCGCCCGGGGCGCGGCTCGCTCGGACGGACGAAAGCCAGCATCCGCGCCAATGCCTCGCAGAAGAGCGCGACGATCGTGGCGGGCGGCCCGAAGGCGGAAGGGTTCTTCGGCCACGAGTTCGGCGGCCAGGGACGCCCCACAACCCGCATGTTCCCAATCCACCGGGGGCGCGACGGGTATTTCCTCTACCCAACGATCCGCGGGGAATACAAGGACCTCGCGGCCACGTGGGAGAAGATCGTCGACGAAGTATTCCAGGAGGGGGAATCCGAATGAAGGTGACTCTGCTACGGCCCGATCAACTCAGCATCGGGGACTTGAACTACATCGAAGACCGCATCGGCCCGTGGAGCAACGTGCAGCGCAGCGGGCACCGGCTACAGGCGCTCGTCTGGGCCACGCTTCGGCGCAGTGACCCGGACGTCACATGGGAAGACGTCGAAGGCATGGAGATCGGCGGACTGGAGATGGCAGACATCCCCCCGGCCGAAGCCGGCCCAGCCGCTACGGCGAATGGCTCCCGGCCTTCTGCGCGTTCTACAGCTGGTGCTCGCCGGAAGCTTTCTGGCGTCTGACGGTCTCGGAGTTCGAGCAGCTCCGCGCGTTCATGCAGGAAGCCCGTCAATCGCTAGCGAACCACTGACGGAACACTTGCCGCTGTGAAGACCTGTTCGAAGTGCAAACGGGAACAGCCGCATTCGGAGTTCTACAAGCGGAAGAGCGGTTCGAAAGATGGGCTCGTGTCTCGGTGTCGGACGTGTCTCTTGGCCTACAACGCGACCCGCAAGGAGTCGCTGAAGGAAAACGCCCGAAGATGGCGCGCGAAAAATCCCGAGCGCGAAAAGGACCTGGCGCGCAAATGGGTTGCCGCGAACCCTGACAAGGTCAAAGCGAAAAGCGCACGGTGGGCGGAGGCCCATCCTGAGCGCGTTGTCGCGCGAAGCGCCGCGTTCCGCGAAAGCCATCCCACTTACGTTCGAGACTGGGCAAAGGCAAATCCTGAGAGAGCTTTGGAGTACGGCCGAACATGGCGACAGCGAAACCCGGAGAAGGTTCGGGAGAAAGCGCATCGTCGACGTATTCGCCTCAAGGGCCAGCCGGTCGAGGCAATTGATCCAAGCGTTCTCTATGAACGCGACGGCGGGCACTGCGGCATCTGCCACAAGCCGGTAGCGAAGGAAGCCGCGTCCATTGACCACGTCCTGCCGGTCTCCAAGGGCGGCGGCCACACGTACGCAAACACGCGAATTGCTCACCTCACCTGCAACGTAAGGCGCGGCAATCGGGGTGCGGCCCAGCTAAGGCTGGTGGGTTGAGATGACCAGGGAACTGAGGGTCGAAATCCTCGGTGACGCTTCCCGCTTCACGCAGGCGACGAAGGAAGCCGAGGCATCCTCGACCCAACTGGAATCCACCTGGGACAAACTGCAGCGCGGCGTCGATGAACTCGGGCAGTCCGTCGACAAGCTGGGCGACAAGGTCGACGACCTCGACAAGACGGGCGAAATCGCAGACGCCTTCGGGAACCTCGAACGCGTCTTCATCGGCGTGGGCGACCAGCTCGGCGTCCTGGAGGAACAGTTCGGCGTGAACCTCGGGCCGATGCGCGAGTACACGCAGGCGGCGGCGGATGTTGCGGGCGGCATGGAGGGCATCATCGGCGGCGGCGCTGCGCTGGTCGGGCAGTTCAAGAACATCGCGCCGAGCCTCGGCCCCGCGATCGCCTCGACCTGGGCGTACGTCACCGCACTGGCGGCGCAGACGGCGGCGTTTATCGCGGCCAACGCTCCGATTCTCATCATCATCGGCTCACTCGTCCTGCTGGGCGCGGGCATCGTCGCGCTCGTCAAGTACTGGGACGACCTGAAAGAGAAGTTCCCCATCCTGCAGGAGCTTGAAGACAAGGTGACGGGCGTGGTGGACGCCGTCGTGCCGAAGCTCCGTGCCATCTGGGAACAGGGCCTGAAACCCGTCATCGACTTCGTTGAAAACAACTGGAAGACCATCGGCACGCTGATCCTTCTGCCGTTCGCTCCCATCATCCTCATTGCCACCGACGCGTTCGGCATCCGCAGCAAGACGATCGAGGGGCTCAATGGGCTCATCGAAGACATCAAGGGGCTCTACGATTCGATTCTGGGCGCCGGCAAGGGTCTCGGGACATCATTGCTGGATGGGCTGAAGGACGGCCTCGGCGCGGTAGGTGGGTTCGCTTCGGATGTAGGCGACGCGGTGCTTTCGGCGGTCAAGGGCGTCGTGAACACCGTCATCGACGACATCAATCGCAAGTTGGAGTTCAAGATCGCCATCCCGGGCGCGCCCGATATCACCGTGAACGCGCCGGATATTCCCCGGCTCGCCGCCGGCGGAATCGTGCGTGCGCGCCCAGGTGGAACGCTGGCGGTACTGGGGGAAAGCGGCGAAGACGAAGCCGTGATCCCGCTCAGCCGAGCGCCTGGCGCGTTGAAGCAGGACGTGACGGTCAACATCTACGGCGATTGGAACGCCCGCGGTCAGGACGAATCCCAAATGATGCTCAACGACCTCGGTTTCCTGGTGGGACTGCGCGCGCGCGGGATGGGCGGCTAAATGGCATCCACCACCGACGTGACGCGGTACGCCAGCAAGTTCACCAGCATCGACGGCCTCACGGAGATCGTGTTTCCGACCGACGAACTGGAATACCAGGCGGCGCAGAACTATCGCGCGGTCCTGAGCCCCATCCCGGGCGCGAGCTACGGCGTTGACCATGCTGGCGGGCGGCCGTGGTCAAAGGACTTTGGCGAAGAGGCGTTGCGGTTCGTCATCTGGGGCGATACCGGCGCGGGCGCGGATGCCGACTTCGACGAACTGACGGCTGGCTGCTACGAGATCGGCGAAGGGAAACTCTGGGCGGTGGACCAGGCGGGAACGCTGCGGTGGTGCTATGCCAACGTCGCGGCTCGCCCGAACTACCAGAGCACCGCCCGCTCGTACACCAACATCCCGGTCGCGGTCCGCTTCATCCGGAAGTCCGATTGGATGGCGTCCAGCCAAACGACCGTTCAAACCACGCCGCACGTCACGACGGCTGTCCGGGAAATCACGGTCAACAACCCCGGAAATGCGGTCGCGTACTGGCTGCAGATCTACATCGACTTCGGCTTTATGAACCCGCGGATCCTCAACCTGACGAACGGCTACAGCATCCAGGTCAGCCGCAACGCAACCGTCGGGGGCTCGAGCGGGCTCCTCATCGA
>ERZ650311.1237-NODE-1237-length-13110-cov-16.477671_pt1 | contig 13110 bp, 14 predicted proteins | sample MGYA00376247_ERZ650311 | MGnify/ENA primary metagenome ERZ650311 (study PRJEB26733, sample SAMN07839324) | wastewater metagenome | biome: small river; feature: stream; material: water | place: USA: North Carolina | collected 2016-07-28 ... | reverse complement strand
CTGCCTTCTCCTGAAGTCGACGTAGCCGTCCCTCAAGTATCCGAACCCGGCTCTTTGTAGGTGTTGGGCTAAAGAAAGCGAAACGAATTTCAAATCCTTCATCTTCCCAAGCATCTGCGCTGACGGTTTCGGTGAGCGCCTCGAAACGTGCCATTCCCTCTGTGGTGATGGCGTAGACAATTCTTGGACGCTTGCTCCCCCGGTCGACTGCTTCTTCCTGGATATAACCAGCGAGAAGCATGCGGCGAAGTTGCGGATAGAGAACTGAGAATGAGATCGCCTTAAATGGACCAAAGATGGTGACCATTCGCTTGCGGAGCTCATATCCATGAAGCGGCCCCTGCGCCAAGAGCCCAAGGAGTGCAAACTCCAGGGATTCAACGCGTGAACGCATTCCAAGCTCATTTCTCTTATATAGCGGTTAATATATCGATGCGATATATCTGGGCGATAGTTAACCCGAAATAACCCCCAAAAGCAAAGATGGCTCGGCGCGCCGTATAGGTGGCGTGAGCCACACCTGCCTAGCCTTAGGCAATTCCCTCACAGGCTCGCATACGGGCCACTTGAACTCGAAAGGACTCTCATGTCTCTTAGCTGGAAGCTCCACGGCAACGGCAAGTCGATCGCCGCAGGCGATGTCGTTTCAACAGATGAGCGCCTCACATGGCCACGCACAGTAGGCGTCGGTCTGCAGCACATTGCAGCAATGTTCGGTGCGACATTCCTCGTCCCGATCATCACAGGATTTCCACCAACCACAACACTCTTCTTCTCAGGTATAGGAACACTTGTCTTCCTTTTAATCACAGGAAATCGCGTTCCAAGCTACCTTGGTTCATCATTCGCCTTCCTCGGACCAATCGCTGCTGCGATGGCAGATAAGTCAGCTGGAATGGCAGGTGCACTCGGTGGCATCGTCTTCACTGGTGTCGTTCTCGCACTTGTTGGTCTGCTGGTAAAGGCAGCAGGCATCAACTGGGTGAATGCAATCTTGCCTCCAGTTGTAACAGGAACAATCGTGATTGTTATTGGCTTCAACCTGGCAGGTGCTGCAAAGGGCAACTTCGTCAAGGATCCACTACTTGGAATCATTACCTTGTCATCGATTGCTCTTATCAGTGCAATCTCAAAGGGCTTCCTCGGACGCATCAGCATCTTCGCTGGAATCGTCGTTGGTTACATTGTTGCACTCATCCAGGGCAATGTAGATACATCAGGTATCAAGGCTGCCGCTTGGGTTGCAGCTCCAACATTTACTGCTCCCACATTTAAGACCAACATCATGATTCTCTTCTTACCTGTTGTTCTTGTCTTGATCGCAGAGAACGTTGGACACGTTAAGGCAGTTGCAGCAATGACTGGCAAGAACCTTGATGATCAAATGGGTAACGCTCTCATTGCAGATGGATTGGCAACGACTCTTGCTGGTGCAGGTGGTGGTTCAGGTACAACTACATACGCTGAGAATATCGGTGTAATGGCTGCTACTCGCGTTTACTCAACTGCTGCTTACTGGGTAGCTGGCGTCGGTGCGATTGTGCTCGGCCTCTCACCTAAGTTCGGTGCAGTCCTTTCAGCAACACCTGTGGGAGCTCTCGGCGGCGTCGCTGTTGCACTCTTCGGAATGATCGGAATCCTCGGTGCGCGTATTTGGATTGAATCAAAGGTAGATTTTTCAAATTCAAATAACCTCATCATTGCGGCTTCTGCAATCATCATCGGAATCTCAGATATCTCATGGACAAAGGGCCAATACACATTTACAGGTATCGTCAATGCGACTCTTGTAGCTGTTCTCGGTTACCAGATTCTCAATGCAGTATCAAAGATCCGCAAGTAATTACCAATAAAAACAAATAAGAGAACGCTAGGCTTACGCAGGTGATTCCAACTCGATATCCGGAATACCTGATTGCAGCGATGATTATCATCCTCGCTCCCGGGCCTAGCGTTCTCTTTGTTATTGCCAGAGCTATTGCATGGGGACGCGCCACTGCCGTTCTCACAGTCTTAGGTAATGTCTCTGGTTCATTTGTTCTCTCGTCTCTTGTGGCACTTGGTATCGGACCGATCCTTCAGAAATATCACATCGCATATGTTGCAGTGCAATGGGGTGGCGGGCTCTATCTGATTCATCTTGGTATCGATGCGATTCGCAAACGTGCGGTGCACGCCTCAGATATGACTAATCAAGGACCCGTAGGTCCTACTCCCCTCTCCTCAATTCGAGATGGCTTTTGGGTTGGTGTTCTCAATCCCAAGGCGATTGTCTTCTTCGCAGCAGTTCTCCCGCAGTTTGTAGATATTGAAGGTACGACTGTTACTCGACAATTACTCTTCCTGGGACTGACCTTCTGTGTCTTGGCATTCATCTCCGATGGAATGTGGGGTCTTCTTGCAGGGACGGCTCGAAAATGGCTAGCCTCTAGTAACCATCGCCTCGAACGTCTCCGCGGTTTCGGTGGATCCATCATGATTATCTTGGGTCTAGCGGTGTTGTACTCGGCAATTGTCAGTAGCTAAAGGCAGAATCGCCTCATGAAGAAACCCGCTACACCAGCCCGCGAATTTATCGCTCCTTCGGATCTGACTTTCGGATTCTCCACCTGTAAGCGATGCATCTGGATTAAATACTGGTTCTCTTTCGAACTGAAGAAAGATTTTCCTCTCGTTAAAAGTCTCTCTACTTTCCAGGAAGAACACTTCCGACGTGCACCGATGCCAAGCATCGATCCATCGTTACCTGCAGGAACGGTCAAGCAATGGGGCCAATGGGTGAAGTCAAAGAACATTGTTATCAATGGCGTTGAGACACAGTGGAAGCTCCGCGGAATCTACGATCTGCTTGGCCATTACGACGATGGCACAGTTGGCATCATCGATTGCAAAGTCTCCGACTCAGAGCGCGACAGCGGCGACTTCTATGCTCCACAGCTTGAGGCATATGCCTACACTCTCGAAAACCCTCTCAGCGGAAAAGTGTTTCCAGTACAGACGATGGGTCTTTTGATTTGGAAGCTTGGCGGCGTTGCAGAGACCCGCCCCAATGAATTCGTTGCGAATCCGATGGGCTTTGGGGTCAATCAGGTTTATGTACCGGTGCAACGCGATCCCGATCGACTTGCAAAGCTACTGGAAGAATTCATCACTGTCATTGACGGCGAAGTGCCTGATGCAGGTAGCCAGTGCCACGCATGCAATTATCTAGATGGGCGTCTGGCCCTCGAGAATTAACTCTCTTCTTCTGTGGCGGCGCTCTTAGCGCCCTTTACTGCATAAGAATCGACATACTCTTGTCCAGACAACTGCTGGATGCGCTTCATGATTGCGTCAGCACATTCGCGCAAGAAGAGTGCGTCACGTGAATCACCTTCAAAGTACATAGGTTCACCAAATGTCATTCCGACGCGCTTGATATTGGGAAGCACTTGGCCAGTTGGCTGAATCTTGTCTGTATTAAACATTGCAACGGGAATGACTGGCGCACCTGACTCAATTGCAAGACGTGCAATACCTGTGCGTGCTTTATATAGACGGCCATCTGGTGAACGCGTTCCTTCAGGATAGATGCCAAGGCACTTTCCATCTGCAAGAACTTGAAGGCCTGTAATCAAGGCAGCTTCACTTCGACGACCACCGGAGCGATCAACAGGAACCTGTCCGAGTGCGATAAATGTCAGTTTCTTCAATAAACCTTTTGGTCCAGGGCTTGTGAAGTACTCGCTCTTGGCAAGAAAGGTCACTTTACGTGGAACAACAAGTGGCATAAAGATTGAGTCGCTAAATGAAAGGTGATTGGAAGCAATAATCACTGGACCAGAAGCTGGAACATTGCGAAGGCCTTTTACCTTAGGGCGAAAGAGGAGCATCAAGAACGGAGTCAGGAATGCTCGCAAGGTGCCGTAGGGCAAGTTGTTCATGGCGATAATCTATTACAAGGCTCTTATCCGCGCGAATATATGCGTAATTAACGAGAGATTTTCGCTCAGTTCTGTGCAAGTATTGACGACATGGCTCCAGGTGAACGCGATGACGATATGGAGCTCATCAACGCAGAATTCGAATCCATGGTCGAAGGTCTCAATCTCGACCAATCTTCGCCACGCACGTACCTCGATGATTTAGATGATCTCGCTGCATCTGAAGCGAAAGAGATCTACCAAGTGCCTCACACAAGACGCGGACTTCACGGAACTGTTGCGCATATTCTTGCAACGATAAAGAGCTGGTGGCAGAAGCCAGGAAATGACGACAGTGATGGAGCGGTTGTATGAGCGATTTCAAATGGGGAATTTTAGGCGCAGGCAAGATTGCTATGAGATTTGCCGAGGATCTTGCACATCTTGATGGACATAAGGTTTCATCGGTGGGATCTCGAAATCTTGAGAAAGCTACAACCTTTGCATCGAAATTTCCCGGCGCGACTGCATATGGAAGTTATGAAGAACTTGTAGCATCCGATGTGGATGCAATCTACGTAGCAACTCCACACCCCATGCACTTTGCTAATGCGCTACTTGCTATGCAAGCCGGTAAGCCTGTTCTCTGCGAGAAGGCATTTACGGTCAATGCCCAACAAGCGAAAACACTTATTGAATACTCACAGAGCAATCGAGTACCGCTCATGGAGGCGATGTGGACTCGGTTCTTGCCACACATTCGCGATATCAAAGCGCTCATTGCAACTGGTGCGCTCGGAGAGATTCATACCGTCATTGCAGACCACGGCCAATACATTCCTATTACTCGTGCTCCACGCCTATGGGAGCCAGAGTTAGGTGGAGGCGCACTTCTCGATCTCGGCATTTACTCCATCACCATTGCAGATATTGCACTCGGCAAACCACGTGATGCACATGCACATGCAACGTTGACCGATAAGGGCGTTGATCTTCAAACTTCGATGGGTTTCCATTACGACAGCGGCGCACACGCGATGCTGACCTGCACTATGGCTGTTCGCACATCCAATCGTGCGCTAATCGCAGGAGATTTGGGGCGAATCGAAATTGAAGAATTCTTCTTTGCTCCATCATCGTGGTCGTTCATTACTCGTGACGGCGAAGTAACTAGACATGAGAAGAACTACGTTGGTGTTGGGCTACGTGAGGAAGCAGCTGAATTTGCTCGGGTAGTGCGAGCCGGTGATATTGAGTCGCCTCTGATGCCTCATGCAAAGAGCCTTGAAATAATGGAGCTGATGGACCACATCCGCGGTGAGATAGGCGTTACCTACCCCTTCGAGTAATTACCCTCGAGCCAGATCTGCAGCGCCTACCAGACCTGCTTCATTGCCGAGAGTTGCTGCAATGATTTCTGGATAAGGATGCTTGCCAGCAAATGGCATATAACGCTCCATAGCAATGCGAGTAGGTGCAAGAAGAATCTCTCCTGCATCAACTACTCCCCCGCCAATGACAACGCATTCAGGGTCGAGAATTACCGAGAGCGAAGCAATGCCAGCACCGAGCCATTGGGCCGTTGTATTAAATGCAGAGATAGCAACTTGATCGCCTTCGCGAGCAGCATCTGTAATTGCGCGACCTGTAAGTCCTTCTAGAGTCCCATCTCCACGGGAGAGCAGGTTGCGCGCTAAATCAGGGCTTGCTGCAATCGCTTCCCGCGCATGACGAAGCAGCGCGTTGCCTGATGCATATTGCTCGAAACAACCACGTGCTCCACAGCCACAGAGATGACCTTCTGGAAGAACACGGAGGTGGCCGATCTCAGCTGCGATGCCGAATGCGCCGCGCAGCAATTGACCATTGACGATAATTCCGCCACCAACACCGGTGCCAACGGTCACCATCAACATATTCTGCTTACCTTTACCGGCACCGAATGTTCGTTCACCCCAAGCTGCGGCATTGGCATCATTTTCAAGAACCACTGGAAGATTTATCAGGGCGGTAAGTTCTGCATCGAGCTGAACACCGTTCCAACCTGCAATGTTAGGAGTTGCAAGCATCGTCTTTCGATCGGAAGATACAAAACCAGCTGCAGAAAGACCCACAGCTGTTACTGGATATTGGGCTGCAAGTTCAAGTGCAACATCGGCAATTGTTTGGGTGAGCGCACTTCCACCTTCGCGCGGGGTATCGCGTCGTGATGTTGTGAGAACTGTGCCATCTGGATCAACAACTCCACCAAGTACCTTGGTGCCGCCGACATCGATTCCGATTGTGTAGGACATTATTCGAACTGAGTCTGCAGCTCTTTAAGAGCCTGATCGATTGTTGACTTCTCAGTCTTTGAAATCATCATGCGCGGGACTGGCAATGAGAGCTCAACACCAAGTTGGTATGTGACTTGAGTTGTATCCGCGTCGATCGCTTTAAGGATGTACTTGCCATCCATTGTTGTCATCAAATCAGCTTCGTCGAGAGAGAATGAAATCTCCTCAGGCGCCTTGCTCCAATCGTAAGAAAGTGTTGCGCGATCCTTCATAACGCCGGCATCAATAGATACATTGGCTGAAGTGGCACGTCCCTGGTCATCGCTCGCTACGACTTCAACCTTCTTAATCGAGGTGAGCCATTGTGGGTAATCGGCGATTGCGGTGAGCTTGGCAGCTACCTCGGCTAGAGGTGCTTCTACGATGACTGAGGCTGTGCTTGATTCTGACATGACACGAAGGTTAGCAACCCTTTCCTTTTTATACCTCTCACCGCTAGCGTTAGCGCCATGAATGAAATCACTATCCCGCCACTGGTTCCTGCCGCAACGGAAGGCAACCTCACCAACCTCATTGCAGAGCGTGCGTGGTTTGAGCCTGAGCGCATCACAATGTCTCGCCCGCTTGGCGATGGTTGGCAGCAGCTCACCGCTCGTGAGGTTGAAAGTGATGTTCGCGCCGCTGCTAAGGGTTTGATCGCTGCCGGTGTTCACGCAGGCGATCGCGTGGCAATCATGGCGCGTACTCGTTACGAGTGGACCATTCTTGATTTCGCATCATGGTTTGCAGGCGCAGTTGTTGTACCTATCTATGAGACCTCATCGCCCGAGCAGGTTGATTGGATTCTCAACGACTCAGGTGCCGTTGCACTCTTTGTAGAAACTCCAATCTTGCGCGAGCTCGTCGCTCCAGTTCTTCCACCACACACACGCCACATCTGGACTATGACCGATGATGTGCTCGAAGTTCTTCGCAATGCAGGTGCGCATATCTCTGATGCAGAGATTGATCATCGTCGCCAGACCTTATCCCCCGACTCTCTTGCAACTCTCATCTACACTTCTGGAACAACTGGTAAGCCAAAGGGCGTTCAGCTCACACATGGCAACTTCCTTGCAGAGTGTGGAAATGTTGTACAAGGCGCTGCAGATTTATTCTTAAAGCCTGGTGGCTCAACACTTCTCTTCTTACCGGTTGCTCACGTCTTCGGCCGCATGGTTCAGATTGGTGCTATCTCAGCAGGTCTTCATCTCGCACATTGCGCCGATGTACAGGCTCGATTGCTCCCAGACCTCGCATCATTTAAGCCAACATTCGTTCTTGCTGTTCCTCGTATCTTTGAAAAGGTATACAACGGAGCAGAGGCAAAGGCCGAAGCTGCGGGCAAGGGAAAGATTTTCCGAAAGGGCGCTGAAGTTGCAATCGCATACTCAGAGAACATTGATGCAAAGAAGTTTAAGCCGATGCTCTCGCTCAAGCATAAGCTCTTTGATGTCCTTCTCTACTCAAAGATTCGCCATACTCTCGGTGGCCGAGTAGAAGCTGCGATTTCAGGAGGCGCCCCACTAGGTGCGCGACTCGGTCACTTCTATCGCGGTGCTGGCATCACAATTCTTGAAGGTTATGGACTCACTGAAACAACTGCGGGTGCAACGCTCAATCTCAGCACAGACCTTCGCGTTGGTTCAGTTGGTAAGCCAATTCCAGGCACTTCAATCAAGATTGCAGAAGATGGTGAAGTCCTTATTGGTGGACCTATCGTGATGCGTGGCTATTGGCAGAACGATGCTGCAAATCAAGAGGTTTTCCAGGATCATTGGTTTAAGTCAGGTGACCTTGGTCGACTTGATGAGCAAGGATTCTTGTACATTACAGGTCGCAAGAAAGAACTCATTGTTACAGCCGGTGGCAAGAACGTTGCTCCTGCCGTCCTTGAAGATCGTTTGCGCGCTCATCCACTTGTAAGTCAATGCATGGTTGTTGGTGACAACCAGCCATTTATTGCTGCCCTCATCACTATCGACCCAGAGATGATTAAGGGGTGGATTGCAGCTAACCATAAGACTGGCGCAACAGTTGCCACACTCGTCAACGATCCTGATCTCAATGCAGTGATTCAGACTGCTGTCGACGAAGCCAATAAGGCAGTCTCCAAGGCGGAATCGATTCGAAAGTTTGCAATCCTCCCTGATGATTTCACAATTGCAGGGGGTCAACTCACTGCGAAACTATCAGTCAAGCGTCACGTTGTTGCAGCTCAATACGCAGACACCATCGCAGCTCTCTACACAAAAGAGTAGGGGTATCACGCTTTAAAATTGACGTGTAGCTATAGGAGTATCTCCCAAACTCTTAAGGGAGGAGTTCTTCGGTGGCTACAGATAGATATAAGCGCACCCGTTTCTTAGTTGTAGGTCACAAGGATTGCATCCCTGCTGAATTGGAGATCTTCCTCCTTCACCATGGCGCGCAATTGCAGCGTCATTTAACTTCCCTTCGTAGCGCTCTGGCGACACTTCGGACCGAGAAATTTGATTGCATATTCGTCGAGAGCGCTCTGGAAGATGGCGATGGTTTAATACTTGCTCCCACAATTAAGCGTGCTTCGCCTCGAACGATTGCGATACTGATTTCAAACGAGAACCGATGGGCCACCAGCGAGGCGGCAAGACAGTTAGGCTTTGATGAAATATTCCATCGAGATATGCCAGGCGCTTACATGTCTGATGAAGTTGAAGCCCTTCTGCAGAAACTCTCCCCTAGCAGCAGGGGCAAGAGCTTGATTGAATCTCGAATTCATCTCCTCTCCATTCGAGAGCGAGAGATTCTGATGGATATTGCTACCGGAGCAACAACACGTGAAATCGCGATGAAGAGACACAACTCAGAGGCAACGGTAAAAAGTCATCTCACATCGATTTATAGAAAACTAGATGTGCGAAATCGGGTCGAAGCAATTGCAGCGCTTCAGAATAATTAGAAGAGGGCGTTGAAGCGTTCTGACCAGTGGCGCCACTCCCACTCATCAATGATCCATTGACGTCCACGCTTGCCCATAGCTTTCGCTAACTGTGGATCTTCTAAAAGACGAATGACGCCTGCAGCAACTGCAGATGGGTTAAGTCCATCCACAGCGAATCCAGTCTCGCCCTCAAGCACGGCATCCGGTGCACCACCTGATAATCCCCCGATGACAGGAAGCTCACATGCACTCGCTTCAAGGTAGACGATTCCCAACCCTTCGACTTCAAGACCGGCTAATCGCGAACGACTTGGCATTGCAAAGATTTCACCGACAGAGATAAAGCGCGGAAGTTCGCTGTACTGCACACGTCCTACAAAGGAGATGTGTTGCAGGACGTTGAGCTGAATCGCTCGCTTATGAATGTACTCAAGATGCGGTCCGACACCTACAAAGAGAAGATGTGCATCAGGAAAGGCAGAGACGATCTCGGGTAGAGCCTCAACCAAAGTGTCTTGACCTTTACGGTGTACTAATCGGCCAACGCTAACAATCACTCGTTTGCCTGCGAGATCTAACTCTTTTTTGAGTTGTTCCGCTGAATCACTTGGCGCAAAGTGCGAGGTATCAATTCCTGGCGCTATACGCACCATTGATTCTCGCGCCCTCGTTGAGAGAGAACGTGCAATTGCATTACGGGTAAAACTTCCAAGATAGGTCAGCGTATCGACATATTTTCCAATACGGCGGATGGCGAGAGTAAATGGAAAGACCTTTGCCCACCAGACTTCATGTCCATGAGTCAGTGCAACAATTCTTCTCACACCTGCACGACGGAGACCTTTTGCAAGTAAACCTAGAGGTGCTGCAGCTCCAAAGAAGACCTTTGAAATTCCGCGCTCACGCACAAGTTCACGTACCGCGCGAGCAACTCGAGGTGTAGGAAGGAGAATCTTTGATTTATCTCGAATGACTTCAACACCGAAATTATCCAGCCATTGCGCATCGTAGGAGGTCGTATCGCCTTGGGCAGATGTATAGACAACGACCGTGCTATGAGGCATACGTTCGATTAATCCAATAACAAAAGTTTCGATTCCGCCAGCACGAGGGCCAAAGTCATTTGTAATGCAGAGAATTTTTTCCTGAACTGCCATTAGAAGCGACGAACCGCTACCAATCTCTTGGATCCGAGCGCTGAAGCATCAGCAATCTTTACGCGGGAGCCAGATCGAGGTGCATGCACCATCTTTCCGCCACCGATATAGATTCCGACATGAGATACAGGTCGACCAAAGAAGAGTAGGTCTCCTGGCTTCTTCTGATTAAATGCAATCGACTTTCCCATGCGAGATTGCGCAGCAGATGAATGTGGAAGATTTACTCCTGCGCTTTGATAAGCGCGCATTGTGAGGCCAGAGCAATCCCAGTAAGTCATTCCATCTGCACCAAAGACGTATCGATCACCAATCTGCTTAAAGGCAAATTTGATGGCAAGTCCTGCGCGACCGGAAATTCCACCAAGTGATTTAGCCTGTGCAAGTGAGCTTGCCTGGTCGGCATCTTCCTGCTGTTGGGCAAGTTTTGCCAGACGCTCGCGATCTTCCTTCTTCAGCTTTGCAAGGATGGCTTCAGCCTTCTTCAACTTCTCTTGCGCAACTGCGCTCTGCTGAGCCAGCTTCTTCTGCAAAACTTTAACCTGCGCCAGGCGGTCTGCCACCGTCATGGATGTTGCATTCAGCTTCTGGGTCGCTGATTGGTACTTCTTGAGCTGAATAGATTTCTGACGAGTAATCGATTCGAGAGAACCAGCAGAGCTGAGATAGAGAGTTGGGTCGCTGGAGAAGAGGAGCTCTAGGCTCTGACTCAGAGATCCAGATTTATATTGGTTGACGGCGATCACACCAAGATTGCGAGAGATGGAGTCGACATTCTTGCCCTGGATTGCAGCTTGTGCCTGGATGCCATTAAGGCTGCGCTGCAAGGTTGCCAACTTCACCTTAGCCTCTTGAGCACCCTCAGCCGCAGCTGTCGCTTGATCTTGAAGGTCGTTGACCTGGGCTTGAATCTGAGCCAGAGTCGGAGCGGCTTGCGCGGAAGGAGGAATCAACCAAGAAAGTGCGGCGGCCGTTGCCACTGCGCAGGCGCGTAGAGCCAGCTGGCGGATTCTCATTAGGGAAGGCTAACCAAGTAATTCCGCCAATCTCAACTCAAATCGGTGGCTCACGCTGAAAATATGGTGTGAATCTCGCTCAAGGCAGGTTTATTCTTCCCAAATGGCCGTTATCGCTTCATTTCTTCTCGGAGCAAATGGCGCCTCCTCGTTAGGCGGAAAGTCATCGCACCTATCAACGCCAGCCGACCGCGCTCGTTTTCTAGCCCGACATCGTAGCGCCGGCGCCTTCATCATCGGCAAGCAGAGCGCACAGATTGAAAGTTACGAGAAGAGTTCAAAGCCAATCTTTGTCTTCACTAGAAATTTAGAGCCGCTCACCTTTCCTCATCCGTTGATGCAACAAGTTACCGTCGAGAGAAACCTTGCAGAAATTACTCGTCGAATTGATGAACGTATCGAAGAAGATATCGTCGTGGAAGCAGGCGGTCAGTTGCTGCTTGCGATGGTCAATGAAGGAGTGATTGACCAATTAGAACTGTCGATTTCGCCCATCAATGGTGATGGACACTTCATTGAGAAAGATCTCTTGCTCAAAAGCTTCGCCATCATCTCCGATGAAGAGGTTGATGGAACGCGATTACTGCAATGCAGATATAAGCGCGACTCCACTGACAGCTAAAACAACGCCAATGTATTGCACTTTATGTAATCGTTCATGAAGGAAGATATACGCAAGTACTGCAGTCGCAATCGGATAGAGAGATCCGAGTACCATTGCAATCGACACCAGACCCTTCGTCGTTGCAACGCCAAGAAGTAGGTTGGCTGAGAAGTCAGCTACGCCTATTGCGGCGAGCAAAGGCAAATCTTTTCTCGTTACTCCCCCGAAACCTCGTGACTTAACGAAGTATGAAGCGCTGACTACAAATGTCGTCGCTCTCATCGTTGTCATCGTCAACAACGAACTCTCCTGCGAGCCGATAGCCATAAATGTCAGCGCCGCTCCGAAGCCGCACGCTGCCCCGAGTGCAAGAAGGACGGGTCGAACTGGAAGGCCTTGGGTAATTTCTGGACCGCTTGCAAGAAATCCTCCGATGACGGCTGCAATGACTCCCATAGTTACTGGCGTGGAGAGCCGGTCGCCTTCAATCACAAATGCAAAGAAGAGTGGAATTAAAACGCTAAGAGAACTGATCGGAGAGACAACGCCCATGCGTCCAGATGAGAGTCCTGCATAGAGACAGAGCAACCCTGCATAACCCGATAACCCGGCGAGAGCTCCATTAACGAGATAGCCCTGTGAACTCATCGATGGAGAAATCCATCCACCCGAGATCAGAATGAGCGCTATTCCACAGAGCAACCCAAAGGCTTGGTTGATTCCCAGAACTGCCATGCTTGGCAATCTCTTACTGAGATTTCCAGCGTGATAATCAGCACTGCCCCATAAGAGACTGGAGAGAAGAGCAAGGAGGGTCGCCATAGGCGCACCTTACCGAATCTTCACAGCTGACCTCCCAGTAAAAGGAGCCATTCATCTTTAGAATTGACCAGTGAATTCCCGCTCTCCTTTCTCTTTCGAATCGATGATTTCAATCATTCGAGAATTCACTCCGCGTGCAGAGATTGAGCTTGAAGAAGTTCCAGCTCCACAGAAACTCGCACAATATTCATTCGCTTTTACAGCCGATGTCAGCAACGGTCTATTCGGTGAGCAAGAAGATGAACTTGCATCTGGTCGCTTCGTCATTTTGCACGAACCAGGCGGACAAGATACGTGGGAAGGTGAATACCGCTGCGTGACATTTATGCGCGCCACAGTTGATTCGGATATGCAAGCAGATCCATTGCTAC
>ERZ650311.1236-NODE-1236-length-13113-cov-6.629040_pt1 | contig 13113 bp, 15 predicted proteins | sample MGYA00376247_ERZ650311 | MGnify/ENA primary metagenome ERZ650311 (study PRJEB26733, sample SAMN07839324) | wastewater metagenome | biome: small river; feature: stream; material: water | place: USA: North Carolina | collected 2016-07-28 ... | reverse complement strand
ATCTGCGGAGCGCCCTAACGCGGACTGTGCGTTGTAGGCACGGCGTCCGATCTCATGCCCGAAGGCACCGGCCCGCGTGCGACTTACGCCAGCCATGCGGAGCAGCCGTGCGTTTTGCTCCTCGCCCATGTAGCGTCCGGCGTTCGCGATGAAGCGGCCATTCGAGTAGCCGACGCGCGCGCCGTTGCGAAAGTTGCGGCCCATGCGCAAAGCGCTGCGCACACGACGCGTTTCAAGGAAGCCTCGATATGCACCAGCAGCTGCGCCGCGCGCAGCTCCACGCAACGCGCTATACGCAATGCCGCGACCGACAACGTGTGAGCCAATGCGAGCAGCACGATCAGCGAGACGCGCAATGCCCAGCACGTTGATCTTTTGGATGACTTCGGGAGCGACGCTCATGCCGCCGCCTCTTCGGTGAAGTGCTCAAGCGTCGAGAAGCGGTGGCGGTGATCGCCAAACTCTTCGGTGATCACGCCGCCTTTGATTTCGTGGAAGTGGCCGTCTTCAGCCTTCGTTGTGCGCCCGCCCAAGAACTCACCGTTCGGGCCGTAGCGGACTTCGTATTCGTGCTCGTGATCGCCAGTCTTGAACGTCTTGCCCTTGGCAGTGCCGTTCTTGAACAGGTTCGTGCGGGTCGGCGCGTCTTGATCTTGAATACGGCGCGCGATCCCATGTGGCCGGAGATGGCGATGCAGCACGCGGCGATGAGACGGTCGACGCCCGCCGCCTCGCACAGCCAGAACGTGAGCAGGCCCGCGAAGCTGCTCGTGGCGATCTCGCCGATAAACTCGGTCAACCGAAACGGGGTGGTACGCGAGTCGCGCAGCTTGCGGCTGAAATTGACGATGCCACCGAAGGCACTTAAACACAGCACCCAGAGGTAGGTCAGGACACCGTAGTCGAAGGGCGATCGCGCGTCGGCCGCCTGCGCGGGATTGACCATCAGAACGACGGCGGCCAGGATGATCAGCACGACGACGACAAACACTCCGAGGGCAATCCAGGGCACGGCTACCTCCTATGTCAACGCGGACAGAGTGATCAGCACGACCACAACGACGATGCACAGCACTATCAGAGTCCACATCATTTCGACTCCTGTGTGGGTTTCGGATATCGCGCCTTGACGGTCGCGATGGCGTCGCGCACGGCCAGCGCCTCGGCCGGCAGCGGTTGTCGGTTGATGAGGGCGTCGACGATCTTCCACAGCGCGTCGAGCTGCTCGCCGGTGTCGGGATAGGCGGCCTGGCGGGCGGTGGCCGCGTCGGCGCGCAGATCGATGCGGGTGGGCATCAGGTCGCCTCGATGCGGATCCGGGCCACCAGGTGGCGGGGGTGATCGACGACGAGCTCGTAGACGCCGGCGACGTTGGTGGTGATGCGCGCGGTGCCGGAGGCCTCGGTCCAGGGCGGGCCGCTGAGGCGGCCCTGCATCCAGCACGTGGCGCCGACGGGCACCGGAATGCTGACGCTGTCGACGCCGTCGGCCGCGAGCGTGTAGACCGTCTCCGCGCCTGGCAGCGGGGTGCGCTCGACGATCGCGCCATCGATGACGCAGTGGATGGCGTCGCGCGCCCACACCTCGGTGAGGACGCCGTAGTACGCCATATCGGCCAGCACCTCGACGCGATCCTCGCGGCAACGGCCCGTCGCCACAATGCGGCCGGAGTCGCGCTCGAACAACGCGTAGTCGACGGTGCGCGGCGGCGGCGCGATCTCGGGGGTCTCGCTCATCGTTTGGTCTCCAACGCCGACAGGAAACGCATATCGACACCAGCACCGCCCGACGGAATGCATTGCAGCTTGTAGGTGTAGGTCCCGGCCGCCGGTTGATCGATCACGCTGATGACGCCGTAGCCGTCCACGTCGTTCGGCCCAGAAATGCTGCCCGCCGAATCGCCGGCGACCGTCGTCGAATCCCGCCGGAGCCGGATTCCGCACGAGCGCGGGCCGCCGCCGCCCACGTGAATGTGGGCGACACCAGAGATCACGAGAGGATTGCCGTCGGTCGTCACCACGATCGTCTGGACGTCCTGCCACGTGCCAGCGCCCAGCCCCACCGTCGCCTCAGTGAACGCCGACGTTATGTCGGTGACGGCGTTGCTGACGATGTTGATGGTGTCGACCGCGTCAACGCCTACCGTGGCACTGCCGGCGGTGCCGCTTACCCCGGCGTTGCCGCTGCCGGTGGTGGGCCAGCGGTCGGACGTGAGCCCGCTGGTGTCCTCGTGCACGATCCAGTAGTACCGCACGTCGCCCGGCGTGAGGCCGGTGCGGTTGTAGCCGTTGCCGGAGATGGAGTCGATCAGCGTGCGGCTGCCGTGGGTCCAGTCGTTGGCAGTGGCTTCGAAGACCAGCGTGCGCTTGTAGTCGGCATCGGGCGAGTCTGGCCAGGTCAATCGCACGCCGCCGGCGATCGCGGTGACGGTGAGCGCGCTGGGGCCCGTGGGCGTGGCCGTCTTGCCGATGACGTTGTGACCGTCGAGGATCCAGTCGCTCTTGGCCGAGTTGCCGAGGCGGATCGCCCGCACGCGGACGTAATAGCCGATGCCGTCCTCGACGGGAGAGATCGCGTAGGCCAACTGCGAGGCGGGGATGGTGACGCTGTTCGGCCAGCCCGTTTCGGTGGCCTTCGCCCACTGGATCTCGTAGCTGCCGACGTTCGGGTCGGGCGAGGCGGTCCAGCTGGCGGCGATGCGCGACAGGATCGTGCCGTCGGTGAGGCGCAGCAGGTGCGCCGTGCCGCTGGCCATGGTCAGGCCCGACGGCGGATCGACGACGCGGGGATTGGGCAGCACCAGGTCCGGCTTCGGCGTGACGGTGTCGCCGTCGGTGGCGCTCCACCCGAACACGCTGGAGGTCTCGGACTGCAGGATCAGCACGAGCGTGGTGGCCTGCCCCTGCTGCATATCCCAGCCGATGACGCGGAAGGTGTCCTCCGCGAGCTCGAGCTTCGCGATGCTGACCTTGACCGTGTCCCACAGGCCGACGTCGAGCACCGTCGGCTTGCACTGCAGCGTGAGGATCTGGCCCTGGCGAGCGCGGCGCAGGTTGATCTGAGCCAGCCGCTGCGCACGGAGCGGGTTGTCCACCCACTGGAAATCGATGTCCTTCGGCAGCTCGGCGCCGTCCTCCGTGACGTAGGTCGAATCCGTCACCGCCTTGAAATCGGTGGGCTGGAAGTCCTGGTTGGGGTCGGTGAACGTTCCTCGCACCGTGTTGAACAGGTCGCGCCACGGCGTGCAGGTCTGGATCTGCAGCGAGCCGGCGAGGTCACGCTCGGTGATGGGCGTGGAACGCGGCGTGAGCCACGCGCCGGCCCGCAGATGGAACTTGCCCTCGGCGTACCACAGCACGCCCGCCATCGAGGCCAGGAGCGCCGACAGAACCTGCCGCGGCGACTGGTCGGCCTCGTACAGGCCCGAGCACTGGTAGCGCGCCTGGTCGATGTGCGACAGCGTCATGTCGCCCGACCCGGCCGAGATGATGTCGATGGCCACGCCTGCGATCGCGTTGGCGTAGGTGGTGGCCAGCTTGCACGTGAGGCCGGTGGGGCGGATGGCGTAATACGTGACGCCCGCCGACAGGCCGGTCGGCAGCGGGCCCGGACCGACCACGCGCACGCCGTCGCCCAGGCCGATCATCATTTCGCGCGAGGCGAACGTCAGCGTGTCGGTGGTGGCGTTGGCGGTGAACAGCGGCGAGCTGTAGGTATCGACCGCGACGCGTTCTTCGCAGATGTTCGCTGCGGCGGCCACCAGCGTGTCGTTGACCTCGGCGGCATCCACGCCGAAGCCGTCCGGGCGCGGCAGGGTCAGCAGCCAGCGGATCAGCAGGGCGGGGTTGACCGAGAAGCGTGTGCCGGCGTCGCGCGGGTCGTACACGGCGTTGCCCAGGGCGATGATGCGCACCGTCGGCGCGCCGGATGGATACAGACGATCCTGCGCATCGCGCCGCAGCCGGATCACCAGATCGGCGATGCCGCGGCCGCGATGGTCGGTGGTCCAACGGCCGTCGGATTCCGCCACGAGGTCCGCGTCGGCGGTCTTGCTGTCGCTGCCCAGGGATTCGTGGATCCGCGCGATCTCCGCCCAGCCGCCGGTGCCGTCGGGCTGGCGCTCGAAGGTACCCTCGATGACCACGCCGTCGCCGTCGCGCGCACCGACGATCTCGTCGTCGAACAGGATCGCCTCGATCGCCGTGAGCGGCCCCTGGCAGAACGGCAGCACCAGGTGCAGGTGCTCGCCCTGGTCGCCCGTGATCTCGCCATAGGCGAGGTTCGCGGCGGCCAGCTGCACGCGCCCGAGGACGTAGCGGCGCGAGGCAAGCGTGGAGCGGCCGCCGACCTGACGATTCTGGGGCGCGCCGTTGTTGAGGTTCGAGGGCAGCGGCGTGAGCACCTGACCCAGGAAACCGGCGGCGATGGTCGTGGCGAAGACGGAGAAGAACGACCCTGCGGTGAAGATCGAGGACACCCCGCCGGCGATCGCAGCGCCTGCAATCAGCTGCGGCATCAGTCGATCCTCCAGGCCATCAGCGCGCGCTCGAGCGGCACGAACAGGGTCCCGCCGTCCACCGACGGCGCGATGCAGCGCTCGTGGTCGACGATGGCGAACGCCTGATGGCCGTCCTCATCCGCCACCAGGGCGATGTCGCCGCGCTGGGCGCACAGCGGCGGGATCCGCCGGCCGCCGAACGCCGTGTCGCCGATCTCGGGCATGGTGTGGCTGGCCAGGATGCGCAGGGCGCCGGTGTGGCTGGCGTACTGGGAGAACCAGGGCGCACCGATACGTTCGCCCGGAATGCCTCCCGTCACCGCGCACGCCGCCCGCACGGCCCACAGAAAGCAGTCGTCGAAGCCCCATTCAAACGGCGTCACGGCCATCCGCTCGAGCACGGCCTGCAGCTGCTCCGGCCAGTCCGCGACGCGCGCCATCAGAAGTACCCCCGCGTGCCGGCATCGCGGGCGATCTGGTTGCTGCCGCCGCTGGTGTAGCCCCGCGTGCCGCTGTCCGATCCGCCGCCGTTCTGGATGTACCCAGTGGTGCCGGAATCGCGCGGGCGGCTGTCCACCGGGGCGCGCCACATGCCCCACTGGAGATCGGTGTTCTGCATTTCCTCCAGGAACTCGAAGTAGCGATCGCCGGCGAAGCGGCTTTGCTGGTCGCCGTCGTTGTACCGGCCGCCGCGGGCGCGATCCATGTCGTGCAGGCGATGGACGCCCGTGAGCGTGACCGTGGCGACCTTCTCGCCGAGCTCGATCGTCATCGTGTCCATGAAGCCGGACCAGGGCAGCATCGGGTCGGCGATGATCTGGTGATCCTCGTCGAACAGCGCCTGGTAGATCGCCAGGTCGCGGCCCTGGTAGTGCTCGCCCATCGCCGTGACCACCAGATCGGTGGGGACGGCCGACAACGACAACCGCGCACCGTATGCGGAGAGCTGCTCGCGCTCCTCGATGGTGTCGACGGACAGCAGGTGCCCCAGGCCGGTGTAGGTGTCGCCGTCCCAGGTGACCGAGTAGGGCGCGGTGGTGAATCGCGCCACGCCCGAGGGGAAATCGGCCACGACCAGCTTGTGCGGGCGCACGACGCCGTCGGCGATCGCGGTGAGCATGGCGCTGGTGAGCGTGCGGCTCATCGCCAGACCTCGACGAACTGGAGGACGAAATCGTGAGCGCGGTGGATCTTGCCCATGTTGACCGGCCTCCAGCGCGCGACGTCCTCGGTCAACTTCATCGTGGTCGTGGGCGCTGTGAAATCGAGCGGCGCATCGTCGGGCGGGCTGGCACGCAGCGGCGGTTCGAACTCCACCGTGAGACTGTTGGCGCTCTCGGCGGCATCGGTGACGATCATCTTCAGCTCGCCGTTGACCGAAAAGAAATCGCCGGCCTTGACGTGAGAGCCGGTTGCCCAGCCGTTTGTGTTGAGCGTGGTGCCGGTCTGGCCCGCGCCTACCACCTTGATCGTCGGGGCGCCGATGGCCACGCCCTGCGGTTTCGGCCGCTCGAAGTTGTACAGCTCCACCACGTTCGCCCCGCCGCGCATCTTGACCAGGAACGCCTTGAGCGCGTTCGCGTCGCCCTCGGTGAACGTGTTGTACTCCAGGATCATTCCCCAGCGTGCACCGATGAACTCCTGCTGCTGGATGGACAGATCGAGCGGCGACTGCACGCCCAGCGAGCTGGACAGCAGCTGCCACTCGATCCGAGACGGCTTGACCGTGAGGGTGGGGAAGACGATCGTCGTCATCGGCGCTTGGCGAGCTCGTCGAAGATGCGACGCTCGGAGGCGCGCGTGACCGCGGAGATGGTGGCCACGTCCGAGCGGCTGTCGATGTAGTTCGTGATGCTGATCGACCCACCCAGATTCGCGTTCGGGTAGAACGTGCCGGCGGTGCGCGGCACGAAGATCTCGGGCGCGGCACGCGGGTTGATGACGTAGGCCTGGCCGGCAAACCCAGGGCCACCGGCGTCGCGTTCGACCGGGAGCTTGAGGCCGATCATGCCGCCCCCGCCGCCGCCACTGCTGCCTCCGCCAGTGATGCTGCTGAACACGTTGCCCAGCACCGCCGCACCGGCCTTGATGGCCGGGTCGAGGATGTTCCTCTGCACCACCATGGCGAGGATGTCGCGGACCACGTTTTTCGCGACGTCACGCAGATCCTCGAACGACGCGGTGCCGCTTACGACCATGTCGGCAAACGCAGCGGAAGCCTGACGCCCCCAACCCTGGATGGCGAATTCGAGATCCTTGAGCGTGTCCTTGCCGGTTTCCTTGAGGTCCTTGAAGGCCGCGTTGCCGTCGAGCTGCAGCTTGGCCATCTCGTCGCCGATCTTTTTCAGCTCGGCGTCGTACCCGGCCTCGTCGATCAGTCCGACGTCGAGGGCCTGCGTGAGCTGGCGCGATCGCTCGCGCAGCGCGTTGAGCTGGCCAGCGCCCGTCGACTGAACAAAGGCCTCCTGCTTCTGCTGGAGCTTGGCTGCGGCTTCCGCGCCCTCCTGCAGAATGCGGATTTTTTCGGCGTTGACCTCTTCCTCGAGGCGGATCTTCTTGTCGGCGGCTTCGTTGAGCTGCTGCAGTTCCTGATCGGAGAACGCCTTCCCCGCCGCCAGCGCCTGCTGGTACTCGGCCTCATAGCGCGCCTTGGCTTCGGCGGCTGCGCGCTTGGCCGCCGCCGGGTCGCTCTTCTTCGGCTCGGCGATGCGGACCTGCGGACCCTCGGCACGCTGCAACGCCAGGGCTTCGGCCTCGGACAGACGGCCGATGGTGGGGCGCGGAGCGGTTTGTCCTGGCACGCGAATCGTGCCGGTGAGCTCGGTGTCGGGCTGGGCCAGCAGACGATTGGCAAAGCTGAGCCCGCCGGTCAGGGCGTCCAGACCGCCCCGGGCGCCCGCGCTGACGGTCGCCGTGCGGCCGATGTTCTTCAGCAGGTCGTCCCAGGCGTTGGACAAGGCGCGCGTGGCGCCGGCCAGGCCCCCACCCGCGGAGGCCGCCGAACCGCCGACGGTGCGCGCCAGCTCGGACAGCACGATCTGATTCGACTCCGCGACGCGCCCGGTCTCGGCGAGCTTTCCGGCCAGCTCGGCCTGGCCCTCCGACAGATCGGCGCCGGCATCACGCAACGCCCGCATGCCAGTGACCGGGTTCTGCAACGCTTTGCCGACCGCGACGAACGCGCTGGGCAGATCCTTGCCCGTGGCGGACGCGAAATCGACGGCAAGCTTGGCCGCCTCGCGGAAGGTGTCACCGGCCACGCCCTTGAAACGCAGGAGCGCGGTGGTGCCCTCGCGGATCGGGTCATCGTCGAACCCCGAGATCTTCGACAGCTCGCCGACCAGCTCTTCGATGTCATTGGCGGTCAAGCCGGCGGCGTAGCCGGTGGTGCGCAACGTGTTCCGCAGCAGCGCGGTGGAGCGTTCCGCCTCCAGCGTGGAGTCCGCCACGGCGCGGCCGAACTGGATGATGGCGCCAGCGGAGAGTGCTCCGCCGAGGACGTTGCGCAGGCCGCTGGCCATGCCGGTGAGCGAGCCGAGGTCGCGTTCCGCGTTCTTGAACGACATGCCGACATTCCGGGCGCTCTCCTGCGCGTCGCGCGCCACCTGCTCCATGGAGCGCCGGAACTGCGCCACGTCGGCGGTGATCTCGTATTCGTAGCGCTTGTCAGCCACTCAGCTCTCCATCGGTTCGTTCTGCGCGCCGTCGATGGCCCGCAGGCGTTCAAGCATGTCTTCCCAGTCCCTCACCCGCACCAGCCCGCTCAGGTACGGCAACCGCTCCAGGTGGTACCCTCCGAGCAGGTTCCAGAGCGCGATCGCCTGCAGGTTCTCGCCGTCCAGCTCGGGCGCTTCCTCTTCCAGCAGCGCGCCGAAGCCGGTCGTTTTCAGTGCACCGGAGAGGCGGGCTCGGCGACGTTCGTGCCGGACCCGCTCGCGAAGTTTTTTAGGGCGGCCTCGATCCGCGCATTGCGCTCCTTGGTGCGGGTGTCGATGTCCTTCCAGATGGCGAGCAGCCAGTCGGTCTGCTGATCGAGCAGCAGATCGAGCGTGTCGGGCCCGAACGGCAGCTCCGTGTCGTCTTGCTTCCACTCCGGCAGGGCGTGACTGACGCGCACCCCCTGCCAGCCCTGGATGCTCACGCGCACGACCTCCCGCACCAGGCCGGCGACGTCCTTCTCGTGCCGATAGTCGATGGCCATGCGCTCGAAGCGGGACGGGAACCGCACCGTGAACGCCACCCCCGCCTCGGGGATCTTGTGGACGAACTCGCGCACCGCCTCGGCGCGGCGCTTGAGGTCCTGAATGTCGAATCCGGAGTCGTCGATCATGAGGCGTAGTACGTGGAGTCGGCGACGGTGGCGATGCGGATCGAGCCGACCATTTTTCCGTTCTCGTCGGCGGGCTCGTTGTTGAACGCCCAGTAGCCGTTGCCGTAGATGCGGATGGAGCCGATCGAGATCCGGTAGGCCGTGGCCGAGCCGGTGCGGGCGGCCGCCTCGACATAGGTCCGCCACGCGGCGGCCGGTGGGTAGTGGAACTTGAAGTCCAGCGACACGGCCCGCGCCAGGCCGGGCACTACCTTTTCTCGCACGTCGTCCGACTCGGTAGCCGGGATGTCGCCGAATCCCCCGCCGCTGGGCTGGAACGAGCCGGCCACGATGCCGGTGATCCGCTGCCAGCCGGACACCTCCCGCACGGTGCCCACACCTTCGAGAGCCGGAAAGAACGTCGTGCTCTGGGTATCGACTCCTTCCAGGGTCACGTCGTTGGTGGCGACGGCCTTGGCGCGCACCAGGCGGCCGTCGATGTACTTCCAGCCGCTGGTGAGCTCGATGATGTCGTTGACGGCGACGCCGTGCGACGATTCCAGGGTGGCGACGCCCTCGGAGGCGTTGCTGACCGCGGTCATGTTTTTGCTGGCACCGTACCCGGTCGCGATCGCGATCTGCAGGCCGGTGGTCTTGGTGATTGCCATGGTGATGCGCTCCTATGCGGATGTGGACAGATCGGTCGCGTTGTTCCAGTAATCGAACCGGTACGTGAGGACGCAGATGCCAGGCGAGCCGTCGCCGCTGGCCGCCTCCCAGGTGCGTCCCTGCCGCAGCGGCGGGCCGGACATGCCGGGGTAGGTGGCGGCGCGGATGAGGGCGTGCGCGGCCACCACAAGCTCGTCCGCCGCGGTTTCCCATACGGTGCCGGTCCCGGGTGCCACGTGAATGGCGACGGACAGCGACAGGACGTTGGCCTCGACCTCGCCATCGGCCTCGGCGTTGTCGGTGTTTTCGTTGCCGGACTCGATGACGATCGCCGGGCACTCCATCCGGTCGATAGCGTCCTGCCGAGCGCGGTACACGCGTGTGCCGACGGCCGCAATGGTGTTGTGGAGGGCCACCCGCACGACCTCGGCGATCTGTTCGGCGAGGCTGCTCATTGCTGCCACTCGACGAAGCCGTTCTCGTTGCTCACGGCATTCACGGTCGGAATGATGTCGCCCGGTCGCAGCTTGTACGGGATCTTGGTGTGCTCGACTGTCAGCACGACCTGCTCAAGCGCCCCGCTGTTGGTGCAGACGTTGAGAATCTCCGCGTCCGGGGGTAGCCCCAGCGCTTTGAGCAGATGGGCATGACTCACGCGAACACGGCCGATGCGGCGCTGTTTCATGTCTTCGAGATCCTCGCGATCTTCTCGTCGCCGGAGTCCAGCAGCCGGACCTCGAGGACCTTGTAGGCGATCGCATTGATGGTGACGGTGTCGCCCCGCACCAGGCTGGTGAAGTCCGTGGCGCGGAACCGCAGCGTGTATTCCCGCACCAGACGATCGCCGAGCATGTCGGCATCGCCCTGGCGGAAGTGCACCGGCTTGGTCTCGGCGTCGACGGTGGCCTGCACCGCGAAGCCGTTGACGGTGTCGTACATGAGCTCGAGGTCGGTGGCGGGGATCATGAGTACCAGGCTGCGTCACCGATCTGGACCCACGTGGAGCCCTCGCACCGGAATCGCACGACGGCGGCCTGATTGGCGGAACCCGATGCCGCGAGGCCGACGGCCTTGAATGCCGCATTCCAAGTGATTGCCCGGCTGCCCGTTCCGTCCTGCACAAACCGGAAAGTGATTTCGTCCCCCGCGACACCATTGGTCGGCACGTTCACGGTAATCGCGCCCGTGAGCGTGCCGACTGTGATCCGCCCACCGTTTCGCACGTTCGGCGTGATGCTGGCTGCGTAGGAGATCGACTGGAAGTTCCGGTTGTCTCCTGTGTCGATGGTGGCCGGGCCGTTCAGCGCGGCAAAGTACGCGTCGGTCGTACCCGACACGCGATTGTTCTTTCCCCACGCCACGACGGTGTTGGCGTTCTCGGCAAATACCAGCAGGCCCGCGCCGCCGTCGTTGGCGGCATCCCAGTACCGGCCGCTGTGCAAGTGCACGCGCGATCCCCGCCACGCTTCCACGGCTCGCTTGGTCTGCTCGACGTACAACTTTGCGTCTACACATTCGGCGCCCAGGAGCATGAGCGCGACCTCGGCGTTCTGACTGGTCACGCGATCGAGGTCCAGGCTGTACGTTGTGCGGAATGCCGAGCTATCGCCCACCGTAAAGCCATAGTCCGCCGGGGTTCCTCCGCTCAGGGAAATAGGCGTGCGGGCTTGCGCGTTGGCCAGGGAACTGGCGACCTTGAAGGTGCGCGTGCCGGTGCGAATGACATACACCTTCGTTCCCGCCGTCAGCCCGGACGGCAGATTGGACCCGCGCGGAATGACGGGATCGGTTGTCTTGAGAAAGTGGGCGGCATCCGTCGTGAACTCGTCGCCCGCCATCGCGGTGGCCCACAATGGCACGAAGAAGTAGTTGCCCGGGGTGCCGGCCGCCGTGATGTCGATCGCCGTTCCTGCGGCCGCGTTGGCGGCGGTGGTGGCGATCTTGAGAGCGTTCTGCGCGGTCTTGTGACTCACCGGAACGGCGTAATAGGTCGTGCCTTTTTCCAGTTGCGGTGAGCTGGTCAGTCCAGTCAGATCGCCGATGATCCGCAGTGGCTGCGCCGTTCGCAGACCATGCGTGGCCGTGGTGAAGACGTCTGTGCCGGTGTTGGCTGCGCTGACGGTGATGTAGACCATCCGCGGATCCGTTCCCACGCACAGATTGGGCCCCGCGTTATTGGTGCGGTCGCTGCCGTCCACCAGCACGTTGCGCAGCACCGTCTGGCCGAGCTGTCCCGTGGATAGCAGCGTCGGCCAGTGAACCCCCGCGGCCCGCTCGAAGCGGCAGTTGTCGTAGTTCAAGAACATGTTCGGGAGCAGCGCCGTTTCGTCACATAGCCCGCCGCTGACGACGTGCTGCATCCCCGCGAAACCGTACACGTGTACGTCACGGAAATGCCCGTACCAGACGCCGCCCGCGTAGTCGCTGCGATTGGGCTCTGCCTCAAAGACGAGCCCGTGCTGATTCGGGTTGGTGTTGCCCAGGCCGCGGAAGGTGAGTCCCTCGAACACCGGGGCGTAGTGGAAGCTCTCGTCCGTGCGAAGAAAGATTTCCTCGCTGCTCTGGTTTGGCCGGATTACCGTGGCGGTGCGGCCGGCGCCGCGAATGCGCACCGAGGCGTACGTCTTGTTGACTGTGTAATAGGCGGGCAACGTGATGCGGTCGGCGTAGTACGTTCCCGGCGGCAGCTCGATGCTGGGCACAGAGGTCAGCCGCGATTCTCTTACCCAGCTTTCCAGGTCTGCGAACCCGCCGGTGCAGTCGGCATCCGGCGTAATGCCGAAATACGCGCTGCTCATCACGTTGGAGCCGCCGCTGTAGGGCCGGGTCTTCTGGTCGTAGTACGCATCGCCGCGACCCACCAGGTCCGCCTCCACGCTGCCGGACAACGTCAGGACCTCTCCCGCGTCGTAGGGCGTCCCTGCGACTCGGATGGCTCGATTGAGGATGATGGTCATGGCGACGTGGACCTATCAGACGTACTTCGGCCGGGCGAGCAGCTGCACCGACGTGAGGGCAGGACCGGTGACGATGGTGCCGACGTAGCGCACCCAGCCGCGCACCGAACTCGCGGGGACCACGATCTTCTGCGCGTCGTTGGCGCTGGAGACGGCGGTGGCCGTCGCGCCCGTAACATCCGCGCTGTTCGTGCCGCTGGAATCGTCGGCGTCCTGGATCTTTCCGGTGATGGACCCGGTCACGGCGCCGATGTGTTGCAGGAACAGCAGGTCGCCCTCGTACTTGCGCACGTCGATCCATCCCGACGTGGCGGCGGCCGTGTTGGCCGCGCTCACGGTGTTGATGACCTTGACCTGTTCGCAGGCCTGCGCTTCATTGCCTAGCATGTCGTTCTCCTGCTGCGGCGCGCGGCCGCGTTGGGGTGGATGTCAGGGGGCGGCGGGATCGCCGGGGTCCGTCTCGCTCGTCGACGCCGGATCCGTCTCCAGCTCGACGACGACTTCCGACTCGGGGACGGCCGCATCGGCTGCCGCTGCCGGTTCAACGATGCGGGCCCGCTCGCGCGCCACGAGATCCACGGCCATGGCCGTGCCGACGGTCATCACCGTCCCGACCTGTACTTCCTCGCCGGAAAACCGCGTGGGCTTGAGGATCTCGATCTGCTTGCTGTGGTTCATGT
>ERZ650311.1235-NODE-1235-length-13123-cov-6.983242_pt1 | contig 13123 bp, 12 predicted proteins | sample MGYA00376247_ERZ650311 | MGnify/ENA primary metagenome ERZ650311 (study PRJEB26733, sample SAMN07839324) | wastewater metagenome | biome: small river; feature: stream; material: water | place: USA: North Carolina | collected 2016-07-28 ... | reverse complement strand
GATCGCTTCCGGGAACGATGGCATCGGCCACGTAGAACAGCTGATCCGAATCATCGCCGGGAAAGCCGATCCCGAGAACCTCTCGCACTCGGCTGTGGGCCCCGTCGCAACCGACGACGTAGGGGTGCGTCGAGCGGTGTGTGCCATCGCGCCACCTCAAAACCGCTTCGACCTGGTCGCCCACTTCCGCGACATCGTCGAGGCTCACCTCCCATTCGACCGCGACGCCGAGCTCGCGCAGTCGATCGAGCAGGAACCGCTCGTGCTCGTCCTGCGGGAAGGCCAGCAGAAACGGATACGGGCTCAGACCCGCCCCCATGTCGGCCAGTGAGAACCGGGTGATGTCGCGATTGCCGGAGCGAAACGCGATGGAATCGGCGACCACGCCACGCTCCACTACGGCATCACCGAAACCGAACTGGCGGTAGTACTCCAGACTGCGGGCGTGCAGTCCCATAGCCCGCGACTCGCGGGCGGGACCGTCCTTGCGGTCGACGATGCGGACCGGGATGCCGCGGCGCGCCAGGCTCAAGGCCGTCACCAGCCCGGTTGGTCCGGCCCCGACCACCAAAACCGGCTCCACTGAGGCCCTCCTCCATTAGAATCAAAAATGACTATAGGGTCAGTAATAACATTCCGCAATGACTCAAGGGTCATTTTTGCCAAAGGAGACGGTGCGACATGGTTGCGGACGAGGTGGGCGGCCGACGCACCCGCGGGCCGAGCCCGCAGAAGACCGCCCAGACCCGCCAGGCCGTCGCCCGGGCCGCGCTCGAGCTGCTTCTCGAGCGCGGCTATCGGGCCACCCGGATCAGCGACGTCGCCATTCGGGCCGGCGTCGCCAAGGGCACCGTATATCTCTACTTCGCCGACAAGCAGGCGCTGTTCGCCGGCGTCCTCAGCGACGTCCTCGATCAGCGGGTGGCGACCCTGGCCGCCGCCCAACCGGCCGACGATGAGCCGATCCGCGAATTCCTCAGTCGCACCCTGTCGCCGCAACTGGCCGAGCTCGACAACTCACCCTGGCTCGGGTTGCTTCGACTGGTCATGACCGAAGGTCGTGAGGCGCCCGAGATCGCACGCATTCACCGCGAGCGGGTCCTCGATCCCCTCGCCGAGCAGATTCGGCAATGGGCCCAGGTCGCCGTGGATCGCGGCGAGATCGACAGTGCCGCACTGCAGCGCATTCCGCTGCTGCTGTTGTCACCGGCCATCCTGGCGACCCTGTGGAGTGGGCTCTACCCCGATGAGCCGATGAACGCCGCCGACGCATTCGAAGGCTTTCTCGACTTGGTGTTCGGGCCGACATCGACGTAGGGCAGCGCCCGCAGCGACAGCACCCTACGCTGCTCATGTGACCGCCACACCGGAGTCCTCCGACCCGCAGCTGCATCCCGCCGAGCCGCACCACAGCGGCATCGGCAGCAAGCTGAACTGGCTGCGCGCCGGGGTGCTCGGCGCCAACGACGGCATCGTGTCGACGGCGGGCATCGTCGTCGGCGTCGCGGCCGCCACCGCCGAGCGCGGCCCGATCTTCACCGCCGGCATCGCCGGCCTGGCCGCCGGCGCGCTGTCGATGGCCGTCGGTGAGTACGTGTCGGTGAGCACCCAGCGCGACACCGAGAAGGCGCTGCTGCGCAAGGAGCGCCGGGAACTCGACACCCAGCCGGACGCCGAGTTCGACGAGCTCGCCGCCCTCTACGAGGCCAAGGGGCTGTCGCCGGCCACCGCCCGCACCGTCGCCCGGGAGCTGAGCGACCACGACGCGTTCGCCGCCCACATCGACGTCGAACTCGGCATCGATCCCGACGAGTTGACCAACCCCTGGCAGGCCGCGATCTCCTCGGCCATCGCATTCACGGTCGGGGCGATCCTGCCGCTGTTGGCGATCCTGCTCCCCCCGCCCTCGACGCGGGTCCCGATCACCTTCGTGGCCGTGCTGATCGCCCTGGCGTTCACCGGCTGGCTCAGCGCCCGCCTCGGCGGCGCCAACATCGCCCGCGCGATTCAGCGGGTTGTGATCGGCGGCGCGCTGGCCATGGCCATCACGTTCGGCATCGGCCACCTGGTCGGTGGCGTGGTCGGCTGACCGCCGAGCTACTGAGCGAGCTCGATCACCGACACCGTGTCGTCATTGAAGCTGGTGACGTAGACGGCATGGCTGTCGGGGTCCACCGCGACACCGTGGCCCAGCGATGAGTGACCCATCGACACGGTCGCGGTGACAGCCCGCTCGGTCCCGTCGATCACGGACACCGTGTCGTCGGCGAATTTGGCGACGTAGACGGTGTCGGTGCCGGAATCCACCGCCACCGCATCCACCGACTTGCCGATGGGAACGGTGGCGACCACCGTGCGGGTCGACCCGTCGATCACCGAGACCCTGCCGCTGCGCGACGGCGGCTGGGTATCTTGAGCGGCGCCTTCGGGATCCCGGGTGCCGACATAGACACTGTGAGTGGCCGGATCCACCGCGACCGTGTCGGGCCACTGGCCCACGGCCAGCGTCGCGGTGACGGTATTCGTCGAGGTGTCGATCACTGACACAGAGTCGTCGGCAGAGTTGGTGACGTAGACCGCGTGGTTGCCCGGATCCACCGCCAGTCCACCGAGATATTTGCCGACGGCCACGGTGACCACGACCTTCCTGGTCGACCCGTCGATCACCGACACCATGCCCTGTCCGCTCCGATCGTCGGACCCGCCGACGTAGACGGTGTGGCTGCCCGGATCCACCGCCACCGTCCGCGGGCTGGGGCCGACAGGCACGGTGTCGGTGACCGTCAGTGTCGCGCCGTCCATCACCGTCACCGTGCCGTCCTCGGAGTTGGTGACGTAGACGGTGTGGGTGGCCGGGTCCACCGCCACCCCGCTGGAGCCCTTGCCGACGCGCACCGTCCGGCCGACCGTGTGGGTCGTGACGTCGATTACCGACACCGTGCCCTCGCCACCCTCGCGGCCCGCATGGGCGACGTAGACGGTCCGGGTGCCGGGATCCACCGCCACGCCGCCGGGGCCATTGCCGACGGGGATGGTGGCGGTCAATCGATACTGACGTTGCCCACTGGGACCTTGCCGGCCGGTCGACGCAGTGGACGCCGGAGAACTCGACGACGAGGCCTGGCCCCCGGCCGGCTTGCCGCATCCGGACAGCGCGACGACCAAGCCGGCCGCTGTGACGACCGCGAGCATGGCGGCGACCGTGGCTGTCGGGGCTGGCCGCCGGTCGGCAAGTTTCTGGTCCGTCATCAGGCGCCCGCGATCACTCGGTGTATTCGGCGACCCCGTCGTCGAGCACCACCCGGGTGTTGGACCCGTCCGGGCCGCTGGCCTCGGTGCGGTAGACGGCCTTGCCCGGCTCGGTTCGCCAGATCGACGTGGTGAGCGTCTCGCCGGGGAACACCGGCGACGAGAACCGGGCCGCCATCGCGGTCAGCTTCGCCGAGTCGTTGCCCGCGAGCTCGGCCAGCAGCGCCCGACCGGCGAACCCGTAGGTGCACAGCCCGTGCAGGATCGGGGTCGGGAAGCCCGCCATCTCCCGGGCGAACCACGGATCGCTGTGCAGCGGGTTGCGGTCACCGGACAGCCGGTACAGCAGGGCCTGGTCCTCGCGGGTCGGCGCGGCGATCCGGGCGTCGGGCTCGCGGTCCGGGAACTCCGGCGCCTCCGGGCGCTGGCCGGGCTGCCCGCCGAATCCGCCCTCGCCGCGGATGACGGCCGTGGCCAGGGTCTCGGCGACCAGTTCACCGGTGGCCGGGTCGGTGCCGCGGCCGCGCATCATCAGGATCGCGTTCTTGCCGGGGCCCTTGTCCTGGATGTCGGCCACCTCGGAGACCACCGACAGCGAGCCGGCGGCCGGCAGCGGCTTGTACAGCCGAATCTCCTGCGACCCGTGCAGCAGCATGCCCCAGTTGAAGGTCCCCACCTTGGATGCGGCGGCGAAGCCCATGCAGCAGATCACCGCGAAGGTCGGCAGCACCTGCTGGGCGATGTCGTGGCTGTTCTCGGTGGTGTAGGCCAGGTCGCCGGTGCCGGCGCCGACGCCCAGCGCGTACAGCATGGTGTCGCGTTCGGTCCAGGTCTGGGTGTGCGGCTCTGTCACCGCGCCGATTGCCGTGGGATCGATTGCCATGGGCGTGCTCCTGACGGGTCGAAGTGAGGGTCTCATCCTCGCACTGCGGAAATTCTCGCCCGCTCGCGCGATCGACAAGGCACCCTTATGGCATGCAGCTCACCCGCGCCCGAAGGATCACCGCGACGATCACCGCCCTGCTGGCGGTGGTCATGCTCGCCGCCTGCAGTTCGCCAGCGCCCAAGGAACGCACGATCACCTTGACGTTCATCCGGCACGGCGAGTCCCAGGGCAATGCCGACGGGGTGGCCGACACCGCCGTTCCAGGGCCGTCGCTGACGCCGGCCGGCGAGCAGCAGGCCGCCGCGGTGGCCAGCCGGCTGCAGGGCAACCGCTATGACGGCATCTACGCCTCGGAGATGGTGCGCACCCAGCAGACGGCGGCGCCGATGTCCAAGGCACTCGGTGAACCGGTGAACGTGCTGCCCGGGCTCAACGAGATCAACGCCGGCTGGTTCGACGGCGGGCCGGTGAAGAGCATGGCATCGACGTTCCTGGTCGCCCCGATGAACTGGCTGCAGGGTGACCGCAACTTCGCCATCCCCGGCTCGGTGAACGGCAACCAGTTCAACCAGCAGTTCACCGGTGCGGTGCAGCGCATCTACGAGAGCGGCGACACCAAGCCGGTCGCGTTCTCCAGCGCCGTCTCGATCATGATGTGGACGCTGATGAACGCCCGCAACGGCAAGGACAGCCTCATGACCGATCACCCGCTGCCCAACGCCGGCCGCGTGGTGCTCACCGGGAACCCGGTGCAGGGGTGGACGCTCGTGGACTGGGACGGCATCACGTCGTTCTGACATGCCGTCCGCACAGTTCGCCATGCCGCTGCGAGTGCGCTACGTCGAATGCGACATGCAGGGCAGGGTGTTCAACGGCCACTACCTGACCTGGATCGACATGGCTCACAGCGAGGCGATCCGCGACATGGTCGGCGGCTATCAGGTCCTCATCGACAGGGGTATCGACGTCGTGGTCGCCGCCGCGGAGTTGCAGTTCCGGCTGCCCGCCCACTTCGACGAGGAACTGGTGGTGGGGGTCGGGCTCGATCCGCCGGGCCGTACGTCCCTGCGCAGTGAGTACCTGATCCGCCGCGGCGACGACGTGATCGCCGAAGCGACGATGATCCACGTCTGCGTCGACTCGACGACGTTCGAGAAGCGGGAGTGGCCGGACTGGTTCCGCGACGAGTTCGCCGCCGTCGGCTGAGGGTTCGCGGCCGGTATCGTTGCCGCAGTGACAACGGCGCATGACCCGACACCGGCGCTGCCCGTTTTCGCCGATGTCGACACCGGCGTCGACGATGCGATGGCACTGGTGTACCTGCTCGCCAGCGCCGACGCCGATCTGGTCGGGATCGCCTCCACGGGCGGCAATGTCGACGTCGATCAGGTCTGCCGCAACAACCTCGGGCTGCTGCAGTTGTGCGGCGCCACCGACATCCCGGTGTCCCGGGGAGCCGATCAGCCGCTGAGCGCCGCGATGCGCACGGCCGAGGACACCCACGGCCCCGCGGGTCTCGGGTACGCCGAGCTACCGCGACACGACCGCGAACCGACGTCGTACGACTCCGCCGAGGCCTGGGTGCGCGCCGCCCACGCCCACCCCGGGGAGCTGATCGGCCTGGTGACCGGTCCGCTGACCAACCTCGCCCTGGCGCTGCGCGCCGAGCCGACGCTGCCGTCGCTGCTGCGCCGCCTGGTCATCATGGGCGGATCGTTCGACTACCGCGGCAACACCACACCGGTGGCCGAGTGGAACATCAGCGTCGACCCGGAGGCCGCCGCCGAGGTGTTCACCGCCTGGGGGCGGGCCGCGGATGCGAAACAGATTGCGGTGCAGGATGTTCCGATCGTGTGCGGGCTGAACCTCACGGAGAACATCGCGCTGACGCCGGCCATTCTGCACCGGCTGGGAATCGCGGCGGAATGCTCGACGATGGCGATGAGCGTGCTCGACGCCAGGGGGACCCGCTCGGTGGCCGACAACCCGCTGATCCGGGCGCTCGAAGACGCGATGCGGTTCTACTTCGAGTTCCACTTCGATCAGGGTGAGGGCTTCCTGGCTCACCTGCACGACCCGTTGGCCGCGGCCGTCGCGCTGGACCCCGCCCTCATCGGAACCCGGCCCACCACGGTCGACGTCGAACTGACCGGAACCCTGACCCGGGGGATGACCATCGCCGACTGGAGCCGCCGCTGGGGTCGCGCGCCGAACGCACAGGTCGGTGTGCAGGTCGATCCGCCGGCGTTCTTCGAGCGGTTCATCTCGCGGGTGGGCCCGTTCGCCCGGGGCCTGGCTCACTCGTAGACCCCCTCCAGGTACCAGCGCCGCTGCCGGTAGCACAGCAGCAGCGCCGCGCCTGGTTCGTGGGTGCCGGAGTCCACCACCACCTGGGCACGCGCGGTCCGGCCGGCCCTGGACTGCTCGGCCTGGTCCCACCAGCGTTCGTCGACCGGCCACGGCCCGGCCCACCAACTCAGCCCGCCCCGATAGTGGTGTCCGGTCGCGTCCAACCGGGCCGGCTCGGCGCTGAACATCCCGCGGGCCGTCACGCGCACCGGGTTGCCTTGGGCGTCAAGCAGTTCCACCGGATCGTCGAGGACCACCGCGGGCGCCGGCTCCGGCAGGCGACCCGGCCAGGGCTGGCCGGGATCGGCCCGCGGCACCAGTTCGTCACCGAGCGGGGTCAGGGTGACGCGCTCGGCCGGACCGCGGCCGCCGGACAGGACCGGCAGCTGCACGGCCTCCTGACCCAACAGGCCCTGTACCCGCACCAGCGCCCGGCGGGCCCTCAGCCGGTCATCCTCGCCGTCGCCACCCCACAGCGACAGTTGAAGGGCCTCGGCGGAGACGATTTCCACCGGCTGCAGGCGCAGCATCGTCACCGGGGCGCTCGGCCGGTCGGAGGGCCGGGATCCATCCCCGAGTCGCTCCGCTCCTGCCCGCCGGCGCGTACTCAGCCAGCCGTCGAGTTGCCAGCGCACCCGGTCGGCGGTGGCGTCCTCGGTCAACGGTTCGGCGCAGCGCCAGACCCGGGTCAGCTCACCGCCGTTGGCGGTGACGGCGTGGATGGCCAGCCGGGTGCATCCCACCCCGGCGGCCTGCAGGCTGCGGTGCAGTTCGCCGGCCAGCGTGCGACCGGCGAACGCGGCCGCATCGACCCGGTCGATCGGCGGGTCGCAGTGCAGCACGGCATCGAGTTCCGGGGGCAGGTCACGCCCGGACGGTCCGCGGACCGGTTCGCCGCTGGCGAAGCGGTGCGCGACCACCGCGTCGGCGCCGAAGCGGGAGGCCACATCCGTCCGCGACAGCGCGGCGAACTGGCCGAGATTGCGAATTCCCATGCGCCACAACAGATCAGTCAGCTCCCCGCGACCCGAACCGGACAGGCTCGGCTCGGTGGCCAGCTGCCGGATCGACAGTGCCGCCAGGAACACCGCGTCCTGGCCGGGTGGCACCACCCGGCCGGCGCGGGCGGCGAAGACGGCGGTCGGAAGCTGGTCGGCGATGCCCACCTGGCATTCGGCGCCGGCCGCGGCCACCGCGTCGACCAACCGCTCGGCGGCGGCGTCCTCGGACCCGAAGTAGCGGGCCGCGCCGCGGACCGGCAGCACCAGCAGCCCCGGCCGCAGCACCTCGGCACGGGGCACCACATCGTCGACCGCCGCGATGACCCCCTCGAAGAAGCGGGCATCGCGGGCCGGGTCGGCCGTCGCGACATGCAACTGCGGGCAGCGGGCCTGGGCCTCGCGGCGGCGCAGGCCCCGGCGCACCCCGGCGGCGCGCGCCGCGGCCGAGCAGGCGATCACCCGGTTGGCCAGGGTGACCGCGACCGGAGCCGGGTGCGCCAGTCCCGCGGCCGTCGCGGCGGCGACCGCCGGCCAGTCCATGCACCAGATGGCCAGCACCCGGCCGCTCATCTCAGCCGGCCCGCCCCACCGCGCGTCCCCGCGCCCGGACCGACAGCCGTACCCGGTTGATGCGCCCGCAGCCCGCCACCGGGGCGCCCCCGGAAACGCCGGTCATCTCATAGCCGTGCACCCGGGCGTCGAGCCGGATCGAGGCCCCCTGCCACTCGCCCCGCGCGACCAGCAGGGTGCAGCCCTTCTGCCGGGCGCGGGCCACCACCGCACGCGCCCGGGTGGCCGACACCGCACGGCCGGCCAGGCCGAGCACCACCAGATCCATCCCGTCCATCAGCACCGCGGCCACCTCGACCGGGTCGGTGCCGGGATCCGGGATCACCGCCAGCCGGCTGAGGTCGGCGCCCATCTCCGCGGCGGCCAGCAGCCCGAAATCCGGCAGCCCCACGATGGCCACGTGCCCACCGGCGGCCGTCACCGCGGCGGCCATGCTCACCGGCAGCGACCGGGCCCCGGAGAGCACTGCCACCACCCCCCGCGGCAACCCGGCGGGGAGCGGTCCGGCCAGCGACTCCGGCACCGGCAGCAAAGATTCGGCCGTCGGCAGTACCTCGACGGCACGCTCCGCGACATGTCTGCCGGCGCCCACCTTCCCGGAGACCGCCGCCATCTGGCGACGGAGCTGTTCTAGCTGCTCAGCACGGTCGAGTTGCCGGGCCTCCATGGCGATTGCCGCCGTCATCGCGCACCTCCGGAAGCGATCGACGTTCACTGTGTTCGAATATATGTTCGATAGCGTGAGTAAACACCCACCCCCCGACAGCGTCAAGAGACCAGCGAGGGTCGTGACGGGTGATGCGGGAGTGACGGTCGGATCCGTCCCACCGCCACCGAAGCGGCCGGGCCGCTGGCACTATTCCCCTATGGGCATCAACACCGAGCAGGCCGACAAGATCGCAACCGGGACCGGCTTCGTGGCCGCCCTCGACCAGAGCGGCGGCAGCACCCCCAAGGCGCTCAAGCTGTACGGCATCGCCGAGGACGCCTACTCCGGCGACGAGCAGATGTTCGATCTGGTGCATCAGATGCGCACCCGGATCATCACCAGCCCGAGCTTCGACGGCGACCGGATCCTCGCCGCAATCCTGTTCGAGGACACCATGGACCGCGACATCGAGGGCCGGGCGACCGCGGAGTACCTCTGGGACGTCAAGAAGGTGGTGCCGATCCTCAAGGTGGACAAGGGCCTGGCCGCTGAGCAGGACGGCGCCCAGGTGATGAAGCCCATCGCCGGCCTGGATCAGCTGTTGGCCCGCGCGGTGGACAACGGCATCTTCGGCACCAAGATGCGCTCGGTCATCAAGCTGCCCGGTGCCGGGCTCGACGCGGTGGTCGCCCAGCAGTTCGAGGTCGCCCGCCAGATCCTCGCCGCCGGCCTGGTCCCCATCATCGAGCCGGAGGTCGACATCCACAGCCCCCGCAAGGGCGAGGCCGAAGACCAGCTCAAGGCCGCGATCATCACCCATCTCGGCGCGCTCGGCGACGGCCGGCAAGTGATGCTCAAGCTGACGCTGCCCGACACCGACGACCTCTACCGCGACCTCGTCGACGACCCCAGGGTGATGCGGGTGCTCGCACTCTCCGGCGGCTACACCCGCGCCGAGGCCTGTGAGCGGCTGGCCCGCAACCACGGGGTCATCGCCAGCTTCTCCCGCGCGCTGACCGAGGGCCTCACCGCCCAGCAGAGCGATGCCGAGTTCGACAAGACCCTGGACTCGGCGATCGCCGAAATCGCCGCCGCCTCAAGAACTTAGCAGCGCGCGTTGACATGGCACTGAGGGCGAGGTTTCGGGCCGGGGATCGCTCTCAGCGCCATGTCAACGGAGGTGCTACTCCCACTCGATGGTGCCGGGTGGCTTGCTCGTCACGTCGAGCACCACCCGGTTCACCTCGGGCACCTCATTGGTGATCCGCGTCGAGATGCGCTCCAGCACGTCGTAGGGCACCCGGGTCCAGTCGGCGGTCATGGCGTCCTCGCTGGACACCGGGCGCAACACCACCGGGTGGCCGTAGGTGCGCCCGTCGCCCTGGACGCCGACCGAGCGGATGTCGGCCAGCAGCACCACCGGACACTGCCAGATCTGGCCGTCCAACCCCGCCGAACTGAGTTCCTCCCGCGCGATCATGTCCGCCCGGCGCAGCGTGTCCAGCCGGTCCGCGGTCACCTCGCCGATGATCCGGATGCCCAGACCCGGGCCCGGGAAGGGTTGGCGCGCAACGATTTCCTCGGGCAGGCCGAGCTCGCGGCCGACCGCACGCACCTCGTCCTTGAACAGCAACCGCAACGGTTCGACGAGCTTGAACTTCAGGTCGGCGGGCAGGCCGCCGACGTTGTGGTGGCTCTTGATGTTCGCCGTGCCCGTGCCGCCGCCGGACTCGACCACGTCTGGGTACAGCGTGCCCTGGACCAGGAAGTCGATGGTGTGCTGGTCGCCGGAATCGCTCTCGGCCAACAGGTCTCGTACCGCGCCCTCGAACGCCCTGATGAACTCGCGGCCGATGATCTTGCGCTTGCCCTCCGGGTTGCGCACCCCGGACAGGGCGGCCAGGAATCGCTCCTCGGCGTCCACCGTCACCAGTCGCGCCCCGGTGGCCGCCACGAAATCCCTTTGCACCTGCGCCCGCTCGCCGGCGCGCAGCAGCCCGTGGTCGACGAACACACACGTCAGCCGGTCTCCGATGGCCCGCTGAACCAGCGCCGCGGCCACCGCGGAGTCCACTCCCCCGGACAACCCGCAGATGGCCTTGCCGTCGCCGATCTGCTCGCGGACCTGCTCGACCAGGCTGTCGGCGATGTTCGCCGGCGTCCAGGCCGCCCCGATGCCGGCGAAGTCGTGCAGGAACCGGCTGAGCACCTGCTGTCCGTGCGGGCTGTGCATCACCTCCGGGTGGTACTGCACCCCCGCCAGCTTGCGAGCCCGGTCCTCGAACGCGGCGACCGGCGCGCCGGCGCTGGTGGCCACCACGTCGAAACCGGCCGGGGCGGAGGTCACCGCGTCACCGTGGCTCATCCACACCGGCTGCTTTCCGGGCAGACCCGAATGCAGTTCGCCGCCAACGACATCCAACTCGGTGCGGCCGTACTCGCTGGTTCCGGTGCGCGCAACGGTGCCGCCGAGCACCTGGGCCATGGCCTGGAAGCCGTAGCAGATGCCGAACACCGGCACGCCCAGGTCGAACAGGGCCGGGTCCAGCTGGGGGGCGCCCTCGGCGTACACGCTGGCCGGCCCGCCGGACAGCACGATGGCCTGCGGGTCCTTGGCCTTGATCTCCTCGACGGTCGCGGTGTGCGGAACGACCTCGGAGAACACCCGGGCCTCGCGGACCCGGCGGGCGATCAGCTGCGCGTACTGGGCGCCGAAGTCGACCACCAGGACAGGACGAGGAGATTCCGATGTCACCGACTCAGTCTAGTGGGGGCCGACCCACGCCGGATCGCGACGCATGTTCTGCGCCGAGAACGGGAATGACCTCCTCCAGATTTGCTTCAACCTCGAGGAGGTCGGCGTGCTGGGTCTGCCCGACGCGGTGCACGCCTGCCTGTTCGACCTCGACGGCGTGCTGACCGACACGGCCAGCGTGCACACCAGGGCGTGGAAGGCGATGTTCGACGCCTACCTCCGGGATCGGGCCGGGACCACCGGGACGGCGTTCGTTCCGTTCGACGCCGCGGCCGACTACCAGAAGTACGTCGACGGCAAGAAGCGCGCGGACGGGGTGCGGTCGTTCCTGGCCAGCCGCGGCATCGAACTCCCCGACGGCACCCCCGCCGACTCCCCCGACACCGAGACCGTCAACGGGCTGGGGAACCGCAAGAACGAGCTGTTCCAGAAAATCCTGCACGACGACGGCGTCGAGGTGTTCGAGGGCTCCCGGCGCTACCTTCAGGCGGTGCGCGGGGCGGGTCTGCCCGCCGCGGTGGTGTCGTCGAGCGCGAACACCCGTCAGGTGCTCGAGATCACTGGCCTGGACCGATTCGTACAGCACCGGGTCGACGGCGTCACTTTGCGCGACGAGCGGATCGCGGGCAAGCCCGCACCGGACTCCTTTCTGCGCGGCGCCGAACTGCTCGGTGTGCCGCCCGCGCGGGCGGCGGTGTTCGAGGACGCCCTGGCCGGTGTGCAGGCCGGCCGCAACGGGCGGTTCGGACTGGTCGTCGGCGTGGACCGGGTCGGACGCGCAGAAGCGTTGCGGCACAACGGCGCCGACATCGTCGTCACCGACCTGGCCGAACTGCTGGAGTCCGGGTGATCAGCGGCGACGGCTTTCCGGTCGAGCCCTGGCAGGTCCGCGAGACCGATCTCGAGCTGAGCCGGCTCGCGCAGACCGAATCGCTGTTCGCCCTGTCCAACGGCCACATCGGTCTGCGCGGCAATCTGGACGAAGGCGAACCGCACGGGATACCCGGCACCTATCTGAACTCGTTCTACGAGGTGCGGCCGCTGCCGTACGCCGAGGCGGGCTTCGGCTACCCGGAGGACGGTCAGACGATCGTCAACATCACCAACGGCAAGGTGATCCGGCTGCTCGTCGACGACGAGCCCTTCGACGTGCGCTACGGCGACCTGCTCGAGCACGAACGGGTCCTCGACCTGCGCGCCGGAATGCTGAACCGGCGGGCGAGGTGGCGCTCCCCGGCGGGCAAGCAGGTGCAGGTGACCTCGACGCGGCTGGTGTCGCTGACCCAGCGCAGCGTGGCGGCCATTGAATACACCGTCGAGGCGTTCGACGAATTCGCCCTCATCACAGTGCAATCCGAGTTGGTGGCCAACGAAGACCTACCGGACGACTCCCGGGACCCGCGGGTATCGGCGGTGCTGAGGAAGCCGCTCGAGCCGCTGCACCACGAGGTCACCGAGGAGGGTGCGCTGCTGTTGCACCGGACCAAACTCAGCAAGCTGTCGGTGGCCGCCGCGATGGACCATCTCGTGGAAGTGCCCGGCCGCGTCGAGGTGGACACCATCGCCCGGGAGAACCTGGCCCGCACCACGGTGCTGTGCGGCCTGCGCCCCGGCCAGCGGCTGCGCATCGTCAAGTACCTCGCCTACGGTTGGTCCAGCCTGCG
>ERZ650311.1234-NODE-1234-length-13124-cov-4.328334_pt1 | contig 13124 bp, 4 predicted proteins | sample MGYA00376247_ERZ650311 | MGnify/ENA primary metagenome ERZ650311 (study PRJEB26733, sample SAMN07839324) | wastewater metagenome | biome: small river; feature: stream; material: water | place: USA: North Carolina | collected 2016-07-28 ... | reverse complement strand
TGCGAGCGTTGCGGACGCCCCATGGTTTGGCGCAAAGCTTGGGCGAAGAACTGGGATCAGGTGAAGTACTGCAGCGAACGCTGCAAGCGTTCTTGAGTTACTTGGTACCTGAACCGCTCGTAGGAGCCTCAGAGAACGTGAACACGATGTCTTTCCAGTTGGTGTTCGGAGTCACGGTCAAAACGACCTGAACGTCGCGCTGGTAAACCTTTGACAATCTGGTCGCGAGGTTAAGCAGGGTAACCACGGCCCTGTTGCGGGTAACACTTGCCGATGCCTTACCGCTGGTAGTTGACTGCGCAAACGAAACCTGAAGGTTTGCGTACTTGCGCATCTGCATCAGCATCGCATCCACCACACTGAGTTTTGAAGTGAGATTCGCTCTCGAGTTCAAAAGGCCCGCAATGGTGACCTGGTTGTCCGCAATGTATCGCAGGGTCTGGTCGAAGATGAGTGATGCGCTCGTTCCAACCAGCGTTAGTTCGTAGTTGCCGGCGGCCATAGCTGGAAGATTCAGGGTGAGTTTTCCACCGACCAAGCTAACAACTTCGACCTTGACGCCAGCAAGCTTGGCTGACTCGACAGTCTCAAATCCAGTTCCAGTCAGCACGATCTTGCCGCCACTCAAAGGCAACCTGATTCTGTCAACACCCGTGATAAAAATCGGCACAACAGGCTTGAGAGTCCATTGCGCATAAAGAGTCGTGTTAGCCGATAGTGCGAATGCTGATCCCGCGCCGTATGTGGTTCCCGAACCATTCGCTGCGGTGTTCCAACCAGCAAAGAAGTAGCCGTCGCGAGCCAGAGTTCCGATGGTGCTTGCCAAGCTGACGTTTCCGTAGCCGACAGTCGCTGCTGGCACGGTTCCCGACGTAGCCCCGTTTGCATCGTAGGTGATTGTGCGGTTCAGAGGAACCCAGAGAGCGTAGAGGGCGACGTTCGCAGAGAGAGCGAAGGATGCGCCAGCGGCGTAAGTGGTTCCAGAACCATTAGCCGCCGTGTTCCAACCAGAGAAAACGTAGCCGGTACGGTCAAGGTTTCCAGTGTTCGACGCCAAGGTCACAGTGGCGGCCGTGCTAATCGTCGCGGCCGGGGCGGTTCCAGAGGTTGCTTGGTTGGCGTCGTAAGTGATTTGGAACTGCTGAACCCACAGTGCGTAGAGGGTGACATTCGAACTCAACGAGAACGAGGACCCAGCTGCGTAAGTGGTTCCAGAACCATTAGCCGCAGTGTTCCAACCTGAGAAAACGTAGCCGGTGCGGTCAAGGTTTCCGACGTTTGTCGAGAGAGTCACGGTGCTCGCCACTGCGCTCGCGCCAATTGGCACAGAACCAGCAGTCGCCTGGTTGGCGTCGTAAGTGATTTGGTAAACCGGCTGGTTTGACCAAATTGCATAGAGCGTGACGCTGGCAGTAGGTGTGTAGCTAGCTCCCGCAGAGTAGCTCGTGCCCGATCCATTTGCAGCAGTGTTCCAACCGACAAACACCATCGAGGTCCTTGTCATGTTGCCCTCGTTTGGCAACGAGAACGCCGTCACACCGGTTACGGCATTAGGTGCAGTTCCAGTGGTCGCACCATTGGCGTTGAAGGTAATCGTGTAGGTTACCCATCTTGCGAACAGACTCGTGTTCGCCGTTGGAGTGAAAGATGATCCAACAGCGCGGTTGGTGCCGGTTCCGTCGGCTGCGGTATTCCAGCCGGAGAATACGTATCCGGTCAAAGCGAGATTGCCAGTGTTCGCCGCCACGGTCTGAGCACCCGAAGCGGTGGTAGCCGCCGGTGCTGTTCCTGAAGTTGCGCCATTTGCTAGATAAGTAATCGTGTATGGCTCAGCGGTCCACTCGGCGTAAAGCGTGGTGTTGGCAGTCAGCGGGAAGCTGTCGCCGACGTTGTAGTGAGTTCCCGTTCCATTCGCGGCGGTGTTCCAACCGGTGAATATGAAGTTGGTTTTAGTCATCACGTTGATGTTCGCCGACAGGGTCACGGTTGGATCGGAAGTGGTAACTGATAACGGAACCGAACCCGTCGTCTGCCCGTTTCCGCTGTAGGTCAGGGTGAATGTCGGAACCGAAGTCCACACAGCGTACAGGGTCTGGTTTGCAGAGAGAGTGATGGTGTTGCCCGCAACGTAGGTGGTTCCTGAACCATTAGCTGCGGTGTTCCAGCCATCGAAGCGGTAACCGACTCGGGACAGGTTTCCAGAGTTTCCGAGAACAGTGGTGGAACTGGTAATTCCAACCTGTGGTACCGGTGGAACACCAGCCGTCTTCTGGTTACCGTCATACGTCAGGGTATAGGTCTGGGTGGCGCTCCACTCTGCATAAAGAGTGATGTTGCTGGTCGGAGTGTACGAAGATCCGGCCGGATAGCGCGTTCCCGAACCGTTTGCTGCAGTGTTCCAGCCAGCGAAGAAGAAACCAGTCTTGGTTAGTGCTCCAGCGTTGGAATCAAGGTTTACGCTCGCGTAAATTCCAGATTGAGCAACTGGAACTCCACCACCCGTGTTGCCATTTCCGTCATAGACAATCGTGTAGGTGGGTAGTGAGGTCCACTTTGCATACAAAGTGGTGGAACTGGTTGGCGAGAAGGTCGATCCGGCTGCATAGTCGGTGCCAAGGCCGGAAGCCAGGGTATTCCAGCCAACAAAGGTGTAACCCGGGCGAATCAGGTTGCCTGTGTTACCGGGCAAAGTGGTGGATACGCTCACGCCGGTAATTGACGCAGGGACTGAACCAGAGGTTGATCCGTTGCCGTTGAACGTCACGGTGTGGTTGGCCACGGTCCATTTTGCGTAGAAAGTGATGTTCGAGTTCAGCAGGTAGTTGTTGCCGCCGATGAAGTTTGTGCCCGAACCGTCTGGTGCGCTGTTCCAACCCGAGAATACGTAGCCGGTTCTGAATAGCTGGCCGCTGTTGCTGTCGATGACTACATACGTAGATGAAGCTGTTGCTACAGCCGGAACGGTTCCGCTTGTTGCTCCGTTGGCGTCATAAGTCAGGGTGTAGGTCGGGTTTGCGGTCCACTGTGCGTAGAGCGTGAGGTTTGCCTGTGGTGTGAGGGTTTCACCGCCTGCGTACTGCGTACCCAATCCATTTGCTGCAGTGTTCCAGCCCGCAAAAGCGAAGCCAGTTTTGACCAGGGTTCCCGCAAACGGCAAGGTGGTCGTCGAGTAAACATTGGTTAGCGATGTCGGGGCGGTTCCCGAGGTGTTTCCGTTGCCGTTGAAGGTGATCGAGAAGGCAGGCAGCGCAGTCCACTTTGCGTACAAAGTAACGTTGGCAGTCGCGGTGTATCTAGAACCTCCCGCGTAAACCGTGCCGGTGCCAGCCGCGTTGAGGGCCCAACCGTCGAATCGATAGCCAGCTCGAGTCATGTTTCCTGAGTTGTTATCAAGAACAACCGTTTGATCGACACCGGTTAGTGCTGGAGACGGCACACCAGAGTTTGCACCGTTGGCGTCATAGGTAATCGTGTAAGTGGTCACCGATGCCCACTGGGCGTACAGCGGTGTATCGACAATCGGCGTGATCGTTGCCCCTGGCAAGTAGCTCGTGCCGACACCAGTAGGCGATGTATTCCAACCCACAAATCGGAATCCGGTTCTAACGAGGTTTCCCGTGTTTCCGGCCACGGATGCGCTGATCGACATAACTGTCGTATCAGGCGGCACAGTGCCAGATGTCGATCCATTTCCCAAGTACGAGACTGTATAGATTCCCTGGCCAATGATGTATCTCGGCTGAGAACCCAGTACGGCGTCATAGGTGACGTACATGATTGCTCCACCGAAGCTGCGAAGCATGTCTGGGTTCGAGTTTCCGCTAGGAAGAAGGTTCTCAAACTCGCCGGTGTTTGCGGCCGTACCGTCGGATGTGTGCATCTCGCCTTCGGCTTGGAACCACATCAAGCCACCCATTACGACTGGCTGCAGGAACTGATAACTACTCGAACCGGGTCTGACATCAACCGAGGTGATGGCGAGAGAATTTGGATCAATCGAGAACATGTCCCAACCGGTGGTTGGGGTGTAAGCAGAGAAATACACTAGGCCGTTGTACAGCGTCAGGTATCGCGGGTTCGAGGAGCCAGCACCGGCCAAGACATCTACCTTCGTGGTAGTCGTGCCATCCGTGTAGTAGAGCTCTGTCTCGTTAGAGGAATTGGTTGCGGAGAAGAAAATTCTGTTGCCTGCAACCGTCAACCAACTTGGGTTCGAGTCAGCGGTGCCTGTGATTCCGCCAGTTCCGAAAGTGTCTGCAGCGGTGTTGATATCGTCGATTCGATAAGTACCAGCAGAAGTGCCGTCTGATCTCCACAATTCATTACCGAAGGTTCCTGAGTTGCTCTGCCAGTAATACGAGTCATCTGCAGCGAAGTACAGGACGTTGTTCATGCAGACCAGGTAGCTTGGGTTCGAAGAATCGTAAACCTGGATGTTCTTGACCATGGTGGTGCCGGCCGAAGTGCCATCCGATACGTGAAGTTCGTATCCCTGATTGCTGTACCCGCTGAAGAACAACTTTCCGTTACAGACAGTGAGGTTTGTCGGTCCGTTGTAGTACTGAGCCTGCGTGCCCGAGTTCGCTGTGGTTAGGTCGGCAACTATACCGGTGCCAGCGCTCGTGCCATCAGTTGACCAAAGCTCGAATCCACTCGTCAGGTTACGGGCCGAGAAGTACAGTCGGTCATTGTAGACAACCATGTTGTGGGCAACATCGGTTCTCATACCCGACGGAGCACCCGGATAAATATCGACTACCTGCTGGGTGTTTTGAGTCGTCAGATCGGTCGACCAAAGTTCTTGGCCGAAATAGGCGGATGACGCACTGAAGTAAATCTTGCCGTTGAATGACACTCCACTCTTTGCGTAACTTGCTCCCGGCCCTGACCGCAGATCGGTTAGCAGTCGAGTGCCGGCATCCGTTCCGTCTGTAACCCAAAGTTCCTGGGCATACACGGGTGAATTTGCCGTAAAGAAGAGTCCAGCCGAAGTGCCTGCGAAATAAGGCAAGTTGTCTGTCGAGTAGGAAGTATCAAGCATGTCCGAGATGCCAGGGAACATGTCTCGAATCAGACGGGTGCCTGCGTTTGTTCCATCGGTAACCCATGGTTCACGACCGATGACACCGTTGTCTGCCGTGAAGTACAGCTTGGAGTTCCACGCGTACATATCTTTTGGCGTTGACGATGCACCGGGAGCAGTTTGGTTGATGTCTGCAACGAACAATGTTCCCACGGTTGTTCCATCGGTCACCCAGAGTTCGTAACCTCGGCTGTCGGATGCGGTGAAGTAAACCTTTCCACCCATCTCGGTGAAGTTCATCGGTGCGCTGCTGCCGTTGCCCGGATTGATGTTCTTGAGAAGAACGGTTCCGGCCGAGGTGCCGTCGGTCATCCATAGCTCGGTACCGTTCGAGACATCAGTCGCCCGGAAGTAAGCCTTGCCATTTGAGGTGTAAAAACCAGTTGGTGCACTCGACGAGGCGCCTGCGTAGATATCAACCAGTTGAACCGTACCGGCCGAGGTGCCGTCCGAAACCCATGGCTCTTGGCCTCCGGTTGACGAGGTAGCTGCGAAAACCAGCTTGCCGTTCACACACTTGAGGCCATTAGGAGAAGCGCTGCCCACGCCGGGAAGGATGTCCTTCACCATAGTGGTGCCGGCTGCCGTGCCGTCGGATGACCAAAGTTCGTAGCCGTTTGTGCCATCGGTGGCAGAGAAGAATGCGCGACCCGCGCACTCAGTCAGGTTGCCGATACCACTGTCGTTGTTTACGTAGTTTCCGTTTAGCAGGTAGTTTCCTGGGAAGATGTCTTTGACCAGCGAGGTGCCCGCCGAGGTTCCGTCAGTTACCCATAGCTCTCGGCCTGCAGGGGCATCCGCGTAATAGATGTAGCTGTCGTAGGCAACGAAGAAGGTCTTGGTACCAACTTTGGTGAAGGACTGTGGGACAGCTGGGTATCGCGTGGAAAGCTTCTTGAGCAAGCCAGTACCGGCCGCAGTTCCATTCGAGACCCAAACTTCGTTCGAAACCTGGAAGTAGATCAGGCCATTTGATTCGGTGAGCTTCTGGCTGTAAGCACTGATGTTCGTTGAAGAGCCGCTAGATGTCTCTTTGACGACATAGGTTCCAGCAGCAGTGCCGTCGGTTGTCATGAGTTCAGTGCCCGAGGCGTCCGTGGCACCCAAGAAATAAACTCTGTCGTTCAAGACCAACGAATTGGCGAACCAGCGCGCACCTTGACTTGGATTCGACCCATCGATACCAGGAAGGTTCTGGGTTTGAGTCTGCTTGAGAAGCGAAGATGACCCAAGTGGAGGGGCGGCCTTGGCGGGAGCCAGGTTAGCTAACGCCAAGAGTGCAGCAAGAGCCAGGACGGCAAATCTGCCAATCCCGGATCTCAACCCACCCCGAACATACATATAAAAAAGAGTAATACGAGAACTTCGCCTTACCGAATAAAAAATCGTGGAGTCCCACATTAGGGTCTCCACGATTTTTCGTTTTTGTTCTAGCCGATGAGCTCGGTGCTAACCACGTTCGCTGCTTCGCCCGATGGCGCCTCAACGATGATGGTCACCTTCAGGTTGCGGTTCGCAGCCTTGAAGAGTGCACAGGCACGAACTGCAGCCTGACGAGCCGACGCTGCCGAAGCCTTGGTTGCTGGAACAGCAACACAGACGACCTCGCGGGCACCGCGGTACTCCTTGACTAGCGAACGAACCTCAGCAGCCTGCTTGGTTGAGATCGCCGAACCCGAAACCTTCAGGTCAAGCGGTGCACGGAAAGCAACCGAGGCGGCAGCCTTGGCAACAGCCAGCTTCTGAGCTTCGAGCACTGGGTCGGCAATCTTGATTGCACCGACGTGCAGGGTTGAACCGGTCGCGGTCGAGATCAGAAGATCCTTAGCACCCGGAGTCAAACCGCTAGGCACGACAACCTCGACACCGGTTGGCACCTTGTCCAGGGTTGCCGCCTTGCCATCAATCAGAACCTTGGTCACGGTCGCACCGTTAGCAGCCTCGAGAACGAGGGTTCCACCGGCACGAACACCCTGGCTGAGGCCAAGGGTTGGACGAAGGATTGGCACCTCGGTAGGCATGCTATTGATTGGAGCGTTTGGCTGAGCCTGCGGAGTAACGTTCTGAACGCTTCCGCTTGGGAAAAGCGTCAGCGAGTAGCTCGTGAACGGCACGTCAGACGCGGTTGGAGCCGCTGTCAAGTTTCGGTAATAGCTGACGGTGTAGACGTCTCCGTCATTGATTGTTCGCCCGGTCAAGTTTGGGCTCGCGAGAAGTGACGCGAGGGTTCTTGGCGGGGTAGCTAGGAAGATAAAGCCGACACTTGGGCTGTAGAACGGAGTACCAACAACAACGCCGTTCAGAGTGACACGACTGCCACCACCGGTAATCTGCGGAGTCGAGCAGTTCGTCATGGTTGGGTCGTTGTTGATGTAGAACGAGTAACTGTTCGAAGGAGTGATGTTCGTCGCGGTTACGTGAACACTGGTCATGGCAGCAGGACACTGTGGAGTTCCGCCACCGCCACCACCACCAACGGTCAAAGTGAAGCTAGACGATGCTGGCGAGAACGTGCCAGGAACGCCGTAGACGGCATAGGCGAACTTCGCAGTGTAAGTTCCGCTGGTTTGAGTGGACAAACTGCATCCAGTCAATGACGATGACGTAGTTGAGGACACCATTACGTTTGATGAATTGTAGAGGGCACAAACAAATCTGGTGAAACCTCCGGCCGAATAGGTGAGCGTGGCCGAAGAACCAGCCGCCGCTACGGTTGGAGCGCTAGGGGGAGCAGTGGTCGGGCCACATGAGGTTGAAACATCGGTTCCGTTAGCTTTTTTGATGTTGATGCTCATAGTAAGCGGGGCAGGCTGACCGGGGGTAAGCGAGACCCGAACGCGCGCAGCGAGGAATCCATCGGTCAAATCCTGGGCAACCACGCTGCGGTTGTTCGAGTAGGCGATAGACATGGACCCCGAGCTTCCGCCTCGGTACCAGTCGATCATTAGACCTGAGCTCGATGCAGTACCGTTAGTCACTTTCTCGACGGTGAGTACATCGTTAGCTGCGACCTGAGCCATATCGACACAGACGAAACCTGAATCCCACGAAGACGCATTGGCGGTGTTACCGAGGACGTTACCGGCCACTCGGTACTCAATGGACATCGACGTGATAGCTACGCCTGAACCCAGAGGAAGTGCTGAGCCATCCTTGTTTAGGGTTAGGTCGAGGGAGTAGTTGCCCGTTGGGAACGAAAAGTTAGCGTTGTTGTTGTAAGCCGAGATGAGAATTTCGGTTGATGCTGAGTTGGCACCCGAAGGCCACACCATGCTCACCGCGCTGTTGGTTGGTCCCTGACCGACAACGGCACCGCTCTGGTGATAGATCAAGTTTTGCTGGAAGAAACCTTCGCTATTGAGATTCATCAATCCGTTCGGGCCAGTGAGTGCGAACGAGCCGACAATGGTCGAACCGACAAGAGTGTTTGCAACCGCCTGACTTACCGAGATTCGAGCGGAAAGATAGCCTCTTCCCGCATTGGTGACAGGGATGGATCCTGTGCCCGTGGTTGAAGTCACAGTAAGTTGCGCCTGGTCAGTAAAGGCCAAGTTATTGATGTCGCCGAGAGCCCCAGGCGCTGCGTTAGCTGGAGCGAGCGCAGTGAACCCGGCGAGCGCCAAGGTGACAGCGGCAAAACCGGCCAGGTTCTGCTTGAGTTTGTTGAGAATCATTTTGTCCTCTGATTGAAGTTGTTCGGTGGGCTTTTGAAAAAAGCAATCCAGACAAAACTAGGGCAACCCCAGCGGGCCTCCGGCCCGAATATACGGCTAGCCACCTGTATCTAGGGCGGTCGTGTCGCATCCGGTCTGTTGAACCCTCTACCGCTTATTTCGCGGCGCGAGGTCGAGCTAACCAAGTCTTGCGCTCTGACTCGGGCAACTTCTCGATTGCGTACCTGAGCATGGTTCGCGGCATGCGCGAAACATGCTCGTCAAGGAATGCGCGCAGCCCTTCGAGATCCCTCTTGCCTGCCTCGCGCAGCATCCAGCCAACCGACTTGTGAATCAGATCGTGCTCGTCATCCAGCAGCAACTTTGAAATCAACCAGGTTGGCTCAAGTCGACCTGCACGAATGAAAGCGAAGGTGAACATGATTCCCGCTCGGCGATGCCAGAGATCTTCATGCCTCGCGAGTTCGGTAAACACCTCAAGTGCATCCGCACGATCTAGCCACCAGGCGCCGATGTACGGTGCGGATGTGTCAATCAGATCCCAGTTGTTCACCAGGCCCGCGTCGAGCAGTTCCAAATAGAGCGCAACGAGTTCTGCTCGAGTGGCCGACGACTTCGCCCGCTGAAACTGCAAAACCATGATGTGCAAGGCACACAAGCGGTGCTCGTGCCATGGCGACTTAGCCAGCTCGAAGAGCTCAGCAGTTGGTAAGTCTCGAAACTGCTTGGCCACCTCACGACTCTGGGGCACAGTGAGCCCGAGAAACTGATCACCCTCGCCATACTCGCCGGCAGCAGTCTTGAAGAAGCGCTGCAGTTCGACTGCACGCCTCGGGGATGCGAAAGCGGCGAGGGCCTCACGCACACTCGCCGCTGTCACATCAAACATGTCTTGCAAAAAAGCTTTCGACTAGACCTTCGCCTAGACGTTTGCGATGACGACCAATCCATCGCCCTCAGCGGCGGTGTAGGTCGAGTTCTTGGCAGGGTTCAAAACCACTCCGGTAGCAGCGTCGCCGACGGCGTGGTTTGCCACACGGTAGCCGATTGCCGACTCGCCGTGAGCGGCAGCAATTGCCACCAGCTCGGCCCATTCGACGGTGTTGCCAGTCGCAACGTAGTGCGACATCGGGCGCAGGTTAATCGCTGCACCAGCCGCATCGAAGAGGTCGTCGAACACCGGAGCCAGAGCAGGGTTCTCACTGATCTGAGCAATCAGCAGCGCGGCCAAGTTGTCGCTGACCACCAGGTCATCGACGGCAGCCACACGAGCCAACTCGGCCTTTGCGCCATCCAAGATTTCGGCGACCAGTCGGGTCTTAACGACCTTGTTGCTCTGGTCGTCAAACATCTGGTTCAGCTGGAGCATGGTGAGCATGGTTTGCGCATCCGCCTCGGCCTGAGTGATTTCATGGCGGTAACCCAGCACGATGATCTCGTTGTAGTTCTTGGCCTCGGCTGCGGCAATTAGCTCTTGGATGTCACCGTTCAACGGGGCAAAAGTAGCGGTCAGGTTCGCGCCAAACTTGAAGTCCTTGAGTTCAGCCTCGGCCACATACTTGGTCTGTGCGACGATGTGCGCGGTCGAACCCTTCGGTGCAAAAGCTGCCAGCTCGTTCAAGACCGAGCGACCCATAGCCGACCAACCGATAACCAGCAGGTGCTCGGCCTTGCGTGCCGGCTTCTTGGCCGCCGCAATCTTCTTGTTGGCGATGTCCTCGCGAACACCCGTGTAAATCACCTTGTCGTCATCCTCGGCTACTGCGATGACTCGGCTGTTCGCTGTCAACACGGTGTCCTGAGCTGGGTTCAGGTGGGTCTCGCCCGATTCATCAACCAAACCGATGACGGATGCGTTGTTGAATGCGAGCAGGGCATCCCGGTAAGTCTTGCCGGCGAGAGCAGGCACGCTGTTGAAGTAAATCTCATCGCCGTCGAAGTCGATCAGGTCAAGGGTAACCGCGGCCAAACCTGGCTGACGCGAAGCCTGAGCGGTGACTCGTGCGATGACCTCGTGCGAGCGAACCGAAATCACGGCGCCGTCGGTGGCAACCTCGAGTGCCCGTGCGGTGTGACGGTCATCAACCTCGGCAATGATTCGGGTGGCAGGGTTGCCGTTGACCGACTTGACCGCAAGAACGGTGGAGACAACAGTCGCATCGCCGGCGTCATCTGCATCGAGGACGATGATCGACTTCGCACCGGTGACGTTTGCGCGCTTGAGCTCAGTCGGGTTCAGTGGGTCACCCGATCGAGTGATCACCTTCAGGTTGCCGAGACCCTCTTCGATGTGGTCGGCAATCTGGTCTTCCATAAAGTCGCGTGAGTGATTGGCAAAAATCACAACCAGGGGCTTGCGAACGTTCTCGTTGGCAACCGCGAGTTCCTTCAGGATCGGGAAGATGCGGCTCGACCATCCCAGAATCAGAGTGTGGCCCGAGTCAATGACCGGGCTCTTGCCCTTGCGCAGCTTCTCGAAGGTGCGGTTGATGGCGCCAACGGCAAAACCGGTAACGCTGGCAGCCAGGGTAATCGTCACGATCCAGACCATGATGCCGATGATTCGGTCAGCCCAGTTTGGTTCGCCACCCTTGCCCAGGATTCCCGTGAACTGAGCCCAGAAGGTGTCGAAGGTCGGGTTCGGCAGTGGGTCACCCGAGTACAGAATTGGCACGGCATAGAGCGCGTATCGAATCAGAACAATCAGAATCGACGCGACAATCAACGCACCAAACATGTAGCCGACGAATGCGCCAGCCTTAGCGATTGAGTTGTCGAAGTTGTAGCGAAGCTTGGTCCAGAGGCCTACCTTCGAGGATGCCTTCGGGGCGGCCTTTTCGCCTTGCGCGCCCTGACCGTATGAACGTTGTTCTTCTGTGTTTGCCATGCGCAAAGTCTAGTGAAACCACTGTGGGCACCAACCGAAATCTGTTCGCTGGCCACGACATCGGTGCGGGAGGACAGGACTTCCACCAAAGGCAAGGGGGCGCCCTTGAGCAGGCCCACAAATTCAATGTCGTAAACACCCTCCAGCCCTGCATGGGGCGACACGCTCACATTGCCTTGGCCAAAACCGATGCCAGGCTGCAACGAAATCAGGTTACCCAGCGCCGCAGCGATTTGTGCCGGGGTTTTGCCCACCACATCCAGGGCCGCCCCCCACTGTGCTTGGTCTGCCAACCGAACCGCCACAGTCTCTGGTGCACGCCCATCGCCCAACATCAAGGACACGGTCTGCACAGGATTGACCAACAAGGCCGGCATGGCCTTGCCAGCGCAAAGCCCCTGGTACTGAATGACGAAAACCCCAGGACTGCTTTGGGACACCAGGACATTGCCTGCGCCCACCATTTCCAGGGACTCGAGCGCCGACTGCAACTGCGAAGCGCTCACATCGGCGCGCAAGAGCGCCGTTTGCTGGCTGCCGTCCACGGCAGAAATTCTGAACAAGGCACTGGCGCCTTCCCCTGCAGGATAGAGTCCTTGCGTGTTCAAACTTTGAAAGTTCTCTCCGCGCGTTATTTTGAGAGGCGATGACGTGCGTGTTTCGACACCGGTTAACACGGCATCTTGCATGTCGTAGCCTTTGATCTTGCGACCAAACACCGGCAGCGCTTCACGCATGGCTTGGACTGCGAACGCGGGTAGCACTTGCGACAAATCGCCCAAGCGCACGCCTGGTTTGTAGGAGGGTTGCACAGCGCCAAAATCTTTGGATGCCCGCGCATGCAAAAAGTCGCCCACCAGTTGACCGGGCGCGGTGTAGTTTTCACCGCCAGCCACAAAGGCTTTGGATTCCAAAAGCCGTTGAAACACAATGCCCGACAGCGGGTGATAAGCCTTGGGCGTTTGCTGGGCCATCGCTTGCGCTTGCAGGGCCCATTTCAAACCATCGGCTTCACCAAAGGCGGCTTGCCATGCAGCGACATCCAGTGGGTAATCTTCAGGATCGATGGCCACCACCATGCCGGCGTTGGCGTTGCGTTCGTTGCGTGAGTATTGGCTCATGCCGTTGGTGACGACACGGCCAGGTTCGCTGGTGGCGGCCACCACCGTGCCGCCGGGGCACATGCAAAAGCTGTAAACCGCACGCCCGTTTTGCGCGTGATGCACCAGCTTGTAGTCCGCCGCGCCCAACAGTGGATGACCCGCATGCTGGCCCCAGCGCGCACGGTCGATCACGCTTTGCGGATGTTCCATGCGCACGCCCACCGAAAACGCTTTGGCCTGCATCGCCACCGCATGGCGGTGCAACATGATGAAGGTGTCGCGTGCGCTGTGACCCAGCGCCATCACCACATGGTGTGCGGGCAAGGTGTAGGTCTCGTTGGTGGTGGTGTCACACACACGCAGGGCGCGCATGGCCT
>ERZ650311.1232-NODE-1232-length-13162-cov-6.926146_pt1 | contig 13162 bp, 13 predicted proteins | sample MGYA00376247_ERZ650311 | MGnify/ENA primary metagenome ERZ650311 (study PRJEB26733, sample SAMN07839324) | wastewater metagenome | biome: small river; feature: stream; material: water | place: USA: North Carolina | collected 2016-07-28 ... | reverse complement strand
CGAGGGTGTCCGCAGCCAGGTCGAGGAGATCATCGGCCAGGGCCAGCAGGCGCCGTCCGGGCACATCCCGTTCACCCCGCGCGCCAAGAAGGTCCTGGAGCTGAGCCTGCGCGAGGCGCTGCAGCTCGGCCACAACTACATCGGCACCGAGCACATCCTGCTCGGCCTCATCCGCGAGGGTGAGGGCGTGGCCGCCCAGGTGCTGGTCAAGCTGGGCGCGGAACTGACCCGGGTGCGTCAGCAAGTCATCCAGCTGCTGTCGGGCTACCAGGGAAAAGAGACGGCTGAGGCCGGCACCGGGGGGAGGGGTGGCGAGTCCGGCAACCCGTCCACCTCGCTGGTTCTCGATCAGTTCGGCCGCAACCTGACCGCGGCCGCGATGGAGGGCAAGCTCGACCCGGTCATCGGCCGCGAGAAGGAGATCGAGCGGGTCATGCAGGTGCTGTCCCGCCGCACCAAGAACAACCCGGTGCTCATCGGTGAGCCCGGCGTCGGCAAGACCGCCGTCGTGGAGGGCCTGGCCCAGGCCATCGTCCACGGCGAGGTTCCCGAGACGCTGAAGGACAAGCAGCTCTACACCCTCGACCTCGGGTCGCTGGTGGCCGGCAGCCGGTACCGCGGTGACTTCGAGGAGCGCCTCAAGAAGGTGCTCAAGGAGATCAACACCCGCGGCGACATCATCCTGTTCATCGACGAGTTGCACACGCTGGTCGGTGCCGGCGCCGCCGAGGGCGCGATCGATGCCGCGTCGATCCTCAAGCCCAAGCTGGCCCGCGGCGAGCTGCAGACGATCGGTGCCACCACGCTCGACGAGTACCGCAAGTACATCGAGAAGGACGCCGCGCTGGAGCGTCGCTTCCAGCCGGTGCAGGTGGGTGAGCCGACGGTGGCGCACACCATCGAGATCCTCAAGGGTCTGCGCGACCGCTACGAGGCGCATCACCGGGTGTCGATCACCGACGCCGCCGTGGTGGCGGCGGCCACCCTGGCCGACCGCTACATCAACGACCGGTTCCTGCCCGACAAGGCGATCGACCTGATCGACGAGGCCGGCGCCCGGATGCGCATCCGCCGGATGACCGCTCCGCCGGACCTGCGCGAGTTCGACGAGAAGATCGCCGACGCGCGCCGGGAGAAGGAGAGCGCGATCGACGCGCAGGACTTCGAGAAGGCGGCATCGCTGCGGGATCGCGAGAAGCAGCTGGTCGCCCAGCGCGCCGAACGCGAGAAGCAGTGGCGCTCGGGTGATCTCGACGTCGTGGCCGAGGTCGACGACGAGCAGATCGCCGAGGTGCTCGGCAACTGGACCGGTATCCCGGTGTTCAAGCTGACCGAGGAGGAGACCACTCGGCTGTTGCGCATGGAGGACGAGCTGCACAAGCGGATCATCGGTCAGGAGGACGCCGTCAAGGCCGTCTCCAAGGCCATCCGCCGCACCCGCGCCGGGTTGAAGGACCCCAAGCGGCCGTCCGGTTCGTTCATCTTCGCCGGCCCGTCCGGTGTGGGTAAGACCGAGCTGTCCAAGGCGCTGGCGGAGTTCCTGTTCGGCGACGACGACGCCCTCATCCAGATCGACATGGGTGAGTTCCACGACCGCTTCACCGCCTCGCGGCTGTTCGGCGCGCCCCCCGGGTACGTCGGCTACGAGGAGGGCGGCCAGCTCACCGAGAAGGTGCGGCGCAAGCCGTTCTCGGTGGTGCTGTTCGACGAGATCGAGAAGGCGCACCAGGAGATCTACAACACCCTGTTGCAGGTCCTCGAGGACGGCCGCCTGACCGACGGCCAGGGCCGCACGGTCGACTTCAAGAACACCGTGCTGATCTTCACCAGCAACCTCGGGACATCCGATATTTCAAAGGCCGTCGGCCTCGGGTTCACCCAGGGTGGTGGCGAGAACAACTACGAGCGGATGAAGCAGAAGGTCAACGACGAGCTGAAGAAGCACTTCCGCCCGGAGTTCCTCAACCGCATCGACGACATCATCGTCTTCCACCAGCTGACCAAGGACGAGATCATCCGGATGGTCGACCTGATGGTGGGCCGGGTGTCCAAGCAGCTCAAGACCAAGGACATGGAGATGGAGCTGACCGACAAGGCGAAGTCCCTGTTGGCCAAGCGCGGCTTCGACCCGGTCCTCGGTGCGCGACCGCTGCGCCGGACCATCCAGCGCGAGATCGAGGACGCGCTCTCCGAGAAGATCCTCTTCGAGGAGGTCGGTCCGGGTCAGCTCGTCACCGTCGACGTCGACAACTGGGACGGCGAGGGCAGCGGCGAGGATGCGGTCTTCACCTTCACCGGGGGGCCCAAGCGGCCGGAGACGGCCGAGCCGGATCTGGCCAGCGCGGGCACAGCCAGCGAGTAAAGCCGACGCGAAGGCCCCCGGTACGCCGGGGGCCTTTCGCATGCGCGGGCAGTTCAAGCCTTTTCCTTCGCGACTGTGCCGTTTCATACCGGACTCGCCGCAAGTTGCGTATCCCAGCGCACACTCGCGGGGACTACTCTCGGCTCATGCTTGTTGTGACCACGAATGACATCCCTGGCTGGGAGATCCAGCGGGTGTGCGGTGAGGTGTTCGGGCTGACGGTCCGATCACGGAATGCCTTCGCGCAGATGGGCGCGGGCTTCAAGAGCATGTTCGGTGGTGAGCTGCAGGGCATGACCAAGAACCTCGCCGAAAGCCGCAACGAGGCGATGAACCGGCTGATGAGCGAGGCCGCGGGCCGTGGCGGAAACGCGATCATCGCCATGCGCTTCGACACCACCGAACTCGGTGACGTCTGGACCGAGATCTGCGCGTACGGGACGGCCGTGCAGGCGGTGCCGGTGACCGACGCCGCCAAGTACACCGCCCAGCAATTGGGCTACGGGGCCACCTGAGCCCCCGGGGGGTTAGGATCCATCCGTACCCAAGGACGAGTCGAGGAATCTGGTGAGACTCCAGAACGGTCGCGCCACTGTGAAAGTCAGACCCGACGCTCGTCACCGGCTTCGATCTCCGGACGCGACACTCCGGGAAAGGACACCCCATGACTTCTCCTGAGGCCCGCAAGGGCATTCAGTTGGTCGACCTCTCCGCCACCAAGGCTGCGGTATGGCTGACCGCGACCGCCTTCCTCGCGCTGTTGGCGCTGTACTTCGTGGGCTTCGATCAGGGCGCGACGTCGGTGTTCGGTGACGATATGCACGTGCACGAGTTCCTGCACGACGCACGTCACCTCCTCGGCTTCCCCTGCCACTGACCGCGCCGTGGAAGCGCGGATCATCGCGCGCGGCCTACTGGCCGGCGCGCTGGGCGGCGTTGTCGCCTTCGTGTTCGCCCGGGTGTTCCTCGAGCCGGTGATCGAGCGGGCGATCGCGTACGAGGACACCATGTCCGAGATGCACGGCCACGGCGGTGGACACGGCGCCCACGAGCACGGCGCCGAACTGTTCTCCCGCGGCGTCCAGGCCAACGTCGGCATGGGATTCGGGTTGCTGGTGTTCGCGGCGGCGATGGGCGCGCTGCTGGCGGTGCTGTTCTGCATCGCCCACGGCCGGGTCGGCACCCTCGCCGGGCGCCCGCTGGCGGCGCTGCTGTCGGCGGCGATGCTGTTGTGCGCATTCGTGATTCCGGCGCTGAAGTACCCACCGAATCCGCCGGCCGCCAGCCTGGAGGAGACCCTCCGTCAGCGCACCCTGCTGTATCTGCTGATGGTCGCGATCTCGGCGGTGCTGCTCGTCGCGGCGGTGTATCTCGGCCGGCGGCTGGTTTCGCGCTTGGGCGCCTGGAACGCGGCGCTTACCGGGGCAGGGGCCTATGTGGTGGCGATCGGCGTCGTGATGGCGGTGATGCCCACCATCGACGAGACTCCCGAGATGTTCCCGGCTGACGTGCTCTACGACTTCCGGCTGTACTCCCTCGGCACCCACGTGGTGATGTGGGCGACCATCGGCCTGGTGTTCGCCGAACTGATCCGACGGCTTCTCGACACTCCCACCCGGTCCAGTATCCGGGCGTGAGCCACGTCGTCCGGCTGACCCTGGTCGCCCACGCCATGACGGACGCCATGGCAGCCGGACGGTTCCCGGTCGACGAATCGCTGAATGTCCTGGGGCAGCGCCAGGTTGACGCGACGGTCGATCTGGGCGAGATCGGCGTGGCGCTGTGCGCACCGGAGAAGCGCACCCGGCAGACCGCCGAGTTGCTGGGCCTGCGAGCGGAGGTGGACCCGCGGTTGGCCGACCTCGACTGCGGCCGCTGGCGCGGCGAGGTGCTCGGCGGTGTCCAGCCGGCCGAACTCGCGGTGTGGCTCACCGAACCGGATCGGGCTCCGCACGGAGGTGAATCCGTTGTCGCCCTGATCGAGCGGGTGCGGGGCTGGCTCGCCGCGGTGAGCCAGGAGCCGCGCCGGGTGGTGGCCGTGACCCACCCCGCCGTGATCCGCGCCGCCATGCTCGTCGTTCTCGATGCACCGCCGAAATCGTTCTGGCGCATCGACATCGCGCCGGCGAGCCGCACGGTGCTGCACTTCCGCGGGCAGGTGTGGACGTTACGCTCGGGGTCCGATCAGCGGTAGCGGGGCAGCATCGCGAAGACCTGCTTGATGATCATCATCACCCAACCGCCGGCGTTCGGGCTGTGGTAGCGCGGCCAGTTGAGCTGAAAGCTCACCACCCACGCCTGGCCGGTGCGATCCACGGCATACCAGCTGAAAGTCAGATCACCGGGCAGGTTTCCGGCCTTGGCGCCGATGTAGGGCCACTCGGCCCGATCGAGATCGATGCCGGGGATCTCCGACATGATGTCGCGCACCGGGGCCGCGGGGCCGACGGCGTTGCGCTGAAGGGCCGCGTGCACGCGGCAGATGTCCTCGGCGCTGCCGTACCACTCGGCCCCGTAGGCCGAACCGGGTGCGTGCGTGCGTTGCGGATCCGGTTCGTAGGGACGGGAATTCGCCTCCTGCAGTAGCACGGCGCGACGCTGCGGCGAGTCCGCGGTCTTCCACTGTTCGCGCACGTCGGGATTGCCCCAGCCGACCGCGAAGATCTCCCGCATGGTGGGGAACGGCGTCATGCTGCCAGGGTCGTGATGTCCGGCGGCGACGAGAGCGCGCTCGATCGCGCGGGTCCCGACCCGCCCGATGAGCATGTCGGTGGCCATGTTGTCGCTGGTGGCGATCATCTTCCCGGCGGCCTCGCGAACGGTGATCTGCGAGCCGGGCGGAAGCTTGTCGAATCCCGACGAGCCGAGTTTCTTGCCCTCGGTGGTGATGGTCAGCTTGTCGTCCCAGCTGACCGTGCCGGCTCGCACCGCCTCCTCGACCGCGAACAGCACGTACGTCTTGAAAATCGATGCGAGAGGCAGGGATTCGGCGGTGTTGGTGCCCGCCACCTTCTCGCAGCGTCCGTCGTCGACCTTCGACACCTGATAGGAGTAGCGGGCTCCGGTGCGGCTCAGTGCGGCGTCGACGTCCGGCCAGGAGTTGATCACCGGCTTCTCGGTGGTGACCTCGAAGCGGCTGACCATCGTCTGGTCGTTGGTGTGCAGTTCGATGTCCTGCCGGGCGCCGTAGGAGGTCAGCACGTGCAGGGTGGCCACACCGGCGCCGATGTCCACCCCGGCCAGCGTGTAGGGCCGGTCCCACCACAACGAGTCCATCGTGGTGGCCACGGGGTCGACCACGTCCGGGGCGGCCAGCGTCTTGACGCTGACCGGTCCGATCGGCCAGTCGGAGTTGAGCATGTCCATGACCTGCTTGGCCCGGACGCCCTGCGGGGTGTTGGTGTCGATCCGCACCCCGGCCCCGGCATTGGCCGGCGGCGCGGGTGCCGGCGCGCAGCCGCTCGCCAGGGTGGCGACGGTGGTGATCGCGGTGGCAACCACCACCGCGCTGCGGCGCACCCGGCGCGCGCTAGGCCTTGTCGCCGTGCCCGGCAACGTCCAACACAACCTCGAACTCGAGCAGATGGGCTCCGGTGGCCACCGGGTTGGCGCGTTCGCCGGCGTGGGCGTGCACGGCCGGGCCGGTGGCCCAGGCCTGGAACGCCTCCTCGGTCTCCCACTGGGTGACGACGAAGTAGCGCTCTTCACCCTTGACCGGTCGCAGCAGCTGGAATCCCAGGAATCCCGGCTGGTTGTCGACGGCGTGCGCGCGGTTGGCGAACCGCTTCTCCAGCTCAGGGCCGGCACCGGGCGGTACCTCGATAGCGTTGATCTTCACCACGGTCATGGCGCAAGGCTACCGCGCCCGCCGGGGGCGGTGACTCGCAGCGCAAGATGAACCGGTGACCACGGAGCCGCTGACCCATCGCGGCGGCAGCGGCCGTCCGCTGGTGTTGGTGCATGGCTTGATGGGCCGCGGCAGCACCTGGTCGCGGCAATCGGCGTGGCTGTCGCGGATCGGCTCGGTGCACACCTACGACGCGCCGTGGCACCGCGGTTACGACGTCGAGGATGAGCTGCCGGTCACGACGGAGCGGTTCGTCGCCGAGCTTGCCGACGCGGTCGCCGCCCTGGGGCGACCCGCGGTGCTGATCGGTCATTCGATGGGTGGCCTGCACTCCTGGTGCCTGGCCGCCGAGCACCCGGAGTTGGTGACCGCCCTGGTGGTCGAGGACATGGCACCGGATTTCGTCGGGCGGACCACCGGCCCGTGGGAGCCCTGGCTGCACGCGCTGCCGGTGGAGTTCGGATCCGCGCAGGCCGTGTTCGACGAGTTCGGTCCGGTCGCCGGTCAGTACTTCCTCGAGGCGTTCGACCGGACGTCCACCGGCTGGCGGTTGCACGGCAAGCCGGCGAGGTGGATCGAGATCGCGGCCGAGTGGGGCACCCGGGACTACTGGGCGCAGTGGCAGGCGGTCCGGGCGCCGGCGTTGCTCATCGAAGCCGGAGACTCGGTCACCCCGCCCGGACAGATGCGCCGGATGCGGGAACTGAGCGGCGATCGGGCCGCCTACCTGCAGGTGCCCGGGGCCGGTCATCTCGTCCACGACGACGCGCCGGACAGCTACCGCGCGGCGGTCGAGGATTTCCTAGCGGCGCTCCCCGAGCGCGCCTGACGAGGGCCACACCGGGTGCTGCTCGAAGCGGGCGCGGATGGCGTCGCAGTCGTGGCCGACCCGGCGGGCGTCGGCGTCGCGATCGTCGTCGTAGAGGTAGCCGACCATCGGCGCCCGGGGGGCGAACTGCCGCATGTTCAGGCGCAGGGTTCCGTCCCGGTATGACACCGCCGCGATCGCGGCGACCAACCCGAACGGGGCCACCAGGACGACGCTCAACAACAGGAAGGTGATCAAAGCGGTCATGGCAGTAATTTTTCGGCAGAACATATCCAGCCACTAGTGGCAGCACTGACGGGGTGCGCTAAAATTCTGCCATGGCCATCGAGAGTGTGTCCGTGCTCGTCCTGGACAACCTCGCGGTGTTCGAGTTCGGCGTCATCTGCGAGGTCTTCGGCATCGACCGTTCCAACGACGGGGTGCCCAACTTCGATTTCAAGGTCTGCGGTCCGCAGCCCGGCCGGGCGCTGAGCACCAGCGTCGGCGCACAACTGGTTCCCGACCACGGGCTCGACGACCTGCTCGGGGCCGACCTGGTGGCGGTGCCGGCGATCTCCGGTCCGCCCGAGTCGTACCTGCCCGAGGCGCTGGAAGCGCTGCGCAGCGCGGCCGCTGCCGGCTCGACGATCCTGACGGTGTGTTCCGGCGCGTTCGTCGCGGGCGCCGCCGGGCTGCTCGACGGCCGGCGCTGCACCACCCACTGGATGCACGCCGACGAACTCGCCCGGCTGTATCCGAGCGCGATCGTGGACCGCAACGTGCTGTTCGTCGACGACGGTGACCTGATCACCAGCGCGGGCACCGCCGCCGGCATCGACGCCTGTCTGCATCTGGTGCGCCGCGAGTTGGGCAGCGCGGTGACCAACATCATCGCCCGCCGGATGGTGGTCCCGCCGCAGCGCGACGGCGGGCAGCGCCAGTACATCGATCAGCCCATCCCGGCTCGATGTTCAGAAGGTTTTGCGCCGCAATTGGATTGGATTCTGGCCAACCTCGACAAGCCGCACACCGTCGCCCGGCTGGCGCACCGGGCGAACATGTCGGCCCGCACCTTCGCGCGCCGGTTCGTCGAGGAGACCGGGACCACCCCTATGCAGTGGGTCACCGACCAGCGCGTGCTGTATTCGCGGCGGCTGCTCGAGGAGACCGATCTGGACGTCGACCGCATCGCCGGGCGGGTCGGCTTCGGCAACGCCACCCTGCTGCGCCACCACTTCCGCCGGATGGTCGGGGTGACACCGTCGGACTACCGGCGCCGGTTCGCCCGCTCGGATTCGGCGGAGTCCGCCTAGACCGAACACGTCTGGGCCGACTGCCAGACACCCGTGGTAGTGCTATTGATGTGGCATCCAGGAACGGCCGGTCGATCGCCGGCGCTGCGGCAGCGGCCCTGCTCTATGCCCTGATGTGGATCGGATTCACGCAGCACTGGGCGGTGCTGGCCACGGTCGACGACTGGTTTCTGCGCTTCTTCCACGATGTCGGGTCGGCTCATCCCGGTTGGGTCCGATTCTGGGACGTCTTTTGTGTCGCCTTGGGGCCGACGGCGTTCCGGATAATCGCCTTCGGGCTGATCGTGCTCGCCGTGGTGCGGCGCAACCTGTCCACCGCGGTGTTCCTGTTCATCAGCGTCGAATTGATGGGTCTGGTCACCGAGGCGGGAAAGCGGCTGAGCGATCGGCCGCGACCGTCCTCGGCGCTGGTAGATGCCGTTTCGACGTCCTTCCCGTCGGGGCACGCCGTCGGCGTCATGGTGGGGGTGCTGGCGCTCCTCACGGTGCTGTGGCCGGTAATGCCCGTGCGTCTGCGCGTACCCGTCGCTGTCGTCGGCGCCGGGCTGGTCTTTCTCGTCGGGTTCGCCCGGGTGATCCTCAATGTCCACCATCCGAGCGACGTCGTCGCGGGGTGGGCGCTGGGCTACCTCTACTACCTGTTGTGTGTGCGACTGGTGCCCCCGCGGCCGCTCACTTCAGCGGTCGAAAGACCGGCAGAACTCGATACCGTGCCCTGAAACTCGCCCGCTCGCAAGTGCTGCCGACCTCGCCGTCGCGCGCGATCGGCGTTGGGCCGTCGACGGATTCGAACTCGAACTCGGGTGCCTGCACCTCGTGGTATAGCGGGCTGCGCTCCAGACGTCCCAACATCAGCGCGCTCATGATCCGCAGCTTGCTCAACCGGCGCCCGGTCTCCAGGATGCGCACGTCGATCAATCCATCGTCCATCCGGATGCGCCGGGCCGGGGCGAACCCCGACGGGAGATAGACGGAGTTGCCCAGGAAGAACATCGACGTCTCAAGGGTCTTGTTGTCGTAGCGGATTCGCACCGGCTTCTCGCGGCGCAGGGTGTGAACCATGGCGTACACACCGGCCAGTGGCTTGCCGATCTTGTGCTCAAGTTTCTCCCGGGTGCGCACGAACGCGGGATAGGCCCCGATGCTCGCGGTGTTGATGACGATGTCCTCGTCGTTGAGGCAGACCAGATCGACGCACGACACACTGCCGTCGCGGATCGCGGTGACGGTCCGATCGACGGTGTCGCAGCCGATGTCCTTGGCGAAGTGGTTGAACGTGCCTGCCGGAAACACGGCCAGCGGCACCCCGGTCTCCACGGCCACGGCGGCCGCGCAGGACACCGTGCCGTCCCCGCCGCCGACGGCCAGCACCTCGGCCCGCCGCGCAGCGGCCCGGAAGGCGGCCTGCGGATCGTCGTCCTCGGCCAGTTCGACGATCTCCAGCTTCGGTAGCTTCTCCCGCACCTCCTCGATGACCCGCGCGCCGTTGCCGCTGCCCGACGCCGGGTTGACCACCAGCACGACGCCCGCACCGTCGGGGCGTTGCGGGGTGTCGACGAGGAGTGGCTCGCTGGAGGGCAGTTTGGCGGGCACGATCGGCGGCACGAGGCGCCCGCCGAGTACCGCGATGGCGGCGCCGATGCCGAAGCCGGCGAACACATCGCCGGGGTAGTGCGCACCCGTGGCGACGCGGGACAGCCCGACCAGACCCGCCAACAGCGCCAGGCCCAGGCCGATCGGGGGATTCTCCAGTCCCACGCCGACGGCGAACGCGGCCGCGCTCGCCGAGTGACCGGAGGGAAGGGAATTCGAGGTGGGCATCCGCCGGACTCGGCGCGGCAGCGGAACCAGGGTGCGGTTGGGCCGGGCCCGCCTCCAGACTCGTTTGGCGAATTGGTTGGTCACCAGGCTGGTGACGGCCAGGGTCGCGACACCGCGGCTGGCGCCGCGGCGTGCCGAAGGCGAGCCGGTGGCAACCAGGGCGGCGGCGATCGCAAACCAGAGCTTCGAGTGGTCGGCTGCGCGGGTGAGGACCGGCATGCTGCGGTCGAGCAGCACGCTGGGCGATTCGGCGACGGCTTCGAACACCTCGCGGTCCAGGGTGCCCAGGCCGCTGGTGATCTGACGGATGCCGCGTCCGCCGAGGAGATTTCGCGCAGTCATGAAACCAACCTAGCCGCACCGCGGTTTCAGCCGGCGGCACGAACTGATCGATGGGTGCTCAGGTGCGGCCCGCGTTGTCGCCGGACTCGTGCTCGTCAGGCGGGCTGCCCGGCGCGACGACCCGTCTGGTGGCGACGGGCTTGCCCGCAACGAGTTTGGTGACGTTCGGCAATGGGGGCGGCGGCGTGGTGATCCGGCCCTGAACCGGCGCACCGTTCCTGACGGGCGGAACCGACACCCGCTTGGTGTCGGCCTTGGCGTCCTTGTCGGCGGCGCTCGCGCCGTGCATGGCACCCGGTGGCACCATCGGCATACCGGCCATTCCCGGACTGGCTGCTGCGGGCGGTGCCGCGGTACTCGGCGGCGCGGCGGGCATGACCGGGGCCGAGGATGGATAGGTGCTGGCCGACGGCACCGGCGGCGGACCCAGCATGGCTGTCGGGGTGGTGCCACCACCTCCATCGCCGAGGTCACCGCCCCCGCCGCCGCCTGTGTCCAGACCTGTTGTTCCCAAGCCATATTCGTCGATCGGGACGTCGGAAAGGCTGGCGTCGTCCAGCTGGTCGGCGCTACCACCGGCTTGTTGCACCAGGCCCATGCCGGTCTGCATGGCCTGCTGCGCCCCCTGGGCGACCTGCTGGGGGATTTGCGCCAGCGGTTGCAGCGCTCCGCCGATCGCGCCGGCCAGGGCACCGGCGATACCCGAGGCCATCTGTGGAAGCTGTTGGGCCATCTGCGCCGAATCACCCGGGCCCGCGATACCGGCCATCTCGGTGGCAGCTTCCTCGTCCTGGGCGGGGAATTTGGCTGCCGCCTCGGCGGTCTTGAGGTCGCGTTCGGCGTGCCCGTCGACGCTCTCGCTGTTGTCGGTGGGATCGCCGGCGTTGGCGGCCAGTCCCAGGACCCGGAGCAACTGCTCGATCGGGGTGGCGCCGGTGACGAGTGGATCCGACGTGATGAGCGGGGGCGGCACGTTCAGGCCATTCGCCTGCAGGTACTGGTCGGCGTTGGCGTTCAGTTGTCCACCGGTCATCGCTGTGCCTCCCCCGTCGGCGTAAGGCTCGTGGCCTGAAACCACGCCAAATGGTAATTCGCGCAGATTCTTTCGTTGTTGATCAGTGCCGCGATGCCGGCCAGCAGCTGCCAGTTGCCGACCGTAGCGGGATCGTGGTTGTCGGGATAGTCACCGAGCGCCCGATCGGTGATGGCCTGCAGGTGTGCGTTGAGCAGGTCGATTTCGGAGTCGAGATATCCGCTGCCGCTGGAGGCGGCCTTGGCCAGAGTATGAGCAAGGCGAGGTAGGCCGTCCCGCCACTTGGTGGCCCGGGACAGCTCCCAGCCGAGTTCCTCCACATCGGCCGTCTGCCGTGCGCGGATCGATGTTCGCACCGGCTCGGCGTCGTCGGGGGCGATGTACTGGCCGGGCGAGTAGGTGGCGGTCAACCTGGTTGGGCCCAGCAGAGTTGTGGGAGGGCCGGTTCGACGGCCGGGTGCCAGCAGTGTGGCGCCGACAGGGATCCGGACGTGCGGCGGAACCCAACCGCCGGCGAGATCGGTGACCAGAACAGTGCTTCCATCCTCACGATCGCCGATCGCCCAGCGCAACTTGGGTTCCTGGCGTGCGACGAAATCGAGAAGCCTTTGTAGGCGATGCCGCGCTTGGGTGTGGGTCGCACCGGCGCCGGATGCTGCACCGGTGGCCGTTGCAGCAACGGCGTTTTCGGTAAGGCCGGCCGGGGCGTTCTGCGGTGTGGCGACGGGCTGCTGACGGACGACAGCCGGTTGGTTCAGGGCGGTGGCGGTGGGGTTGCCGGGCGCCGAACCGGGTGCCGTCATCGGCACCGGAGGTGGGCCGGCGGGAGCGGCGGCGGCGGGCCGAAGGTCCGCGCCGTAGGCCGGAAGTGGGCCCGCGGGTGCTGCGGCCGGCGGTGCCGGCGCGATCGGCACGGCCGGCGGTGGGGCGGCCGCGGCGACGACTGCCTGCGGGGCATCGGCGGATGGTGGTGGCACGGCCGTGTCGACGGGAGTGTGTGCGGCGTGCGAGGTTTCGAATACGGGTGTCCCAGCGGTAGGCGCCATCTGAGCGGGATGCACGGGCTGGGAGTGGACAGCCGCCTGCGCTTGCACAGTGTGCACCGCATTGTTCGAGAGCGCTTCGGCACCCGTCGACACCGGTGCACCGGCCTGCACGCCCGAGTTGAAGTTGTTGGCGAGGCCTTCGGGGGAGAGGGTCGGGGTGGGGGTGGGGATGTTGGTGGTTGGGGAGTGCGGGGTTGAAGTTGGTTGGGGCAGCACGCCGCCAACGGTCGTTGTCCTTGTCGCGGGCGCCGGAGAACTGTGCATGGCGGGCGGGGCGCCGTACGTGCCCATGCCGGAGGTCTCGCCCGTTTCATATCGACTGTCGCTCGATATGGGAGCTGACGGCGAGGGCGTTTCCAACGGCCGCGGTGTGATTCCGCCCGTCGACAGTCGACTCTCGAAATCGCCAGCGCGACTTGGAGCATCAGCGATGTGCATGGCATCCGACCCCGATGGCACGGTACCAGTCGAATATCTGCTAGGACCCGTAGCGCTTTCCTCCGTTGTTGTTTGGGGTAGCGGATTGTCGAGGGCCTGAGTCACTTGCGCACGGACGTCCTCAACATTGGAAGATCTAAATGCGTGATCTA
>ERZ650311.1231-NODE-1231-length-13163-cov-4.055157_pt1 | contig 13163 bp, 12 predicted proteins | sample MGYA00376247_ERZ650311 | MGnify/ENA primary metagenome ERZ650311 (study PRJEB26733, sample SAMN07839324) | wastewater metagenome | biome: small river; feature: stream; material: water | place: USA: North Carolina | collected 2016-07-28 ... | reverse complement strand
GTGTGCTCTTCCGATCTCTGGGGGATGTCAGGGGGAGGAATCTGTCCTACGTCGGATGTACAACGGATGTGGACAGGAGACTTCGCCAGCACAACGGTGAACTTGCCGGTGGTGCGAAGTTCACCCGTGGCACCCAATCGTGGTCATTGGCGACCGTGTACGGGCCGTACAGCGGGAGAAGTGAGGCTCAGTCCGTGGAGTACAGGGTCAAGAAGCTCAGGGGCCTGAACCGGACCCGTTGGAGCCCTACCGGATGAAGGGTCTCAGCACGTCGGCGGGGATGTCCCCCGTGTCCGTGGTGACCCGCAGGACACACCACCCCTGGAGTCTCGCCACGTCATCCTTGGCACCGTCATGGACCAACTGGGTGCGGTCCCGGTGATAGGGGCCGTCGAACTCCACCAGAAGTTTCCTGTCCGTGAGTGCAAGGTCGAAGATCACGTCTCCGATGCGGTACTCGAACTCATGAGGGATCTCCCGCCGGGTGAGTTCTGCCCTCACCGCGGAGTACTTGGAAGCCTCACGGAGCTTCAGTGTCTCCTCAGGTGTGTTGAGGTTGCCGACCCGTGCGATGCCACCCAGGCGTTGGGCGGCACGGCGCTCCTCGGTCATGCTCCCTTTGCTCGCACACGAGGGTGAACAGAACTTCGCGGCTTTGTTGTGGGTGCTGGTGGTGAACGGGGTGTTGCAGTACGGGCAGTCCGTGGTGAACACCACGGACTTTTTGCTCGCGTTCGAGTGGGTGGCTGCACACTTCTGTGTGCAGAACACCGGACGCCCAAGCCGTCGAGAGCGGTTGACCTCCCCTCGGGGTCTCTCCGCTTCGTTGCCACACTGCGGGCAGATGATGGCGGTGTAGTGGATGACCTTCATGGTTCGTCCCCACCGTACCCATTGGATGGAGTTGGTAGGGGACGAACCAGATGGACTTGACTGGTAGACCCGCCGGGAGTCGAACCCGGGTCCAGAAATCCTACGGATTGGAGTGTTTGTGGCCTTGTCTGTGTTTTGATGACGACCTTTGACGCCCCAGACAGGCTTCGCGGTACGCTGTGACTGTAGGTTTCAGTCCCCTTCGCCCGTCACCGGCTCGGGGGCTTGTCTGACTTCATTGGCGAGTCGGTCCACCGTCAGCGGGGTGGGGTCCGACAAGGCTTTCAGCGGCCGCTCTCAGGCAGCGGCGCGGAAGGCGGGAACGTGGTTGTCGTTCGCATTTGGATTTCATCTCGCGTGTTTACGTTGTGCGAGACCTCAACGGCCACAACTCTGTCTCTTTCGTCTCCCTGTCGAAACCGTTACGGGCCTGTCTGAAACTCCTACCTAGCTCTCTTACGCTACACCGTCAACCCCAAGTGAGCGTAATCGACCGCATGAGTGCAACCGTCGTCGTGATCGAATCAGAACCGCCCGCCCCGGGCACGCCCACCATCTTCATCCTCACCTGTCTGTTCCTCGGGAGGGAGGGCACGGAGACCCCTCGCGAGGTGGTCTGCAAGCGCACCCGCACCTGGGGCTGGTACCCCACGCTGGAGCGGGCCACCAAGGCCGCGATGGACAACGAGACGGACATGTACGAGATGGGGTACTACAACGCCGTGGTCATCGAGGAGTACCCCACCGGCACCTGTGCGCTCCCTGTCTCGGAGCACTGGTTCGAGGTGGGCTACGCCCAGTCCAACCCCGAGGACCAGTACAAGGTCACTCCTCTGCCGGGGAAGCCCCCCGCGCTTGAGAAGTACCTGGGGTTCGCGTGGTAGACCCCAACACGGTCTCGTACTTCGCCCACAAGGACACAGGCGAACGGCATGGGGTCGCCTACTGCTACTACTTCCACGCCAGCCCTGACAAGTGGTGGGTGGAACTCCACGGGATGGACGAACCCATTGTGAGGGTGTCCGTGCGGGAGAGACTCCCCACCGACCCTCCCTCCGACTACTGGGGGTGGCTCGACGCCAAGGAGCCAGACCGCTACATCTTCGTGTGGCCTTCGGAGATGCAACTGGACATGTGCTTCCCCTATGGTCCCAAGGCCGAAGAGGCCCGTGGTCACGGCCGAAAGGTGAACCTCATGGTGGTGGAGCTTCCCGAGGGGGCGTAACACACCCCGAAAGGTTCAAGGTCGAACACATGGGACAGATGCACAACGTGGCCTCGATGTTTCGCGGGCTCACCTACAACAGATTCACTACCGCGGTGGTCCGCGAGAGGATGGTGGAGAAGATCAAGGCGCTCTTCGCCAAGGTCGAAGAGCGCCGGGGCCGGGTCACCAAGCTCATGGAGGAGCACAGCATCACCAGCGAGATGCTCTCGGACATGGTGATCCAGTACATGAAGGACCAGGAGCGCGGCACGTCGCGCATGAGCTACTCGAACAGCGTGTCGGTCGCGTCGGGCTCGGCGGTGGGTCCCGACCTCCGGTCGAAGACCGAGGTGGTGGTGCCCGCGGGCGCGGTGGCCAACATCGTGACCGAGAAGAACCTCATCGAGAGCGAGACCGAGGAGGCCAAGCGCATGGTCATCATCGTCCGCAACCTCCGCGACACCCTCCCCGCGGTGGACGAGAAGACCGGCTTGCTCGTCGAGCGCGCGGTGGTCCAGACCCTCAACGACGAAGAGATCGAGTACCTCGGCCTCTGAGACCGCTCCGGGCGTAATACGCTCATGCTCCCCAACCTCCAGGTCTACCTCGTCTTCGGGATCAGCTTCGGGCCGAACCCCTCAGACCACGTCCTCAGTCTCCCTCTCGGGGAGGACGATGACTCGGGATGCACCCTGGAGAAGCTGGAGGAGACCAACCACCGGATCCTGTACATCTCGGAGCACCGGATCACCATCACCGGCAAGGAGGGGTGCCCCTACGGACCCCTTCACGGGGTGCCCACCACCAGCGGCGACGCCCTCATCGGGCTGGATGGACGACTGAAGTCGTTCTGCGACGCACACGAGGTCCCGTACTTTGAAGAGCCACGGTGGTATGTCGTGACCGTGTATCCGAGGGCGTAATACACGCCATGAGTGCTCTCCCCAAGCCCCAGGTCCACTACGAGATGATCCGTCGGGACGCTGCGAGGAACCCCCTCAAGCTGTTCCCCGAGGAGATCAAGACGGCCATCCTCATGGACCCCTTCAACCTGAAGGGCACCAACCCGTTCCCCCACCAGCACGCCCCCGAGTACGGGACCACCTACAACATGCTTCGGTCGGGTGTCGCCTACGAGCGCGCGGGCCAGCAGGTCGTGGTCCTGGGTCCCCGGATGCAGGAGGCATTCGCCCACACCTCGCTCAAAGAGGTGAGCGCGGTACACATCAAGTTCCCGCACCCGTGCTTCTACCTCGCCACTCCGGGGTCCGAGCTCAAGGTCTGGGGCGGAAGCGCGACGGGCTGGCACAACATCGCCGGGGCCTACGTGATGGACGACCCCTGCGAGCCTGGGGTCATCTCCATCCTCATCTGGGGTCCCGCCAACGAGAAGTCTGTCTCTCCGACCGACGACGCCACCTTCTGGTTCAGCCTCAAGGTGGGGCACGGCACCGTGGACCTGGACAGCGTGTGCAACGAGAGGCTGGGCTGTACAGAGCTCCGGGATGGGACGCTCCGCAACATCGAGGTCGAGTCCAAGATCGCCCGGGTGTCGGCGGTCCTCAACGACCACTACAACGACATCTCCGACTTCGGGACGGAAGGCCCTCCCTCCGCTCTTGTCGAGGAGGTGAAGGTCAACGTCCAGGCGTTCCTCCGGGTGGTCATCAACACCCTGCTCTACGTCAACAGCGCATCCTGCGAGACCCGTGACGCCACCCCGCCCGCGAGTGAGCGGAAGGCCCTGGAGGCCGCGCTCGCCCGCAAGAAGCACAAGAAGGGCAAGGACGCTCGGAAGCTCCAGAACAAGCTCAACGAGCTCCCGGGGTACCGGGTCACCTGGATCGGCCCCACCATCGAGTCGGCCGCGCACAGCGCCCTGGAGGGTGGTACCGGACACGGCGTCCGTGGCCACATCCGGCGCGGCCACTGGCACACGTTCCGGGTCGGTCCCCGCAAGACCGAGACGGGTGAGAGGATCGCCCTGGAGAACCAGGGAGTGGCACTCCGGTGGGTCGCCCCAGTGTGGGTCGAGGGGGGCGGCATCGACGACAAGCCCCGGGTGTACGGGGTGCGGGAGCCCAACTCCCGGTAGTCCATCTATCCCCGCACAGGGGTATGTCAGCCCCTGAGAGCATCATGGAGTCATGGGAGGCCACACACCCCCATGTCCGCCCCGTCTTCACCCCCGCGGCCCTCCTGAGGATCAAGCGGGCTCTGCGCCGCGCTCCCCCCCAGGTGATGGACATCTTCACCCTGTTCGAGAACCTCCACCGGACGGCTCTGGGGGCTCCCCTTCCTGAGGGTGGGTTCTACCAGGGGTTCCGGGCAGCCCTCAAGGTTCTGGCTCGCTCCCTACCAAGGATCGTTGGATCTGCGGCCCTCGACGACACCACCCAGGTGATCTACGACCTGATGGGCTCCATCGGACCGGGCCTGAAGCGCATCGACGCCGGGAACGACACGGCGATCGTGTACACCCAGGTCTCCGCGATCCTGGCGAACGGCCTGTCTGTGGTGCTGGGTGCCGCGGGACTGTCCTTCGCCCCGGTGACCATCCCCGGTGGGATCCGGTTCTTCGGGCTCAAGCCCTCGGCACTGGACACCGAACTGTCCCCGGTGCCTCAGGAACTGGCCAGTGTGTTCACGGATGGTGAAGCCAGTCTCCCCAAGGCAGCACAACAGCCGTCCTCAGACCTGAACGAGATGTACGACCAAGCTCGCGTGGCCGGTGAGCACCAGCTTGACCTCCTCAACCGGGGGAAGGGCCTGGACCGGGCCATCGGGGCAAAGGTTGTCCTCCCCGGGGAGCCCGTGGACCTCAGTGAGCCCGGCCCCCTGGTGATGATTGGCCCCCTCAAGGGTCGCAAGAGGGTCGAGGAGAAAGCGGCGGCAGACGGTGCCAACTACGACTCCATCCTGGACTTGGTCAGGGCTACCATCGCCGTGGACTCCATCGAGGAGATCCCCAAGGTGATGCGGACCCTTCGGGACATGGGCATGGTGGTGGCCCGCCAGCCCAAGAACAGGTTCGTGAAGCCCACCGATGTGGGCTACCGAGACCTGATGTTCAACGTGCGGTACCCCAACGGGCACGTCGGAGAACTCCAGATCAACCTCAAGCCCATGCTCATCGCCAAGAAGATGGGGCACAAGCTGTACGAGACAACACGGTCCATCGAGGCCAAGAAGATCGTCGAAGGCAACCGGATGCTCACCCCAGATGAGCAGCAGGAGATTGACTTCGCCAACCAAGCTCAGAGAGACCTGTATGACGAGGCGTGGCGGCACGCCACCCAGATGGCCCCTGGACCGGGTGCCGGGCGAACTGCATCGTCCAACAGGACCAAGTACTACGACTACGAGGGGCACCCTGCCAAGGTTGTCCGTCTCAACCTCCCGGTGTTTCTCAACAAGGTCGGGGACGAGGTGGTTGTCTACGACTGCCAGAAGTTCGCCCGAGAGGCGTCCCCCATCACCGAGTCCCAGTACAACCGCATGGTGGCTGAGATCTTCCAGCCCCGAGTCCCGCGGAACGGCTAGACCACATGGCCAATGTGCATATCGAGGTAGGCAGTGCGGTCAAGGCCGCGAGCCCGAGGGTCCGCGCCATCCAGAAGGCCGGTGAGAGGATCCTCCGTGCTCAACTGGGCGACCTTGATGGTCTACGGTTCATCGACAACCGTGTTCGCCGGGACGGCGATGACCCCCACATCACCATCCTGTCCCCCCAGGAGCACAAGACAGCTACCACCACAGGGGTGTTGACCCGTGAGCTCCTGGGCACGGTGACCATCCCGGATGATTTCCGCGTGATGGGTCTGGGCAGAGCCATCGGGGGTGGCAGCACAGCGTACTTTGTGGTGCTGGACTTGCCCGGCGGTGAAGCCTTCCGGGCGTCCCTGGGGTTCGATCCGAACGGACCAAGTGGGCATGGGTTCCACCTCACCGTGGGATTCGACGACGTTGGCGATGTCCACGGGGTGTCCAAGACCAAGGTGTTGAAGGCCGCATCGCTGCGGTCCTCCCTCATCCGTCTCGCCTACTCCCGCCCGGACCTCCAAACTAGGTTGCTGCCCCTCCTCAAGTAGGCAGCGACCTAGTTACTCCTCAACCACTCCCGGGAGCACCTTCCAACCACTGGCACGGGCCACGTTGAACGTGCTGTTCCCGTCCTGGATGCTGTACTTCCCGCCGCCCTCGTCCTTCAGGGAGAGGGGCTTCCGACGGTCACCCTCACCGTTGTAGGCCATCCACATGTACTTCTTGGCGTTCTCGATCCCCGTGGGACGAGCCCGGATGTTCTCCAGGTTGCCCACCTGGACCAGGATCGTCCCCGGCACCTTCTTGAAGTACCTCCAGGTGTCCTCAGGCAGCTTGTCAGGGGGTCCCCCCTCGTTTGCCGCGAGCACATCCCGGGCAACCAGGGGCAGAAGGATGGGTCGAAGGTCCGGGTTCTCGTGAGCCAACCGGATGACGGATGAACGAAGTGAGTTTGCCATGGTGTCTCCTACTGGGGTTGGAGATAACCGAAGAACTGTGCGGCTCAGTAGGTCAGGGACAGTCGTGTCCCATGCCACGGAGAGGGGACAGACCTCACCGGATAGCCCCGGGCGACCATTGCTGCCCACACGGCCTTCGCCTCGGGCTCCTGGAGGAGCGATGACCAGAGGGACAGCCCCCTCTTGGCCAGCACCCGTGCCGTGTACTCGTACAGGGCGATCCCTACCCCTTGGCGAAGCACCTCGGACTTCACGTACTCGATCTGGGGCTTGTCTACGTGGTAGTCCACGAACGACCTGTATGACTCCCCGTACTTCTTCTCGAACAGGTTGGCGAGCTTCCGCGTGGTGATGGGGTCCGTTGGGGAGAACCCGAGGACTTTCAACATCGCATCTCGCATCCCCGTCGGAGTACGGGGGACGCCGTCCAGGAGACGGCCTTCGATCACCCCGACGTAGTGAACCGCCGTGGGGTACAGACGGTCGAACTCGGCCTTGGGGATGTACCCGAACTTGAGGAAACCCACGGGGGCACCGTCTACCTTGGCGAATGTGGTCTGCACCACCCAGCCACGGTCATCGGTCTTGGGTGGCCCCAAAGTGAGCTCGATGTCCTGACCAGACTTGGTCTCATAGGCCAGAAGCCATCGTCGGGCGACCCTTTCGGCTGAGAGAGGTGAGCTCATGTCGTGACGGGCTTGTACTCGATGCCCACGAGGCCCCGACAGGACTTCGTCGCAGCGGTCGCCGCTACGTTGGCCCAGTCCAGTGCCTTGCCCGTGGCGTTGTCCTTGAGGATCACCTTCACCAGCACGGGGCACCGCTGGGGCACCTCGGCGTTGAGGAACAGCGTTGCAGGCCCCAGGTTCACGGTCACGTCCGTGTAGTGGAGTTGCGTGGACAGGTCATCGCCTGTGGACACGCTCGACAGGCACCCCGCGCCGTCCAGGGCGATGTCCTGCTTGGAGGGACCCGCACCGTCGGCCCTCCCGGCGTCCATCCATGTGGTGAGACCAGGGATCTTCACCATCACGGCCATGCCCACCCCACCCGGGCCGAGGCCCGCGTACTGGAAGTCTGTGATGTCCACCCCCCAGAACCGGAACGTCACCGTGGATGCACCTTGGTTGGATGCGCCCGCGTCGAAAGCCCGAACGAACACCCGGTCTCCCGTGAGTACCGAGTAGTCCGGTCCCACGGGGTCGTAGCCCGCGGTGTAGTTCGTCTTGGGGTACAGGAGCACCCCACTCGACTGGAACGGAGAGCTCAACCCTTCCTTGTAGTCCGGGTTGCGCGCGGGGAGCCCCGCCACCTGGAGGGCGTTGTCGAGGTTGGCCGTGGCGTTGTCCAGCGCCGACAGATGCAGGGTAAGCCCGAACCATCCCGTGTACGGAGGAGTCCCGGGACGTACAGGCACCTGGATGGCCACCGGGCCGAACGGGAGTCCGGGACCCTGGAGTTGGGTGGCATCGGGTGCGGCGAGGGGGGTCCAGTCCTCGGGGTAGCGGTAGACCTCGTCGAGGAATTTCTCCTCGACATCCTTGGCGTTGTCGTAGGTGACCAGTGCCGGGTTGTTGGGGTTCCCGAACCACACTCCCGTGCTGGCCGATCCCTCCAACATCGAGTGGTACAGCACCGTCACGCCCGTGTCCCTCGGAAGGTCGAACACCGAGGGCATGGAGAACCCGGACCCATCCACGATGAGGGGTCGGCGGAACACCAGACGAACCCGAGCATCCTGGGTGAACGAGGGGGTCTTGAAGTCCCCCGTGAAGAAGATGCCCTTGTTCAGGCCCGCCGGGGGCGCGAACGTGTACAGGGCGTGGTCGGGTGCCGCGGGCTCCACGGTCACCGGGCTGGTCATGTCCGCGTACCCGAGCTCGATGCGCTGGCGACGGATCTCACCAAGTTCTGCCGGGAACAGGTTCGTCCCCGAGGCGATGGTCGAGGTCACCAGGGCTTCATCCCCCTCGTAGCTGTACGAAGACAGGGAGAGGAACGCCGGGTTCTGGTTGAGTGCGTACTTGCGATTGTCCGCGGCCAGCGGTCCCGCCACCGGCACCTTGTCGTGCGAACGGTAGCTGTTGTCGAACAGACCCGTGTAGTCGAAGACCAGTCCCGTGATCGCGATGGAAGGGTCGGCCACCGTGGCGCGGTTCACCGGCACAAGGTAGGGCACGCCCGAGTAGAACGTGGTGTTCCCCACCGTGGTGGTGTCCAGGGTGTAGTTGCTGGGTCCCGCGGACACCACCGGGAGAGATCCATCGGCGTCCTCGCAGATTTCCGCCCGGTTCACCATGTTCGCGGGCGAAGACGCGGTGGTGTCCGTCACCAAGTTGGTGAGTTGCAGGTACGGAGACGTGTCTCCCACCCAAGACACCAAGTTCACCGAGTACAACTGGTCATCCGAGGGGACGACACCATCCACCACGTACGCCTCGAAGTACGCTTCCTTCTTGAAGTGAACGATGGCGTAGTTGTCGTCCAAGCGGGTGAGGGCACCCACGGGAGAGGGTTCGAGCTCGAACCGATGGCGGTACCGGGCGATCTGGAACGCCCAGAAGTCCGTGGTGAAGTTGGCGTAGTCACCGGCCTGTGTGAGGTTCACCGTCAGGGCCGGGCCAATGGCCGTGGTGGTGATGAACCGATCCCGCTCTGCCGCGGGGGTGTACACGATCCCCGTGACGGCTTCGTAGTTCTTGAGGTACGGGAGGCGGTAGGCGAAGAAGTTCCCGTCGGTGCCCCCACCCAAAGCGTACGGGAGCCAAGGGACCACCGTGGTGGTTCCGATGGCATCCGAGGTCGCGCCGAGAATGGGGAGCCCGCCGGGTGTGGTTGCAGGGGAGAAGTTCACCGCTGCCGGGTCGGTGAGCACTCGAACCTGACCAGCCGCCGGGTTGTACGCGGGCTGTGTGGGTCCCAGTCCCAGGCCGGTGTGAGGTTCCTTGAGGTTGAACTGTCCCGCCGCACGCCCTGGGAAGTTGTAGGGGCTCGCGGTGACATCCGTCCCACCCGACGGTGAAGTCACCGTGAGGTTGAGGGGGTTCGCCGTGGTCGAGAACGTCACCGAGTTCCCGACGGTTCCCGCCACCTGGACACGGGTGTCCAACCCGCCAGCACCATCAGAGAGGGTCGCCAGCACACTCGGGAGGAAGAGCCGGTTGAGTGCCAGTGCGAGGTTGTCCCCCGTAGGACCCGCACCACCGCCTGTCTGGAACTCCAGGGGGGTCGTGGGTGCCCCCGCCGTGGCGGTGAACACGGTGGCCGTCGCAGGCCCTCCTGGGAGGGCCGTGAGGTCCAGGGTGACGGTGTCCCCCGCCACCACGTTGTTGAAGAACTTCATCGAGCCCACGGCGAACGTGGATCCCGAACCCTCGACGAAGACCCCACCTGGGGTTCCGTCGCAGCCGTTGTCCGCCACGCCCTTCCCCAGGAGGAGCGCCGCGATGCACCGGGCCTGTACGTCGGCCACGCTGGCCGCGGGAGCCGCTGGCGTGGGGTCTTCTCCCGTAGGCCACCTCACCAGGGCAAGGACACCGCGGTCTGCGGGAGACACGATGCCCGACACCACCGCCGCGGGGTTGGCGATGGCGGACAGCACCCGCCACGATGGGTACCCGAACGGACCACCGCCCCCCATCACGGGAAGGGTGACGAAGGAAGCGTGGCAGAGACCGTCCCCACCACCCGTGTACGTGCCATCGGACAGGTTGAAGGTCGGGTCGGTCGAAGGCTCCATCCCCGTGCCGGTGAGGCCCACACCCGAAAGGCTCACCGGAGCCCTGAAGTAGTAGGGGAACACCTCGTGAGGGTCCGCCCCGGTGTTGCCAGTGAAGGCCGCTGCTCCGTCGTGGAGCTTGAGGATGCCCCAGTCGGGCACTCCGGTGTTGGCAGAACCCAGCCAGGGGACGCCCGCACTTCCCACACCACCCATGGACGGAGGAATGAGCGCAGCGAGCTCATCGAACCCACCCTGTGCGTTGGGACCCAGGAAGTACCGGGCGAAGGGGTCCAGGACCGAGATGGCCGAGGCCGGGTGAGCTCCCGAGGGATCCAGCACATGGGCGTCCAGGGTGCCAGAGACCGGACCCACGTCCGAGGGAGCAAGGGCCGATTGACTGACCGAACCGGGGGTCGCAGAGCCGCCGCCAGTGGTGAGATCCGAGGGGTTGATCGTGCGGGGCATTGGTTCAGTTCCCTGCGGTGAGAAGGAGGTTTCGAGTCCGGTACACAGCGGCCACGCTCATGGGGCTCCCTACCAACGGATCGGACAGGATCACCTTGTTGTCGGCATCGAGCTCTGCGAACCGAGCGAACACCACCAGGAGGAGCTCTCCCTCACGGAACAAGAGCGTGCGCTGCTTGGAACGGGCGAGGATGGTGGTGAACACCTTGTGGCGCACCGCACCCGAGAGGGGCTGTGTCATCACCGTGGGCTTGTACCCCTGGTAGTTGGCAAAGTCGTAGAAGGCCCGGAACTCCGGGTCGATGCTGGTCCCGCGTCCCGCCGTGTTGCTCCCAAGGTACACCACGTTCGAGCCATCCATGGGCACCATGGAGTGCAGGGTGAGGGACCCCGTGTCGGCGTTGAAGTCCGCCACGGAGATGTTCGCGGTCGCCGCGAAGTACCACTCCTTGGGGTACCCCATCCCCGCTACAGGGGTGGGGATGGGGTCCAGCGGAACTCCGTAGGGGAACGCGAGCTCCGTGCTCCCCGCACCCGTCTGGCCCGTCCAGAGGTGGTTCGACACGGACAGGGGCTCCAGCGGGAGGTCCTTGGGGAGGAGCGTGTCGGGAATCGCACCCGCCTGGACACCACACGTCTGCGGTGCCGTGGTGGCGTAGTACACGTCCAATCGGTAGCCCGTGCCTGCGTCCGCGATGGGGTCTTGCGTCACGTAGGTCAGGGGAACAGGCACTTGTTGACCCGCCGCTGGAATCCCGAGGGTGATCTTCCGGTCCGAGCTTCCCAGGTTCGCACTTGCCGCAGGCCCGCCGTTGACGACGAGACCCGTGAGGGTCTGTGTCCTCCGCGGGGGGAACACCAGCGTGGGGCTCCGGGTGACCACGGAATCCACTACGGCCTTGGACTTCTGGTCCAGGAGCACCTCACGGAACGGGGGTCGAAACTTGGGGCTGGGCACCCACAACAGGTCCATGTCCGTGGGACGCTGTGACGGGTCCTGCTCCACGATGGCCCCGCTGTCGTACGGGGCGTACCCCGACACCATGCTTGGAAAGATCGGTGCCCGAGGGGTCTTCTGGAGTCCAGATCCCGTCGGGTAGGTCACTTCGAGCTCCAGGAAGATCCGGCGCTGTGAGCCCGTGGTGCCCACGGCGATGTCCACCAACACGGTGCCCGCCCCAGCGTCCACCGCTTGGGGATTGTAGTCGAGGGTGACCGTGACCGTGGTGGTCCCCATCCCGGTCACGCCCGAGAGTTGGACTTCCTGGTCTACAGGGACGACGCTGTGGCCGTCGTCGTGGAAGACGGTGAGCACGTCGGTCACCCGAGTGCCCGTAGGCCATGTGCCCGCCACGGTCACAGCACCCGTCCCGCCCGCCCAGTTGTTGAGGGATGACGGGTCGAGGAGGGTGAAGTCCAGGGCGATGGAGTCCCCCTCACACCACCCGGTGCCCGAGTTCGTTACCGCGAACCCAGGCGGGTAGGCACCGTTCGGGAGGACCTCGAAGATCACCCGCTCCACCACAGATTGTGACCCAAACCTTCGGGCGATGTGGTCGAAGGTGTTGATGCGAGTGCCCACGATGTTCGCGGCCGGGTCGGTGGCCCGTGCGATCTCGTTGCACACCATGGGGGTGGTGGACTGACCCCCGCTTCCCATGGCCATGGTGGTCATGTCGGAAGCATCGACCTGCCAAGTGAGGTTGGTCTGATCGAGGAGGGACTGCGTCTGGTACTTGAGCTCCGATGCGAAGTCGTACCCGGGTGGGGTGACGTGGCGTCGAAGGTCGAGTACGTCCGGGCTTGCAATCCAGTCGCAGTACAGACCGTCAGGCCGGTCGGACTGCCCAGCGTTGATGGCCACGGGTCCTGCGTTCGACAGGTGGAGGTTGGCGAACCCGCCGTGAGTCCCCGAGATCCCACCGTTGGCGTTCAGGGTCGGGTCGAACCCACCTGTGAGGGAAGCGTCGTTGCGTCGGAACACCATGCACACCGGGATGGCGTACACGTAGCCATCCACCGTCCCGAGAGCGTTGTTGGGGTCGCCGTCGCCCGCACGCCACAGGGAGGGGTCGTTGAGCTCGGTCCGCATGTTGGCGAACGTGAACCCACCGAGGGGTGCCACCGCAGTGCCTTGCCCCAGGACGTTCGGGTCCGTGAGACCGTCGGGGTAGTTGACGAGGTCCACGGACACACCGCCCGCGTCACCGCTTCCACATGCGGCGACGGCGCATTCCCCAACCCAATGAGCGGAAAGATCCGCACCTCCTCCGCTACGCGACACAGCTCGATCACCGACTCGACATGAAATTCAGCGTCGAACTGGTCGCTGTAGAGAAACAGCAGGTGCGAACAAAGCGCCAGCTCGAACTCACCATCCGCAAAGGGCAGGGCA
>ERZ650311.1230-NODE-1230-length-13167-cov-9.424954_pt1 | contig 13167 bp, 18 predicted proteins | sample MGYA00376247_ERZ650311 | MGnify/ENA primary metagenome ERZ650311 (study PRJEB26733, sample SAMN07839324) | wastewater metagenome | biome: small river; feature: stream; material: water | place: USA: North Carolina | collected 2016-07-28 ... | reverse complement strand
GCACGACGTAGCCCTTCTGCTGGCCGGTGGCGGGGTCAATCGCGCGGTGGTCGGCCGTAACGGGCGAGCCGTCGGTCAGGGTGCGCGCGTTCCAGTCAACCGGAGCTGGCGCGGGGGTGGGATTGGCAGCCGTCTCGATCACCTTGTCGGCGCCATGCCAGGCCGCCAGTGTCGCGTCCAGCTTGCCAGCTGCCAGCGCCTTGATGCCTTCGTGCAGGCGCTCACGGGTGCGGTTCAGCGTTGCAGGGTGGATGGTGCCGGGCTGCTTGGCGTCGTCGCGCATCTGGCGGCCGAACTCGTCAACCATGTTCAGGAGGATGTGCAGGCTCATTTCGGTGCTCCGGTTCGTGCCGCCTCGTCGTTGGCGGCTTTCACGATGGGGTGAAGGGTCGCGGCCTCGGCGGGCCGGGACAGTTCGACGGTGAGAACGCCGCAGTCCTTGGTGAAGCCGGGCGTCCACTTGTAGGCATACCCGGCCTTGGTCAGGTGCCGCTCGAAGATCGGCAGCTTCCAGTTGTCGATGACGATGCCAGCCTTAGCCACGGGGCACCTCCCGCACGCCAGAGGCGTCAGGCGCAGGGCTGGCGGCAAGCATGGCGCGCAGAGCAATCATCACGCTCTCAAACTTGCTGTCTGGAATCTCAGCGGCGATGCAGGCGTCTGCGATCTGGTCCTCCGTCCACCCCTGCGGCACGATGGGCGCGGCTCGGCGGTTCCAGCTTGCTCCGCTGCGGCCGCCTTCGTCGCCGGATTCCAGCCGACAGCCGCAGTTTCCGCACTCCACAATGCACGACTGGTGGCGAGTGCCGGGCTGCGACATCTCGGCCTTGCCACCGCAGAACGGGCACGACTTCAGTTCTTCGCTCACTTCGTATCCTTCATTGCGGCATCAATGGCGGCGCGCATGTTTACCCCGCGCAGCGGCACCGGGCTGCGATGGCGCCAGTAGTGGTTTCCGTCGATGTCTAGAGACATGACAGAGAACTCCCCAAGCAGCCAATCCAGCCGCTTAGCATCCGCCTCCAGTTCCGCCACTCGGGCCTGGAGGGCGGCGGTGCAGGTGTCGGCGTAGAAATGCATTTGCCCGGCCGTGTATGTTTCTTCGGCCAGCCCCCAGACTTTTACAGTGTGCGCAGGCTCAGGCAGCGGCGGCTTGATTTGGCTCATGGCGTACCCCCCAGCATGTCAACATCTTCCTGCGTCACCACGTACTTCCTCACGTTGGCAATGCCGAAGAACGGCACCGGGACGTTTTCATCAAGCCACGCCCTAAGCTTGTCGAGGTCGATGACGGGCCAGTCGTCGGGGATGACTTCGCCGACTTCTTCATAGGCCATTTCTGCCATCTGTTCGCACAGGCTTGTCAGCAGATACTTGTTGAAGTAGTGCCCCGCCTTGCGCTGCACTATGTCGGCCTGATAGATCGTGTCGCCAGCCTTCAGGCCGGTATCGCTCCACTCGTTGGCTTCGTCAAGAGCTTGCTGCAGGTCAATGGTGAATGTCTCGCCATCGGCGGACCAGCATCCGGCTTGTATCATGGTGTCGGCTCCCATGTCGGCAGGGGCGGGGTCATTGACGAACACCCTGGTACTGCCCGCGCACGGCCGAGGCGTAGAACCCGCCTGGGCTGGCCGCGGTGAGCATCTGCTGGAACACGTCGGCCGGCACTTCGGCGTAGTGGTAGACGCCCCCGTTCTTGAACTGCACGGCCAGCGTGCTGGTGGCGGCGTCGTACCCCACGGCCGAGAGGTTCGACGACTTCACCGGCTGCATGTCGATGGCCGGGGCTGTGGGCTGCTGGTCGGGTTCCGTGGTCATGCTGCAGCCTGCCGATCCAGCGACATCAGGTGCTTGACCATCGCGTCCCGCATGCGCGGGAAGTCCGCAGCCCGGTACAGCTTGCTCGCCTTCTCCTGGGCGACGTGAGGGAAACCCAGCTGCGCCAGCCCTTCGGCGGTGATCGACAGCGGCGCGATGCGGTCCTTGATGTCGGACAGGTTGATGCGGGCGCCGTCGTCGACCGGGGCCTTCGTGGGCATGGGCACGACGTTGGCGGCGGCATCGGTGGGCGCGATCCTGTAGGCCGGCGTTCCGGCAACAACAGGCGCACCCATGTGCGGGGCGGCGGTCATCACCTGGTGCACGGCGAACGCGGCGGGGGTGGGCAGGGGTTGCTTGGGCATGGTGGTGCTCCGGGTGGTGGGGGGCTTAAACCTTGACGGCCACAGTCAAGTTAGCCGCCGCTTGCTGGATGGCCTGCACAGCCGTGCGCTGGATGCCTTCAGCGATGGCCTTGTTCACGTCGGTGAGCGCGGCTTGGGTCTTCTTCGCCAATTCGTCGCCGATGTAGAGGCGCATCAGCACGTTCAGGCGCGGGCCGGAAGACTTCCATTGGTAGGTGGATTCGCCGCGGGCCTCCAGATCGGCCTTGCTCTTGCCGTGGTAGTCCACGTCCTCGCTCATGTAGACCTCGGCCCGGCTGGCGATGTACTCCTTGAACGTGAGGCTCGGCCCCTTGGGCTCGCCGTAGTTGTTGGTGCGGCGCATGTCGGCTTGCTCGATCATTTCGCCCACGCGCGGCACCAGATGCTCGTTGGCCAGCGCGGTGATCTTGGCGTCCACCGCCTGCTGGATGCGCTTGTCGATCTCGCGCTTGAACTGCGAGGAATAAGTGTGCTCGCGCTCGTCCTCGTCGAAGCCGTGCGACTCCATGAGGTCGGAGACGGCGCGCTCGACGATGCGTTCAAACAGGTCTTCCTTGGTGATGCCAAGGGCCTCCAGAGATTTCAGATCCATGCTGTTCTTTCGGGTGGGGGAAGGGTTACGCGGCCTGCTGCTGGTGCTGCACGGTGCGGATGTGGGCCACGATGGAATCGCAGATCCGGCCGAAGTCGGCTTCGTGGTACAACTTGGCGCTCTTGTCCGTTGCCACGATGGGGAAGCCCATGCGGGCGAGGAAGTCGGCCGTGACCGTGAAGCCGAGGCGCTCGCTGATCTGGCCCAGCTTCAGGCTCGGGGGTGTGGCGGGCGCGGCCGGTGCCTTCGTGGGCATGGGGACGACGTTGGCGGCCACCGGGGCAGCAACAGGCGCGGCGCTGGGTGCCGGCGCAGCGGCGGCCTCGCGCTGGCGGCGCTCCAGGGCTTCGGCTTCCTCGCGCGCACGCTGCTCGCGCGCCGCGGCCTCCTGCTCCATCCGCACCTTCTCGGCGGCCCGCGCCTCTTCTTCCTTGCGGATGCGCTCGCGCTGCTGCTCGGCCAGCGCTGCGGCCCGTCGTTCCTCCTGCTCGCGCTGGGCCTGCACCCGCTGGCCCACCACTGCGGCGAAGTCGCCCGGCTCCTTGAGCACCAGGGTCTGCAGGTCCGGCGTCAGGCCGGTGCGGTCGCCGACCAGGCCGGGCAGGGCTTTCAGGTTGGCGTCGATCCGGTCGGCCACTTCGTTGGCGGCGATCTTGGCGCGGGCCAGTTCCCCGTCGATGGCATCCGCGATGCTGGTCAGATTCTTCTTGCCGGCGATGACGCCAGCGAAGTCGGCCGGGATGTCGGGCATGTAGCCCCCGCCCAGGCGCTGGTTCAGGCCCTGCAGGTATTTGGCCAGCGCCGTGCGGCCACGCTGCACCTGCTCCAGGCGCAACTGCTCCTTGCGGGCCTTCACCATCTTCTCGCGCTGCAGGCGGGTGGTGCGGGCCAGTTCCCGCAGATCGGCCATCACGCGGCGCACGGTGGCGACATCGGCCATGCCGTCCAGCGCCCGCTTGTCTTCGGCTTCCAGGGCGTCCTCGGCGCGCTTAAGCGCCTTACAGGCGGCTTCGGTATCCGCGAATTCCTGATCGCTGCTGGGCGCCTCGGGAATGCGGGCAATGAAGGTGCGCAGCGCCGTGCCGAAGGCGTCGAGGTTGGAGTGAACGGCCAGGGAACCGGACATCTGCACCACCACGGCGGGCAGCGATTCCACGGGGGCGGCCACGGCAACGGGTGCCACGGACTCGGCAGGGACGTAGGCGGCAAGGTCTTCCTTGAATTGAGCCCATCCAGCCAGCAGCGCCTCGCGGCGTCCGGGGACGGCCCGGTACTCCATCTTCTCCAGCCGGTCGGCATCACCCGTGCAGAAGATGATCACTTCGGCACCCACCACCAGCAACTGCTGTTCCAGCTGCCACACGTAGTGCATGTCCAGCGCGCCGGCCCGCACCTGCTCGGCCAGCCCTTCGTTCCACAGCTTCACCTCCAGGCCGATGGTTTCGTCCATGGTGAGCCCGTCGTAGGAGGCACTGAGGGGCAGGCCATCGACCACGCAGGAAGCGGTGACGGGGAAGAAGTCGGTGCCCGTGATCTGCTCGACCTTGGCGCGGACGTGGGCCTCTGCCTCATGGCCGGCTGCGAACCGGCGCTGGGTGGCTTCGTCGTGCTCACGCGGCACGCCGGTCGCCTTCTCGCGCAGCAGTTCAGAGCGGGAGGTGAACTTGCTGGCGCCCATCATCGCGGGCGCTTCTGAGGCGTTGAAGTGCGTGGCTCTGTGGGAGTGCCACTGGCTGCTGCCCTGCTGGTAGGAGTGGATGGTGTGGCTCATGGTGTCCTCAGAAAGCGGGGAGTTCGTCGGCGCACTGGGCGGCCAGTTCCTGGAGCTCGGCCTGCTGGCCGGGGTCGGCGGGAAGGATCGTCATGGCGGCATCAATCTCTTCCTGCGTCTTCGCCTTGCGCAGCGCGTCTGCCACCTCGGCATACGTGCGCTTGGGGGTTGCGTCCTGCACGGCCGGCTGCAGTGCCTCGATGGCGGCGCGCTGCTCGGGCGACAGGGTGGCCTTCGTCTCGACCGTGGCGATGACATCGGCGGCGGTCTTCTTGCCGCTGTCGATCAGCTTCTTCCAGGCCGGCAGGTTGCGCTCAAAGGCGTCGGCCGCATAGGCGGGGAGGCCGACCGGTGGCGGGGGTGCGCCCACCATTTCGACCGCTCCCATGTGGCGCTCGGGCGGGATGTCCATGATCTCTTCGGCCACGGGCAGGCCGCGCAGCACGTCGGGGAACACGTCACGCAGGGCGAAGGCGCGGGCGCGCATCTGGCGCATGCGCTTGGGGTACTGCGACCAGGGGCCCTGCTTGCCATGCAGGCCGGCAGCCTTGGCGTCTTCCATGCTGAACGTGCGGGCCTGCTCGGGCTCGCCGCGGCGCTTCACCTTGCAGGTTGCGGTGTTGCCGTCATCGGACTCGATGACGTACTCGCACAGGGGGCTGCTGCGCACCAGGGCGATGACGGCATCACCCCACAGGGACGGGCGCCCGTTGATGATGGCGAGGTTCTGCAGGGCCTGGAGCGGCTTGAGGCCCAGTTCGGCGCCCCACTGGATGGCGATCAGGCAGTTGCCCGGCTTGCCCTTGAAGTCCTTGGGCACCATGTCGCTGTCGGCGAGGTAGTCGGAGAACGTCAGGGCCTGCTCAAAGTTGCGCGGGCTCAGGTCGAACTGCTGGCGCGGCGCCAGGGCGAGTGCCGATCCTTCGGCGGTGTTGGCGGGTGTGTTCATGTCTCTCTTTCAGGTGTCAGTCAGGAATGCGTGAGTCAGCCCACGCGGTGCGGATGGCCTGGCGCAGCGAGTAGCCGCAGCGCAGGTAGTGGCGGAAGAGTCGGAAGAAGGAAAGCACGGTTCACCCCTTGGCCAGCATCACGCCGAGGCCCATGCCGACAGCCATCCACACAGGGGCAGCGGTCCAGAAGCCCGACCACCACGTCGGCGTCGTCGTGTGGTCGATGTTGGGAAGGGTTTCGCGCGGCTTCACAGCACGGCCCCAACGCAGACGACTGCAGCGAAGGCGCAGGCGATGTAGAGCAGCAGCGCGGCCCCAGCGCTGGCGCGGCCCTCGGCGCGGATGGCAGAACCCGGCCGGGCGTGCTGGCATGGGTGGCCGGGGCACAGGCGGTCGCTGCATTGCGCGTCACCGGCGCACATGCCGGGCGTCAGTTGGCAGAGGGTCTTCGTCATGCTAAGTCCTTCGCGGTTGCCTCACCCAGTTCGCGGTAGCCGACCATGTAGGAGGGCGGCATTGGGATGGCGGTGCCGACCGGGCGCCACAGGTGCAGGCAGTACGGGTGGTTGCTGATCCAGTCCTTGCGCGGCGGGTGCAGCTGCATCACGCAGTCGTCGGCATCCCAGAACAAGGACACGATGCGGCACATTTCCGCCCAGGTCGGGCAGCGATTCGGCAGGCTCACGCTCACGTGCTCCCAGCCTTCACCGTCGCTGCAGATGACGAAGAGCGGCGTGGACTCGCCGCGCGTGATCTGCGGGATGAAGAACGCGCCGTTGCAGCCGAAGCTCTTGTCCGTGCCGTGCCGGCCGGTGCGCACACGGTATTGCTCGGGAACCTTAAAGGCCATCACGCGCCCCTCTCGATCAGGTCGCGCTCAATGCGCTCCTTGCGCAGCGCGTCCCAATCCGGTTCGTCGCGCTCGCGGCGCTCCGTGCCAGAGCCACCGCAAGAGCGGCAGCGGGTGCCTTCGTATTGGCCCTCACCGGAGCCGTTGCAGCTCAGGCAGGTCAGGCGCTCAGGTTCGTCGTCGGGATTGCCGAGAACCTGACGCGCAATGTCGTCGCATTCGTCGCCATCGAGGTCCATGCCGAACGCGCTTTCGATGTTGTTAGACAGCGTTTCCACGGTCCAGCCATCGCGTGCCCACATGCAGGCAATGGCATGCTCAAGCGCTGCGCTGCGCATCTGTGCGTGCTCGTGGCGGGCGATGGCGTCATCCGCATCGCTGGCCTCCAGTTGCGCCATCGCGCTGGCACCGTGCATGGCCTGGCCCAGCGGGCTGTCCAGCAGACCGGGCCACTTGGTAGCCACCATGGCGCGAACCATGTCGGCAGTGAGTTCGTCCTCGGGCTCGTCGTTTGCGGCCAGCAGTGCCAAGCCCCGCGCATGAACTGCGCCAGGCTTCATGTGGGAGGGGCTGTAGGCTCTCATCTGTTGCGCTCCATCGGGTTGATGGGCTCAATAATGCCAATTTAGCCCATTGACTGCGAATTGATTTTTTCTATCACAAAATGATGTGCGATAGATTTGCTTGTATTGATGATCGGCGTATCTGAGCATAGGATTGCGCCATGCAAATCGATCTACCAACCGTCACCCTGGCCCAGAAAGGAGAGCGGATCACGGTCACGCACAAGGCAAAGCGTTTCAGCGTGGAAGTATCACGCAAGGCGCTGGATTCTTGGTGCGTGGCCCGTCTGCGTGCCGAGCTGGCCCCCACGAAACCGAAGGGCGGGCAATGAACCCCTTCAACTGGCGCGACGACCCCCGCCCCAGCATCTTCCTGGCCGACGGTGACGCTGCAACCCGCAGCCGCCGCGCCAGCGAGGCGGTGGACCGCAAGCATGCCGCGACGGGCGTCAACCCCGGCACGCTTCGCGGAATCAGCAAGGCCGAGCGCGCGAAGAACCGTGAGACGGCCTGGGCGCGCAAGTCGGGGGTGCGGTGATGGAGTACGCCGACTTCCTGAGCCGCAAGGCCGTCCGCGCACCTGAGCGCGGCATGAAGAACATTCCGGCGCTGCACTCGGCCATGTTCCCGCATCAGCGGGACGTTACTGAGTTCCTGCTGCGCGTCGGATCTGGCGCGGCATTCCTTGATACCGGCCTGGGCAAGTCACTGGTCAGCCTTGAATGGGGCCGCGTTGTGTCTGAACACACCGGCAAGCCTGTTCTGATGCTCGCGCCTTTGGCCGTCAGTCACCAGCACGTCAGGGAAGCCGCCAAGTTTGGACTGCCCGCCAAGATCGCCCGCGCACCTGATGAGGTGGGCGACGGCGTGAACGTGTGCAACTACGAAATGCTGCACCACTTCAAGCCCGAGCGGTTTGCCGGTCTGATCTTGGACGAATCCAGCGTCATCAAGTCATTCACCGGCAAGACAACCCGCCAACTGATTGAGTTTGGCCAGCATATCCCGTTCAAACTGGCAGCGACCGCAACGCCTGCGCCTAACGACCACATGGAACTCGGGCAGCACTCGCAATTCCTAGGGGCGATGGATTCGAGCGAAATGCTGGCGCGTTGGTTCATCGCAGACCAGCGCGACATGGGCCGCTATCGGCTCAAGCGCTATGCCGTGGAGTCCTATTGGTCTTGGGTGGCGAGCTGGGCCCGCTGCATCAGCAAGCCGTCAGACCTTGGCTACTCGGACGATGGATTTGCCCTGCCGCCGCTGAATCTGCACCAGCACATCGTTGCGCAGGACATCACGGCAGACACCAATGGCGCCTTGTTCCGCCTGCCCGACACGTCCGCGACTCAGATCCACCGTGAAAAACGCATCACGGCAGACAGCCGCGCCGAACGTATCGCGGAAGTGGTGAAGGCCGAGCCTAGCGAACCGTGGATTGTGTGGGTGGAGACGGACTACGAAGCCGATGCCGTCATGAAGTACCTGCCGAACGCCATGGAAGTGCGCGGTTCCATGCCCGCAGACCTGAAAGAACGCCGGCTGGTGCAGTTCACCGAAGAGGGCGGCGTGATCGTCACAAAGCCATCCATCGCAGGGTTTGGTTTGAACTGGCAGCACTGCGCCCGCGTTGCTTTCGCCGGCCTGTCCTTCAGTTACGAGCAGTTCTATCAAGCGGTCCGCCGCTGCTGGCGGTTTGGTCAGACGCGTGCGGTTGAAGTCCATGTAGCCATGGCCGACACCGAAGAAGCGATCTGGCGAACGATCCAGCGCAAGCAAGGCGACCATGAAGAAATGAAGTTGCAGATGTACGCGGCCATGCGCCGCGCCGTCGAAATTCGCGGCGTGAAGCTGAACTATCAACCCACCCTATCGGCCAACCTTCCGGCGTGGCTCACACAAGCATGAAAGTCCTAGACCAACACATCGCCCGCGATTTCTCGATCTACAACGCTGACTGCGTGACGTTCGCGCAAGGCTTGCCGGATAACTCAATCGACATCTCCGTCTACTCGCCTCCCTTTTCTTCGTTGTATGTCTACAGCGAGTCCATCGCGGACATGGGCAACGTTGAAAACGATGAAGAGTTTATCGAGCAGTACCGCTACCTTGTGCGCGAAAAATTGCGGATTACGCGTCCTGGCCGACTGACTGCAATTCATGTCAAAGATCTGGTGTTCTACCAAAACGCCAGCGAGGACGGATCTGCAGGCCTGCGTCCGTTCTCCGATATGTGTACCCGCCTTCACATGGAAGAGGGTTGGACGTTCCACTGCCGGGTGACGATCTTCCGCGATCCGGTCTTGGAACGTGCCAAGACGAACGCGCATGGCCTGCTGTGGAAGTCCTTTCAAAAGGACGCGACGTTCTGCCGGGTTGGCATGCCTGAATACCTGCTGGTCTTCCGCAAGTGGGCCAAGCCTGGCGAGGATGTTTCGCCGGTCACGCACCCCCGCGAAACCGTGCCCCTGGAAGTGTGGCAAGACCTTGCATCGCCGGTCTGGAATTGGCGGGATGGTCAGAGCGGGCAGGGCGACTGGGACATGCCTGCCACGGACGTTCTCAACGTAGCCAGCGCACGCGACGACAAGGCGGAAAAGCACCTTTGCCCGATGCCAATGAACATCACAAAGCGGGCGCTAACGCTCTGGAGCAATGCCGGGGATGTGGTGTTCTCCCCATTCGCTGGGATCGGCTCTGAGGGCGTTTCTGCGCTTTCCATGGGGCGCCGCTTCATCGGTACGGAACTGAATCCGGCGTACTACACGCAAGCCGTCAAGTTCCTGCAGGAAGCGGAACGGTTCGGGGATACGGCAGACCTGTTCGCAGCATGACCCCCACAAAGCCCCTAGAAGCGCCAGAGCTAGAGGCGCACATCCGCGACTGCGGACGCCTCATGGAGGCCGCGATGGACCGCTATGCCGAATCGAGCGATCTGGCCGACCTGGGGGACGCTCACCGCTGGCGCGGGTTGATGGAAGAGGCGATCAACGGGCGCAGCGCGAAGCAGGTGGCTCGCATGGAAAAGAACGCAGGACTCTCATGACGTACACCCAGCACCCACTGTCGGCGGCATTCCCCGCCATGAGCGACGAAGACTTTCAGGCGCTGAAAGACGACATCGAGGTCAACGGCCAGCGTGAGCCCGTGATGATCTTCGAGGGCATGGTTCTCGACGGCTGGCACCGCTATCGCGCATGCCTTGACCTGGGCCTGAAGCCCCAACATTTCACGTTCCCCGAAGGCGACGACCCGGTGGCGTTTGTGAAGGGGGCGAACCTGCATCGGCGGCACCTGACCGCATCGCAGCGCGCAATCGCGGAGGTTGCTCTCCACCAGTGGGCGCCGGCTGGTAAACCCAAGGCTGCAGCAAACGCGGCAGCGGCTGCCGGGTTACCGGCAACGACGGATTCCATGGCCAAAGACGCCAACGTCTCGCCTCGGATGATCCGGGACGCCAAGGTGGTCCACAAGGCCGGCCTGTCTGAGCCGGTGCGAGACGGCGCCATGACGCTGGAGAAAGCAGCGGCCGTGGCGCGCGGCAAGTCTGCCGAGCCCAAGAAGACGACCCTTCCGCCAGCCCCGGCACCTGAGCGCGGCCAGACGCTTCCCCCCGCTGAAGACTTCGGACCGACCGACGCCGAGCTCGCCGCCCAGGCCCGCGAGCAAGAGGAAGAAGCCGCAGCCCTGCGCCGCCTGCTGGAGGCCGACGACAAGCTGGCCGCGCTCGCATCTGAGAACCAGCAACTGCGTGCCGAGATCCGCGTCCTGAAAGAGCGCCGCGACGGGCTGATGAACGAGAACGCGGAACTGGTCAAGCGCATCAAGGCCCTCCAGCGCAAGCTGGACAAGCTGGAGCAGACAGCATGAGCGACGACGCCCGCTTGTTCCCCGACGACGCTCCGAACTACGCGAGCACGACGTTCCCTGCGCCGCGGCCGTTCCAGGTGACGGCACACGAGGCCCTGCGGCAGGGTGTGCGGGACGGTCACAAGAACCAGTTGCTGATGGCTCCCACCGGGGCGGGCAAGAGCTACCTGGGTCTGCGCCTGGCGCATGAGGCGCTGCTGAAGGGCCGGCGCGCGGTGTTCGTGTGCGACCGCACCACGCTGATCAACCAGACCAGCCAGACGGCCGACAGCTACGGGCTGGCCGCGCACGGCATCGTGCAGGCGAACCACTGGCGGCGCGACAAGACGATGCCGTTCCAGATCGCCAGCGCGCAGACCCTGGCCAAGCGGGACTTCTGGCCAGACGCGGATCTGATCATCATCGACGAGGCGCACACGCAGCTGAAGGTGTGGACCGAGTACATCCAGCACACCAAGGCGGTGTGCGTGGGCCTGAGCGCGACCCCGTTCTCTGCCGGCCTGGGCAAGCTGTTCACGAATCTGGTGAACGCCACCACCATGCACGAACTCACCCAGTCGGGCGTGCTGGTGCCCATGCGGGTGTTCTCCTGCACCAAGGCCAACATGGAAGGTGCCGCCACCTCGGGCGGCGAGTGGACTGATGGCGCCGCCGCGGAGCGCGGCATGGAGATCGTCGGCGACGTGGTGAGCGAGTGGTTCAAGTACGGCGAGCGCCGCAAGACCATCGTGTTCGGTTCCACCATCGCTCACTGCCAGGAGTTGTGCCGCCAGTTCATCGACTCCGGCGTGATGGCGGCGGTGTTCACCGCGGAGACGACGCCCGAGGAACGCACGGCGCTGCTGAAGGAATATCGCAAGCACGACTCTGCGCTGCGCGTGCTGATCAGCGTGGAAGCGCTGGCCAAGGGGTTCGATGTCCCTGATGTCGGCTGCGTGGTGGACTGCCGACCGCTGCGCAAGAGCCTGTCGACCGCGATCCAGATGTGGGGCCGCGGCCTGCGCTCATCGCCCGAGACGGGAAAGAAGGACTGCCTGCTGCTGGATCACTGCATTGCAACCGGCCAGCGCGTACTTACCCACCGTGGGCTAGTCCGTATTGAAGAAATATTGCTAACTGATAGACTCTGGGATGGTCACGAGTTTGTGACCCACAAAGGAGTCATTTCTCGTGGCATCAAACCAGTCATCCAATACGCCGGCCTTACCGCAACCGCAGATCACCCCGTTAAAACAGCGCAAGGTTGGCGCACGCTTGGGCAGTGTTCCGACGAACAGACGCCCATCGTCACAACCGGATTTGGTCGGGCGGCGATTCGGGAGCGTGATGGTTGTTTCACCCGATCTTCTCTGGCTTGGTCAGCGGGAGCGGCGATTCGTGCATGTGCTCTGCGAGTGCGTCACTTGTGGCTATCGATCCGTGATTTCACTGACGAATTTGCAAGGAGGGCGGACGAAGGGCTGTCGCACTTGCAATCAGCCTGTGCAGTTTCCGAAGTGGCTGTATTCGCGGGCGCACGGCATGAAGCAGCGCTGCATGAATCCGAAGGACAAGCGGTTCAAGGATTACGGCGGCCGAGGGATCGAGTTCCGTTTCGACTCCGTGACCACTTGCGCACTGTGGGTGCGGGACAACCTTGGCATACCAGCGGAGCCGGAGCTGGTGGAGTTGGACCGGAAGGACAACAACGGGCACTACGAGCCGGGGAACATTCAGTGGTCCACCCGGCAGATGAACATGAACAACACGCGCGTCAGCAAGTGGAGTCCGCTGATGCACAAGTTCCGGCTTCTGCATCCAGAGGTTCGATACGCAGACGCTTCCTTGCGGGCGCTGCTGTCGTCTGGGCTGTCATTTGTGGACATCGTGGAGCGGTGGGCGAAGCCATCCCACAAGCCGAAAGGGAAGTATGGGACGTTCTCGACTGCGGACCCCGCAATAGCTTTACTTGCGAAGGGCTCCTAGTCCACAACAGCGGCAACATCATCCGCTTCGCCGACGACTTCACGGACATTTTCTTCAACGGCCTGGACGCCCTGGATATGGGCGAGAAGCTGGACAAGGCGATCCGCAAGGACAAGCCCGAGGACGAGGCCAAGGGATGTCCTTCGTGCGGCTACAAGCCCTTCGCCAAGCGCTGCATGGCGTGCGGCTACGAGTACCAGGCGCCGGCGCTGGTCGAGGCTTTCCCTGGCGAAATGCGCGAGGTCACGCTGGGCAAGAACAAGCTGGCCGACGACCACATGCACCTGTGGCAACAGGTCTGCACCTACGCGCGGGCGCACAGCGTGCCAGAGAAGCAGTCAGGCCGTGCGTGGCACCTGTACCAGAAGATCACCGGCAGCCCGCCGCCGAAGTCCTATCGGT
>ERZ650311.1229-NODE-1229-length-13172-cov-6.964702_pt1 | contig 13172 bp, 11 predicted proteins | sample MGYA00376247_ERZ650311 | MGnify/ENA primary metagenome ERZ650311 (study PRJEB26733, sample SAMN07839324) | wastewater metagenome | biome: small river; feature: stream; material: water | place: USA: North Carolina | collected 2016-07-28 ... | reverse complement strand
ATTCTTCGTTGAGCTAGGTTCACCTGGCGGAGCATCAAAGGTGGGGCAGACAAATACTGACCACGCTGATGTAAGCGCTCTTGGGCCACAAGCTTCCTGATTTTCCGTGGGATGCGCTCGCTCCATATGGCGCAACTGCGAAAGAACATCCAGCAGGAATTATCGATCTTTCTGTTGGTACTCCTGTTGACCCGACTCCTGAATTAATTCAGAGCGCACTCCGCGAATCTGCTAACTCACCAAGTTATCCCGTCACCATCGGAACTCCCGAACTGCGTGCAGCAATTACTACCTGGGCGAAAGCCAATCTCGGCGCAACCGGCGACTTCGCAGTCTTGCCATTGATTGGTTCCAAAGAATTTGTTGCGTGGCTCCCGACATTTCTTACAGCGCAGACAGTTCTCTATCCAGAGGTTGCGTATCCAACCTATTTAGTAGGTGCACTTCTTGCGAAAGCAGAAGCAACAACAGTTGATATTGATGCATCACAGTGGCCGAAGGCAGATATTGCTTGGGTTAACTCACCATCCAATCCGACAGGGCGTGTGCACTCTGAAGCGGAATACCGCGCGGCAATCGAATGGTCACGTAAGACTGGGGGAGTAGTTGTCTCGGATGAGTGCTATCTCGAATTCGGCACCAATGTTACTCCAGCATCGATCCTCAACTTCACCGATGGCAACAATAAAAACATTGTGGCAGTGCACTCACTCTCGAAGCGTTCTAATCTCGCTGGCTACCGTGGTGCATTTGTCATCGGCGATCCAGCGCTGATTGCGCAGATTCTTGAGGTGCGTAAGCATGCCGGCATGATGGTTCCGCTTCCGATCCAGAATGCGATGGTCGCGGCGCTCTCTGATTCGGCACATGTTGCGATTCAACGAGATCGTTACAACGCCCGAAAGAAAACCCTTACGCCTGCATTGCAAGCCGCAGGATTCACCATTGATTTCTCAGATGCCGGTCTTTACTTGTGGGCGACCCGCAATGAAGATTGTTGGTCATCAGTTGCCTGGCTAGCCAGCCTTGGAATCTTGGCAACCCCAGGAATCTTCTACGGTGAAAAGGGTGCACAGCACATTCGCATTGCAATGACAGCAACAGATAGCCAGATTGAGAGCGCAGCAGCGCGCATTCTCGAAAAGGTGGGTAGCTAAATGGCAGTTGGAATTCTTCTCGTCGGCGGCTTCGGTACTCGTCTCAAGCCACTTACCGCTGAGTCACCGAAGCCAATGTTGCCAGTGGCGGGTCTGCCAGTTACCGAACATCAAATTCTCGCCGCCCAGCGCGCTGGAATTCACACACTCGTTTTAGCTACCTCATATCTCTCAGAAGTATTTACTCCGTACTTTGGCGATGGATCCAAGTGGGGAATGAAGATTCTCTATGCCGTGGAGAAAGAGCCACTCGGAACTGGCGGCGCTATTCGTAATGCTGCTGAATTATTGGATCGCAATGCGCTTGGTGATGAGCCGATTGTTATCTTCAATGGCGATGTCTTAAGCCGTCATTCGATTGCAGAGCAAATCTCATTCCACCAAGCAAAGGGCGCTGATGCCACGCTTCATCTGATTGAGGTAGAAGATGCCCGCGCCTTTGGTTGCGTGCCAACAGATAGCGAAGGTCGTGTCACCGCATTCTTGGAGAAGATGGATAACCCGATCACTAATTCGATCAATGCTGGCTGCTATGTATTTCATCCATCAGTGTTGGATCGCATTCCACTCGGTGAAGTTGTCAGTATCGAACGTGAAACATTTCCGGCGCTCGTCGAAAGTGGCCGACCAGTCTTCGGCTATAAAGAGCAGGCTTACTGGCTTGATGTGGGCACACCCGCTGCGCTCTTTAAAGGTTCCCGTGATCTCATCGATGGCGACTTCCATACGATGGATGGCTGTCAGATTGATGCCACCGCCACCATCACTGGCAAGAGTTCGCTCGGCCATAAAGTTTCAGTGGGGGCTGGGGTGCACTTAGATAATTGCATCGTTGGCGATAACGTAATAATCGGTGAAGGTTCTATCTTGAAAGATTGTTTTATTTTTCACGACACCGTGATTTCTGCCGGTACTTCGCAATCGCGCCACTACTTGTCCAGCGCGATATCTGAGCCTATAAATCTCCCTGAATAGCCTTAAAAATCGACTTTTCACCCATAGTTGACCATTCTTTCCATATCCGCGGGGTTGACTTACAAGGATTACATGGGTGTAATTCACTCCTAGAGCGCAGCAATTCACAACGAATTGCGCCCTAAGGTCTGCAAGGAGATTCGACATATGCCGATCCGCCCAGAAGGTTTCTCATCAGCAAGTAGCCCAGCATCCGGACCAACAATCCAGCTCGCCAACGGCGAGAATATGGAGCTCTCATGGCAAGAGCGCTCACTCTGCGCCCAGACCGACCCAGAAGCTTTCTTCCCTGAGAAGGGCGGCTCAACTCGTGAAGCTAAGCGAGTCTGCCAGTCATGCGAAGTTCGCCAGGAATGTCTTGAGTACGCACTTGCACACGATGAGCGCTTCGGCATCTGGGGCGGTCTCTCAGAGCGCGAGCGTCGTCGCCTCAAGCGTCGCCCTGCATAAAGTTTCGATCTAACTCTCGTGAGTAACCCACGCATCACTGCGCTCCTCGTAGTGCACGATGGAGCAACTTGGTTACCAGAGGTCGTTGCATCTATTACCTCGCAGACTCGTTCTGCAGATCAGATTCTTGCAATCGATACCGGTTCTCTCGATGCATCAGCGAAACTTCTTAAAGGCGCTCGCATCCCAACCGTCACACTCGATCGCACAACATCATTTGGTCAAGCGATTAGCCACGCTGTTTCGCAATTACCTCCCACTGTTTCTGGCTCTGATGAGTGGCTCTGGATTCTCCATGATGATTGCGCACTTGATCCGCGCGCCCTTGAAGAGTTAATAACTGCAATTGCAGATCGCCCCAACATTGTGATGGCTGGACCAAAGTTATTGGGCTGGCACGATCGAACACACTTACTTGAAGTGGGCATCAGTATCGCCACCAATGGCTCGCGGTGGACCGGACTTGAGCAGCATGAATACGATCAAGGTCAACATGATGGCAATCATGAAGTTCTCTCAGTAAGCACTGCCGGCGCACTAATTCGTCGTGACGTATTCGAAGAGCTCGGGGGATTTGATCCCAATCTTGAACTCTTTCGAGACGATGTTGATTTTGGTTGGCGACTTCACGTAGCTGGCCACTCAGTATTAGTCGTCACTTCTGCAATAGGTTTCCATGCCCAAGCTGCATCATCAGAGCGTCGCGCGATTGATATTGCAGGTGCGCCTTTACATCGCCCATTGCTCCTTGATCGTCGCAATGCGGCTTACGTCTTGCTCGCCAACTCTTCGTGGTGGAAATTGCCGCTACTAGCAATTCAGTTGCTCAGCGGTGCGGTCATTCGTTCAGTGGCATATCTCTTCGCCAAACTTCCAGGGTATGCCGGTGATGAGATTCTCGCGATTGCTTCACTCTTAATTCACCCAGGCGAACTTATTGGCGCTCGTAAGGTTCGTAAGAGTCATAGGCTCGTCTCATCCAGCATCGTTGGTCGCTACATTCCTTCACGATGGACGCAATTGCGCGGTGGCTTCAACCGTCTCGTTGAAAACCTGCGTACTCGTATCTTCCCCGATGATGAGATTGAGGCGATGCCGATATCGAGTGAACTCGATATCAATGAAGATGAAGAAATTTTGACTCCGCTGGCGACAAACGCTTGGAAAACTTTCTTCAGCAAGCCACTTGTCCTTGCAACCACATTTCTCTTCATTCTCTCCTTCGGGTGGAGTCGCCATCGTTGGGGATCTATCTCCGGTGGTGCGCTTGCTGCATCACCACAAGGTGCATCTGATATTTGGCGATTCTTCGTTGAGTCATGGCATGAAGTGGGCATGGGTTCCAATATCGCGGCGCCTGCGTGGATTCTCTTTGTGGGACTCGGTTCAATCCTCACCTTTGGAAATGTCGCACTTTTCGTTTCGCTCTTCGTCGCACTGACACCATTCTTGGCGCTCTGGGGTTCACATCGCTATCTCCGTAATCTCACTTCAAGCCCTTGGCTTACTGCGGTGGGCGCACTTCTCTACGCCATGTCTCCAGTCGCAATCTCTGCTGTTGATGGTGGCCATCTCGGCGTAATGGTCTTGCTGGTTTTGCTACCAATTTTGATTGGCGTTTTTGGTGAGTGGCATGAGATTGAAAAGCGTTCCATTCGAAATCTCTTCGCCTTCTCGTTACTTCTATGGGTGCTGCAGACTTTTAATCCATCTCTCATCATCCCCACCGTTGTTGCAACAGGCGCTCTCATCTACCGTGATTTCATAGCCGTTAATCGCAATTACCGCGACCCGCTATTCCAGACTCGACTTGGACGTCGTTCAATTGTGCTCTTCACTCCGCTCTTGTTAGCGATGCCGACCTCACTTGCCTATATCGCGCACCCAAGCCGCTTGCTATTAGAGATCGGAATCGTTCATCCTGGCGGGGGCGGAAATCTTGCACTGCTCGCCAATCCTGGTGGGGCGGGATCGATTCCTTGGTGGTCCATCAGTCCAATATCTGTTCTGCTCCTTGTTACATATTTCTCCGTCACGAAGGCACGTCAGTATTCAGCGTATGGAATCGGGTTCCTCCTCGCAGGTGCGCTCTGTGGCTCACTTCAAATCAGCGGAAACGGAACGACGAGCCGCAACTTTGTCTATGTCGGAACATTTATCGCTCTCGCAACAATGTTGGCGGTAATTGCTGCTGTAATCATGTTTGATGATCTTCGCTCTCGCCTCGAAAGCTCACACCTGAACTACCAACACTTCTCGGTCGCCTTTGTTATCGCGATTGCAATTGTGTATAGCGTGACATCATCGCTCTGGGTCTTCTCTGCCGGTGCCGATTCACCGGTACGTCACACCACGGATCAAGTACTCCCGGCATTTCTTGCGGTCGAGGCAGATGCAAAGACTCTCGTTATACGTCCGATTGAAGAGGGTGGACATACATCGCTTGCGTATTACATCGCGCGCGGTGAGGCAATCACATTGGGTGAACCAGATGTAGCCACGGAAAATACGCCATTTATTACAAGTGCCGTCGAAGGACTGATTGATAACACAGGCGTTGGTAGTTCGAAGATTTTTGCAGCATATGGAATCAAATATATTTTTGTAAAGAACCCAGCACGTGATGATTTGATTCAAACCATTGATGGCCTCGGTGGATTTAATCGTGCCTCGGCTACAGATGCAGGAACTGTCTGGAAGATTGCACAACCGACTGGCCGCGTCATCTTCACAGATTTCAGTGGCACGGTCACAGTTCTTGATTCTGCACTTGGCGCAGTAACGGCGCCCGGTCCTGGCACAATTACATTGACTGAATATTACAGCCAATCGTGGCAAGCGCTCTCTGCAGGTATTCGATTAGGACGTTCTCAAAGTGAGTATGGCTTGCCGCAATTTAAGGTGACCACTGGGGGAGAAGTTGTCTTTCTCCATGATGGAACGATGCGTCGTGCCTGGCTTTCACTCTTTCTCATCTCACTTGTGACCAGCATTGTCATGTCACTTCCTGCTGGTCGACGTCGCCGCGAGATGTCAGATCGGGAGGTTTCATAATGAAGCTTCGCGCACTTCGACTTTTTGCAGCTATTACCGCTGTTGTGCTCTTTAGTAATGTCGTGAGTTTTACGTCGAAGAACAATCGATATTCAGAGAGTTATCCAGCGGTTGTATGTGCGCCAAACCAGAGCGGACAGACTTCTGCAATTTCCTTGTCATCGCCTAAGACTCAGGTGCGCAAGACCGGTACCTCAACTATGGCATTTAAGGATTCACGTTCTCGTCGGCTCTCTGGTTCAGCTCAAGCAACTGTGATTGATGCACAGGAGATCACACCAATTTCATGGCAGGTTCGTACTGGCGTCTGGGCAGGTGGACTTACCTGTATCGCACCAATTACATCGCAATGGTTTGTCGGCGGTTCAGCAGACCTGACCTCAAAGGGCAGCTTGGTACTTGTGAATAGTGGCCTAGGTAAGGCGCTTGTCGGAGTAACTGTTTATTCAGAGAATGGCGCGCAAGCCCAGCAAGTATTTGCGGTGAAGGCAAACTCATTTATCTCGATGCAACTTGCATCACTAGCTCCAGGTTCTAAATCACTCGCAATTCACGTTGTGCCTCAGACGGGACGCGTCAATGCATTTCTGACCGACGAAAGAGGTCGTGGCCTGCAGGCGCTCGGTGGTGACACCGTTAACTCCACAACGGATCCAGTGAAAGATTTAGTTATCCCTGCCATTCCGCAGCAGACTGGACGCAGAACTTCGTTGCCACACACTCTACGAGTGCTGATTCCAGGTGAAGTAGGCTCACAGATCAACGTCGTCATCTCCTCGACCGATGGCACATTCTCACCGACTGGCATTGATGGAAAGATGATTCCGGCTGGCAAGGTTGTCGATATTCCGCTAGATGTAGTAATGCCTTCTGGAAAATTTGCACTTCACATCACGTCCGAACGCCCACTCGTTGCATCCGTCTTCACAAAGACCAATTCGCTTGGAAAATCTGATTTCCTCTGGAGCACTTCAGCTCCAGTTCTCGATAAGGGAACGTTCTCTGTTACTGGTTTGGCACCGCTCCTCGTCTTTACTGGCGAGCAGATTGCAGTGGAGATCGACCTCACCTCAATCAAGGGCAAGAAGCAGAGCATCCGCATCAATGGCGATCAGATTGCGACCTATCAAATCTCTGATCGAATCCGCACATTCACGATTACAAAGACGAGTTCCAAGGTCTACGGGGCAGCGCTTCTTACATCGAAGAGCGGTTTTGGATATGCCCCATTGGTGACTGGCAGCGTCCTTACTCGCACCTCGATTCCTCGTTCAAATATTCGAGTGTTGATTCCCTAACTTTCAACAACTTCGCCACTAATCTTCACCCCATGAGTTCATTTGCAGGTCGTACCTGTTCGCGCGTGAGCTGTCGCTCTGCCGCAACAATGACTCTTACCTATATTTATGCCGAATCTCGAGCAGTACTCGGGCCAATCGCTACATTCTCCGAGCCACACGCATACGATCTCTGTGAACGTCATGCTGCGCGTTTAACCGTTCCCAATGGCTGGAGCGTCGAGCGAGAGAATATTTCGACTGAAGGCGTTGGCCCGAGCGAAGATGATTTGATGGCCATTGCAGATGCAGTGCGCGAAGTTGCTCGCGCTCACGAGGAAGTAACTCCACAAGGAGCCGTCAATAACGTTGCACAAGTGGGCCGACGTGGCCATCTACGCGCAGTTCCTTCCTAAGAGTAAAACTCTTACTATTACTCCATGAGCGCATCTATCTTTAAGGCATATGACGTCCGCGGTTTAGTCGGCAGTGAGATCACTCCAGATTTCACCTTTGCGACAGGTGCTGCATTTGCTCGATTCCTTAAAGGGGAGCGCGAGCCAGGCACAGTTGTAATCGGCGAAGATATGCGCCCATCGTCGCCAGAGTTAGCTGATGCATTTAGCGCTGGTGTCACATCACAAGGCTTAGATGTAATTCGAATCGGTTTAGCGTCTACAGATATGTTGTATTTCGCAGCCGGAAAACTCAACCTTCCTGGTGCGATGTTCACTGCAAGCCATAACCCGGCTGCCTATAACGGAATCAAGATGTGTCTTAGCGGTGCGCGCCCGATTGGAAAAGAGTCCGGGCTCTTGCTCATTGAGAAGTACGTCAATGAAGGTTCTCCGATTCCATTGAGCCAGGTTGGTGTTGAGCGCCGCGAAGAGATGCTTGAAGAATATGTTGATCACCTACTCCATCTTGTAAATCTCACCGGCGGGCGAAAGTTAAAAATTGTTATCGATGCCGGCAACGGAATGGCTGGATACACAGCGCCTGCGGTATTTAAGAAGATCAACGCTGAAGTTGTTGAGATGTATTACGAGCTTGATGGAACTTTCCCAAACCATGAGGCAAATCCAATTGATCCGGAAAACCTCAAAGACTTGCAGAAGGCGGTGAAGGAGCACAAGGCAGATATTGGTCTCGCCTTTGATGGCGATGCTGATCGCTGCTTCTTAGTTGATGAAAAGGGCGATCTGGTAAATCCATCATCACTTACTTCTCTTATCGCGACCCGTGAATTAGCAAAGCATCCTGGTTCCACCATTATCTACAACTTGATCTCATCGAAGGCCGTACGAGAGATTGTCGAAGAGAATGGCGGCATCTCGGTTCGTTCTCGTGTCGGCCACTCTTATATTAAGAAGCTCATGGCCGAGACCGGTGCAGTCTTTGGTGGCGAGCACTCAGGCCACTTCTACTTCCGTGACTTCTGGCGCGCAGATTCTGGAATGCTGGCAGCTCTTCATGCAATCGCTGCACTTGGCGAAAATGACGTCTCACTTTCAGATCTCTTAGCTCCATTTAATCGTTACATCTCGAGCGGCGAAATCAATTCGACTGTCAATGATGCGGTTGCAGCAAGTAAAGAGATTGAAGTGATTTATGGCGCAAAGCCTGGAGTTGAACTCGATCACCTTGATGGTCTTACAGTGACCGGCGATACCTGGTGGTTCAATCTTCGAGCTTCAAATACTGAGCCTCTCCTTCGACTCAACGTTGAGGCTACAACTGCGGAAGAGATGGCATCGATTCGTGATGCTGTTCTCAACACCATTCGCGCTTAACCCTCAATTCTGCCTTTCTCGGCTCTGGCTAGTAACCTATGCCCATAGCCGATCAGCACAGTAGAGCCCTACGCCGAAGGTCAAGCGAACAATAGAAACGCCCATCGCACAGTGAGGGCCTATTCAGGGAGAAAAAATGTCAGTTACAACTATTCCAAAGCACGATATCGCTGATGCATCACTCGCAGCAGCTGGTCGCAAGCGCATCGAGTGGGCAGAGCGCAACATGCCTGTTCTCGCACAGATTCGCGAACGTTTCGAGAAGACAAAGCCATTTACAGGTGTTCGTATCTCAGCATGTATGCACGTCACAACTGAGACTGCAAACTTGATGCGTGTTCTTAAGGCAGGCGGAGCAGAGATTGCACTCTGTGCATCAAACCCACTTTCAACTCAGGACGACACAGCAGCAGCGCTCGTACATGAGTACGGAATTTCAGTATTTGCACGTAACGCAGTGGATCGCGATGGTTATTACTCACACATCAACGCAGCGCTCGATATTGAGCCACATCAGGTATTTGATGATGGTTGCGACTTGGTCAACACTCTTCACACAACACGTCGCGAGCTTCTTCCAAACATCTCAGGTGGATGCGAAGAGACAACAACAGGTGTTATCCGCCTCAACCAGATGGCAAAGGATGGCGCACTTACATTCCCGATGATCGCGGTCAATGACACCGATACCAAGCACATGTTCGACAACCGCTTCGGTACAGGTCAGTCAACACTTGACGCAGTATTCCGCGCAACCAACTTCTTGCTCGCAGGACGCGTTCTTGTTGTAGCTGGATTTGGATATTGCGGTAAGGGCGTTGCAGAACGCGCAAAGGGTATGGGCGCAGATGTCATCGTTACTGAAATTGATCCAACTAAGGCTCTCGATGCAATGATGCAGGGCTACCGTGTCATGCCAATGACAGAGGCGGCAAAGATTGGCGATGTATTCATTACAGTTACAGGTAACCGTGATGTTCTACGTGATGAGCACTTCGCAGTGATGAAGGATGGTGCAATCATGGCTAACTCAGGTCACTTCGACATTGAAATCGATGTGGCATGGCTTGAGCAGAATGCAAAGTCTAAGAATGCAAAGATGCGTCACCAGACAGATGAGTACGTACTCGCTGATGGTCGTCGTCTTCTCCTTATTGCAGAAGGTCGTTTGGTTAACCTTGGAGCTGCAGAGGGTCACCCAGCATCTGTAATGGATATGTCATTCTCAGATCAGGCGCTCACAGCTGAGTACCTCGTCAAGGAAGCAAAGAATCTTCCTGCAGGCGTCCATGAAGTTCCTTCATACATTGATAAGGAAGTTGCTTCACTCAAGCTCAAGTCAATGGGCGGAAATATTGACACACTTACACCAGCTCAAGAGCTCTACCTCAACTCTTGGGAGCACGGTTCATAAATGGCACGAATTATGGTCGTCGATGACGACCAGGATCTTGCAGAGATGCTTGGAATTGTTCTTACAAGTTCGGGTTTCGATGTAGATCTCGTCAATCGTGGAGATGAGGCGCTGGAGGCATTTAGAAATAATCCTCCAGACCTCGTTCTCCTCGATGTGATGTTGCCAGGCCTTGATGGAATTGAAGTCTGCACTTTAATTCGCAAGGAGTCAGTTGTTCCAATCGTCATGCTCAGCGCAAAAGGCGAAACCCTCGACATTGTTCGAGGACTCGAAGCTGGCGCAGATGACTATATGCAGAAACCCTTTAGAGATGAAGCTGAACTCATCGCACGAATTCGCACACGACTTCGTCGCACCAACGCTGATGTCACTGGAGTTCTCACAATCGGTGATCTCACAATCGATGTGACAGCGCATGAGGTTCATCGTGGATCCAAAGTGATCACACTTACTCGTCTTGAGTTTGATCTTCTCGTTGCATTGGCAAAGGATCCAGGCCGGGTATTCACTCGCGATGCGCTCTTAAGTGAAGTGTGGGGCTATCGCCATTCAACCGATACTCGCCTGGTAAATGTCCATGTCCAGCGCCTTCGCTCCAAAATTGAAAATGATCCTGAACATCCAGAGATAGTGATGACGGTTCGCGGTGTGGGCTATAAGGCGGGCGGCGCTTCCTAGAATGACAAGACTCCGTCTTGCCTTTCAGCGCTCTCTTAGCGCGAAGGTTGTTACCTCAACTATTTTCCTTTCGCTCGGCGTTGTGTGGCTCGCTGGATCTGCCTTGGATTCTCGACTCTCCGATGGAATCCGCTCAGTTAACCTCAATTCATCACTCGCTGAAGCTCGCCTCGCTTTCTTCAACGCGCAGTATCAACTTTTGATTAACCAAACAGTACGAATGAATGAGCGTAAGAAGATTCTTGCCGGCATTATCGTTGACGCCACAACTCAAGGCGTTAAAGAGCAGCGCCGTGAAGTCATCATCACTAAAACCCCTACATCGAAGAAATCTAATGCGAATTACGAGATGGCATCCAATGGGGCGTTGATGGAATCTATTCCTGAAGGCGTTCGCAAGAAGATTCTCAAAACATCCGATATTCATTACGAATATGGAAAATTGAGATACGACACTAATGTTTCTGTAGATTCACTTTTTGTAGGTAGCCGAATTGATATTCCAGGTGCTGGACGTTATGAGATGTACGTTGTCTTTTCCCTTGCACAACAGGCTTCAACTATTAATCTCATTCAGAACTCATTGCTGGTGACAGGATTTGCTCTCATCTTCCTCATCGCGCTTATTACCTGGCTGGTAGTTCGACAGGTGGTGAGGCCAGTAAGAGAAGCCGCCGCCGTGGCGAAGCAATTTACTCAAGGTGATTTCGATCTTCGCCTGCCCATTGATTCCAAGGATGAACTTGCAACGCTCGCCCTCTCCTTTAATGACATGGCAGCATCCATCGAACAGCAGATTAGTCGATTAGAGAATCTTTCCCGTGTACAACAACGTTTTGTATCTGATGTCTCACATGAGCTGCGTACGCCCTTAACCACACTTCGAATGGCTTCAGAAGTGATTTACAACCATCGAACCTCTTTTGAGCAGCCAGTTGCCCGAAGTGCAGAGCTCTTAGTAGCACAGCTCGATCGATTCGAGCGACTCTTGGAAGATCTCCTCGAAGTCAGTCGATTCGATGCAGAAGTAGCGATACTCGAAGCTAATGACTTCGATCTATTGCCACTTATAAAGCGCTGTGTTGCCGACCTAGGTGTTGATAGCGATGAGAAGACTTCGGGTGTCTCAATTAAATCCGATAACTCTGTGGTCAACATTAATGCTGATATGCGTCGAGTAGAACGAATCATGCGCAACTTGCTCTCCAACGCGCTCGATCATTGCGATGGCACTCCCATTGAAATTCGAATCGCAACAACTCAGAGCGAGGTAGCGGTTGCAGTGCGAGACTTTGGCGCTGGTCTTGATGAGGCATCACTCATTCGCGTCTTCGATCGCTTTTGGCGCGCCGACCCATCGCGAGCACGTGTACGCGGTGGAACTGGATTGGGGCTCTCCATTGCCCTGGAGGATGCACGACTTCACAATGGCGAACTCGATGCTTGGGGTCGTCCAGGCAAGGGAGCAAATTTCGTCCTGACCCTTCCACGAAAAGCCGGGGATGCGATTCAAAGCCGCCCACTTAAGCCAGCACCAGAAGATTTCCACGAAGAAACTTTTCTTCAGTAATTGGTAGCCTGGCTTTGCCATGATGAGGGATGGAGTTTCTCTCTCACCTCAATGAATTGATTTTTCCTTCTCGATGTATTTCATGTGGCACTATTGGGATTTCACTCTGTTCCCAATGCCGACGCGGATGGAATCTCCATCGCTACTTCACAACTATTCGGCACGAGAATCAAAGAGAGCTCAAGGTGGTGTCGAGCATCGCGTACTCGCAGATAGCGCAGAAGATTTTGCTCGCCGCAAAAGAGTCTCATATAAAGAAAGCAGACCTTCTCTTGGGGGAGGCGATTGAACACTCCATCAAATACCTCTTGCGGGATGAGTTTGTTGATTGCTTGATACCGATTCCATCACGAGCAAGCGCAACGCGAACTCGGGGACGTCAATTCGTCGAATCGATAATAGAAATACCATCACAGAATCTCTCGATACCGATTGCGCCAGTACTCAGCCATCAGCGAAAGGTCAGGGATCAGAGCGGGCTTTCTCATGATCAACGTTGGAATAATCTCCACGGAGCCTTTGTTGTACGAGATAAGCAAGGGGCTCGCGGAAAGGCCTTGCTAATCGATGACCTAGTAACGACGGGTGCCACCCTCAATGAGGCCGCTCACACCTTGAGATATGCGGGAATTGAGGTCATTGGGGCCGTAACAGCCGCAGTCGCTTTAACCACTAAGATTCACCGATAGATATACACGGGCGGCATAGCTGCTCGAATGTGAAAGGTTGCTCCATGGCAAAGCTCTTAGATCGAATCATGCGTGCTGGCGAAGGAAAGATTCTTCGCGACCTCAGCAAGGT
>ERZ650311.1228-NODE-1228-length-13174-cov-6.488299_pt1 | contig 13174 bp, 17 predicted proteins | sample MGYA00376247_ERZ650311 | MGnify/ENA primary metagenome ERZ650311 (study PRJEB26733, sample SAMN07839324) | wastewater metagenome | biome: small river; feature: stream; material: water | place: USA: North Carolina | collected 2016-07-28 ... | reverse complement strand
TGCTGCTCGCGGATGCGCATGGCGTCGGGCCGGTCGCTCACGACGATGGGCAGCGGGTCCGCCTCGGGCATGGCCTGCGGCTCGAACGCCGGCGGCTCGATCAGTTTCGAGAGGCCGCTGATCTGCTGCTCGGCATCATGGTCGAACCCTAGCCGCCAGATGTCGCGGTCGGCCTTGTCGGACCACGCATCGGCCCGCAGCCGCTGCCAAGTGTCGGTCGGCAGGTACGTCGGTCTCGCCATGCTCAGGCCTCCTACGCTCGCCGGACGGACTGGTTGCCGGGCAACGTGCGGCGGTAGTCCTCGTTCACGAGGTTCGGGTCGTAGCCCATCCGAGCCAATCCCGCGTTCGCGATCTTCTGGCGCTCCTTGCCGAGTCGGGCCACCGATCCGGGGCGCCGAGCGGCGTACAGGCTGCGGATCGCGTTCAGCGCCTCCCAGTCCTGTCCGTCGTAGCCGTCGTCGTCGGACGGCGGCATCGCCTTCATGATCGCGTTGACGGCGCTCGTGCGCTGGTCGGTCCCACTGCCGCTACCGCCCCCGGAGGCGTTCATCTGCGGGGAACCGCCGCCGCCGCCCTGCGAGCGCCCGGCCTGCACGGCGGGCGTGTTGTATCCCGAAAGGGCCGCGAAATCCTGCCAGGTGTTGGCGTGGGGCGTGCCTTGCGACATGACGTTGCGCGGCCCCAGCCCCTGCCCGACCCTGCCCACCGCGTTCACGAAGTCGTTGCGGGCGAACATCATGTCGGGGCTGCTGGAGAACTGCGTGTACGCCTTCGCCAGCTCGAGGCCGTGGGTGGCGTTGAACTGTTCCTGCGTCTGGTAGAGCTGCGCCATACGGTCGCGCGAAGCCACGTCGGTGCCGTAGCGTGAGGTGGCGTCCTGCATCTGCGCGATCTGCAGCGCGTTCTCGCGTCCCTTCTTGGCATCCTCGATCTGCGCCTCGATCTGCTTGCGCTGCAGGCCAGACGACTCCTGCCACGCCTGGGTCAGCGTGCCGATGTAGGCGTCGTACGCCTGCACCCACTGCTGCGCCTCGGAGTCGGTCATGTCGCCGGGCAGCATCACCGGGCCGCCCTTCGTCACGACGAAGCGGCTGCGGCCGGTGCCAGACGCAGGGGACGTGGGCATGGACGACGTGTTCAGGTTCATGATGTCCGGCATGCCGGCCGGTTGGTATGGCAGCATCGGTCGTGGCGGCATGTCAGGCTCCCATCACTGGCGCCGGCGGCGGTACGGGCATCTGCGGCCCCGGCATGGCCGGCGGCTCAGGCATCGCCATGCCGGCCGGCGGTTGCGGCGCCGTTGGCATCGGCGGCTCCGGCTGCTGCTGAGGCTCGAAGCGCTTCTGGAACCGGCGGTCCAGCGCCTCGGCCTTGCGGACCTGTTCCTCGGGGTCGTCGATGTCCAGCAACACCGTCGCCCGGTGCGGGTACTGCGCCAGCCGCGTCAGCATGTCGGCCATCTCGGCGCTCTGCGTCGGCTGCGCGTACAACTGCGCCCAGTCCTGATTCTCTTTGAGGATGCGCAGTTGCGGCAGCATCTCCTGCGGGACGCCCGTGGTCATCAGTTGCGTGGCGAAGGCGTCCGGATCGGCGTCCACCAGCGGGTCGGTGGTGGCCCAGACCTCGTCTTCCTCGGCCTCGGACAGGCGCGACGAGTCGGCAGGCGGGCCTGCGGCCAGCGCGAGGCGGTCGATGATGGCCGTATCCTCCGCGTCAACTTCTCTTATCGCGCGATCTTCAGCGGACTCCGGCGCCGGCCTGCGCGCCATTACGCAGCCCTCTCAGGAGTAAACAAGGTATAATTGACACGACAAAACCCCGCACCTGTTGGAGCAGGCCGGGGCGTGACACTCGGAGGTGAGTCCGAATGCCCAACCAGTATACGGCTAATCCAGTACCCGCTGATCAGCGGTTCTGGTGGTACGTAGAACAGACTGACGCGTGCTGGACGTGGACGGCTTACCGTGACAGGGATGGATACGGGAAGTTCACCGTCAATGGCCGTAGCCGCCTCGTCCACGCCTATGCATGGATGCTCGCCACCGGCCACTGGCCTGCTGACGGACTGTCGATCTGCCACACGTGCGACGTGCCGAACTGTGTCAGGAACGACGATCACGGTATCTACATCGTGGACGGCGTCGAATACGAGCGGCGCGGCCACTTGTGGATCGGCACCACGCGAGCGAATCAGCGCGACAAGGGCATCAAACGCCGAGCGGCAAGCGGTGACGCCAACGGGTCGCGGCTCCATCCTGAACGCCTTATGCGTGGCGACGCGCATTGGGTGCGCACACACCCCGAGAAGATTCCTCGCGGTGATGACCACTATGCTCGTAAGAATCCTGAACGCATGAAGCGCGGCGAGGAGAACGGGCGCGCCACCCTGACCGCCGATCTGGTACGGGAGCTTCGAGCGATCCGCGCCGCCGGTGGCAATCTTGCCGAGTCCGTGCCGCGGCACGGACTCGGTTTGAACGCCGTTCACAAGGCCGCGTTTGGTCGCACCTGGAAGCATATCTAAGCCGCTCCCTGATTCTGACCGAGAGACATCTGTGCTTCGGCATCGGCCATGCGACTGGCGGTGCCCATGCCGCCAGCGATGACGCCCCCGAGTGATTGCTGCGCGGCAGTCGGACCGCCGCTGCCGCCGCTTTCACCGGGGCGACTCAGGGCAGCGGTCGGTATGCCAGCGTCAAGACCGGGAATGCCCTGCTGGGTCATCTTCTGCTGCTGCTGGAGTTTGAGTACCTGGAGCATGAGGCGATTCCCCTGGCGTTTCGCGAGGCGATTGACCATCGCCTCCTGGTAGGCCGGGTGATTGCGCATGCGCCACTTCAAGACCTTCGCCCACTCGGATTCGGCGTCTGGCTTGCCCATCGCCTCCATCACTGACTCGAAGTGGCCGAAGCCACGGTCTGCGGCGTTCATTTCCTGCTCAACCTGGACCGGGTTCGACTCGTTCGGATACTTGCAGGTGAGGCTGTACTCGCCGTCGCCAACCCACTCCTTCTTGAAGGTCAGGATCTTGGTGCTGGTCCGCAGTTCCGACCCGACCGGCCGCTCCTGCGTCGTCTGGATCGGCCAGTCCACGCCGTAGGTCCGGGAGAGCGCCGCAAAGATTTTCATGGCCGACTCGCCGCAGAACCGCGTCGCCTCAAGCGCCCCTTCTCGGATATGCCGCTTCGCCGTCTGCGCCAGCGTCTCGGCCACCACCTGCGCGTGCCCCGACGCGCCGCCGCCGCTCGGCCGCTCCAGCATCGTGTTGTCGCGGAGCGACTGCAGTTCCGACTGCACCACCCGCCAGGCATCGGCGCCCACCGACGCCGGCGTCGCGGGGAACACCTCGCCCGTCACCGTCTCGATCTCGCCGGCGTCCGGCATGCGCGGCTTCCGCAACTCGCCGGTGTCGGCGTCGATCAGCGCCTCGGGGTCCACCCCCTCGGCGCCCACCAGCGCGGCGTCCGGACGGTGGAAGTAGCCCGTGAACGCCGACACGGCGGTCGCCGCGTTCAGGCTGGTGCTCATGCCCTCGATGGCGAGGATCGTCTCCGCGAACGGCCACAGGTACGGCTCGTAGTAGTACTCGGCGTCGTCGTCACTGGTGTGCATGCCGCCGTGGTACGACCAGAACGGCCCCTCCAGGCCGTACTGCTCGTAGAGGTCGATCATGGCCGCGCCGCCGTCGAGGTTGCGCTGCCCCTTGCCCGGCTTCTCGAAATATGTGGGCTTGCCGCCGACGCTGTAGATGATGACCGGGTGCCGCTTGCGCGTCTTCTGGTCGGTGTGCACCAGATACAGCGTGTAGCAGTAGAACATGCCCTGCTGGCCCGTGTTCCGCGCCGCGTCGAACCCCTGCGGGATCAGCAGGCGATCGCCCATGCCGTCCCATCCGTAGCCCTGCTCGATCAGTTCCTCTGGGTAGTACAGCGTCCGCTCGATCAGCGCATGCAGCTTCCAGCGCCCGCGCCTGGTGCCGCGGGTCAGGAACGGCGCGCAGTCGAGCGCCGGGATGACCCGCACCGTGACGCCGCCCTGCTCCTGCTGCAGCAGGTACCGCTGCACGGCCTGCTCGTGCGCCTCGCGCGACTTGTCGTCGTCGCGCTCGAAGTCGGCCTGGTCGGGCTTCTTCGGCTTCCCCGACTTGTCGCGGTCGTAGGCCGGGTTGTGGGCCTTCTTGCCGTCCTTCATCCGGACGTAGCGGCCACGGGCGTCGGCCTCGTCGGGCTGGTACTCGGCCCGCTGCTCGTCGTCGAGCGCCTCCCACGCCAGCGCGTCGAGGCGGTCGTAGAAGTCCGGGCACCCCTCCATGTCGGCGGCTGTCGGCAGCACGACGACGCCGTACTCGCCGTCCTCGGCGCCCTTCTCGATGAAGGTTGGGTGCGGCACGTTCTCCTTGCGCCACTCCTCAACGTAGTTCTCGCACTCCTCTGCGTTGTCGTCGTCGCGGTTGAGGTCGCCAATGGCGGTGCGCGAGTAGACCGGCTCGACCGCTCCGGCGCTGGCGATGAGGTCGCGTTCGAGGGTGCGCCGCTCCGGGAGCACCTTGACCACCCAGCCGGCGGCCTCGGGGTGCTTCAACGCCCACGACTCGCTGATCCGCACGACGCTCGTCTTGCGGCGCAGCCCCTGGCAGACGGCGATGCGGTTCCTGCTGATGCGGCGGGCGTCGGACGCCTTCTGCCAGAGTTCGTACAGGAAGTTGTGGTCGATCTCGCGGCCCTGGAAGGTGATCGGCTCGCGGGCGTCGTCAGGCACGTCGGCCACCTCCGCTGAACAGCCCTGCCCTGCGGACGGGCTTCGTGGCCGCGCGCTCGTCGCGCTCGCGCTGCCGCTCGCTCGCGTTCGCGAGGCCCGGCGCCAGCAGGTTCGTGTTCGGCTGCGCCTTCCTGCCGCCGAGCGACCGCGCCAGCACGCCGGACAGCGCCGCCCGCGGGTGCTGCCAGAACGCCAGCGCCACGGCCTCGGCGCGGTCGGGCGACTTGACGCCGCGCTTGCGGGCGTCGTCCTTCTTCTCGATCTGCACCCGCCCGCGCACGTCGTGCTGGTAGCGCAAGCCGGCCAACTGCGAGATGGCCGTCCGGTCGGTCAGCCCGGCGAGCATCCCCTCGGACGCCCACTCGCGCAGCGACCAGAACACCTGGGCGCGCAGGTTCACGAACTTCTCGCGCGCACGGTCGTCGGTCGGCGCCTCGCCCACGTTGACGCGGGCGACCGGCAGGCCGGCATCCTCAAGCGCCAGCGCGTAGTAGTGCCCCATGCCGGCCACGTCCACGTTCACCGTGTCCAATCCGCGGCCCTGCCACTCGCGCAGCGCGTCGATGACCACCCCCCGACTGTCGGCCAGCGACCACGCCTGCAACGCCAGGATGGCGCCGCCCTGGCGCACGCACAGCACCGTCTCGTCGTCGCCAGGCCCGGCCACGTCCACCCCGGCCTGCACGTCCAGCCCCGGCGCGTAGGCGGCTGGCCGCCGCGAGGCCGCTTCCAGCCACGCCAGCGAGAGCAGCGAGTCGTCCGACTGGAGCGGGAAGTCGCCCATCACGCGCGACTGCCACTCGGGGTGCTGCACGCCCCACTCGGCGTGCTTCTCGCGGACGAACCGCCGCGTGATCAGATACGGGCGCTCGTTGGCGTCGAGCGCGTCGTCGTCCATCGCCAGGATGTCGTCGAGCGTCAACCCGCGCAGGTTCGGCGTGTCGAACGCCGAGATGGTCTGCCGGTACCAGCCTGGAGCGTCGCCGGCGAACACGTCGAAGAACGGCCCCGACGCAACGGTCGGGTTCCCGAGGTACAACTGCCGCACGTCGCCGCCGGCGCGGATGCCCTCGACGGCGGTGTAGATGTCAGGGCGCACGCCCGGCGCCTCGTCGAACACCACCAGCAGGAACCGCCCGTCGCGAGCGTGGTAGCCCTGGAATCGGACGGCCACGTCGGTCGAGAGGCCGAGGGCGAACTCGCCGGTCGGCAGCCTGATCTCGGTGCGGTTGACGGCGCCCCACTCCGGCAAGGGGATGCGCGCGTCCAGGAGGTTGCGGGCCACCTGTCCCCACAGCACCTGCTCAACCTGGGTCCAGGTCGGGGCCGTGGTGATCACGTCGCCGCCGAGCAGCAGGGCCAGGAGAACGGCGTCTGCCACCGTGTGCGTCTTGCCGGAGGCGTGGCACGACTTGATGGCGACGCGGGCGTGGGGCTTGAACGCCTCGCGCAGGATAGCCTGCGGCGTCTCCCAGAGGTCGTGGCCGAAAACGAACCCGGCGAGCTTCGCCGGATCGACCGGCCGCGTCGCTACGGCCACGCTACTCGGAGCCAATCGCCTTGCGGATGTCCGCGATGGTCAGCGAATGCTCGATCTTGCCGGAGACGTTGATGTCCTGCTTCGGGGAGCCGAGCAAGTACGGAATCAGCGGGTAGAGGATCGAGGGGGTCTTCTTGCCGAGGGCGAGCCATTCGGTGACGGTGTCGCGCCATTCCTGCTCGTTGATGACTTCGAGCACGATGTCACGGCGGCTGGCCTGCTCGACCACCGTCTCCTTGCGCTTCCTGCCGGCCCCCGGCCGAGCGCCGCCACGAGGCATAGGCTATGAAACCCCCGAAATCAGTTTCCAACTGGAAACACTCCGCTGCCAATCATCATAGCAGAGGACGGCAAGAAGCGGAATCAGGAGTCCCCGCCCGCCGCCGCCAGGGCTGCGTCGATGCGCGCGTTGTGTTCGTCTGCCCCACAATTGCAACCGCACGGGCACTGGCCGTCCATGTCGTGACGCAAGCACGAACCGCCACGCGCTATCGGGCAGGAGAAGAACGGGTCACCTTCAACGTCCAGGTGCGAGATGCGCGACGCCTCCAACGCCTCACGCAGCGCCTGCTCGCGGGCCTGCGCCGCCGCGAGTTCGGCGGTCAGGCGCTCGAACTCAGTCGCACGCACCAGTACGGCGCGACCGTCCAGCAGCATCCTGGTCGCCGTAAGCGGGCCTACCATGCCGACATACTCACTCGCCATCGCGCGCCTCCGGGGCTGCCGCCAGTGAGGCCAGAGTTTTCAGCGCCCGCATTAGCAATCGAGCAGACTGGCGGGCGTCCCCGAGTGGGTCATGCTGCGGCTCATCAGGCAAGCGGGCATACGTCGCGTGCGGGTCCATGCCGGCCGCGACCATGAACGACGCCAGTTCGTGTAGCGGGTACGGTCCCTGATACGCCTTCCCCACACTGTTCGGATCGTCGTCCACGCACGCGGCCAGGAAGCGCGCTTCGACCGGCCACGCGAAGTCGGCCACGAGCCGTGCGTTGCGCTCCTTGTACTGGTTCCAGTCCCGCCAGAAGGCGTCGCGGACCTCGCGCGGGGTCGCGTGAGTCGCTGGTATGGGCGGGCAGTTCTCGGCAATCCAGCGGCGGCCCTCGTCGTCTCCGGCTGCTGCCTCTGGTGGGCAGGCGTACCGCTGATCTGGGGCCATCGTCTCGCCGTGCCCGTTGACGACGACGTAGCCGACCGCGAATCCCTCACCGTGCAGACCGATGCTCTCGACATCAAAAACCATGTACAGGTCGCTGCTCATGAGATCCCCTCCCCATTCTCCGCGCCGGCTGCCGCCAGGGCTGCGCGGAGTGCCTCAATCGCCAGCATGACCTCGGCGCGCTGATCCAGGCTGAATGGCCGTGAACCGTCAAGCGCCCTCGGCAGACAATCAAGCGCGTCCTTGATGCGCTCCGTGCACGCCTGCTCGCGGGCCTGCGCCGCCGCGAGTTCGGCGGTCAGGTCAACGCCTCCAAAATGACGATCCATGCACGGGCCGTGCAGCCATCGCCCGCACTGACGGCAGCGGTAGGCGTACACCCACCGCAGCGGCTTGCCACAGCCCGTATACGGCGTAACTTCGCCAGCACGCATCGCCACTGCCAGAGCCTCTGATTCTGGATTGCGATACGAGCGTCCACATACCAGATCCGGCACTATCTCGAAGTCTACGCTCGCGTGCCGCTCGTCACTCATCGCCGCGCCCCTCCTGGCCCGTGCGGCGGACGTCGTCCTTGATTCGGTGATACGGGCCATGCGGCAGGCCACGGTCCAAGCAGTCGATTCTCCGGCAGACAGAGTGTGAGGCATGCACTCGCGAGACTCGACAGGTAGATGCGCGGCAATCCGGCCTTGTTACCAGCGTCGCCATCACCCCTCCCCACGCGCGTCGGCCATCGCGGCGCGTGCCTTGACGTAGCCGTGTTTATTCGGCGGCGCGCTCCAGTCGCGCGTCAGGTTCTTCGCGTGCTTCGCGCGGACTGCCGCCGCCAGGTTGGTTCCCGTCTCTCGCACCAGCCCGGACAGCAGCATCACCACGTCGGCCATCTCCTCGGCGTCGAACGGTTCGCGGGCCAGTTCGCCGGCCTCCTCCAACAGGTGCGCCGCGATGCTAGCCGGGGTCCGAAGCGGGAACGTCTCGCGCTGCCACTGGTAGACCTCGTCAAGCGCCGCGAGAAGATCGGCACGCGCCGCCAGCGCGTCGTGCTGCTCCAGCAGCCACGCCGCAGCGCACGGCCATATCGGGTAGGAGGCGTCCGAGCACGTCACGCAATGCGGGGCGGCAGGGTCGCCGTCCGGGTCCGGAATATGTTCGCGCCTGATCCTCTCAATCGCGTCAATCCGCGCCTGCGTGGCTGTCATGCCGCCCCCCTCGCCATGCGTCGCCCGGCAGTCGGTGCTGCTCGCAGTAGGTCGAACCCATCCCGAATGAACGCACCGCCCGGCATACGCCGACCACGTTCCCTGCCGGGCGCAATCCGAGCGTAACCGCGCCTGTCTCCTGATCCACCCACGGGCCGTGTTCCTCGGGTGGCTGCTGGACATGCTCGCCGCGCTCCCACGCCTCACACGCGGCTCGCCACGCGGCCAGTTCGCCCGGCGTGTTCATTTCCTCGTCAGGCACAAACTGGCGCGGGTCGCCGTAGTGGTAGAAGCCGTAAGAGCACCGGCACTCGTCTTTCTCGGCAGCCTCCTCGCAGGCGTCGCACCACGCCATGCCAAAGTCGAGCCGACGGTTCTGCTCGGCCTTCGTCACCAGCGGCTTGCCGCACCCATCGCACAGTTGCGGCACCAACTCGTTCACCGCCAGCCGCGCCTGCGTGTCGTCGTTCACGATGCCTGTGCCTCCAGTCCCAACGCCTTGCTCAGAAGCTCTATCGCCTGCCCCGACTCGATCATTTCCCGCGTCAGCGGGAGCACGCGCCAGCCGAGCGCGGCCCCGAGCGAGAGCTTCAGGCAGTCCCGCTGCACGCCGCTGCCCCTCGAATGCGCGCCCTGGACCCACACGCCGCCTTGACACTCAGCCGCCACCATCTCCGCGACCCAGCACCTGTCCCAGCGGTACTGCCGGCCAGGCACGAACCTGTACTGCCCCTCGCCGAGCGGCAGGCCCGCTCGTTCGAGGCGGTTCAGCAGCAGCAGTTCCAGCTCCGAATCGACGCCTGGGGGCCAATGTGCCGCCCGCTGGCGCCTCGGCCCCGTAGGAGCGTCCTGGGCCTTGTTTTTCGCCTGCTCCTGCCGTGGCGCGGTCTGCGCCTCGACCAGCCTCGCCAGCGCAGCCGGCAGTCTGCTGCGCCCCATCAGCTTGCACCCCCCGCCGTCTCCTGCCCGGCCAGCGCGGCGGCGAAATCCGCTGCGAGGGAGTCCACCGCCGATTCACGAACGGCCGCCACCAACTGCCATCCGGTCACGCACACGCCCCGCTCGCACCGAGACGGCATCCCGCTATGCCCCTTCTCGTGAATCAGCAGCACCACATCCGCGAGCGCGTCAGCCAGCGCCAGCACCCGCCCCTCGGCTGCCTCAGTGCGCTCCTCCAGCGCGGCCACCCGCTCCCGCAGGCGCGCGTTCTCGGCCTCCAGGCTCTCGACCTTCGTGGCGGCCTGCTGCCGCGCCTCGAAGCGCGCCACGCCCGCCAGATGCTCCTGCGTCGGCATCTGGCCGAGTTGCTCGCACGCGCTGCACCCGCTGCTCTGTTGATGCTCGTCTCTCTCGGCCATCAGAACGGCACATCCTCGAAGTCAACGACGTCTGTCGTCTGCTGCTGACGGGCAGGCGCCGCCTGACGCGCTGCCGGCTGCTGCTGGTCGTCCTGCCGGCTGTTGAAGAACTGGACCTCTGAGGCCACGACCTCAAGCCCTGCCCGCACCTGGCCTTGCTGGTCCGTCCACGGCCGCGCCTCGAGCCGGCCCTCGACGTAGACCCGACTGCCCTTCCTCAGCATGTTCGCCAGCGTCTCCGCGCGCTGCCCCATGACCGTCACCCTGACCCACTCGGTGCGGTCCTCCCACTCGCCCGACTGGTTCCGCGCCCGGAAGTTGGCCGCCACGTTGAACCGCAGGAACGGACTCCCGGAGGCCGAGTACCGTAGCTCCGGATCGTTGCCCAGGTTGCCTATCGTCGTCGCCTTCAGCATCGTCTTCTTTCGTATGCAGCGCGAGAGCGTTAGCGCCTCTCGCGCGTACCCTCTCTCTACGTTAGTAGAGAGGGTAGGGCTTTTTCTCGATATGGCTGTGTACGAATCAGTACACGGTGTAGACAACTATGGTAGTCTACTTGTACACTACTACGTACACCGCAGAGTACACTCGACCGTACACTAAGCGTGGAGGCAGGCACATGACGTCCGGCGCGCTCGCTGCATCCTGGGAACGCGACGATCTCCCGCGCATGCCGCTCGGGGAGCGGCTCGTCTACATGGAGTTGCGCTACCTCAGCGACCGCAAGGGGACGCTGAGGCTGTCGCAATCCGACCTCGCCAACAAGCTCGGCGTCACCCGCCAAGCCATCGTCAAGCACGTCGATGCGTTGATGGCGAAGAAACTCGTTCGCCGTCAGGGGCATGGCCGGTACGCAGTCTTCGCCGAGCCCTGGAGCCTCGACGGCGAAGTTGTCGCGCTTCTGGACAGCCGCAAGCCTGGGGATGAGATCAACCCGGACCCGATCTGCCGAGCCATCTACGGGCGAGGGTGGGATGAGATGTTCGCTGACGAGCCGTGCGCTGACTCCGGGTGCGACAAGGCCTACGCTGACCATCTCAGCGAGATATGGGACGCCATCCAGAAGTTTGATGGCACGCGCGTCAAGGAAGACCGAGACGGCGTCACCAAGCTGATCCGCTAGGCTACGGCAGTTCATCGTCGTCCCACGGCACGCCGTCGTCCGGCCAGTCCGGCGGCGGCGCTTCCTCTCTAGCAACCGGCCGAAGATTCGGCCGCCCTCCACGCCGAACCTTCGGCGCCATCTCAGGCGTCAACTCCGACAGCGTCCCGTCCGTCCACTGATGGATGCTTTTCCCGCAGTCCTTCCTGACCACTGAAAGCACCCGCTCCTGCGCTCGCTTGTCGCTGCTACCGAGCCACCACAGCGCGGCCTGCTCGACCGTCACCGCTACCTGCCCGCGCAGGACTGCCAGGAGTTGATGCTTGTCCGACATGCGCTCGCGCAGCGGCTCAACGTCGCTTTCGGCGAGCATCTGGAATCCGAGTTCATCCTCGCGGTGCAGGACTTCCACTCCGAAGGCAGGCAGGTACGCGCCACGGTTGATCTTGGTGTGCGTCCAGCCGACGACGTGCCTACCATCACGCTGCGCCTCGCGGTCGAGCACCATCGTCCACTGATTGCGCGCCCACTCCACCTTCCGCGTGCTGCCGCGCCCCTTGAGCGGGATTGCTCCCTGCTTGAGCTCGTCGCCGGTGACGTGATCGAGCATCAGATTCGTCGTCGGCGGCAGTGATCCCACGAGCGCCTCAAGGTCGCCCGCCACTGCTTCGTATCCTGCCGTCTGGCTGATCGGCCCGCCGGCCGCTTGGATGCCGTCCCAGATCACCAGCGTCGCGCCCAGGTCGTCAATACGGTTGGCAATAGCCGCTGCGTAGCCCGTAGCCGCGCCGGCCATCCTCAAGCGGTGGATCTTCGGCACCCGGTGCTCTCCGAGCCACCGCGACACCAGCCACAGCTTTTCCTCGAAGTCGTCAGCCGTTGATTCCCAGTCCAGGTAGAGAGGCACCCCTTTCATCGTCTCGCGCCCCAGGAACGGCATTCCGAGCGCATGGTGGACAGCCAGCGCCACGCTAAACGTCGACTTGCCGGTACTCCCTGCTGCAAGCCAGACGTTAGGAACGTCAGCCATCACCAGACCGTCGCACAGCCAGCGGATGCCGCGAGGGCGTCGAAGTTCTCCCTCGTACGTCTCCAAAGACGGCCCGACCCGAACGGCGCGGATAATCGACTCGGTGGCGCTCTCAAGGATTGCCGGCCACGGAAACCCAGCCCCACCGTCTGCCGACGAAAGATCACGCGCAAGATCACGCACGGAACTGGAGCCAAGCAGATTGAGGTAACGGCGCAGCATGTGGCCGCCGCTCTCAGTCTGAACGTGCAGCTCCGCGCGAATCTCGCCGCGCTTCTCCATGACGCTCGTAAACGTCATGATGACCGGCGCCTGGGGCGGCATGAACTGCCATCCCAGGCCATGACGCTTGAAGCGCTGCGCTCCGAACTGTTCAGCCGCTAGTGCCATCGTCGCCCCAGACCGCCACCGATGGGATCGAGCGCCCCTGTTGTTGCTGCACAGGCTCCTGTGGGGCCGTCATTGCGGCCTGTGGCTCAACAGACGCAGGGGCCGTCTCTCGCGGCTGTGAGCGCGCCTCACGCGCAGCCCTTGACGCGCTGACGATCGCCTCCGCCAGTTGCTCAGGGTCCAACTGCACCACGATGGGCGGCTCGTGTCGGTGCGGCGTGTCGGTGCCGGCCAGAAGCGTCATGCTCTGGCCGGTCCGAACCTCGGTCCTGTAGTCAACCGCCCGCCCGCACCGATCGCACGTCCCAAAGCGATAGGTGTACGGCCTCGGCACCGCGCGCCCCATCATCGGCAGGCTCATGTCATGGCCTCCCTGTAGGTCGGCAGCGTTGCCCCAACGCCGTAAAGCCGGCAGACCGCGAGCGGGCAGTACACCCCGAGGACGATCTGGTCGTGTTCGGTGCATCGCCCCGCATCGTGGAGCGCCTGCTCCATCAGGCAGGTGTCGTGCATGCAGTCCGCGTCGCTCACGGCACCAACTCCACGCCGCGCCAGTCCGTCGCCGGCTTCGGCCACGAGCCTCGGAGGCCAATCGAGCGCCGCCACGCCCGCCAGTCCGCACAGGCGAGGCAGCC
>ERZ650311.1224-NODE-1224-length-13193-cov-35.947709_pt1 | contig 13193 bp, 9 predicted proteins | sample MGYA00376247_ERZ650311 | MGnify/ENA primary metagenome ERZ650311 (study PRJEB26733, sample SAMN07839324) | wastewater metagenome | biome: small river; feature: stream; material: water | place: USA: North Carolina | collected 2016-07-28 ... | reverse complement strand
GGTGACAACCGCCTCGGTGGAGACGACTGGGACCAGCGCATCGTTGACCACCTGGTGAAGAAGTTCAAGGAGACCACCGGCGTCGACGTGTCGAAAGACAAGATCGCGCTGCAGCGTCTGAAAGAAGCAGCGGAGCAGGCCAAGAAGGAACTGTCGCAGTCGATGACCGCGAACATCCAGCTGCCTTACCTGTCGCTCACCGAGAACGGCCCAGCCAACCTCGACGAGACTCTGACTCGCGCACAGTTCGAGCAGATGACCGAAGACCTGTTGGCCCGCACCAAGAAGCCGTTCAACGACGTCATCAAGGAGGCCGGAGTCAAGGTTGCCGACATCGCACACGTCGTGCTCGTCGGTGGATCCACTCGTATGCCGGCAGTCACCGAGCTTGTCAAGAGCCTCACCGGTGGCAAGGAGCCGAACAAGGGCGTGAACCCTGACGAGGTTGTTGCCGTTGGTGCATCCCTGCAAGCCGGTGTGCTGAAGGGTGAGCGCAAAGACGTTCTGCTGATCGACGTAACCCCGCTGAGCCTCGGAATCGAGACCAAGGGTGGCATCATGACCAAGCTGATCGAGCGCAACACCGCGATTCCGACCAAGCGAAGCGAAACCTTCACCACCGCCGACGACAACCAGCCTTCGGTTACCATCGCAGTCTTCCAGGGTGAACGTGAGTTCACCCGCGACAACAAGTCGCTCGGAAACTTCGACCTCGGTGGAATCGCTCCCGCTCCGCGCGGCATCCCGCAGATCGAGGTCACCTTCGACATCGACGCCAACGGAATCGTTCACGTGTCGGCCAAAGACAAGGGAACCGGAAAAGAAGCATCGGTGACCATCACCGGCGGCGGTTCGTTGCCAAAGGAAGACATCGAGCGCATGGTTCGCGAGGCCGAAGAGCACGCAGCCGAAGACAAGAAGCGTCGCGAAGAGCAAGAAGACCGCAACACCGGTGAGCAGCTGGTCTACCAGACCGAGAAGCTCATCAAAGAGAACGACGAGAAGCTGCCAGAAGACGTCAAGAACGACGTTCAGGCAGACGTCGACGCTCTCAAGGCGGCGCTCGCGGGCGACGACATCGAAGCAGTCAAGTCGGCAATGGCCAAGTTGACCGAATCGCAGCAGAAGCTGGGCGAGGCAATCTATGCCAACGCTTCGGCCGAAGGCGAGGCAGCTGGCGAAGGCGCATCCAACGAGGATGTCGTCGACGCCGAGGTTGTCGAAGACGAGGACGACAAGAAGTAATGGCTGACGAGTTCAACCAAGACGAGGCAGCGGCCCAGGGTGAAAACCCTGAGGCTGCGGCTTCGGCTGAAAGCGCTGGCGCTGCCGGTGCTAACAACGCGGATGCTGCCGCCGGCGACTCGGCTCCCGTCGACCCGATCGACGCCGAGCTAGCCGACCTGGTCGACGCCACCGGTCCGATTAGCAAAGAGGCAGAGTTGCTCGCCGACCTGCAACGGTTGCAGGCTGAGTTCGTGAACTATCGTGCTCGCGTCGAACGCGACCGAGACGTTTCTCGCAACGCTGCAATCGCCGAGGTTCTTCGCTCGCTGCTGCCGGCACTCGACGACCTGTCGCGCGCCGAAGCTCACGGCGATCTCGAAGGCTCTCCGTTCGCCGCGGTCGTCGCCAAGCTGCGTGCGGCCGGCGACAAGTTCGGTCTCAAGCCGTTCGGTGCCAAGGGCGACAAGTTCGACCCAGAGATCCACGAGGCTCTCGTTCAGACTCCTTCGAAGGACGTCACCGAGAACACCGTCGCGGATGTTGTGGAATCCGGCTACCTGGTGGGCGAGCGCCTGCTTCGTGCCGCAAAGGTCGCGGTCTTCATCCCTGCGGAGGACTAGGCATGGCAAGTCAGGACTGGTTCGAGAAAGACTTTTACAAGATTCTCGGTGTTGCCAAAGATGTTTCTGACGCCGAGCTAAAGAAGGTCTATCGCAAACTCGCCCGTCAATATCATCCGGACTCCAACCCGGGCGACGCCAAGGCCGAGGCCAAGTTCAAAGAAATAAGCGAAGCATTCAGCGTGCTCAGCGACAAAGAGCAGCGCAAGGAATATGACGCCGTTCGAGCCATGGGCGGCGGTGCTCGGTTTACCGGCGGTGCCGGTGGCCCTGGTGCGGGTGGCGCGGGATTCCCCGGCGGCTTTCCAGGCGGCGCAGGCGGTGCCGGCTTCGAAGACGTTTTTGCCAACCTATTTGGCGGCGGCGGACGAGGCGGCTTTGGCGGTTTTGGTCCGCAACGCGGAGCCGACCTTTCGCTGGCCACCACTGTCGACTTCATCGACAGCATCCACGGCGCAACCATCAAGGTGCGCCTGAGCAACTCAGGTGAGCCAACCAGCGTCAAGGTGCCGGCGGGCATCCAGGATGGTCAAAAGATCAAGCTTCGCGGCAAGGGGCAACCCTCGCCGAACGGCGGTGAGCCGGGTGACTTGTTGATCACCGTTACGGTGAAACCGCATCCCGTGTTCACACGCGACGGCAACAACCTGCGCGTGAACGTGCCGGTCACCTTTGCCGAAGCCGTGCTCGGTGCCACGATTCAGGTTCCGACCCTAGGTGGCGAACCGGTCAAACTCAAGGTTGCGCCAGGCACCCCGAACGGACGAGTGCTGCGAGTCAAAGGCAAGGGCGTTCAGTCGGCCAAGGCCGTCGGCGACCTGCTCGCCACGGTCGACATCGCGGTGCCTTCGCACGTGAGCGACAAGGCCGCCAAGGTGCTCGAGGAGTTTTCGGCGTTGCTAGGCGACGAAGATCCGCGAGAAGATTTGCTCAGGAAAGCTGGCCTGCTCTAGCCGATTGGCTGGGTGGCAGTTTCTGCTCTGAGTTCGGTTTTAGGCTGGGCGTTCACGCTCGGTTGAAGTTTGGTTTCGGTTCTCACAGAGAGGGTGGGCGGCATGGAACAGTTCGACGAGAACACTCCGATGTTCGTGATTTCGGTTGCCGCCGAGCTCGCGGTGATGCACCCGCAAACCCTTCGCCAGTATGACCGCATGGGGTTGGTCGTGCCGACCCGCACCGGTGGTGGCGGACGCCGCTACACGATGCGCAACGTGGCTCAACTGCGTGAGATCGCGAGGCTTTCGGCCGAGGGAGTGAGCCTCGAGGGAATCAAGCGCGTGCTCGAACTCGAAAACCAGAACGCCGAACTCAAGCAGCGCGTGCGCGACCTCGAGGCGGCTCTCGCCAACGAGTTGATGCAGCGTCCGGGCAACCGCGTCTTCGCCGCCGGCGACCAAGGCGTTGAGAGTTTGCAGGTTGGGCAGCGCCCATCCAAGCGCACCGGCATCGTGCTTTGGCGTGCTCGCTAGATCAGTCAAGTATGTGAAGCTGCGACGATGACCAAAGACTCTTTCGAATCACAAGAAAAAGACGCGTATCCCGACCTAACCTCAGCGAGCGTGCTTGCCGCGTTGCGCGCCGTTTCGCCAGCTCCCGATTCTAAACGCGTGGCCGACCTGCAACGGTTTTTCAAAACCGAGTCCGGTGGCTACGGCCAAGGCGATCAATTCCTGGGATGCACCGTGCCGCAGACTCGCGTCGTCGCCAAGCGTTTTCGCCATCTGCCCCTCGAACAGGTCTATGAGTTGCTCGAGTCGCCCTGGCATGAAGCGCGGCTAACCGCCCTGCACATCCTCGTCGACCAGTTCAATCGCGCCAAGACCAAGGTGCTTCGCAACGAGCTTTTCGACTTTTACATAGACGCCCTCCTGCGCGGTCGAATCAACAACTGGGACCTAATCGACACCAGCGCTCCGACCCTCGGCAAGGCCATGGTCGAGCATCCGCGCAAGACTCTGATCATCGGGCTATCGAAAAGTCCGGTTCTGTGGGAGCGCCGTGCCGCGATGCTTTTCACCTTCGCGCACATCAGGGCGGGCGAGTATGGGGTGCCTCAGCACATCGCTATGAACCTGTTGCGCGACGAGCACGACCTGATTCACAAGGCGGTCGGCTGGATGCTTCGCGAAATCGGCAATCGCGACCTAGAGGTTTTGCGGGGCTTCTTGCAGAAGTATCACAAGGTCATGCCGCGAACGATGCTGCGCTATGCGATCGAAAAGTTGAGCGCCGAAGAGCGCCAGCGCTGGATGGCGCGTTAGCCGGCAGGCGATCGCTACCAGTCGAGGTCGTAGCCGGCAGGCGATCGCTACCAGTCGAGGTCGACGACCACGGGAACGTGATCGCTTGGCCCGTCGCCTTTGCGCTCATCCCTGACAATCTCGGCCGACTTCACGTTTTCGGCAAACGCTTCTGAGCCAAGAATAAAGTCGATGCGCATGCCCTCGTTGCGAGGGAAGCGAAGTTGTTGATAATCCCAATAGGTGTAACCAGTGGGGACCAGCGGACGAACAACGTCGGTCAGGCCGATCTGCTCGAAAGCCTCAAAAGCCTGGCGCTCGGCTGCCGAAACGTGCGTCGCACCGACAAACTCGGCCATGTCCCAAACATCGGTGTCAAGTGGGGCGATGTTGAAGTCACCCATGAGAGCCAGCGGGGTCTCGGGCTCATTGCTCACCCACTCGGCGGTTGCGGCAGCCAGCCGGTCGAGCCACTCCAACTTATATGTGTAGTGCGGGTCATCGAGCGTGCGACCGTTCGGCACATACAAACTCCACAGCCGCACGCCGTCAAAGCTCGCACCGAGCGCACGCGCCTCGGCAACATCCTTGAATGTCGGCATTTCGGCGAAGCCAACTTCGACATCTTCGGCAGGGATGCGGCTCGCAAAGGCTACGCCGTTCCACTGGTTCAGGCCGTGAAGCTCAAGTTGGTAGCCCGCGGCCTCAAACGCCTCGCGCGGAAACTGTTCTGGCTTGCACTTGATTTCTTGCATCGCGAGCACGTCGATGTCGGCACGCACGAGCCAGTCGACAACGCGGCCGACTCGGGTTCTGATCGAGTTCACGTTCCAGGTGGCAATGCGCATGACTACAAGGCTAAGCGAAGCAACCCGCATGCAAGATATTCCCGCGGACAAACATCCATTTGTATACAAATAACCGCTAGACTTTTCTGCGGTCGCGTGAAACTCGCATGGGGATCCCGCATTACATTTCAAAAACACTAAACAACCAGAGAGGTTTGTTTTGAAACGCTCAATTATTTCTTCAGTCCGCAAGGCAGCCGCAGCATTAGTGATTGCAGCCTTGGCAGCAGCAGGCCTGTCGGCCAGCCCCGCACAGGCAGGTGGCGTGACCTACGCGGCCGACAGTGCGATTTCGGAACGAAGCTTCAACCTCAACACTCCGCTCACCAACAACAAGGTGACCATTCCGGAGCACACTGACTCGGTCTCGTTCACTTATAACTTTCACCTGGGTGCAGACTTCTTCACCGACAACGCCGACAAGTTGATCACGGCGAGTGTAAAGGTCTTTGGTCCCGATGGTGCAGTGCAAGACGGAACCAACGGCACCGCTTACCCAAGCGACGGCACGAACTTGAGTTTCTGCGACCAGAGTTACATCGTCTGTGACCGAAGCGACTGGAACAACAAGAGCTTGACCGTAAAGGCGAGCCACACCAACGGTTCGATCAACGTCTACACCTCTCTCTATAACCGAGGCGACATGTTCAGCCCTACTCTTCAAGACCTAGCCGCTGGTGAATACACCATCGAAGTCAAGGTATTGTCGGGCGGCAACGAAGTGGTAGTCGATGGAACCTTGGAGGGTGTCAAAATCCAGAACCAGAACGCTAGATTCTGGGTCAACGTGCCAAGCTACACCGTAGGCGCTGACGTGCAAGACCTGAGCATGAACCTGCAGCTTTGTGTCGATTCTTCCAAGATCGCTGTCGGTGACTCTCTAACTCCAACCATGTACATCAACGATGTTGACGCGGTAGTCAATTCGATGGACGTCTGGTCTTACACCCGCTCGCAAGAGTCCCCAAACTCCCGTCAGAACGGCTTCAACAGCGGGTCGCCTGTAACTGTTACTCAGAACGACATCGACTACGGTCTTGCAATCAACACCAACGCATACCGTAACGCTCCGACAATCGGCTCCACTCTGAAGATTGACGGCACCATTACCGACCAGGACGGAAACGACGTCACCGGTGACTGTGCGCCCCCAGCCCCGCCGAAGCCGACCATGACCCTGCAGGGAACCACCTTGAATGTGTCCGTCTCTGGCGTGAAGTTTTCGCAGATGTCGGAGTGTGCTTTCTATCTAGCTAGCGACCTCAACACCCCGGTGAAGACCAGCTACGCCATGGCCATGATGCCAAACACTCCTCCGACCTGTAGCTTCTCTGGCACTACGCCTGGAGAAACTTACGTTGTTAAAACTCGTGGTAACTACTACCAGATCGCTGGATCATACTCGGAGGCTTCTGCCCCGGTAACCATTCCGATTCCTGGCTACACGGTTAGCCCAGCGGTTAGTGGCGGCGATGACGGCGGTCAGGCTTCTGTCGTTTCCAACGATGTTGCGTCGCTGACCGGAGCTAACTCCGTTCGCTCTACAGCCGATGGCCAAGGCGGCATGTTGCGCCTATCGACCTTCACTCAGGCGGTGTCTTGTCCTCCGTGTGGACCCTCGACCTCTACCTTTACCTTGCAGAAAGCAACGAAAACCGGAAACGTCAGCGATTTCGCAGGCACCGGAAAGGTAGATTGGGCACCAACCGGCTTCAACGCGACCTTCGCTATTGCAGGTTGGTATGGTTCGGCCGACAAGTGGACCCTGTTGTCGAACACCATTGATCCGATGGCATTCGGCGGTCAGACCGAGATTCTCCAGGGCACCAACGCCTCGGCGGCAACCACTTCCTTTACGGTGGCAGGTTCGGTGCTAAACACGACCTGTTCCACGGCTGGAACCGGACTAGGAATCAAGCCATCCGCGCAGTCCACGTCGATTTCGCTTTCACCGATCTCGGCGCCGACTTCGAAGCAGCTGTACATTCTGACCTGTTACAAGCCAACTCTGATGTCGGATGCGGTTACCACCGCATACCTTGCCACTCCGGTTTTGATCACCATCGACAACGCCACCACGGTCAATGTGGTGAAGGTGCTTGGTGAGAACACCGCAGAAGTCAACGCCACCTCGGTTGCATTCAGCACGAACCCAAGCGCCGGCGCTTCGGATGCTGCGGTCACCATGCTTGTCACCAAGAAGCTTGTGACGGCACAGACCATGGGAATGGGTCCGGTCGTTGAAACCGGAAACATCGTTGCTCGTGAGATTGTTCGCCTGAAGAAGGACCTCACCTCGACCGTAACCACTTCGGGCTGGGAGACTGGCAACACCGCTATCTCGAGCGAACCTGGACTGGTTCTTCCTTCGATGAACGACGGATCGTTCGCAGCGCTTCTGCGCAGCGGTAACGCTTATTCGATCATGAAGGTGCCGGCATCCGGTGCGGCCACCGCTTCGGTTGCTCTAACCAACGACAAGTCCGCCGATATGCCAAACGCCTCTTACGGCTTCCCGCTCGGTGTACAAAGCGGTTCGCTAACCGACATCACCCTGATGGCGGGCACAGCCACTTCGCTTGCACCGCTCTCGGTAAAGGTTGCCACCGGTGCTGGTAAGGCGGGCGAAATTGTTCGTTACACAGTGGCTTCTGGCCCAGGCGTTCACAGCGCACAGGTTGTCGATTCGACTTCGAAGGACATCTACTGGTGGTTCAGCAACACCGCTGCCAGCGCTGGAAAGCTCTCGGTCTACAAGTGGCGTGACCCGCTATACGTAAAGCCGACCGGACCAGTTCCTGCCATCACTTCGAAGAACCTCGAATATGCAACCAACACCCCGGCCGCTGGCACTAAGGTCACCTTCACCGGTACCAACCTTGACCTGACCACCGCCGTGAAGTTCGGTACCGTATCCGCAACAATCGGCACCAAGACAGCTACCTCGCTCGAGGTAACCGTTCCTGCGGGCTCGACTGGAACCGTGGATGTGACCTTCGAGTCAGCCAACGGAAACGGCAACGGAGGCACCTTCACCTATGTGGGTGCTGACAAGGTTGCACAAACCGTTTCGCTCGACGCAGGTGCCGCCACCGCAAAGGTTGGCGATGCAGATCGCACCCTGTCGGCGACGGTTTCGATGACTGGCTACACCGCAGTTGCGAGCCTCACCTACAGCTCGACCACCGCATCCGTGTGTACCGTTAGCGGAACCACGCTGAAGTTCGTGGCTAAGGGAACCTGTTCGGTCAAGGCAACTCAGGCTGGCTCGAGCTGGACCGCTGAAGGTGTCGACACCGAGTCGATCACCGTCTACGGCCCGACCCCGACCGTGACCACCCAGGTAACCGGTAAGGCGACTAACACCCCGGATGCTGGAACCAAGGTGACCATCACAGGCACCAACCTTGGCGAAGTTGACTCGGTCAAGTTCGGCACGGTTACCGCCACCATCGGAACCCGCAGCGCAACCTCGCTAGAGGTGACCGTTCCTGCTGGAACCAAGGGCACCGTGAACATCGTTCTGGCTTACTCGGCCGGCACGGTTACCGCTGGAAGCTTCGAGTATGTCGGTGCTACCAAGGTTGCTCAGGTTGTGAACCTCAACTCTGGCTCGGCTCTCGCCACGGTTGGAGATGCAGATCGCACCCTGTCGGCGACGGTTTCGATGACTGGCTACACCGCGGTCGCGAGCCTCACCTACAGCTCGACCACCCCGGCAGTGTGCACCGTTAGCGGAACCACGCTGAAGTTTGTTGCCAAGGGAACCTGTTCTGTCAAGGCAACTCAGGCGGCGTCGGTTTGGGCAGCTGAGGGAGTTGCAACTGCGAGCATCGCGGTTGACGGACCTGACGAGCAGACCATCACCGTTCGTACTGTTTTGGTCGGTGAGAAGCAGATCAACCCAGACGGCATCTTCATCTATGGAAAGGCCTCTTCGGGTCTCGAAGTGAAACTTGTCTTCAACACTCCATCGGTGTGTAAGAAGGGAACCTACTCGGATTTCCACGTTGTGAACCTGAAGACCGGTGCCTGCAAGATCACCATCGTGCAGGAGGGCAACGCTGACTGGGCTCCAGCCAGCAAGCAGGTTACCTACACTGTCACTCCGGCTGGAACCAAGAAGTTCGTCGACCCAGGCAACGTCGGAGCCCCAGTGGCTCTGGGCTCTGCTGGTGCAAAGACAAACGTGTTGAGCGAAGTTGTAGCGTTCAAGAAGTCGACCGGCGCACTAACCATCACCTCTAAGGGTGTATGGGTTGGCCCAGTCGTTGCGACCGCAACCTTCAAGATCGGTGCAAAGAGCTACACCTGTACTCTCAAGTACGGAACTTTGAAGGCTGTTTCGGCGAAGCTTGCCAACACTCAGAAGTCCTTCGCCGCATCCACTGCGTTCTGTGGTGGCACGAAGGCCGCTGACAAGGCAGTGATTGCCGCGCTCAAGAAGATCACCGAGCCGGTAGAGGTCAAGATTACGGTCTGGCGCGACCTGCACAACCCTGTGAAGTATGCAACCAGGGGAACGCAGATCGAGCGCGTGATCTATGTGACCATCGGCTAATCGAACCAATCGAATGCGGGGATGTCCGAGAGGGCATCCCCGTTTTCATTGCCTCCCGAGGCACAGTCGCATAGCCGCATTGAGATTTAGGATTGACCCATGACCTTTTCTTCGCCAGCCAAGCCGCGCCTCGTCGAACTCGTTAAGCAGCTCGCTGTGGTGCACGGACGAGTCACTCTTTCTAGTGGACTCGAAGCCGACTACTACGTCGACCTGCGCCGAGCGACCCTGCACCACGAGGCTGCCCCGCTAATCGGGCAGGTCATGCTCGACCTTCTCGACGCCAATGGTGTGACCGAGTTTGACGCAATCGGCGGTCTAACCATGGGCGCAGATCCGGTGGCAACCGCCGTGCTTCACCAATCGGCTGCTCGTGGTCGCGCCATTGATGCGTTCGTGGTGCGCAAGCAAGCCAAGGCGCACGGAATGGGTCGACAGGTCGAGGGCCCCGACGTTGCTGGTCGTCGCGTGGTCGTTGTCGAAGACACCTCAACTACCGGTGGCTCACCGTTAACCGCTGCCGAAGCCCTCAAGGCAGCCGGTGCAATCGTTGTTGCCGTGGCAACCGTGGTTGACCGTGACACCGGTGCGCAAAAAGTGATCGAGGATGCTGGCTTCCGCTATCTCACCGCAATCACTCTCGACGACCTTGGCCTGCGCTAAGTGTTTGCGTTTGTTCTAACTCAGCTTTCTAATCTCGCCGGAGTCATTTCGGGCAGCATCCTGTTTATTGCGATGCCTTGGCTCGTGCTCGAGCAAACGGGGTCATCGGCGCAATCGGCGCTAGTCATCGCCTTCAGCAGCATCCCCGGATTGCTGCTCTCGCCGGTGATGGGCTCGTTCATCGACGCGATAGGCCGCCGCCGAGTTGCCTGGGCAGCCGAGGCAATCACCGTGCTGACCACCATCGCGTTTCCATTGGTTGCGATGTTCGGGGCGATCAACCTCGGCACCATGATTTTGCTGGCCGTGCTGCGCAACCTCATTGCCCCTGGCGGACAATCGGCCAGAAAAGCGTTGCTGCCTGACGTGGCCGCCAAGGCGGGGCTTTCGCTCGACCGCGCCAACTCGATTCACGAGGCGGTGTTCTCAGCTGGCTTCGCGGTCGGTCCGGCAGTTGGGGCGTTGGCGATCTATGCGACCGGCGCATACTCTGCGTTCTGGTGGGCCGGTGGTGCAGGACTTGCCGCAGCCGCGTTTGCCTTTGCCGTTCGCGTTGTCGAAAAGCAAGAGCCCGCATCCGCCGATGACGACAAGAGCAAACCTTTGCGTTATGCACTCGAGGGAATTAGAGCGCTGGGTCGATACCCGGCCGTAGCGATCATTTTCGCCGCACTGCTGTCGATCAGCTTGATCTACATTCCAACCGAGATGGTGGTGCTGCCGCGCTATTACAACTCGATCGGCATGCCCGAGGGGCTCGGTTTTTTGATTTCATGTATGGCCGGAGCGGGTGTTGTCGGTTCCCTCGCGTTCGAGTGGATTCACCGCCGGATGTCGTATGCCAACATCCTGAGAACCACGATGTTCGGCATCACTCTAGGCATTGTGCCGATGTCGTTCTTGCCTCCGCAGCCATTCATGTTGGCGTTCGGGTTGATCCTCGGCTTCACTTGGGGTCCGGTCATCCCGTTGCTAAACACCGTTGTTCAAACCATGGTGCCCGCCAACTTGCGCGGGCGCGTGTTCAGCCTCGAGATGGCGATTTGGAACGCATCGCCGATGATCTCGTTCGTTGTGATCGGCATTGCGGTCGATTCGCTCGGAGTTCAGCCCGTCTACTGGGCGCTCGCGGCCGGCGTGCTGCTCGCATCGGTACTGGTTTCGATGGCCCCGCAAATGAAAGCCCTCAGCGACAGCCGCGACGAATAAGCGGTTTCGTCATACTGACCAGCCACGTGCTAGTCAAAAGCCTCGACCGGTCGATTCTGGGAACTCAATAACGAAACCATAAACTTTTCGTGAAACCGCTTACTGAAACCGCTTTCACTGGTTTACCTTTAGACATAAGGACGTGCCTGTGATGTGCACGCCGGAAGGACAAAATGAAACTCTCTTGGAAGAAGCTCACTGCAACTCTCGCAGTTGTGGCGTTCAGCACCTTGGGCCTCAGCGCAATTTCGCCGGCACAAGCAGCGACCACACCATACGTTGGCGCAAAAATCACTCTTGTATCCCCAGTCCTAGACGCCAACAACACCAGCGAAGCGACCAAGAACCAGGCCATGGCCAACGGTTGGGTTGCTAACGGATGGTTTGGCGAAGGCCTCATCTACCAGCGCTCGTGGGCACCCGTCGGATCGAAGATCTACCTGACCTACCACGTAGCCGATGACAAGGGCGCTCCTCTTGTAGGCCAGACCGTGATCCTGCGCTGCAACAAGCAGTACTCCGACTCGCGTGCACAGATCATGTGTGATGGCATCAAGGCCAAGGATGCGACCTCCGCAGCTGACGGTGGACGCGTGTCGCGTGTGACCGATGCCTTCGGAAACGTGACCTTCACCATCCAGAACCTCGACACCGAGGGTGAGACCATGCCTGCTAAGTGGACCGACGCCCCGATCATCTCTGAAGATGGTCTCGACGACACCCACGCTCAGTTCCTGCCTCAGATTGCTGGAGAGAAGCCCGACCACTCGGTCATTACCGAGTTCCACTTCTACAACCCAACTTCGACTCCGGTTCAGCCAATCACATCGCCAACCACTCGTTTGGCTGCACCTCAGCTGACTGACACCAACTCGATCCACCGCGGTGACCTCGAGACCCTGTTCAGCGTTACCAACAACTGGTACAAGCCGGGCATCGGGTTCCGTCAGGTTTACGCTGCTACCGGAAGTTCCACCAACCTCGTCTACAACGTGAAGGATGACAACGGTGCTCCGTTGATGAACGCTCCGTTCAAGCTAAAGGTAGGAAAGGCTTACTCGAAGTCGACCGCCAAGGTAACCGACGGAACCACTGCAACCAACACGTCGGCAGCTGAGAACGCCGACCAGGCCGTGTGGGAGACCACTACCGACGCTTTCGGTAACGTCTGGTTCGACTTCAAGAACACCGACACCCTTGGTGAGCCAGTTCCTGCAAGCCCGATCGCACCAGTTCCTGCAACCGGCGCAGTCTTCACCCAGATGTGGCCAGAAATTGCCGGCGCTAACGACGTAGCCGACATGATCGAGTTCCACTTCTTCAGCGCACAGCCAGTAGCCGCTGCTCCGGTTCTCAAGACCGCCGCTTCGCTATCGGGCACCGCCAAGGTTGGAAGCACTATCACCGCTAACAAGGGAAGCTGGACCGGAACCCCGGCTCCGACTTACTCCTACAAGTGGTACCGCTGCACCCTGTCTTCGACCAAGGTGTCGACCGCTGCACCAGCCTCTTCGGCAAAGTGCTCGGTTATCACTGGCAAGACCGCTGCAACCTACAAGCTCACCACCGCCGACAAGGGCAAGTACGTTCGCGTGCTAGTCACGGTCAAGAACAGCAAGGGCACCAAGTACTCGCTGACCAAGACCACCGGCAAGGTTGGCTAGTAACCCGCTCTAAAGGTTGATGAAGTGCTCAAGGGTGGGGCTGCAAAGCCTCACCCTTGAGCCTTATCCAGGCAACAACAATCGCTTCAAAAAGGAAATCTGATGTTCAAGAAAATTCTGCTAGCCGTCATGGCTTCGACTCTTCTGCTCAGCGGCATCAC
>ERZ650311.1223-NODE-1223-length-13210-cov-16.195135_pt1 | contig 13210 bp, 11 predicted proteins | sample MGYA00376247_ERZ650311 | MGnify/ENA primary metagenome ERZ650311 (study PRJEB26733, sample SAMN07839324) | wastewater metagenome | biome: small river; feature: stream; material: water | place: USA: North Carolina | collected 2016-07-28 ... | reverse complement strand
GCACCCCACCCACGCCGCCGTCAGCCTGCCGGCCACGGGCTTCCTCACCCACTGGATCGCCGCCCTGCGCGCCCGCCTCCACCGCCCGCCCACCGACGACTACCCCCTCACCGCCGCGGCGCTGCAGGACATGGGGCTGAACGCATCGGACCTGATGGCCATCCGCAGCGGGCGCTTCGAGGGGGATGGGACGCGGCGGGAGCGGTGAGGCCGGGGAATGGTGAGCAAATTGGCCGACCCAAATGACAAATAGCCGGATGCGACCTTCAATTTCCCGCAACCGCCATCCGTCCGCCGAGGCCCCCCATGCCCATCTTCCAGGCAAACCGCCCCGCCCGCCCCCGCGCCGGCGCGGGCCGGGAGCCTTGAGCTCCCACTTCAGCCCTTTTTGCTCCCGGTCGGGAGCTGCGGACTCCGGGTCGGGACGAATGGGCTCCCGACTCACGACTTTCCACTCCCGGTTCGGACGAATCTGCTCCCGGTTGGCGACTTTTTGCTCCGAACCGGGAGCAAATTCGTCCGAACCGGGAGCAAAAAATCGCCACCTGGGAGCAAAAAGTTCCCAACTGGCAAGGCCGGAGCCCCAAGCCGCAATCCGCCTCGCCCACCGGGGCCACCAAACAAAACGGGCGGGGAAGCCCCCGCCCGTCGTCGCCACCGGCGCGGCGCTCAGGCCGCCGGGTTGGCCTTGGGCTTGCGGTTGCCGGGGCGCCGCACCGACATGGCCTCCTGCAGCATCGTCAGGCTCTCGTCCTTGCCGAACATCTGCATCAGTGCATACCCCCGCGAGGCCGCCACCATCACGTCGCTGCCCAGTGCGGTGAGGGTGTCGTCCAGCCGGGCGACGGCATCGTGCAGACGCACGGTGCGCGGCCGCAGCACGTCGAAGGCCGCCAGATCGCCCACCATCTCATCCAACTCGAAGCTGGCCGGCAGGATCTCCCGGTTCTGCGCCAGCAGCATGGCCGCCTGCCGGCAGAACTGCTCCGACTTGTCCCCCATCTTCGACAGCGCCTTCACCTCATCCGCCGTGAGCGACAGCAACGGTTTCACGAACTTCTCGATCACCGCCAGCGCAGCGTCGAACTCGGCAACATCGTCGGCGGAAAGATCGAGGGAAATCAGGTTCTGGGTCATGCTCCGGTCTCCGGTAGAGGCAAAAGGGAAAGCGGCCGGAAGAAGCCCCCAGCGGGGCCCGGCAACGCGGCCACGATGATATAGAAATAATCCTGAAGTCATTCAGGAAAATGCATTCGGGATCGACCCGGCAGGCCGTGCCGGCCCGATGGCGACGGGCCGGCGGCGCGAGCCCTGCGGCCGGCGCCAGCGGGAATTGCCGGCGTGGGCGAGATCGTGTGGGAGAACCTTGCCTGGGAGTGCCGCCGCGGGGGCGGCCGCGGACGGCTACGACGGCCCGTTCGCCCCTTGCCGCAGCCATTTCAGAATCGTCGAGAACAGTTTTTCCGGCTCGACGGGCTTGGACAGGAAGTCGTCCATTCCCGCCGCCAGGCATTGGATGCGATCTTCGGCAAAGGCGTTGGCGGTCATCGCGACGATCGGCACGCGCTCGCGGCCGGGTAGCCGGCGGATCTGGCGGGTCGCTTCGAGGCCGTCCATCTCGGGCATCTGCATGTCCATCAGGATCAGCGCAAAATCCCCCTCCCGCAGCATGTCGACGGCGACGACGCCGTTGCCGGCGACCGCCACATCGAGCCCGACGTCGCCGAGAAAGAGCTTGGCCACTTCCTGGTTGATCGGCTCGTCCTCCACCAGCAGCACATGCATGCCGGTGAATTCGCGGCGCAGGATGTCTTCGGCGCTGCCGGCGTCGACGGGCAGCGGCAGCGTGGCTTCGACCGGACGCCCCATGCCGAGCCAGGCGGTGAACCAGAAGGTGCTGCCGACGCCGGCGATGCTGGTCGCGCCGGCCTCGCCGCCCATCAGTTCGGCCAGCCGTCGGGTGATCGCCAGCCCGAGGCCGGTGCCGCCATAACGGCGGGTTGTCGAGGCGTCGCCCTGTTCAAACGCGCCGAACAGCTTGGGCAGCATTTCGGCGGGGATGCCGATGCCGCTGTCGCACACTTCGACGCGCACCAGCAGCCGACCTTCGCGCCGCTCGCCGACCCGCACGCGGAGCGCGACGCTGCCGCTTTCGGTGAACTTGACCGCGTTGCCGGCCAGATTGAGGAGTGCCTGGGTGAAGCGGGTGGCGTCGCCGCGCACCAGGCAGGGCAGGCGCTCGGTGCTCACATCGAGCAGCAGACCCTTGGCGCTGGCCCGTTCGTAAAGCATGGAGGCGACGCTGGAGACGACGCTGTCGAGGGCGAATTCGCCGTCGTCAAGAATGAATTTTTCGGCTTCGATCTTGGACAGATCGAGGATGTCGTTGATGACCCCGAGCAGGTGCTGGGCGGCACCGTCGATCTTGTCGAGCTGGTCCACCTGCTGCGGGCTGACGCCGTCGCGACGCATGATGTGCGCCATGCCGAGCACGGCGTTGAGCGGCGTGCGGATCTCGTGGCTCATGTTGGCCAGGAAGGCGCTCTTGGCCCGGCTGGCGCTTTCGGCCGCGTCCTTGGCCAGTTCCAGTTCCCGCGTGCGCGCTTCGACGAGGCTTTCGAGCTGGTGGCGGTGACGGGCCAGTTCCTGCTCGGTGCGCTTCTCTTCGGTGATGTCCCGGCTGATGCCGAGGTAATGGGAGATGCTGCCGTCCATCCGGCGCACCGGGGAGACGACCGCCGATTCGACGTAGACCTCGCCGTTACGGCGGCGGCGGCTGAATTCGCCGCGCCACACGTCGCCGCGTCCGAGTACCTGCCACATCTGCCGGAAGACTTCCGGCGACGTATCGCCGGAATACATGAAGCTGGGATCGCGGCCGCGCACTTCGTCCAGCGTATAGCCGGACGTCCGCTCGAAGGCTTCGTTGACGTAGAGGATATGGGCGTCGAGGTCGGTCAGCACGATGCTGGCCGGATTCTGCTCGACCGCGGTGGACAGCATCCGCAATTGCTCCTCCGCCCGCATGCGCTCGGTGATGTCCGTCGAGATGCCGCACAGCGCGTAGATGCTGCCGTCCTGACGGCGGAGCGGCAGCTTGATGGTGAGATAGCTGCGCAGCTGGCCGCTGCCCCGCTCGCCGTTGGTCTCTTCGATCTCGACCCGCTCGCCGCCTTCGATGACGCGACGGTCGCTGTTGCGCAGGGCGGCGACCGTCGGCGCATCGAAATACGCGTCGTCGGACCGGCCGACGATATCGTCGCGCTCGGCACCGAACAGCCGGCAGACCTCGCGGTTGGCGTAGGTGTAGCGATAGTCGCGATCCTTGATGTAGATATGGGCGGCCACGTTGTCGAGGATGGTAGCCAGCATTTCTTCGCTCTGGCGACGACGCTCCTCGCCCAGCCTGCGCTCGCTCACGTCGAGCACGATGCCGATGAAGCGGGTCAGCCGCCCCTGGGCGTCGAACGCCGGCTGGCCGCGGCACAGCAGCCAGCGCGGCGGTGCGTCGGGCGGCAACATCACCCGCCATTCGGTTTCGAAGGCGGCCCCGTCGGCCCGGGCCGCCATGACGGTGCTCACGACCCGGTCGAGATCGTCCGGATCGATGGTCTGCCACCAGGTTTCGGTGGACGGCATCGATCCGTCGTGGGGCAGGCCATAGAGCGCCCACAACTCGTCCGACCAGAAGTGGTTGTTGCTTTCGATGAACCACTCCCAGGTTCCCGCCCGCGCCGCATCCAGCGCCAGACGCAGGCGCCGCTCGCTGGCCCGCAGCAAGGCTTCGGCAAGGCTGCGCTCGGTGACGTCGGAGACGGTGACCAGAACGTGCTCGCGCCCGTCGATCGCGATGCTCGCCAGGCCAAGCTCGATGGCCAGTTCGCTGCCGTCCTTGCAGCAGCCATGAATGTTGCGGCGCCCCATCAGCGACTGGGCCACCGCCGGCTCGCTGCGGTAGAGGTCGCGCTGAACGGCGTGGTTGGCACGCAGCGGCGCCGGAATCAAGGTCTCGGCCAACGCGCCGACCAGCTCGCCGGGGCCGTAGCCGAACATCCTTTCCAGCGCCGGATTCACCAGCACCATGCGCCCGTCGGCAGCGACCACCGCCAGCCCGTCCAGGCTGGAATCCCACACCTGCCGGAAGCGCGCCTCGCTGCGCGCCTGGGCCTCCTCGGCGCGATGGAGGTCGGAGATGTCGGTGAAGGTCAGCACCGCACCGCCGTTGCGCCCCTGTTCGTCGCGGTAGGCGTCGATCTGCATCAGGTAGTGGAATTCGCGCTGATGCACGTGCTCGACCCGCGATTCGTCCCGGGCCACGGCACCCTCGACCCATTCGCGCAGCCGCGGCAGATCGAGGTAGCACGGCACCCGATCGAGAAACTGGCCGATGTCGCTCGGCAGCAGCCCGAAAATGCGCCCGGCCAGGGCATTGAAACGGGTCACCCGGCCGTCCCGATCCACCACCACGAGGCCGGTGCAGATGGAGTTCTGGATGTTGCCGAGGGTGGTGTTGAGTTGGGCATACTCGACGGACTTGAGCTGCAATTCGTCGTTGAGGGCGGTGAGCTCTTCGTTGGACGCCTGGAGTTCTTCGTTGGCCGCCTGCAGCTCCTCGCTCGCCGACTGCAACTCCTCGTTCACGCACTGGAGTTCCTCGTTGGAGGCTTCCAGTTCGGTGATGACCGCCTGCAGGTGCTCGCGGGTATCGGCCAACTCCTGACGCAGGCGGCCGATCTCTTCGGCGGCCTCGACCGGCAGCAGCGCCTCGGTCGCCCCGGCCGGCGGCGTCGCAACGGCAGCCGGAGACTCTTCGAAGCCGATCAGCAGCGCCCACTGGGGATCACGTCCGCCACTTTCGATGCGCCGCAACACCGGCCGCACCTTGAGGGTTTCGTCGCCCAAACGGACCAGCGTGCCGATTCCCTGCAGATAATCGGCGCGCTGCTGACGCATCCGATAGCACAAGGTCTTCAGTTCGCTGCGCAATTCGGGCAGACACAGCGCAAACGCCGAGAAATCGGCGCTTCCCGCCGGCAGCGCGAAATAGCGCCGCGACGCGCCGAAAAAATGCAGCGGCTCAAAACCGGCGTCGACCAGCACCGCCGGCGGACCGTAAGCCTCCAGCATCGCGCTGCGGCTTTGCTCCACCAGCGCTTCGCGCCACCGCAGCGGCGGCAGCTTCGGCAGTACCGGCTTCACCTGCACCGCCGACCGGGCCAGACGCGTCGGCCGCGCCACCGGCAGGGCGCTGCTGCGATAGAGCTTGCCGGCCACATCGACGGGCTCGAAACCGCCGCCGTCGAGGCCCGCCGACTCCGCCTTGCCCAACATCAGCAGCCCACCCGGGTTGAGGGCGAAATGGAAGCTGCGCAGCAGTTCGACCTGCTGAGCGGGCTTGAAGTAGATCAACAAGTTGCGGCAACTCACCAGATCCATGCGGACCAGCGGCGGATGGCCGGTCAGATCGTGCAGCGAAAACACGCAGCGTTCGCGCAAGCCCTTGTCGACGCGCCAACCGCTGCCTTCGGGCCGGAACCAGCGCGCCAGACGCTCCGCGGACAGACCGGCCAGATCGGTGGCCGCGTAGACGCCGGCCCGCGCGAAATCGAGGGCATCCTGATCGATGTCGGTGGCGAAAATCCGCAGATCGACGCTGCCGAGCCGCTCGCCGAGAATCTCGGCAAGCAACATCGCAATGGAATAGACCTCCTCGCCCGTCGCGCACGCCGGCACCCACACCCGCAGCGCATCGCCCGGTCGCTTGGCCTCGATCAGCGTCTGCAGCGCACGCGCCAATCCGTCGAAAACAGCGGCATCGCGGAAAAACGCCGACACCGAAATCATGAAGCTCTGGTGCAGCCGCACGACCTCGTCCGGATTGGTGCACAGATGCGCCAGATAGGCGTCGAGGTTCGCAAAGCCGAGTGCGCGACTGCGCCGAAAGGTCTGCCGACGCAGCGAGTTCTCTTTGTAGCAGCTCATGTCGACGCCGCTCTCCCGTGCGCTCAGGGCCAGAATGGCCTGAAAAGCCTGGGCATCGCGCGCGTCGCCGAACGGCACGTCGGCATCGTTGTCGATCACGCTCAGCCGGGCGGCGAGGTCGGCCGGCGTCAGGCGTTGCAGCCCGCCGGAGGCTTCGCCGCCGCCGGCCCCTTCTTCCGCGAAGGCCAACACCAGCCCGCCCGCCGCCTGGATCGCCCGGCATCCCGCAACGCCGTCTTCATCTTCGCCTCCGAACAGCACACCGACCGCAGCCGCCCCGGCCCGCGCGGCGAGCGATTCGAACAAGCGGTCCGCCACCGCCCGGCCACCCGACGGATCGGCGTGCACTTCAAGCCCGGCCCCACTCACCAGCACCTCGCAGCCGGGCGGACACACATACAACCGGCCGGGCTCCGGCACCGCACCGTCGCTCGCCGTCTCCACCGAAACCGCCGCCAGCCCCGAAAGCGCCTCGGGCGGCACCGATTTCGCAAGCACGAAAGCCATGCCGACCGGGCCATCGAACATCTGCAGTAAGGCCTTCACGCAGGCGCCATCGCTCGTCCATCCGCCCAGCGCAAGCACGCGGCAGGCTCCCTTGTCCGCGGCCGGTTCGCCGGCATTTTCTGTAATGGGGTCAGTCATTTAGTTATCGGAAGCTGGTTCGCTCATCGCCACTGGCCAGATGGTAAGCCCAAGCGAGCGGGTTTTCCTGCGTTTCGTGGCGATGCCACTGCAATTCGGTACGGATCGTGCCAGCTCTTTTCGCGAGCGTCACCCTTGCGAAAGCGGTCGCAACGTTCCATGATGAAACGACAGCGTTTCCTCGGGAGATGACACCACGATGCGCAGAATCACCCTTCTCCTTGCCCTTGCTCCGGGCTTGGCCGCCGGAACCGAGCCCCGCAGCAACCACGGCCCCAAAAGCAAGCGACCCAACATAAACAGACCGGCCCATCCAAAGCCGGCAGCCTGATCCGCTCCCCACGGGAGGACACACCAAGCCCTCTCGCGCGATCAAACCCACCCTTGAGAAGTCATACGGAGATAGCTATGCCCAACAGAACCCTGCGTCAGGTCATCGAAGGCCAAACCGTCGTATCCGCGCCGGCCAGCACCACGGTGCGTGCCGCTGCAATCACCATGTCCGAGCACCGGATCGGCGCCATTCTCGTGGTCGACGGAGCAGGCCAGCTTACCGGCCTGTTTACCGAACGCGACGTGCTCAACCGGGTCGTCGCCCTCAGCCTCGATCCCGACACCACGCCCCTCTCCGCGGTGATGACCGTCAAGCTGCAAACGGCCACCCCCGACAAGCCCCTCGCCCACGCCCTGCACATGATGTTCGAAGGCGGCTTCCGCCATGTGCCGGTCGTGGAAAACGGCAAACCGGTCGGCATGGTGTCGGCGCGCAACGCCCTCGGCCTGGAGATTCATCAGTTCGAAAAGGAATTGAAGGACCGCGACCACATCGCCGAAATCCTCTGATCCTGCGCCTCTCCGGCACCGCGAAAAGCCCCCGCGCGGGGCTTTTTCCATTTTCGACGGACCCCGCCTCCGCCGCACAAACCGCCAGTCGCAGGCCGAAATCGCCTAAAATCGCGTTTTCCCTCGACGAGTCCCCATACCATGTTCTCCGGAATCGTTGCCGCCACCGGCCGCATCCTGAACGTGACACCCCTCGCAGACGGCGTGCGCCTCGCGGTGGATGTCGGCACCCTGGATCTGAGCGACCTCCAGCTCGGCGACAGTATCGCCAACAACGGCGTATGCCTCACGGTGGTCGCCCGCGAAGGCAACACCGTCCAGTTCGACGTCTCGCGCGAAAGCCTGAACTGCACCGTCGGCCTTGCCGAGCCCGGCGAGGTCAACCTCGAAAAGGCCCTGCGGCTTGCCGACCGCCTCGGCGGTCACCTGGTGACCGGCCACGTGGACGGCATCGGCGAAGTGATCAAGTTCGAACCCATCGGCGAGAGTCACGAACTGGTCATCCGCGCCCCGGCCGCCCTCGCCGGCTACATCGCCAAAAAAGGCTCGATCACCGTCGACGGCGTCAGCCTTACCGTCAACTGGATCGAAGGCCGCGACTTTTCGATCAACCTGATCCCCCACACCGTCGAAGTCACCACGCTCAAACGCCTCGCGCCCGGCAGTACCGTGAACCTCGAAATCGACATCATCGCCCGCTACATGGAACGCATGCTGGCCTGGCGCGATGAAAACTCCGGCAACGAAGGAAACCCCGCATGAGCGCACTGGCCCCGATCCAGGAAATCGTCGCCGACATCAAGGCCGGCAAGATGGTCATTCTGGTCGACGAAGAAGACCGCGAGAACGAAGGCGACATCGTCATCGCCGCCGAACACATCACGCCCGAAGCCATCAACTTCATGGCCAAGCACGCCCGCGGCCTGATCTGCCTCACCCTCACCGAAGCGCGCTGCCGCCAGCTCGGCATCAATCAGATGGCACGGGACAACCGCAGCCAGTTCAGCACCGCCTTCACGGTGTCGATCGAAGCCGCCGAAGGCGTGACCACCGGCATCTCCGCCGCCGACCGGGCGCGTACCGTCCAGGCCGCTGTGGCCCGCCACGCCAAAGCCGCCGACATCGTCCAGCCGGGCCATGTCTTCCCGATCATGGCCAAGCCGGGCGGCGTGCTGATCCGCGCCGGCCACACCGAAGCCGGCTGCGATCTGGCCGGCATCGCCGGACTGGAGCCCGCCGCGGTGATCTGCGAGATCATGAACGACGACGGCACCATGTCGCGCCTGCCCGAACTGATCGAGTTCGCCCAGGAACACAAGCTCAAGATCGGTGCCATCCGCGACCTCATCGAATACCGCGCGCGCACCGAAAAGCTGATCGAGAAGGTCAGCGAAAAAACCGTCGCCACCGCCTATGGCGACTTCCGCCTGTCGGCCTTCGAGGACACCACCTCCGGCGACGTGCACCTGGCGATGACCTACGGCAACATCGACCCCACCGTCGAAACCCTTGTCCGGGTCCACGAACCGGTGTCGGTGCTCGACTTCCTCGACCCGAGCAGCGGTCGTCACAGTTTCCCGGTCGATGCCGCCCTCAAGCGCATCACCGAACACGGCCACGGCGTCATCGTGCTGTTGTATCACCCTCAGAGCGGCCAGGAACTCCTCGCCCAGCTCAGCGGCGACACCTCCGCCCCCAAGCCCGCCCAGAAATGGGACCCGCGCCTCTTCGGCATCGGCGCCCAGATCCTGCGCGAACTCCATGTCGGCAAGATGCGCATCATGGCCAGCCCGCGCAAGATCCCCAGCATGGCCGGTTTCGGCCTCACGGTGGTCGGCCACGCCAGTCCCGAAGCCTGAGCCGTCCCCGAACATTTTCCAGGTAACACCATGCCCCGCTACGACAACATTTTCGAAATCGCCCCGAATCTCGACGGTTCCGGCCTCAAGATCGGCATCGTCATGTGCCGCTTCAACCTCGACGTCTGCGAAGGGCTGCTGTCGGCCTGCACCGCCGAACTGCTACGCCTCGGCGTCGCACCTGAAGCCATCACCATCGCCACCGTACCCGGCGCGCTCGAAGCCCCGCTGACGCTGCAGGTCATGGCCAGAAGCGGCCGCTTCGATGCGCTGGTCGCCCTCGGCGCCGTGATTCGCGGCGAGACCTACCACTTCGAACTCGTATCCAACGAGCAAGGCGCCGGCATCAACCGCGTCAGCCTCGACACCGGCGTTCCCATCGCCAACGGCATCCTCACCACCGAAGACGACGATCAGGCGCTCTCCCGCATGCAGGTCAAAGGTGCCGACTGCGCCCAGGCCGCCGTCGAGATGGCCCATCTGCTGAAGGCCTTGGCATGAGCGCCGCTCCCAACAAATCGCCCCGCCGCCGCGCCCGCGAGTTCGCGCTGCAGGGCGTGTACCACTGGTTGCTGAACCAGTCTCCCCTCACCGCCATCGAAAGCCAGATGGCCGAAGTCGGCGGCTTCGACAAATGCGACCGCGAGCTCTTTGTCGGCCTGCTGCGCGGCACCATCGGCAACGCCCCCGAACTCCAGGTCACCTTCTCAGCCTTCATCGACCGTCCGCTCAACGAGCTCTCCCCGGTCGAGCGCGGCATCCTGCTGCTATCCACCTTCGAACTGGCTCATCGCCCCGAAACGCCCTATCGGGTCATCATCAATGAGGCCATCGAACTCGCCAAAGGCTACGGCGGCACCGACGGCCACAAGTTCGTGAACGGCGTGCTCGACAAGCTCGCCGCCCGTCTGCGTTCCGACGAAGTCGAAGCCAACGCCCGCGAACGCCGTGCCGCCCGCGGCGGCGGCACGCCGGCCTGAGCCTGCCCCGGGCTTCCGACCCACCCCGCGCGATGCCCTCCGAGTTCGCTCTGATTCGCCGCCACTTCACCCGGCCGGCGCATCGCACCGACCTCGCGGTGGGCGACGACGCGGCGCTGATCCGCCCCGCCGCCGGCATGCAGTTGGCCATCTCCACCGACATGCTGGTGGCCGGCACCCATTTCTTCACCGACACCGATCCGACCGACCTCGGCTGGAAGACCCTCGCGGTCAACGTCTCCGACCTCGCCGCGATGGGCGCCGTCCCGCGGTGGGTGGTTCTCGCGGCCAGCCTGCCCGCCGCCGACGAAAGCTGGATCGCCGCCTTCGCAAGCGGCTTCTTCGCTTGCGCCGAAGCCTTCGACATCGACGTCATCGGCGGCGACACCACCCGCGGCCCGCTCAACCTGTGCCCCACGATCTTCGGCGAAGTCCCCGTCGGTCAGGCCATCACCCGCTCCGGAGCACGCCCCGGCGACGACCTGTGGATATCCGGCGCCCCCGGGCGCGCAGCCCTCGGCCTCGGCCTGCTGCGCGGTGAAGTCACGCTCACCGACGACGACCGCAGCGACTGCCTTGCCGCCCTGCATCGCCCTCAACCCCGAGTCGCCCTCGGTCTGGCCCTGCGCGGCCTCGCCACCGCCATGCTCGACGTCTCCGACGGCCTGTTCGGCGATCTCGGCCACATCCTCGAACAATCCAAAGTCGGCGCTCTCATCGATTTTGCGGCCCTGCCGCTCGACCCGCTGGAAGCGGCCTGCGGCGATCCGGAGCGGGCCTTTCAGGCATGCACTGCCGGCGGCGACGACTACGAACTGCTGTTCGCCGCCCCCGCCGAACGCCGCGCCGAACTCGGCGCCCTCGCCGGCAGCCTTCAACTCCCGCTGCACCGCATCGGCGCCATCACGCCGGCCACCGACCGCCTGCAGCTGCGCGAACGCGACGGCCGGCTGCGCACCCTCCTCGCCAGCGGCTACGACCACTTCGGCACCGGCGCATGAAGCCCAACCTCCGTTTCCTCCTCTCCGATCCGGCCCACTTCATCGCCCTCGGTTTCGGCTCCGGACTATGGCCCAAAGGGCCCGGCACCGCCGGGACGCTGGCCGGCTGGCTGCTCTTCCCTTTCATCTACGCGCCCCTCAGCGACCCTCTGTTCGGCGCCCTGCTGGTGGCCTGTTTCCTGTTCGGCATCCTCGCCTGCGAGCGCACCGGCCGCGCCTTGGGCGTCGCCGACCACGGCGCCGTGGTCTGGGACGAAATCGTCGCTATCTGGCTGGTGTTGTGGCTCACTCCCACCACCCTCGCCTGGCAGACCACCGCCTTCGTTGTCTTCCGCTTCTTCGACATCGTCAAACCGCCGCCCATCCGCTGGGTGGACGAACGCACCCGCGGCGGTCTCGGCGTCATGTTCGACGACATCCTCGCCGCCGGCTATACCCTGCTGGTGCTCGCCATTCTCGTAAGGTTCCTCGGCTGATGGACGCCCAACTCGACACACTCTCCCAACTCGTCGGCAATCATCTCGCCACCCGTGGCTGGCGCCTCGTCACCGCCGAATCCTGCACCGGCGGCTGGGTCGCCGAAGTCGTCACCGCCACTGCGGGCAGTTCCGGCTGGTTCGACTGCGGCTTCATCACCTATTCCAACGACGCCAAATGCGCCCTTCTCGGCGTCTCGCCGATGACCCTGGCCCGTCACGGCGCCGTCAGCGAAGCCACCACCGCGGCAATGGCCAAGGGCGCCCTCGAACGCTCCGAAGCCGACCTCGCCCTGTCCATCTCCGGCGTCGCCGGCCCCACTGGCGGCTCGCGGACCAAACCGGTCGGCACGGTCTGTTTCGGCTGGGCCAGCACCGGCGAAACACCCCAGACCGCCACCTGCCACTTCGATGGCGACCGGGAGTCCGTGCGCCGTCAGGCCGTCGTCTTCGCCCTCACCGAACTCCTCCGCCGCTACGCCTGAAATCCGCGCCGAATCAAACATTTGGCAATTGTGCTGGACTCGCTGCGAGAGCTGTATAAAATAACAGCTCTCGCCGTATTTTCATGACCTCGACACCCGTCGTCACGAAGCGCGATCACCTGCACGCAAACTCTGTGCCATAATCCCCAAAACCCTTTTTAAAAGGATCACGACAGATGGATGACAACAAGGCCAAGGCTCTCTCCGCCGCGCTTTCCCAGATCGAAAAGCAGTTCGGCAAGGGCTCGATCATGCGCCTCGGCGACGGAGAGGTCGAAAGCGACATCCAGACCGTCTCTACCGGCTCCCTGGGCCTCGACATCGCCCTCGGAATCGGCGGACTGCCCCGCGGTCGCGTCGTCGAAATCTACGGCCCGGAATCCTCCGGAAAGACGACCCTGACCCTCCAGGTCGTCGCCGAAATGCAAAAGCTCGGCGGCACCGCCGCCTTCATCGACGCCGAACACGCACTCGACGTCACCTACGCCCAAAAACTTGGCGTGAATGTCGGCGAACTGCTGATCTCCCAGCCCGACACCGGCGAACAGGCCCTCGAAATCGCCGACATGCTGGTGCGCTCGGGCGGCGTCGACGTGGTCGTGATCGACTCCGTCGCCGCCCTCACCCCCAAGGCCGAAATCGAAGGCGAAATGGGCGACCAGCTGCCCGGCCTGCAGGCCCGCCTGATGTCCCAGGCTCTGCGCAAGCTCACCGCCAACATCAAGCGCACCAACACGCTGGTCGTCTTCATCAACCAGATCCGCATGAAAATCGGCGTGATGTTCGGCAGCCCCGAGACCACCACCGGCGGCAACGCGCTCAAGTTCTACGCTTCGGTCCGCATGGACATCCGGCGCATCGGCACCATCAAGAAAAACGACGAAGTGATCGGCTCCGAAACCAAGGTCAAGGTCGTCAAGAACAAGGTCGCGCCCCCGT
>ERZ650311.1222-NODE-1222-length-13212-cov-12.250741_pt1 | contig 13212 bp, 22 predicted proteins | sample MGYA00376247_ERZ650311 | MGnify/ENA primary metagenome ERZ650311 (study PRJEB26733, sample SAMN07839324) | wastewater metagenome | biome: small river; feature: stream; material: water | place: USA: North Carolina | collected 2016-07-28 ... | reverse complement strand
GCACACCGCCATCCGGTAGCGGCAACGTCGTCCAAAAGGTCGGCGTGGCTCTCTCCGCGACAGAGCTTTCTTTTGAGCCTGGCACTATCGTCGTGAGGGCGTAATGGCCGAGGTCAAGCCGCTCAAGCTCGACAGTGGGATCATCACCGAGCTGGGGTCGTCCGATACGATCCCAGCATCGGCAGTGCCTGTTGCATCGCTTGGCGTGCCTGTAGTGCTGGCCACTACGGTACGCAACTGCTCCAACACCGCCACCGAGACCAACGTCATCGAAGCCACTATCCCCGCTGATGCTTGGCGTGATGGCCACTACGTCGAGATACGTGGGAGAGTGGAGTGGCGCAACCTTGACGGGGGCACTCCGACACTCACTATCAAGGTGAAGGTCGGCAGCAGTACACTCACGCTCAACAGCGCTGGTATCGGGGGGGCGGGATACACCCATATGCCGTACCGTCTGATCCTTGTACGACACGGGTCGAGTGTGTGGGTGACAGGCTGGGACTATGCCTATGGCATGGCAGCAGAGTGGCACTTTGCAGCCCTCAACGAGGTGATTGGGGGGAACGAGTTTGTAAGCGGCAAGAAGGGGGGGGAGATCACGGGCGTGACCTTCACGGCGGCCCTTACGGTGGCCATCACCGCTACATGGTCGGCAGCATCCGCCAATCGCTACTACAACGCACTGGATGGGGAGGTGATCCTACGATGATCCAACCACTACACACACTGATTCGCGACTACACCGGGGACGTTGACCCCACCACTGGACTACCTGCGGTAGATCGTACCGAGCGGGTAGAAGATGCACGGCGGCGGCGCGTGGGTGAGCTACTGAGTGTGGCACTGCGTGAGATGACCGAGCTACTACAGTCGCAAGGGCTGGACGCACCGACGGCGCAAGCACTGGCAGCGTCGCAGCTGGCTAGCATCCTGCCAGCATCGACACGCAGCGCGATGAGCGATAAAGTCGCCAACCTGCGGCTTCGGCTGGCAGCGGCTATCACCATGCTGAAGGTAGCTGGTAGCCCCGACGATGTGGATGACGTGAAGCTATAAAGAAAACGCCCGCCAGTACTCCTACTGACGGGCGGCTTGGCTACGGATGCAGCCAAATAACCAACACTCAAAGCCCAGTCCGGCGTTGCAGGTGAGCTTTAAGGTCCCCCGAAAGTAGCGCGAACCACGCTCCCTTACAAGTCTTCGTTTGTAACAGCAAACGAAATCCGTATATTGTCCCCGACATTACACAGAAAAAGGGACGATATGGAGCGCATCACAAAGGGCGAAGTTTTGGATATGCTGGGGATACCTCCAGAGCGGAGACTGGCAGCAGATCGCAGGGTTGACCAGCTGAAAAACGGGCGGACTGACAAGAGGAAAAAGACCTACTCCTACAGGGCGCAGATGGAGGAAGGGGTGGACTATAACAAGGTCGGGCGGTACATATTCTACACCAAAAAAGGGGTCAAAAAGTTGCGCCGATTACTGGCCGATTACATCCCGCAAGGGTCGCAGGAAGAGCCTTAGAGGGCGAGGGGAAGACCCTACGAAAAGCACAAAGGGAGAGCGCGTTTTTGCGCTCTCTTTTTTTGTGGGGTGAGCCTGCTATATCGGCGGCAATAGCATCCCCAAGCGATGAGTGTTTTTGAATTGTGAATCGTTGTAAAATCTTCGGAAAATCTTCAGAAAACTTCATTTTGGCCGTAGCTTTGTTTGGAATTCCAAACAAAAAGAGTTATCTTTGTACTCCCTGAAGCGGGGAACTAACCAACACTCAACCAGTAAGAACCACGATGACAGCAACCGAGATGATTACCGCCGACCTACGCAGCACAACGGGTGTAGAACCGACCGAGTTCGTCGCCTATTTTGATGACGCAGACCTAAAGACCTTGCGCAAGGTCATTCGCGAAGAGATGGACGTTGTCGCAGTGATCGCGGAAGAGGTCGAAGGCCGCTACGATGAATGTGTGAGCCGCTACAACGAGTTGGATGACTACCTCGGAGCAACCATCACAGCGATTGATCGGATGGAAGAGCGGGTAGCGGAAGAGGGAGCAGATAAAGAGCGGTGGGGTGTCTATGGCCCCCGATGGGGAAGCCGCGCACGGTGGAACTAACAGAGAAGATCAGGGGGGGCGCAAGCCCCCCATCATACACACCAGTTTTACAGGGACAGACATGGACATTGCAGCACTGACACACACAGAGCTTCCCGAGGAAGAGAGAGAGGAAGCCTTCGACGAAGGGGACGATACCGACTGGGAAGAGGAAGAGGAAGCCTTTGACACGCTGGAAGACTTAGTGGAAGAGATATTGGGGTGAGTAGGTTCTGACTGGGTGAGCGGTGGGGCGCGATTACCGAAAAAACGCGCAACCTCTTCACTGACTACTTCATCACTACACACTCAAAAGGATATGATAATCACAACGCGACCGTTCCTTAAAAAGGCAGAAGAAAACTCTCTCACCGTGTCTGCCATACATCGGCATTCGCGGGTAATTGCTAAACCGGATACCGAGCCGAGTATGGCAGTAGGGAACCCCGAGATCGCTCGCCCGTTCTACCAAGACGAGGGCCGGACTATCCACGTACCAGCGCCGTTCAAGTTCTTCGCGATACGAAGCGATGAGTGTGACGAAGAGGGCGAAGAGATCGCGGTCTCCTACGTCACCTTCATGCTACCGGAAGAATACTGACAAATGTAGCAGGATGTACAAACTCCATTTTGAGGGGTGTTTCGTTTGGAATAGCAAACAAAAAGAGCTATCTTTGTACTCCCTGAAGCGGGGAAATAACCAACACTCACTTAGTAAGGATCACGATGACAACGAAGCAACTGAAACCGCACCTGATCGCCGCCGCCGCCGAAGGGATGGAGATCGACAAGCAGACGCACGGCGGCTACTGGTACGTCCGCCCTGAGACCCTCGAGAGTACCTGCGAAGAGCTCTGCAAGGCGGGCAAGCTGGCACGGGGGCGCAAGGTCTGGACGATAGACCGCAAGGGATACCATCACAGCTACTTTACCTATGTGAAGCCGTAAACGAGAGACGCGGGGGGCGCAAGCCCCCCATAGTATCCAACCAAAAACCAACACTCAAAACACACACATGGAAGAGGCTAAGATATTGGAGCTTGAAGCCAAGCTCGAGCAGTTCCGCCAGCCGTTGCTACCGAACGAGATTGACTGGAAGATCGCGGCTAACGGCAAGCCCGACCGCAACGGCGTGACAAAGACGACGATTGTGCCGTACATAGATAACAGGGCCGTGCTGAATCGGCTGGATGCGATATTTGGTGGCGGCGGGTGGCGGAACGAGCTGACACAGATCAACGGCGGGTTCCTCTGCCGTATCCTGATCCGTGGGGATGACGGGGAGTGGATCGGCAAGATCGACGGCGCAAGCAGTACCGACATCGAGCCGATTAAGGGGGGGATCAGTGATGCCATGAAGCGGGCGGCCCACCAGTGGGGACTTGGGCGTGAGTTGTACAGCTACCCCACCGTCCAGATCGCTTGGCAGGGCGAAGCCAAGCGGTGGATACCGCGCCCCGTGCTGGACAGGCTGGAGAAGATGACGGTGGCCATTATCGAGGGGCGATACTCGGAGCAGTACGTGGCGTTTGAAGAGAACGGCGGGAACTACCGATAACCACACAGGGGGCGGTTGCCCGCCGCCCCCTGATTGCCGCAGACGCATACGAGCGCTGCGGAAGACGGCTGCCCGCTTGACTTTCTTGTTCCGATCGGCGTATATTTGTGCCGATTCTTTCCCGATAGGCGAAAAGTAACACGTGAACACGAGCAATGCAAACAAAAGTTTCGGAGCCAGAGACCACGGGGGCTATTGATATGACCCGATTTGGCGCAGCCATCAGAGGCAAGCGGGGGGTGCGTAGCCTGCGAGAGGTCGCGGCAGAGCTTGGGATGCAGGGGTGGAGCCGATTGGCCGCCTACGAGAGAGAGGAGGCGCAGCCAGGACTGGCGCACTTCATCCGAGTGTGCCGCTGGCTGGATGTACCGATGGAGTACTTCATAACCACTAAGCAGGACACACAGACATGATGACAAAGAACTATTTCGCGGAAGTGCAGCAGGGACATGATCGCAGCGGCTGGGTTAGCAGCATCGAGCCGGAGCCGCAGCACCCAGTGGCAGGGCAAGCAGTGTGGTACATCAGCAAGAGCGGGGCAGTGTGGCGGGGGACATTCTTGGAGCGGTGCTACCTATCACCAGAAGAGTATCGGATCAGTGACAAGGGATCGGAGTTCGATGGCGACTACATCTTCACTATCCCTATGGAGCGGGTCTTCACCGATCGCACAGCTGCGTACAAGCAGGCGATGAAGGAGGCGGCTCAGATGGTTGAAGACCTCTACTCGGAGTATGAGGAGGGGTGTGAGGAGGGTGAGGTAGCCCTGCGTAAAGCGTGGCGAGGAGAGATAGCCCCATGCTGAGATATGACGATGACGTAGAGTACCCCGAGGATCGCTTTCTGCGAGGTATCGGCAACGGGCTGTTCATCATGGCGATGCTAAGCATCGTCTATCTACTCACCAGACATCTCCTCTGACTATGACGATGAAGAGTGACCGAGGTCTTAGCATCCCGCAGGCAGCGGCTATATGGGGCTGTTCGCCGAAGGTCTTGCGTCGCATGATACGCGAGCATGGCATACGGACGTACCCAGCAGGATCGGACACCCGCATCCGGCTGTCGGTACTGATGGACTGGAGGGAGCGGTTGGAGCGGCGGCAAGGGTCTGCGTCATACGGGCTGGTGCAGGATAGCCCGCAAGCCTTTAAGAGCAAGCTGCTGCGGGGAATCCCATGATGTCGCAACGAGAGCAGATAAAAAAAGGCCATAGCGCACTCGAACTGCGCTATGGCTGGGACAAGGATTCCGCCGGAATCGGCGGAACCTCACACGCAATCTACGGATAAAATCCGACGGGACAGGGAGTAAGCCTTATGATATACCACGATTCTCACGAAGAGTTTGACCCTCGAGACTATCACAGCGGCTCAACCAGCGGCAACCACAGCGTTGCGGGGCTACGGCGCGACCGCGTGATCGACGCGCTACGGTGGCCGTTGATCTGGCTGGCAATCGGCCTTACCATCGGCGTAGCAGCCTACAGCGTCGGCTATCTGTACGACAAGGTGAAGGGGGGGACGGCGGTGGTACGGTACAGCAGCCACGAGGCCAGCGTGAGCGTCAACCGGATGGCCGCCGACCGATTCGTGCAGCGATAGTCTGTGTGACCGGGATTTTCCTTCCCCGAGTGGCTTGCGCCGGACAAGTAGCCACACAGACCGCTCCGGCATCCCCGCCCGTAGGCGGGGCATGGCATCAGTGACAGGCACTCAGACCGCCCGTTCAGAAAGTTCGCGGTCTGGCTCGGTTCGATCCCGGGCGATGTCTCGATGGGGATAGACTCCCTCCAACGTCCTGCTTGCGACCCCTCCTAACATCCTATGCGCAACTCTCACTATGACAGCGATAGACTCGATCACGGCGAGCCAATGTCGTTGCCGTTGGCTGTTGTGCGGGATATGCTGGAGCGATTGACAGGCGGGACAGATGGGCCAGTCCACGAGAGCGTGGCGACGGCTGATGTGCTATACCATCTGCACCGAGGGAAGCTGCTATCGGCACGGGAGGCAGCGCGGCGTTGGGGATGGGGGAAGACGCGGGCGGCAATCCACATCGCGGACACTTGGCGGACAAAAAACGGGGATTCATCGAAAAAAACGCCAAAAGCGCGGACACTTGGCGGACAGCGCGGACAAAAAACGGCGATTCCAGCCGAAAAACAAGGAAACGGCGGACAGTTGGTTGGTGTTGCGGACACTTGGCGGACACTTGGCGGACAAGAAACGGGGATTTCAGCGGAAAAACGGGGAAACAGCGGACACTTGGCGGACACTTGGCGGACAGAGCAAGAAAGAAAAGTTTCCCCCACACCCCCTTCAAAAGAAAGAAATACTCTCTCTGCGTGTGATGCGGGCGCACGTGCGGATGATATGAGGTCAAAGGGACAGATCAACCCCAACGACCCTCACCAACAACCGCCGACCGAGGACGATGTCAGGGCATGGGCAAGCGGGATGGGTGGCGTGCCGCCGGACATCGCATGGGAGATCGCCGAGAGCTACACAGCTACCGGATGGATCAATCGGAACGGGATAGCGATTCGGAACTGGCGGTCGGGGATCAAATCGGCGTACACCTACAGGCAAAAAACGGGGTCAGGACATGGATCAGATCAATCAGCATCTACAGCAGGCACAGCGCGACCTACGACGGACTACCAACGCCGTCGAGAGTACAGCACTAAGCCACTCCGAGAAGAAGACTACGCCGACTTCGCAGCATCTCTCCCAGATGTCCCACGAGGGCGTTGAGTTGGGGTTGGTGCTGGCGGGTGGTGAGGGTGAGCCGCTATCGCAGGCGGTGTTCGCAGCAGGCATCGCACAGATCGGCAGCATCTTCGGGATAGACTACATCGGACGCAAGGGGGAGCCGCCTACGGCGGACGTGCTGAAGGTGCGGCTACTGTGGGAGATGCTGCGGAAGCGGGGTTGGACGGACGAGCAGTTCGCAGCGGGACTCGATCGGTTCCTGGCGAGTGTGCGGTTCGCCACGTGGACACCCGCCGACTTTTTCGGCGGTGAGGAAAAGGCCGAGGGCAAGGTGCGGGTCTATCCCTACAGCTGGTACATGGAGCAACTGCAGGCGAACAGGCTCAACAGCGAGGCGATCGGAGTGTATCGTGTGGAGGGCTACGACAAGCCCGTATGGGGGTGGCGGCACGAGGTGGGGGATAGGCTGCCAGAATGGGAGTGGCGGCCAGCAGCACCGCAGCTGCCAGCGGGCAACCCACGGACGCAGGACAATGGCTCTGATACGGCACAGGGAGTGCCTACAGTCAACGCAGCGGCGGGGGGTGAGCTACTGGACAGGATGCGGCTACAAGCGCAGCTGGAGGCCGCTAAGGGCGAAGCAAACCGCTACCGCAGGGACTTGCTCCAGCTTGGCCGTAAGATGGAGCAACTGGCCGAAGCCAACGAGCAGATACAGCGGGCGTTCGATGAGTATGCCATAGTGGCTTGCGACCGCGAAGATGTCTTGAGTATGGATCTATTGGAGAGGGAGGATCGCGTTACGATACTGGAGATGGCGTTGGCAGCAGTGCTGCAAGCACTGGAGGAGGATCGGGAAGCGGCACGTGCTGGCGCGACAGCAGTTGACCCAGAGCTGTGGACACCGGAGATCAACCGGCTCCACACGGTGTTGGATGAGAGCGACGCTACGGAGAGGGGAGCATGACCACAAGGCCTACTAAAGGCATCACTAAGGCGTTGCAGCAATCGGTCTATGGCGGGATACGAGAGAGCGATGAACTGCCCGCGCTCCGGCGATACACCCAGCAAGAGATCAACCAGCGTATCACTCGGCACTTAGAAGCTGCGGCATCCAGTGCGGGCCTACGGGTCTCCGAGGCATGGAGTGATTGGCTATGCTTGACAGAGGCCACGCTACGGATGATCCCCGTCCATGCCCAGTCTATCCATGACAGCGGGACGCTCAGTCCTGACCCACCGGACATCGCCCAAGAGTGGGAGCGTATCAAAGCGCGGTATGGCCATGATGGGTTCAGCAGCCTACAACAGGCGTTTTGCCAGTTGCTGCACTGTACCCAACCAATAGCGGGGATAGAGCCAGAGATACGTGACGTGTTGGGGCCGCTGTACATGGTGATCGGCAACCCGAGTATCAGTGCCGGCCAGTTCTTTACCCCGTGGGAGATGTGCGTGACGATCGCAAAGACGATAATGGCGGATGCCCCTGCGTTGGTATATCAACGGATGGAGCGAGCGTTGCAGCACGATCCGATGCACGCGATGATGATGGGAGAGCGGACGGGCTGGATCACACCGGAGATCGGTGAGTATGTGGCAAAGCATATGCTACCGAAGGTGATGGATCACTATGATCCTGTGTGCGTCCATGACCCTTGTGTTGGCAGTGGCGGGATGCTACTGGCAGCGGCTGCGGAGTTCCCGCGCTGGATGGTGGCAATGGGGCTTGTGCTTTTTTACGGCCAAGACATCTCGCTGGATTGCACACGGATGGCACAGATCAACGAGATTCTGTACGGGCTGAATGGGTGGGGCTTGCGATACCGTGTGGCAGCGGACACTTTACGCCAAAGCTCGATAGTGACCCCGCCAGAGCCGTTGATCTGCACCCCGCCAGCATCGGTTGACATCCGGGTAGGAGAGCAAACGCAACTCTTTAGCGCATAAAGACCCGACTTGATGGGGCTGAGTTCACAGGGACTGACCTGTCCAACACAATAACGATGGAATGGGAGCAAGAGCATGACACACTGGAGTGACGGATTTGCCGAGACGGCTTGTGACGCAGGCATCAAAGAGGCACGTCAGTACGCGACGTTTCGGGAGTGGTGGGAAGGGACACAGAGAGGCGACTATATGCTATGGCTCATAGGGAAGGTAGGATATGGCGACCAACGTGTGTTACGCCTATTAGCAGTGCGGTTTGTGCGTGAGACTACACTCAGTGATGGTCGGACAGCGTGGGACTTGCTGGAGGATGAGCGTAGCAGGCAGGCGGTGATAGTAGCAGAGCGGTACGCCAACGGGGAGGCATCGGGGGGTGAACTGAGAGCAGCACGGGAAGCGGCATGGGAAGTGGCACGGACAGCGGCACAGGTAGCGGAAATGGCATGGGGAGCAGCGGCACGGACAGCGGTATGGGCAACGGTATGGGCATGGGGAGCAGCGGAATGGGCAGCGGCATCGTCAGCGGCATCGGCAGCGATATGGACAACGGGATGGGCAGCGGTATGGGCAACGGTATGGGCAGTGGAACGGGCAGCGGTATGGGGGGGAGCGAAAGCGGAAGCGGAAGCGGCGGAGACCCGAGCAGTGGCTCAACACGCCGTTATAATCCGGGAGATGATCCCTGCATCAGAGATCGAGCCATTGGTCAATCAGTACATAGGGGAGAGGAGGTGATGGGATGCAGTACTAAACCGCAACCTGTCGGAAACTCCGACAGGTTGAGCAGCCAAAATTCATCAATGTGGGACAACAGACACAGGAGACAAAGCTATGACGCAGGAAGCGAAACAACAGCAAGAGAGTGGAGACGACGGCATGTATAGGGATGTGAGAGATGTCGAGGTCGGGCAGGTGGTATGGTATCAATCGAACCTGGATTATAACATGCCGTGCAAGGCTGAGGTGCTGGCCGTGGATCATCGCAACGGCATCTACACGCTGCGGTTCTGCAAGGATTTACTGGTGGAGCCAGAGGAGGTGAGGTGCCTCGGCAGGAGTATTCATCTCACCGAGGCAGATGCTTGGGGCAGCTTAGAGCAGAGGCTATCGGAGTATCGAAAACGATGCCAACAGGAGCGTTGGCATGCTAAGGAGGAACAGATGAAAATTGAAGTTGTTGGCGCGGTCTATCCATCGGACGAGGCATCGGTATGGGTGGATACTGAGGATCGCTACGACGGAGCGCACTGCTACACCTTACGCAACTACTTGGCATTCCAGCAGGGCAAGCCCGTTTACACAGATACCTACAGCGAGCTTGTGTTTGCCTACAAGAACGCGGATGGAGAGCCAGAAGAAGGATGGCTTTCCGAGCAGTTGCTACTCGTATTACTTGACCGCCACAGGAAGCTGGAGCGAGCGTTCCCACACCCAACGTATCACAAGTTGCGTGCAGGGCTTGAGATGGCCCTAGAGGCCCAACGCGAGCGTGTGGACGACCGTGTACGTCGTGGTGTAATGGGGGAGTTGAAAGCATGACACCAACCATCACCACGCAAGGGGCCCGATCATCTGGCAGTGGGATGGCGACCTTACTGGGAGGGATAGAGAGTTATGTCACAAACGCTACCGAGAGTTAAACGCCCCGTGCTGCGCTACCACGGAGGGAAGTTCCAGTTGCGAGATTGGGTGATTAGCCAGTTCCCGCCCCACGCTGTGTATGTAGAGCCATACGGCGGAGCCGCATCGGTGTTGATGGGCAAGCCACGAGCAAAAGCCGAAATCTACAACGACTTGGATAGCACGGTAGTGAACGTTTTTCGGGTTCTTCGCGATCCCGAACAGGCGCTGGAGTTAGAACGGCTACTACGACTAACGCCATTTGCCCGCCAAGAGTTTGATGACTGCTACATAGGAGGGGGGGCTGACAGCCCAGTGGAATGTGCGCGTAGAGCCATCATCCAGAGCTTTTTCGGCTATGGTGCCGGAACGGTCACACGTAAGGACAAGACCGGCTTCCGCTGCCAGCAGAACGACCAATCATATGCCATGCCCTCTCAGGATTGGGCCACGTATCACGATGCTATCCAGTCCTTTACTGAGCGGCTACGGGGTGTAACGATTGAGCATTGCTCTGCGCTATCGGTGATGCAGCGGTTCGATAGCCCCGGCACGTTGCACTACGTTGACCCGCCGTATGTACGCGCTGTGAGGGGCAGAGCGATCCGAATGGACTATCGGCACGAGATGAGCGATGATGACCACCGTGAGCTTGCGGAGGTACTCCATCGCTTGCAAGGGATGGTGATACTCTCTGGCTACCCTTCTGATCTGTATTCGGAGCTATACGGTGCTGGTTGGACACAGCGGTTCAGGGTGACGCGCAACGCTCAAAGCAACAAGCGAACCGAGTGCCTTTGGCTACGGGGCATAGACGAAGGCCAGCTGTTTAACACAAACACGTAGAGGGAGGAGACACCATAATGAGCTACGTGAGGTCAGCGGGTTCACCTCCCACCAAAGGGTTTTTCAACCACACGCAAACCAACCGACCCAATGACCGAGACAACGACCAAACGCCGGGGGCGACCCCGCAAGCAAGCATTTCCGCGCCACCACGGAGATGGTCAAGGCCGAACCATTAAGGATTACTTAACAGTTCAATAGATGAAGAACCCGAATATGCTCATAGCACTTGAGCCACTACGAGATAGGAGAGAGCGAAACGGGGTGAAGGGCGACCGCCCCGAACCGGAGCGCGTACTGATAGGGATAGACCCCGGGACGAGATGCGGGATAGCATGGAAGGTGGGGCGCAGCGCGATGCAAGTAGCGACAAAGGGCTTGCTGGATACGATGGCACTACTCACCAAGATCGTACAAGAGCATGGGGCGGCACGGGTCAAGGTATGGGTTGAGGACGCACGGATGAACCGCCCTGTTTTTGATCGGGGTGTATCACGTCAAGCGATGCAACGGATCGCCCAGAACGTTGGGAGTGTGAAGCGCGACACCGACCTACTGGAACAGCACTGCAAGACGCTGGGGGTCAACCCGATGATGGTACGCCCGACGACGGCCAAGTGGACACCTGCTATGATGCGAGCCGCGACGGGTATAGAGCGCAGCAGCCAACACGCACGGGATGCCGCAAAACTAATCGCAGGGAGGGGTGGGAGATGAACGAGAAGCAGGCCATATCCGATGCCACCGATTGCGTGGCTTTTCTCAAGGTGGCGATGCAGGAGATATTCCACGGCGACAACGCCGACGATGACCTTGTGGTCACCATCATCGCCGATAAAAACCAATGCTCCATCAGGGTCGAGTTAGGAGGGAAACGCACGTATGCAAGAGATGGCGGGTGCGTGGAGTTTGAGTGGAGTTCGCACGTCGGGAAGATCGCGATAGAAGGGGTCGAGTTCGCCCTTGATGGCTATCTAAGCGATGAAGGTGTGGGCAGCAAGGCGATAGATCAAGCGGTTGCCGAGAGGAAGAGACTACGAGAAGCAAGAAAACAGTGAGCTAACATGAACCCCCTCGGTTCCGAGGGACTTACAAGGGGAGCAAGAGCATGACACACTGGAGTGACAAACTTACCGGGACAGCTTGCGACGCAGGTATCAAAGAAGCACGTCAGTACGAGACGTTCGCCGATTGGTGGGCGGGGGGAGAGAACGGGGAGTATATGATACGCGCACTATATGAGATAGGATATGACGACCAACGCGCGCTACGCCTATTAGCGGTTCGATTTGTACGCGAGACTACACTCAGTGATGGTCGGACAGTGTGGGACTTGCTGGAGGATGAGCGTAGCAGGGAAGCGGTGATAGTAGCAGAGCGGTACGTCAACGGGGAGGCATCGGGGGATAGACTGACGGAGGTATGGACAGCAGCACGAGAAGTGGCAGCGAAAGCGGGGCGGACAGTGGGAGAGGGAGCGGAAGCGATAGCGTGGGCGGCACAGGCAGCGAAAGCGGCAACGGGGGCGGTATGGACAGAGGTATGGACAGCGCCATGGGCAGCGGCGTTGGGAGCGGCATGGGCATCGGCATCGGCAGCGGCATGGACAGCGGCAGGGACACGGGCATGGACAGCGGCATGGACAGCGGCATGGGCATCGGCATGGGGTGGAGCAGTGGCTCAACATGCCGCTATAATCCGAGAGATGATCCCTGCATCAGAGATCGAGCCATTGGTCAATCAGTACATAGGAGCCAGCCCTATTATGACCAAACAGGGGATCGCAGCATGATGCTTGCAGCCACAGGGATAACCCGTTGCAGCCAACACGCACGGGATGCCGCAAAACTAATCGCAGGGAAATAGTTATGAGTGCTTTTTTTCAGAAACCTAACGTTCGGTTTATCGAGATACCAGCGACCGGCCCGCCGTACATGCTGCGTGTCCTCGTTGGTGAGAGGATCGTGGGCCACGCGGAGATGGAGATGTGTGAGGGCGGCAACTGGAGCGCGTTGGTTCGGTATTACGACCACGCTGACCAGTACGACGACGAGGAAGCGGGGTTTGACGGCTACGATGAGGCACGAGAGTGGGTTGAGGTCTGGTTCCGCGAGCGATGGGATGTAACGTGGTTGGCGTTGTGCGGGGAGCCTATGGAGCAAGCCACTGTATCCCTCACTCTCAACCCGCTGCTCATCATGCAGACGGATGACAGCGTTAGCTGCGGCTCACCGGATAACGTCATCGGCTCGGTCGTCCGTGCGAAAGGGCGTTATCTATGCCTCTACGAGTATGCGGGTGAGGAAATCTTCGCGACCAAAAAAACAGCGATAGAGGTGCCAGTCTGGTTTGAAGAGGTTCATAGCGAGATGCTGGTGAAACTGATGACCAAAAACGTAATCGCCTTCGACATGACCACAGGAGAA
>ERZ650311.1221-NODE-1221-length-13218-cov-4.324090_pt1 | contig 13218 bp, 17 predicted proteins | sample MGYA00376247_ERZ650311 | MGnify/ENA primary metagenome ERZ650311 (study PRJEB26733, sample SAMN07839324) | wastewater metagenome | biome: small river; feature: stream; material: water | place: USA: North Carolina | collected 2016-07-28 ... | reverse complement strand
AGGAACGCTGTCACCTGGAGCGCCGTGGGGGCCACAGGGGCGGGAGGGGGCGGCGCCGGTACGGGAGGAGGCGCCCCCACGCCCTTGGCCTTGGCCAGGTGGAGCATCGCCGTCTTGGGCGTCCCCATGTACTCGAAGTGCATGGGGTCCGGGTGGTCCCAGCGGCCACCCCAGACGAACCCGTGGGACTCCCACAGCTCGATGACCCGCAGGGGCAGGTTGGTGGTCAGCGGGCGGCGCTGGGGGTTGGACAGGGCGTTGAGGTCCACGGCCAGGCCCCAGGAGTGGTTGGACGGCTTCACCGTACCTCGGATGGGGCGGTTGGCGTAGCCCCAGCACTGGCCCCGCTTGAGGTCGTAGCCGAGCGCCTCGGTGCGGGCCATCATGATGGCGGTCAGCTCAGCGATCCCCTTGTGGACCCAGACCGTGACCCCGCCACCGGAGGCGGGGCGCATGTCACCGGATCGGTTGGTGGGCCAGCCTCTCCCCCACCCCCGGGCACGGGCGTCAGCCGCCATCACTCACCCTCGAACTCGGGGCCGGGACCCTCGATGAGGCCGTACTCGGTGGGGTCCGGACCACCGAGGCCCTTGGTGGGGAGCAGGGTGCCGAGGCCCGTGGGCTTCCAGATGCCGTAGTAGCTCAGGATCGAGATGGAGAGCTGGCCGAGGAAGTCCAGACCCATGGCCTGGGTCAACACGCCCTTGTTGTCGAGCGCCTGGCGCAGTAGGGCCACACCCAGGTTGAGGAGGACGTTGACCAGCACCTTGAGCTTGTCGCTCAGGTGGGCCTTCACCAGGATCCCCGTGACGATGGGGACGCCGAAGCCGATCAGGTAGGTGATGAGGGTCTCGCTCAAGACGATCTCCCGGGCAGCAGCGAACATAGGTCCTCCTAGGTATGCGATACCCCCGAGCATACCTATGGACTGCGTTCTAGTCACTGGTCCATCGGGTAGCTATCATCCGCCGTATGGCGCGTCCCCCCGCAGGCGGCAACCTCTCACGGATCCGTGAGGTAGCCATAGGAGCCTCCAAGGAGGTCACCCCGGCCACCCGGTCGGTGGTTGACCCCTACCAGCCCGCTGACGACACCTCACACGACCTGGGGCCGTGGATCGAGGCCCCATCGTCCACCCGTGTCCGTGACTACCGATACGACTACGCCACCGGCCAGCTCCAGGTGCGCTGGGTCAACCGGCCCCCCACCCAGGGGTACGTGTACCAAGTGGGCGGCGGCTCCGTGCAGACCCGGACTGGGGGCGATGTCGTCGGGCGCCTGGTGTTCCAGCGCTTCGCCCGAGCCGTCTCCAAGGGCAAGTACATCAACCATGTGCTCGACGGCGTGCCCTACCGCCCCGCCGAGCCGGACGAGATCCAGGCACCGTCCAACCCGGATCGTCGTGCCCTCAGCAGCCGTGTCATTCGCTGACTCTCACGTCCTCTGGTGGGCCTTCTTCGTCGCCCCGCCCGTCCTCGCCGTCATCATGGGTGTTGGGCTGTGGGTCGCCGGGCCGAACCAGCCCACGGAGGAGGGTGCCTCCTCGTTCTGGGAGGGCTTCTACATGGTCCGCCAGGAGCGCCCCCGCTGGCCGATCAGCGTGGGTCACATGGTCGAGGTGCTGCCCCCCTACCGTCGGGGCCACGGGATCGTGCTGTGGTGGTTCCGGGAGAAGCGGGAGGACGAGCACGACTGGGGCTGGATCCCCCACGACGCCATCCAGTTCGGGTGGGGGAAGCCCCGTACCATCGGGACCTGGGTCCCGGAAGACATAGCATCGTGGCAAGCACCGGAGGACGACGATGAAGTGGAAGCGCCCGCAGAAGCACCCTCGGCTGGATCGGCTGGCTAACCGGGACCTGCTGGAGCTGGCCGAGACCTCCATCATGGCGGCGGGCCAGCTCACCTCGTCGCTCCTGTCACGCTCCACCCAGGACCCGGAGATCGCCCTCCGCTCGGCGCAGGTCGAGCTGGAGCAGGCGTGGGGCTGTGTGACAGCGCTGATGGAAAGACACACTGGACACTCTTGACATTCTGGGCGTACACTGTGTCACATGATGTACGCAGCCCGAAGTGAGAACCACTGGGCGACTCCTTGTCGGTACGAGGTCGTCCTGACCGGTGGCGGTGAGGTCATCCAGACCTGCCCCGCCGACACCCTCAGCGATGCCGAGGACATCCTCCAGGCGTACAAGGACCTGGCCCAGCACCAGAACGTCATCATCACGTCCTCGCACGACCAGGACTGGGCGGGCTTCCGGGCCGGTACCAACGCCGTGTGGCGGGCCTGGGTCAACGTCGTCCCGATGGAGGGCTGATGCCCGAGTACGAGCAGCTCCAGTTCCCCGGCATGGAGGACCCCAAGTACAAGGTGGTGCAAGCCCCCTTCGACATGGACCCCACCAAGACCCTGGAGCGGCGGCTGTCGCTGCTGGAAGATCTGGTTGCAGCCCTGGCCTCCGAGCTGGAAGAAGTGAAGGCTCGGAGGCCAGGGCCGAAGCCCGCCAAGTTGGTGGCCCCCAAGCAGCCCGGGGTCTGCGCCATCGACCCAGACTGTGACTCCTACTCCTGCGACCGGGCGTCGATCTACCGCCACCAGCAGGGGTGCCGGGGCACGGCGTGCGTGATCAAGAACAACGACTACTACGCCGACCGGCGCAGTGGGGATCGACCTGATACCGACTCGTAGGTAAGCTCAGGTCGTATGGCCCTGAACTACGCCCATGTCGAGGATCTCGGTGATCCCGATGAGCGGGCGTTCATGGACGCCGAGCACACCGAGGAGACCTACGAGGACGACCTCGGGGATGACGAAGAGGTTCTGACCCTCAACCCCGAGGACGCCAAGTTCGTCCATGAGCTGGTCACCCGGACCCTGCTGTTCTGCGAGACGCTGGCCGACATCGAGCTGCGCCCCTACCAGCGGGACCTCGGGTACCGGATCATCGAGAGCCTCATCCTGGCCGACGGCGAGGAGATCACCGCCCTGTGGGCACGCCAGTCGGGCAAGTCGGAGACCGTCTCGGTGGTCATCGCTGGCATCGTGGTGCTGTTTCCCAAGCTGGCCGAGTCCTTCGCCATCATGGAGCGCTTCAAGCGGGGCGTCTGGATCGGCGTGTTCGGCCCCACCGACCAGCTGAGCCAGTGGGTCTACAAGAAGGTCGCAGGCCACCTCACCAGCGACTACGCCCAGCAGGTGCTGGATGACCCCGAGATCAACGAGCAGGTGAAGTCCGGCTCCTCCGAGATCCGCCTCAAGTCCGGCTCCTTCATCCGGCGTCAGACCGCCAACCCCCGGGCCAAGGTCGAGGGCGCCACGTACCACATCGTCCTGATTGATGAGGCCCAGGACGCCGACGACACGGTGGTCCGGAAGTCGATCAACCCCATGCTCGCCACCACGGCGGGTACCAAGGTGAAGATCGGTACCCCCTCCTTCCACAAGGGGGACTTCTTCCAGTCCATCCAGTTCAACAAGCGCCGGGCCACGCAGCGGGGACAGAAGCGTAACCACTTCGAGTTCGACTGGAAGACGGTCGCCAAGTACAACCCGTTCTACGAGCGCCACATCAAGCAGGAGAAGCTCCGCATCGGTGAGGACTCTGACGAGTTCCTCATGTCGTACAGCCTCAAGTGGATGCTCGACCGAGGCATGCTCATCACCAGCGAGGACCTGGACTTCCTCGCTGACCCCTCCATGCAGGTGGTCAAGGCGTGGCAGCGGACCCCGGTGGTGGTAGGTATCGACCCTGCCCGTACCAAGGACTCCACCGTGGTCACCGTGTGCTGGGTGGACTGGGACCACCCAGATCCGGCTGGGTACCGGGAGCACCGCATCCTCAACTGGCTGGAGATCAACAACGCCGACTGGGAGTCCCAGTACTTCCAGATCATGGAGTTCCTGGAGCCGTACAAGATCGCCTACATCGGCGTGGACGCCCAGGGCATGGGTTCGGCCGTGGCTGAGCGCCTGGAGCGCCTCATGGGCCATCGCTGCGAGGTCATCGGCATCACCTCGGACCTCAAGAACCAGTCCGAGCGCTGGAAGCACCTCATCCAGCTCCTCCAGCGCAACATGATCATCTACCCGGGCCACTCCAAGGCCCGGCGCCTTCGGGTGTGGAAGCGCTTCCGCCAGCAGATGGAGGATGCCGAGAAGGTCTTCAAGAACCAGTACCTGTTGGTGCAGGCTCCTGATGACACCCGCAACGCCCACGACGACTTCGTGGACAGCCTCGCCCTGGCCTGCGCCATGTCCATGAAGGACACGGTGGAGGAGGTCCAGGCCATCGAAGCCCCGTGGTTCCGACACAGGTAGGGTGAGATGGCACACGTCAACGGCGTCAACTACCACCGGATGTCTGAGCAGGGCCGAGCTGACTACGAGCTGGCCAAGGACCCTCAGCCGGGTACCCGTATCTACCGGGCGCACCGTGGGGAAGACGACGACTCCGTGGGCATGCACTGGAGCACCTCCCGTTCGGTGGCCCAGGGCATCCCCAACTCGGGGATCCACGAAGCGGTCATTGACGACCCCGAAGGCCAGGTCGTCCCTTGGGCCAGGTTGAGCGCCGCCCAGTTCCAGGTAGGAGACACCGCCCCCGCCCGCAGCCGCACCCCCCGCAACGTCATGGGGTTCGATTGGGAGAACGAGGTGCGGCTGCGCCCGGGCGCCAAGATCCGGCTGGCCGACGGTACCGAGCGCACCGTTGAGCACCGAGGTCTACCCAACTACACCAACCTGTCGCAGTACGCCGTTCCTGGAACCCCCCAGCACCGTCAGGCGGTGGCCGAGGAGATGACTGGCCCCTTGGTGCAGGGGTCGCTCTTCGATGAGGTGTCTCACGAAGGCAAGACCCTTGGGTACGTGCAGTCCCTGGACACCCGGAGTGGGGATTTCAGCGATGCCCTGCACTCACACATGCAGGACATGGATGACCTTGGTGAGAGGCACGGCATTGACACGGAGAGGAGCCTCCTCACCGGCAACGAGTTGGAAGTGAAGATCCCAGCCCAGCGGGACTCCACCCAGAGAATCTTGCACAAGAGGTAGGCTCATACCTATGGCTGACGACCGGTACCAGATCCTGACCTCCAGGAACGATTACAACGGGGCGTACAAGGCCAGAGCCATCACCACCGACGCCAACGGTGTGTCGGATGTGGTCGGAGGGCTGACCGCCACCCCGGCTCGCTACACCCCCAACGACCTCGCTCACCTGGGTGCGCCGGGGATCCAGGGAACTCGGGCCTCCAACATGACCTACCCGCCCGAGACCGAGCACTGGCCGTCGGGCGAGACCGACTTCCCCAAGGACAGCGGGTTCGCCTCCTACAACCAGGGGCGGCTCTTCCATGAGCGCCCGGGGAAGGTGGACTACCTCGTCGTCCACCCCGATCATCAGCGCCGGGGGCTGGCCACGGCCCTGATCAACGCCCTGGGCAACCGGGTCCCTGGGCCGGTCTCACCCTCTGAGACCCTCTCCCCCGACAGTGCTGCGGTGATCGACAAGCTCGGTGTGGAACACGCAGCTCCGTCGTTCCTGACCGACGACAACTACTACCGAGATCACCACGACTCAGCCAAGGACCATCGGGACTCCTGGGCACAGGACATGCTGGGGGCCATCTACAGCCCCGAGCTGATGGCGCACGATGAGCGCTCGCACTACGACGACACGCTCATGTCCAAGGTCACGCCCCCGGCGCTGCGCTCGCCGCAGTTCGATGAGGTTCACCAGCACCGAGAGGTGCCGGGCCAGCTCCAGTTCAAGGGGATGTGATGCTCAACCCCGACCAGCTGCACCTGTTCGACCCGGGTCCGGCCCTCCCCACCCCGGCGCAGCCCGTTGCGGAGGCCCCGGCGCCCGAGCGGGGCGTGCGCTACAAGGACCGGGGCACCGTCCGCCGAGGCGACTCTGGCTGGGTGGACCTGGGCAACAACCCCGTGCCCTTGAACCCCGATACGAGGATCCCGGCACGGGGTATCGCCAACCCTACGGAACTCACGGGCGGGCGTATCGGGGATGTCAGCGGGGGAGGGACCAGCGGTACCCCCTTGAAGGTCCGCTTCGGCTCCACCACCCGCAGCGCTCGCAACAAGGGGGATCTGGTGGAGATCCCCATCCAGCCCAACCCCGACACCGGGGTTCCCGCCGTGGCGTCTGCTCAGGGGTACGTCTCGACCGCTCGGATCAACCAGATGCTCACGGAGCCTGAGACCCGCTCCACCGACCGGATCCCCAAGGAGCTGGGGCGAGATGTTCCGGTGGTGTGGCAGGGGCATGCCCCCACGGCCAACATCATCGACGGCAACCACCGCATGACAGCCGCCGTGCTGGAGGGGCAACTCTTCCAGCAGGTTCGCCGTATCGACCTCCACAACATGGGGGGCGTCGTGCGGCAGACCGCCAAGGTTCGGGCCGCTCAGGGGCAGGCCCGAGTGAAGCACGGGACCCGCTGACAGAAAGTTGAGAAACTACCTTGACGGCCTGCTAGTAGCGCTGTAGGGTGTCTCACATGACGAAGATGCACCAGCTACTCGCCGTGGAGCGGGATCTGTTCAAGGCAACGGATCGCCGCATCACGGACACCTACCAGAACGTCCAGAAGGGTGCCCTCCTGACCGGACTGAGCCGGGTCTACACGCCCCGGGACGAGGAGGGCGAACGGCGCCCGTCCGAGTCCCAGCTCGTCCAGCTCACGGCGAGCAAGGCCCTGGAGGAGATCCAGGAGCAGTTCACCCGCCTCATGGACCACGCCGCCAGCCGGGACTGGGGCAACCTGTCCACCAAGGCCGACGTGGTGATCGACGGCAGCGTGATCATCGCTGACGCCCCGGCCACCTACCTCCTGTGGCTGGAGAAGCAGCTCACCGACATCGCCACCATCGTGTCGAAGCTCCCGGTCCTGGACCCCACCAAGACCTGGCGCTACGACGAGACCAAGGGCTGCTACGTCACCGAGACCACCGAGTCCCTGGCCACCAAGAAGGTGCCGAAGGTGCTGGTCAAGGCCGAGGCCACCGACAAGCACCCGGCGCAGACCGAGGTCTACCAGGAGGACGTGGTGGTCGGTACCTGGGCCACCACGCACCTCTCCGGTGCGCTCCCGGCCGATCAGGTGATCGCCATGGGCGAGCGTGCCCGCACCGCCCTGGCTGCCGTGAAGCAGGCTCGGGCCAAGGCCAACGAGGCTGAGGTGGAGAACAAGCAGGTGGCTGCGCCCCTGCTGTCCTACATCTTCGGCTGACAGACCTGGGAGGGGGTGGGTAACACCACCCCCTTCCTCCAAGATCCCCAACATGGGGTGAGCACAAGCTAAGACTTAGACTGAGATTCAGAAGCCCATGTGCAGGTTCGAGCCCTGCCCCCGCTACAACGAGGCGGGGTAGCCCAAGTGGTAAGAGGCGCCCGAGAACCATAAATCGGGTTTGGGTTGAGATTCAGGCTATTGCTCGAAGCTAACAGGAAGGATCCTACGTCCAGTCGAAGTAGCCACATCCCCTGAGTGAGTGCCGGTTCGAGTCCGGCAGCCGCCTCCACCCACAACAAGTGGGTAGTAATGCCACCTCGGCGGCTTGGTGTAATGGCAGCACACACGCTTGTGAGAATGAACGTGGCCCACAGTATGGACTAGACACACTCCACTTCCGACCTCTGCATGTAGCTCAGATGGAAGAGCAACTGACTTGTAATCAGTAGGTCGCAGGTTCGACCCCTGCCGCAGAAACCTTCTCAGGACGGCCCCCCAGGGTAGGGGGGCCGTCCACGTTGTAGGCACAAGTCATCGGAGAGCTTCCATACGGCGCCATAGGTATGGCATACTGCGAGGGACAACCCCTTCTCAGGAGGAAACCATGTCCTACGCCCCCGAGACCGGCTACGAGGTCGCCATGGCGCCCAACCTTCCCGGCAACAAGGGTCCCCTCCGCTTCGAGGAGGGTGTCGCCACCGACACCGACGTGCCCAACGAGTTCGGCCGTGGCGCCTACGGCGACACCCAGGGTGACGGCCGGGGTCGGCCCTTCACCTGCATCAAGCCGCCCGCCGAGACCATGCGGGAGCGTGCCCACGTCGGCAGCGCCTCCTGGATCGAGGCCCCCCTCTCCCTCTCGGAGTTCATACAGGGTGCGATGACCGACCACCCGACCTTCGAGCGGGTCGGCGGCTCCGAGGCCCGGATCTACCGCCCGAATGCGGCACGGGTGGGTTAGGCTCACCGAGCCTGAGTTCGGTGATACCGTGTCACCAGATCAGCGTTGGTGACACATTCGGCCGTTGGGAGGTCATCGGTGGACCAGAGCGGAGGCCCTACAACAGGGGCACGCAGAACTTCTGGCTCGCCCGCTGCGCCTGTGGGACCGAGAGGTGGGTCCCGAACCAGACCTTCCCGAGGTCACAGTCATGCGGGTGTCTCCAGCGAGACGTGGCCAGAACTTCCAACCGCACGCACGGTAAGACCGGCAGCCCGCTGTACAAGCTGTGGAAGAGCATGCGGCAACGGTGCTACCTCCCAAGCAGTTCCTCGTACCACAACTACGGTGGGAGAGGTATCGAGGTATGTGACGCTTGGGCGGACTTCCTGGAGTTCGAGGCGTGGGCGCTGCGTACCGGGTGGAAGCCTGGACTCGATATCGGCCGAATCGACAACGACGGGGACTACGGCCCAGATAACTGTCGCTGGGAGACCCGCTCCCAGAACCTGCGCAACACCCGCAGGACCAGATACGTCGATGCGTTCGGGGAGCGGAAAGCCATGAAGGACTGGGCAGAGGACCCCCGCTGTGCGGGCAGCTACAAGGCGCTAGAGGGTCGCCTGGGTCTCGGCTGGGACCCAGAACGGGCGCTCACCACCCCATCTTCTCGGAAGAGGACTTGATGTACCCCGGACAGATCCCCATGCCGTCGATGACGGCGCTCAACGGCAGCGGTGTGGCCGCTCTCGGGGGTTCCCGTCCGGCCGGTCGCCCGGCTCGCATGCAGCCCACGGCCCTCCAGCCCGCCAACGTCTCGGCGGGCTTCACCCTCCCCGACGTGAAGCCCGAGCTGCTCCAGCACGTCCACCAGACGTACCTCAAGAACGGACAGCTCCCCCCGGCGCTCCAGCCCCGTGCAGCGGGCATCCTGGAGCAGCGCCGTCACAAGGCCATCCAGAAGGGGTGGCAGAAGCACTACCAGCAGTCCTCGCTCAGGAAGGATCCCTGATGGCCCGCCGAGACCCCCAGCCGCTGCCCGAAGGGCGCGCACCCGTCTACACCGACCTCGACGCTGAGGGGCGCCAGCGGGCGGCGTACACCCACGCCAGCAACCTCCAGGTCCACAGCCGTATCACTGAAGCCATGGACTCAGCTCGACGGGGGGTAGTGAACCCCGAGTCCTCCGAGAAGCAGCGGAAGGGGCATGAGCGTCGGCTGGGGTACCTACAGAAGGCTGAGCCGCTGGTAACGGATCTGGCTGACCCGGCCACGTTCCCGGAGAGCTGGGACAGCCCGGGGGCGTACGAGGCTGGGCAGGCTGCCATCAACGCTGGGGCAGCGAACCGGATCTCACTGTTCCAGGACGCAGTTGGTCGGTCGCTGGAGAGCCGTGGCTCTCGGATTCCGGACGGCGCTCTGTGGTACAAGGGCCATGGTGAAGAGGTGGCCACGATCCATCGTGCCTACCCACAGATCCCCCTGGATCAGGTGATCAACGCCTCGGCCACTATGAGCGCCCAGAACTCCCCAGAGAACGAGAAGCGCGCACTGGCAGCGGCTGCTACCGCCACGGTGAGCAACCCGGAGGTCACTGCCGACGGGGTGACCCGCAGGTTCAACGACATCCCCGCCAAGGAAGTTGGGGGCATGAAGAGCCGCAAGGAGCGAGAGGCTCGCCAGGTGGAGAGCACCGCTGACCTTGCCGGGATGGCTGTTGGCGGTATCGGGTTCGTCCATGGGTTGGAGATGCTCCGAGGCGAGCGCCACGGTGACACCCACATCGGAGACATGGATACGGGGAAGGTTCCGTCATACCGTGACGTGATCCGGGACCATGTGAACGCTAACGCCAGCGAGGTATCGGAACTTGGTCGTCGGGTACATCTCGCAGCTGGTGGACGTACCGGGGGAAGCTCGCTCGTAGGTATCGACAAGAGCGGCGACTCCTACTTCGAGCAGCCCACCCTGTTCGGCGCCCAGTGGGAGCGTGACCCGTGGGGTAAGGCTGAACAGGCTACAGGGATTCTGAACCCAGGCTCTGGCAGGCAGTGGCGGGAGCAGGGCAGTCAACCCGCCCCTACCGCAGGTGATACCTGGATGCGAGGCATCGACCGTGCTCAGCCGAACCACGCCGCCGTCATCAACGCTCAGGCCACCGGCAACGACCTCGTTGTTGGGAAGTTGGTGGGCACTGATCCCACTCTCACGGCCATGGGGGTGGAAGACGTACATCCCACGCCAGTGGGGAGCCGCAAGCTCACAGGACAGCATCTTCACAACGCCATCTCGAACGAGGCGGATGTCCGTGCCGCACGGTACCTGTCAACCCAGGCCGAGGCCCGAGGGGAGAACATGGGCGCGGGACTCCCAGCGCATGTGATGCAGGCAGTTCCTTGGACCGAAGAGCGAGTTCAGGTGGGTCTGGACGAGGGGACCAAGAGCGCCCGCAAGGAGGCAAGCGTGGCTGCTCAGGCGGCTGCTGAGGCTGAGAAGGCCAAGAGTCCCAAGTCCAAGAAGCCTGGACAGATCTCGTTCGACTCGGCGTTCGCTCAGGCCGAGAAGAAGGGCAAGCGCAAGCGCTAAGGTTCGGTACCTATGGCCGTCAACTTCTACCCAGCGTCATACCGTGCAGTGGAGCAGCTGCCCCTCTTCGACCGGGGCCAGGTCAACTACACCCAGTTCGCTCCCGTCTCGGACCTCCAGTCCGGCGCCGCAGCCTGGGCCAAGCAGCGCGGTCTGTCCTACGACGCCGAGGGGCCGATGAACGCCCGAGCGGTCGGCGGCTTCGGTCACCGGGTCTTCAAGGAGCACCAGGCGGCGCTCGGGCGAGAGCCTTCATCAGATTTGATGAAGTCCTACGAGACCCTGCGGTCCGAGGTCGGTGAGCAGTATCAGTACCTCACGTCCCCTCGGGAGCATGGGGGCCTGGGCGTGAACGTCGAGGTCACCGACGAGGACCCCTACGACGGCCCCGACGCCATGCGCCAGGACTTCGAGCAGAACCGTCGCCTCAAGGTGATGTCCACGGCCACCACCGGGGGTCACGGCTTCTTCACCAACGCCCAGAACGACCAGTTCCGGGCCGTCCACGACGCCTTCGGCCACCTGGCCATCGGCCGCAACTTCTCCCGTGACGGTGAGGAGGGGGCCTACCGCTCCCACGCTCAGATGTTCACCCCGGGGGCGCGCATGGCGCTGGCGTCGGAGACCCGAGGTCAGAACAGCTACCTCAACTGGGGTGGGGGTGACTTCCCCGACAACAAGCCGGTGGAGTTGCCGGGGTGGGCGACGGACATCGACCTCCAACCCCCGGCGATCCCCAAGCCCACCGCTCGCCCCCAGGGTGAGCAGTTGAAGCTCCCCCTGTAACCGCTAAGGTTCGGTACCTATGGCCGTCAACTTCTACCCAGCGTCATACCGTGCAGCGGCGTGATGGCCACGTTCCTGCGGTACCCGGCTGAGGCACCCACCCCATGCGCTCACCCGCTGTGCGACGTGGTGGTTCAGGCGGGAGATGAGGTCTTCCCGGCTCGGCTCCGAGAGTCGAACTACTGCTCCACCCTCTGCCGGGAGCGTGACACCCGCAGGTTGGTTCAGGAGCGGCGGCGTCAGAACCAAGAGACCCGCTCCCACGACAACCGGCGCCGGGTTCATCGGAAGTACGGCATCTCGCCCACGGACTGGGACGCCCTCCTGGATGCCCAGGGTGGGAAGTGCCCCATCTGCCAGGCGGATCTCGCTGAGATCGGGCGCAGGCCCGCCACGGACCACGACCACCAGACAGGGATGGTGCGGGGAATCCTATGCCATACGTGTAACGTAGGTATCGGATACCTCCAGGATGACCCTGAGATCATGCGGAGGGCAGCTGAGTACGTACTCGGTAGCGCAGCGTCGGCGTATGCGCTGGAGCGGGGAGAGGAGGTGAAGGACTCCACATGGCAGTGAACTTCTACCCGGCTTCTTACCGAGCCGCTGCATCAGATCTCACCGTTGCCATCAGTCCCCTGGGCCTAGTTGAACTTGCGGACGAGGAGTTTGAGGTGCATGGCCCCAGACTGAATCGTTACGCTAACAACTGGGCCTGGAGACCCTAATAGGTACCTGGGCCATCACTGGGCCTACAAGCGTGAACTTGGAGATGCGAACCTCACCTTCAACTGGGTGAAGGCGTTCGCTGACTTCCTGATCCACTTCAACTTCGGCAAGGGCGTCCACTTCCACTCCCCCGAGGCCAGCGCTGCGATCACCCCGCACCTCCTCAAGCGGGTCTGGGACGAGGACAACGACCGCATGACGGTCATCCATGAGATCGGCCAGTACGGCACGGTCTCCGGTGACGTGTTCGTGAAGGTCGCCTGGGAGGAGCCGTACCAGGACTCCACCGGTCTGGTGCATCCCCCCAAGATCCGGATCCTGCCGCTCAACCCGGCCTTCTGCTTCCCGACCTGGCACCCCCACGACCGCACCCGGCTCATCGAGTTCAAGCTCAAGTACAAGTTCTGGGGGACGGGCGCCGACGGTACCCGGCAGGTCCATACCTACGTCGAGGTCTGCACCGAGACCCAGATCCGGGAGTTCGTCAACGACCAGCTGATCTCCGAGCGCCCCAATCCGCTCGGCATGGTCCCCGTGGCATACACCCCACACATCCCCGTGGCCAGCTCTCCCTGGGGCCTCTCGGCCATCCAGGATCTCGTTCCCCTGAACCGGGAGTACAACGAGAAGGCCACCGAGATCAGCGACATCATCAACTACCACGCCGCCCCGGTGACGGTGATCACGGGCGCCAAGGCGTCCAACCTGGAGAAGGGTCCCCGCAAGGTCTGGACCATCGGCAACAAGGACGCCAACGTCCAGAACCTCCAGCTCGACACCAACCTGGCCGGGCCGCTCGGGTTCCTGGAGCTGCTCAAGCAGACGATGCACGAACTGACCGGCGTCCCGGCGCAGGCCCTGGGCAGCATGCAGCCCATCAGCAACACCTCCGGTGTGGCGCTGGCCATGCAGTACCAGCCGCT
>ERZ650311.1220-NODE-1220-length-13219-cov-4.746506_pt1 | contig 13219 bp, 15 predicted proteins | sample MGYA00376247_ERZ650311 | MGnify/ENA primary metagenome ERZ650311 (study PRJEB26733, sample SAMN07839324) | wastewater metagenome | biome: small river; feature: stream; material: water | place: USA: North Carolina | collected 2016-07-28 ... | reverse complement strand
ATGGTAAGACGATGGTCGACATAATGGTGATGGGATGGCATCGCAGTGGGGTGGAAAATGCTAACCAGTGACCTGCTCCACGGCTACCAGCAAAAGGCCGTCAACTTCCAATGCACCCACCCCAACTCGATGCTATGGTTGGACATGGGGTTAGGTAAGACCATCATCACGCTGACCAGCCTCACACATCTTCTGACCACCGGGTTCCTTCGTGGCGTGATCATCGTGGCTCCGATCCGCGTGATCCGGCTGGTGTGGCGACAGGAGGCTGCGAAGTGGGAGCACACCAGGCACCTCAGGTTCAACATGGTCACGGGCACCAAGGATCAGCGCACCCGTGCTCTCCTGCGCCCTGCTGACGTGTACCTGGTGAACTATGAGAACCTCGGCTGGCTGGCCGAGACTCTCCAGACCTACTTCGTCAAGAAGGATCGCCCGATGCCGTTCAACGGGATCATTTGGGACGAGATCAGCAAGATGAAGAACTCCAGCACGAACCGGGTCAAGGCGTTTCGCAAGATCGAGGATCAGTTCGACTGGACCACGGGCCTCACAGGTACTCCGGCCAGTAACGGCTACAAAGACCTCCACGGTCAGTTCCTCGTGGTGGATCGGGGTGAGCGTCTGGGCACAAGCAAGACGGTCTTCCGCACCCGGTTCTACAAGAAAGTCGGACCATACAAAGAAGTGCCTTACGAGGATACCGAGGACACCATCAAGAAGCTGATCGGTGACATCACGCTAGAGATGTCAGCCGAAGACTACAACCCACTGCCCGACCTGATCATCAATGATGTCGAGATCGAAATGCCGGACAATCTGCGTGCCAGTTACGACCGGCTGGAGAAAGAGTTTTTCATGGTGCTTGACAGTGGTAGGGAGATCGAGGTGTTCAACCAGGCCGCGCTGACCAACAAGTGTTTGCAATTCTCCAACGGATCAGTGTATCCAATTGCCGGGATGCCGTTGTGGGAACCAGTGCACGACATGAAACTTGACGCATTGGGGGAAATCATCGACGAAGCCCAGGGATCACCGATCCTGTGCTCCTACTCATACCGCAGCGACGCCGAGCGGATCATGACGCGGTTCAAAGACCTGCGACCAATCAACCTGACCGAGTGCAAGAGCGAATCAGCGTTGACCAATGCCATGCACCGCTGGAAGACTGGCGATTGTCTACTGATGATCGGCCACCCTGCGTCAATGGGTCACGGCATCGATGGTCTACAGGCCAACGGGCACATCCTTGTGTGGTACGGGCTGAACTGGTCGCTGGACCTGTACGAGCAGTTTAACGCCAGGGTGCGCCGCCAAGGACAGGGTGCCCCTGTTATGTGCCATCGTCTCTTGATGCGAAACACCCTTGATCAAGCACAAGCACTGGCCCTCGACGAGAAGGCCACAACCCAAGCCGGGCTGCGTAACGCAGTCAAGCAATATCGCCAATCCAGAGGAGTTTGAAATGACGTACCGTGAAGTCGAGATGAACGTCGTCCAGTGGGGTGAGGATCGTGGCATTGTGCAAAACGCCACAGCGATGTCGCAGGCCATCAAGACACTGGAAGAGACCACGGAGCTGCTGGACGCTCTGAACAAGCAAAACATCGACGAAGCCAAGGACGCCATCGGTGACATCGTGGTCACCTTGATCATGGTGTGTGCAGTGCTCAACCTCGACCTCGTTCAGTGCCTCAATGGCGCCTACAATGAGATCAAGGACCGCAAGGGGTATCTGACAAAAGAAGGTGTGTTCGTCAAAGAAGTGTGACGACCACCCTCGGGTTCGTCATCGGTCACCCTTTCCAGTGGCTAATGACGAACCCGATAATCCCTGACACCGCTGACGCAATTGTCATGCCGAACCATAACCCGCCCTTGCTCCTGTTGGCGAGTTCCAACAGTTGTTCGAGTTGGTGCTCCATCTTATCAACCTTTTTGTCCATGTCCTGCACCTTTTGCCACAGTACACCGTACTTCACAGGATCAAAATCAGCGTCGTCGAAGGCCACTCACTTCTCCTTGCTCATTGAGTTTTTGACATCGTGTTGCGGCATCAACATGTTCACCGTTGCCGCAGTACCCCCTGTAATCGCCGGGCGGGTGTATGGCCCAAGGAGTGATGGGTCTTTGAGAATCTTCAGAACCGCGATCCTCTCGGCAGCGGGCAATGATTCCAACAGTTTCGCAGCATCCTGAGGATTCTTGGCTGCTTCGGTCAGAATCCTCATCGTCTTCTGACCAACTTTTGCCTCCAGGAGCTTCAGTGTCTCGTTCGCCGTCGTGGTCTTGACGCTCAAGTATGGAGGAAACCGGAACCATGTGTTGTTCTTGGCCAACAGTTGCCTGAGTTCGTCCTGTCCCGCAGCGACTTGACTCTTGATGTTCTTGTCGCGGATGATCTTGTCTGCTTCGGACTGCAAGACTTTCACAGAGTCTTCTGGCATATCCTTGACGATGTTGTACCGGCGTGGACCGAGAATCTTTTCCACGGTGTCCGGTGAATCGTTTCGCACGAGTCGCACGAAGGCGTCCTTGCTATTGTTCTTCCACAGGTCCAGAGCCTCGCCGGCCAATTCTTTCTCAGCGACCTTCTGAGACAACCTTGCGTGCTCACTGAGGTACTCGGCGTAACCTTTGCCACCGGCTGCGTTGATTGCATCGTCGATGTGCGGCTTGATACTGGTCAGTACGCTGGATGCGAGCTTGCGCTGACTCGTGGCGTCCATATTAGGGCGAAGCCGCGCAATCGCAGCATTGACAGCGTTCTTGCGGATGGCGTCGAGAGCAACACCGTCGATCACCCCATCTGCATCGGTTGCCTTCTCGATTTCCTTGACGACTCGTCGCAGAGAACCGATCAGTACATCGTCCCCTTTGAATTCAGGGTTATTTGCCACCTCTGAAATCTTGCGAATCAGTGGGGCACTTTCCAATGGGGCAATGCCCTCTGCACGCATTGCGGCAGCAGTGTCTCGGGCGATCCTCGACCCGTGACCCAGGTCGAGGGATGCCTGAGCGGCATTGTCTGCCCACTCAGTGGTCGCTTTCTTGGCCAATTCCGCAGGATATGTGTGCTTGGCCAGCCCGACAGGCAGACCTCGCTTGATCATGTCCAGGCGAGCGCTGGCGTTGGCGATGTCACCAAGCTCCATGAGCCGGCGAACCTTTTGCACCTCTGCGGACGCCTGTTCACCAAGCTCGGCAGACATCCTCTCCAGATAGGCAACTTCTTTCCCAAGGTTTGCCCGAGTGAGAGCAGCATTGCGCATCGGGGTGGTGATCTTGCGGACGGCATCTTTCGCAGCCGCCGTGCTACTCCACACATCGGCAGCGGTGTCTCCTCCTGCCAACTTGGCCAGAGCATTGAGTGACTCATCCGCTTGTGCCTTCTCCAGACCAGCCTTGAACGTGGAGTCACGCGCCAGGGCCTCATCGAGTAGCGCGTGCCATGGTGGTGAAGTGATGTCAGCAGTAGCCTGTGACGCGCTTACTTTTTGTCCTTTCGCGTTTTTGAGGGCGTTGATGGTCTCTGGCAAGTTTGATCCAAGTGCCTCTCTCGCAATTTTCACAGCCCTGTTCTTGGACATGTTGGCAGCATCGATCACCTTGCCGGCACCTGCGGCAATCAATGGACCGGCAACACGACCTCCGGTCTCATAGGCGGCACCTTCGAGTACATTTTCCACAGGGGTGAGCACCTGTGATGCCCCCTGACGAGGAGCCTTGCCTCCGAATCGCACATCTGCCAGTTCGAGAGCCTCCTTGGCGATACCGTATCCGAGCCCGGCGCCTGTGATGGCACCCGACGCGGGGTTTACCACTACAGTGGGCGAAGCCACCGTGCCGACACCTGCGCCCAATAGAGAACCTATACCGGAGCCTGCGAACTCAACGACAGGTGCGACGTACTTGCGGATGTCCTGATACGTTTTGATGTCCTGTTGCCGATTCCAGGACTCAAGAGATTGCGGCGGCTTCTCGACCGCCGGAGACTGCGGCACATCGGGGTCACTGGGCGTCTGAGGAGGGCGACGCGACGGACCCTGCTGAGATGCCTCGATTGGCGGGAGTGATGCCAGCTTGGGTCGTATCATTTCCATTGCTTGTTCGGGTGTGGTGCCATCGGGCACGTTGAACTTAGCAATGCGACCGTCAGGTAGCCTGACTTTGGCGATTGGCATTATTCAAACCCTATGAATTCAGCATCATTGGTGGGTGGTGCAGTAGGAGCGGCGGGTGCTGCACCACCGGCGCGGGCAGCGCGTTTCTGGGCGTTCTCGACACCCTTGCGGATCACGTCTTGTAGGTCCAGCGCGGCGCGGATGAATTCTTTCTCGTCCGTCGAGGTGGACATCCGGTTGATGGCGTCCGTGGCCTTCGCGCCTTCTTTTTCCGTGATGGCACCGCCACCCTTGAGCGACTCGAAGGCTTCGAGGAACGAGGCACCCTTGATCTGGTCGAAGCGGGACATGAAGCCCGCAGCGTCCGTGCCCGGGATGAACTGAGCGCCCGGGAGCCAAGTGACACCCACGGCGTTCTGGAAACCGGGATGGGGCTTGGAGCCTTCGATAAGGCGACCTTCGGAATCGCGCTTGCCGATCAACTCGTCGATCAGGCGTACACCCTCCTTGGCACGGCTGATGACCTTTGGCAACGCCTGCACTGCCGCCACATCGCCTTCTGCCGCCTTCTGACCCACGGTGCGGGCAGCAGCCATGCGCTGCTGGAACGCCGGGTCGGCTTCCCGACGAGCGTTCTCCTCCAGCGCCTCGACCCGCCGTTCCTCCAGACCGATGCGCCTGCGTTCATTTGCGAGTCGCTCTTGCTCAGCAGGCGATGTTGTCTGGGCAGGCTCGGGTGCCTGATACAATACTCGGCTGTCTCCTGTGACGAGGGTTCGACCGACAACATAGCGCTTGGTCAACTCCTGAAGTTGAGCTTTGACTACATCCGCCATAGCTTTAGCGCGAGGATCGTCAACCGAGCTGAGCGCCGCCAACTGCTGCCGCAGCGCATTTACTTCGGTAGCTGGAGCAACCCTTGGTGCCATCGCATTGACAGTGCCTGCTGGCGCAACAGTGCCTGCTGGCGCAACAGTGCCTGTTGGCGCAACAGTGCCTGCTGGCGCAACAGTGCCACTGGGAGGACCCGGCACAGCGCTACTTGGAGCACTTGGTGCCATCGCATTGACAGTGCCTGCTGGCGCACTTGGTGCCATCGCATTGACAGTGCCTGCTGGCGCAACAGCACCCGGAGCAGTGCCACCGGGAGCACTTGGTCCGGGCGGGAACACCTCTGGGGCATATTGGCGCAACACGTCCTCGGCGCGTGCCTGCTCTTGCAGTTTGCGCTTACCTTCGTACCCTTTCATTACGTAGTCGGGATTACCGGATGCAATGAAAGCATCGAACACCTTGTTCAGGTCCGGGTCTCTACCGATAGCCTTCAGCTTGGATTGTAAATCCAGCATCATCTCTCGTTCCTGCTTGAGCCTTTCCAGATTCAGTTGATTGGACTCGCGCTGCTGTTCGAGAGTGGCCAGTGTTGCCCGGTCCATTTCACGTTTGTGACGATCTTCCCCGGACTGACGGTACCCTTCTGCGAGCGAGTTCGCCAGCTCTGGTTTAAGGATACTTGCGTCAATGAGTCCGCTCATGATTGCCCCCTGTCTGAGTCAAGTATTTATCAGAGCCATTCGCCTGACATAAGCCCTTCAATAGCGCGCCCCGCGCTCTTGTACTGACTGGCTCGGATATTGCCGGCAGCAAGCCCCAGATTCGCCCGATCGGCCGCATTCGCCAGAGTGAGCTGGTTGACAGTATTGGCAAACCCCTGACCTCCTGCGGCAAGTGCATTCGCGGTAGTCTGCCCAACACCCGCAAGAGACTGAAGTGGGTTCAGTCGAGCATCACGTTCGACCTGGTATCGGTTGAACGCATTCATGTATTCTTGTGATGCCATGTCTTGCCCGTACCGCTGAATCCCTTTCATTGTAGCACCAGAGAGCAGGCCCCCGCGGGCAGCAGCCGAGTTTTCCAGTGCCTTCATGCCCTCGGACATGCGGAATGCGTATCCAGGGTCTTGCTTAAACTGCTCCATCCCGAAATTCTGGTAGTTTGTTGCTTCGGGTACCAGTTTGTTGAGCGCGATCTGACCAGCTTGCAACCAAGGCTGCTGACGAGCAACACCCTCGTAATACATCTGACGCTGGAGATCAGTAGCCTCCCTCGACGCGGCAGTTGATATGTCCGCAGCACGGTCCGCCGCCTTGAGCTGCTTACTGGCCGGACCGATTCCGAATACATCTGCTACAGAATTGACAATACTACCCATTTTCTTTCTCCAATCGAATGATACCGTTCTCTCGGTCTATTTCACGAAACCCGAAGTGCCGCGCCAAGCGCAGGGACGGGGTATTTCGTTCATCGATCCTCACGATGGTGCAGCCGTGTAGTCGACCCATCCGATCGAGATATTGCCCAATCGTAGACCGGATGCGCCAGCGCCCTCGCTTCTCGGGCACCACGAACAAGTCGAACTCGTTACCGATCGACACAAACGCCCCACCGTCGAACAACTCAATGTTGGCGACTTGTTCGAGAATCTCTCGGAGCTCGTCTGGAACCTCACGTGTCTCGTACGTCAACATGTGGTCCTTGATCACCTGCCACACATCGTCAGGCAACCTCACGTCAGGTGACTTCACGACCGCTGACTCGCATATTGATCGACCCCGCAGTACCCGCCAGTGTAGAGATGAAATCACCGGGGTTCAGCACTTGTCCAACCAATTCAGGGAACGTGTAAACCTCGGCAGGTTGGAGCGTTTTGGTCTTGGTGACGAGGTTCGTGTTTCCGGCAGACCCTCCCGTGGTCACAAGATTCACAGAGATGGTCGCAGCAGTCCCACTGTAGTTCGTCGCAGTGAATTTGTCGATGATCGTGGTCACCCCTGACGCAGCATACTGCGTCGTCTGAGTGTTCTCGACCGTTTTGCCGGGCACAATGTTTTTGACGGATACGGCCACGATAGTTCCTCATTCGATTTGTTGTTGAGCACCTACTGCGTCAACACCCAGTTTGTCCCATCTGACACCAGAGTAGCGTTTGCTCCGGCGACAGCTCCAAGGATGGCGGTGCCAGCGGCTCCACCAGCAAGCGGTATCACATTGCTCGATGCCGACACGAGTGTCTGCGCCTGGTAGTTCTGGAAGTGCAGTTCCCGCCCCACGTTGTCACTGGCCGTCGGCAATGTCACGACGCACGATGACCCCGCCTTGTTGTTGATGATCCACTTCTCTCCGCTTGCTACCGAGAAGTCAGCAGTCTTGGTGACAGGTGTTGTAGCGGTTCCAGCCACCACGGTGGCAGCAGGTGCGTTCTTCCATACAGCCTGCACTGAATCGTATTGGAGCAGGTCTCCGTTGACAAGCCCGGTGATACCAGCTTGAAGCGCGGCCATTGTCCCGATCTCATGTCGAGGTGCCGTCTGAAGCTCTTGCTGGATCACGTCAAGCGCCGCACGAATCTCTGCCACGCCGGATGGTGGAAGGCGGTCAACACCAATCTGGTCAATTAGCAGTGCAATGTCATCAATGGTTGGAGCAGGAGGGCCTTTCTGCATGTCATCGAGTGAAACACTGCTCTCTTTTGTCGATGAAAACATCGACAAAAAGAACATGTACCACTCCCGCGACACGGTGCCTGTACGAGGGTCTACGAGTGGGACCCTCGGCGGTGTGAGCGGAACCCTCGACGAGTCAGGCACTGGTTCCACTCATGATCAGCTCGGCTCCCGTGATTGCGATCTTCACGGGGTCGGTCCCCGAGACCTCGTACACCCGGTCGCGCAGTTTCAGTGTCATGCCCAAACGACGCCAGATTGCACGGTGATGGAATTCTCCAATCTTGCCAATATCTGTCCAGTGCTCGCTGGACCAAGTATGTCCACCATCATCACTCCACCTCAGCATGACATGCGGGTCATTGCCTTGCCCGTCGTTCAGACCCACGCCTACTTCCATGTCGAGCTGAAGACTGTGATGCGCGGAGCGCTTCAGGGTGTTCTGCCCAGTGGGAAACGCTCGCCACGACCGCAGCCATTTCTGAACAGCCCCGTTGTCTGAATAGGTGTCGAGGTCGAGTGAATAGACGTTGCCGTTCTGATAGTCGCCTACCAACACTTCCCCCTGGAAGAACGACTGGCAGTTGCCGCGATGGCGAGTGAATCCGCCATTGGAAAACGCTGCCCTCTCATGCCATGCTTGGGTTGCTGCGTCGTATACCCATGTCGCATCGGCACTTGGGAAAGTCAGGACATAGAAGGTGTGACCGTCCTGTTGGTAGGCGTACCCGATTGCATCTGACATATCACCATATCGTTGAATCTGCCATTCCACCGCATGAGTCGAAACACGGGTGCCTGTATACCCGTTGGCTCGGTAGACGATTCCTTGTCCCCGAGCGTCTTTCCCAAGCCAGAATACCCCGTTGTCCATCTTGGTGATCGAGTGAGGGGCAGCACATCCTAGCTCATTGAACGCCCCCTGAATGCGGGAAAGTGGGAAATCTGCACCACCACTGTTGTACCAGACTTCGACTGAGTTGGTCCCGAACACCCAAAGCTCTCGATGGTCTGCGACCACGCCGACCACCCCGTCGGGGGAGCCCTCCGCACTTGCGAAGTCCAGAGGGTCCACACTCAACCCGTTCAGCAAACTGGTGACCCATATCTTCTGGCTGTTCGGCTCATTGAAGACGAAGAATCCGTCGAGATAGTCCACTGTAACCGCACCGGGGAAATCACCGTCCGTGATCTGAGAGAACGCCCCAGTCGTAGCGTTGTAGATGAAGCTCGGTCCATTGCACGCTACGAACAACTGGGTTCCGTTGTCAGCCATGCTCACAGGCCCGGATGTGCCAGCCACGGCTCCCAGCGTTGTCACAGTGTATGTCTGGTCCACCTTGTACAGAGTGTCTCGACTGACCACGTACAGGTTGCCACCGAACTCCCGCATCCCTCGGATCGGTCCAGCACCAACTGACACCTTCAGCTTGATGCCGGGAGCACGACTCAGAAAGGCAGGCTCCTTGCCACCTTCTGGAATGATCTCCGGGAACAGATTGACCATGCGCGCCGCAGCAGCATTCACGCTGCGTGTCACATACGACGATCCGAGGATCGGGGTCTTCATCAGATGTTCCCGGCGTAGATGTTGAACCGAGATCGGCGTGCCAGAACCCCGTAGGGGAGTGTCATCACATCGTCAGGGTTGTTGATGCGCTTGAGTGTCCGCTTGCTGACCATGGCGATACGCTGGACCTGCCCGGATGGTTCGACACCAAACTCGGGTGCAATCTCCATCGCCAGATTGTAGGTGAAGGCGCGAAGGTATCCGGGAGGAATCTCCAACTGGGTGGCGAGACTGGCCGGCTGCGTCAGCTCCTGTACCGAGATGAAATGCCACTCCAGCACCTGCGTTGGAACAGGGTAGATGAGCATCTCGATGTCAGGGTGTGTCTCGTTGACAAAGATGACCTGCGGGAGTGTCGACGTGGCAGTCTTTACCGCGATGCTGTTGTACTGGTCCTGATTGATGAAACTGACACCATACGACACACCACCAGGGGAGCGATAATAGGTGGCATCATCAAGCATCACTGGACGGTTGCCCACGAAGTCACCAGTAGGTCCAAGGGTGCGCTTGATCTCACCCGATGGCCAATTGAAGACCTGATCCTGAGTGTAGTAGACAGACAGCCTCTCGGTGCTCCACGAGTCAATCATCTGATTCAGTGCAATCAGTGCGTCCTGACTGGTCTCTGCCGATGGTGTCTCTCCCTCAGCCAGTACACCAAGCAGCCGCAGCGCTCGGTTGATCTGATCACTGGCAGTAGTCGCCATCTTACTCTCCTTTGATAGGGTCGCTCACCGTCTCCAAAAACTCAGGGATTTTGTCGGACTGCTCAACAACGGGCGCGGGAGTCTTGCGAGAATACTTCCGTCGGACAGGGGTGTCGACAGCAAGCTCAGCAGGCTCAGCAGGGGCAGAGTCTTCGACAGGCGTCACTGGCTCATATCGCGTCCATCCTGCGAGCTCATCGTTCTCGATCTCCGTAGCATCGATGGCGACCTTGGCGCCATGGATCGGATGAACAAGCACTACGTTCATTGATGTCTCCGTGTGGAAACGGGGCCGAAGCCCCGTTTGCGATCAACCAATTCGATACAGCGTCCAGGTACCGACACCAGTCTTGCGAGCACGGAAGTGACCCGAGGTGGTCTCGGTCACAACCATATTGCCAACCAGTGTCCACCCGGTCCCAGCAGCCACAGTCACATCATCAGTCGTGGCGTCGATGTTGATGATGTGGAAGTCAAACGCAATGTCGACCCTGGTGGCATTCGGGATACCGGCTTCAAGCTCTGCCACAGTGGGCAGAGTCAGGTTGCCGGCAGTACCGTTGAAGGTGAACAGCCCGTTGGCCAGTTGAGCAGCCGTTGCGGTTGCAGCACCCGTCAGAGCAGTCGGGGCGCCCTGTACGATCAGTTGTGCTTCGGAAGCATTGCCTGTGCCGATTTGATAACCGCCACCGCCGTTAGGAAGAATAGGCATGATAATTTCCTTTCAGATTTGAGATTGGAGGATGATGATCGAGACCAATCAGGTCAGGTTATCCCCATACGCGACACGCCAGTTGCGGGCGAATTGCGGCGTAGCCGTACAACACGTCGACCCGACAGGGCATCCGATCGTTGTTGATGTCGTACTGCCGGACGATCCGCATACTGATCCCGTTGTGGTTGGCACGCGATGCCATGTCCACACCTTGCGGCAGGATCAGGTCGGCAGTGGCGAGAGTGAACGCATCCTTGTGGTAGGCGATGTTCTGCGGATAGGTGGTGCTGGCGGCACCCAGGAACGTCACGCTGCTGCCGTTAACAGGGAGAGTTGTAATAGTCGCCAGAGGGTGAGCTGCCGAGTACATCGGGGCCACGGTGATGGTACCAGCACCTGAACCGTCCAGAGTCACGTCCGCCAGCGCGACGAACTGGAACAGTGAACCAGTGGACTCGCGGGTCTGCGGATTGACAGCGAAGCGATTGCCAATGGTGAACACTTCGCCGGCCTTGATGGTACCAGATGCTCCAGCGCCGGTGATTGCGATGGTCGTTGCGCCTTCGGTAGTCACAGCAGCCGATGTCGTGCCACCAGTAGCAGTACGAGAACCTACCTGGAAGGCCTTGATCGACTGACTCATGTTCACTTCTTCATAGCCCAGCACATTCTCGCCCATCATGCCACTCTTGAACTGACGAGAGATCGAGTCAGATGGATTGAAGAACCCTGACAGGCCATTGACCAGCGCCGCGTTGGCAGCCGGATTCACAGTCAGGTATCGCGGAGACATTGGAGCTGCGGCTTCATTCATCTTCTGCTGAGCCTGCAACATCACCAGAGCAGTGGCTGGGGTAGTGCCGGGGGTGCCGACACTGTTGCCAACCGATGCGAAGACGTTGGCAACATCTGCGTCGATCGAAGAAGCGAGCTGGCTGATACGAGGCTTCAGAACCCGATCCGCAAAGTCGTCCAACTGCATACTCAGTTCAGCAGAGGTGAAGTTGATGCCGACATGTTTCTGGCTGGAAACGGTCAGGGTGGTGTACTGCTCGTTGTCGTCCTGCGTTTGCAGGGCGGCACCGTCGGTAACCAGAACGCGATCAGGCAGGCGGATACGCAGCGATGAGCCGATCTTGGCCCCTTCGACTGCGAAACTGTCGTCATACTGCCGGTTGATGTTGCGAGAGAGAACAAGATTGTTCTCCAGTATCGCCAAACCCTTGCGGGTTATCATGTCGATCGTCAGAAGGCTGTTAGCCATGGTGCATTCCTTTCAATGATGAATAAGTTCAACGATTTTGAAGCGCCTTCATCTTGGCGATTGTTCGGAGGCGGTCGGCTTCAATCCATTCCGATGTACTCATGCTCTGGATGGAACGAGGATCGGTGGTGTCAGTGACACCAGGGTTGATGTTCCGAGCGCTGACCGGACGAATCGGATCAGGCGCCGACGTTACTTTCTTTTGAGGAGGCTCGGCACTCAGTTTGGCCTCGATCCTCCCGATCTCACGCGCTTGCATGAGCGGAGACATGCGAGAGATGCGATCAGATTCCTTTGGATTGCTGCCCAGCCAATAGGCCAGATCAGGTCCAATGTCGGATGCTTTGATTGTCTCAGCCATCACGTCGGTGACTCGGAGGTTCGGGTTGTATGCGACTTGCTCGAAGTCTTCATACTTGGTCCGAGCATCCTCTTCACGCTCTGCGTAGGCTTCCTCAATCTGAGCACGTTGGTTGTGAATCTCCCGCTGTGCGACCAGTTCTTCAGCCCGCCGGGCAGCCAATGCTTCAGCATAGGCAGCAACAGACTCGAATTGGTCAATTGGTGGAAGATCATCACGCAACAATTGCGACGCTTGCCTTTCGGCCAACTTCGCTTGCTGATCACGTTCCCACTTGCGCTGCTCTCTCGCAAGGCGCTTGCCGATCATTGCGTCGAGCTCGGCCTGAGTGAATTTCTTCTCCTCTGGCACCTGCTCTTGGCTGTTCTCGGTGATCTCCGGCTCAATTGAAGCGGTGTCCGTGGTGGCCGTCACCTCGGGGGCTAGCGTGGAGTCTACTTCCACTGAGGGGTCTAGCTCATTCATCATCTACGACTCCTTGGAGTTCCTGGTCTAGCGGGCCAGTACGGTGGGTAACAAGGTAATACTCCATCACATCACTGCGTCATTTAGTTTCTCTTCCTGAGAACAGTTGGGAGTACGGAATACGTAATAGACATCGTTTCGTTCGGCATTAACTGAATGGTACATGCTGTTGCGTTTTGAACAGTATTACCGTCAATCTTCACGTCACTGACTGTTCCTCCTAGCACATATATGGTTTCTGGAGTATGCCCAGCAGTGTACCCCCATGGCGACGCGCCAACTGTTAACCCGATCACTGACGACGCACCGTTGTACCCAAGGTTATCAACAACCATGCAATTTGTCCCAGTTCCTAAATCAACAAGTCCGCCCGACGTATTGCCGAGGAGATTACACCCGCTGACGCTATAGCGATCGCTGGCAGCAGCGTCGACGGTGATGCCTACATTGTTCACCCCCCGCCCTGCGATATTTCCAGCACGGTGACCAGAGATCGGAAGAGCACAC
>ERZ650311.1219-NODE-1219-length-13232-cov-12.481597_pt1 | contig 13232 bp, 15 predicted proteins | sample MGYA00376247_ERZ650311 | MGnify/ENA primary metagenome ERZ650311 (study PRJEB26733, sample SAMN07839324) | wastewater metagenome | biome: small river; feature: stream; material: water | place: USA: North Carolina | collected 2016-07-28 ... | reverse complement strand
TTCCGATCTATTTGCCAAGTCATGTCGCAAGCCTTGCGGGGCTTGCCACACAAGCCTCACAGTTTTGCTGTGGGGCTTTTTTTCTGAGCTCGGTTTTTGACAAATTAACTGTCACTTACATTCAGACTGCTTTTATGGCTTAGATTTCTCTCATCCCAAAAACCAGAGAAAACCATGCGTGAAAAAGTCGTCCAATATTTCAAAATCACCCGGCTCGTCTTGAGTGGCGCCTTGGTAGGCATTGCGATGGGCAACATCCTCGGCATTGATGCCAGCGCTTTTGTCATGCTAGGTGATCAATCCAAAGAGTTCTTCAACGCACTTGCAGGTGCTGGCGTTACGGCCGCCGTTCTCAAAGCGGTTCATATTGTCTGATGCTAGAGGTTGATGGCAACATCATCGATGTCTTATCGATGGCGGCGGGCGTGAGTTGCATCTTCATCAGACCTTGCCGTTGCGGCACTTGGGAAAGAACCAAAGCCATTGCCGATTTTCTCAACGGCGTAGCCGTTGTGCCGTTTGGTTTCATGATGCTCGGCACCGTATGGACGCCCCTGATGAATCTCGTGCTGGAGTCGCCCATTTCTCTGGGCATCGCTGGTGGGATGGGTCTGTTGTTCATGTTGGCCGAAATCGCCACCGCGGGTCAAGTGGCTTGAATTTGCACCTCTAAGGTTGCAGACATTCAGGCACAGGCGTTAACAGCGGTTGCTTGTTGAAAAACGCTTTGAGGTTGGCCAACGCCAAGTCAGCCATGGCGCGACGCGTTTCGTGGGTGTTGCTGCCAATGTGGGGGGTGAGCACCACATTTTGCAGTTTGCGTAATTCGGCGTCGACTTTGGGTTCGTCCCAAAACACATCCAGTCCTGCGCCGGCAATGGTTTTGTTTTTCAAGGCTTCAATCAATGCAGGTTGATCGATGACTGAGCCTCTGGCAATGTTGATCACAAAGCCTTTGTTGCCCAAGGCTTTCAACACATCGGCGTTGATCATGTGCTGTGTATCTTCACCACCTGGCACGGCGACCACCAGATAGTCCACTTGTGCGGCCAACGCCGCGGCATTAGGGTAATAGGTGAATGGCAGCTCTGGCTTGGCTTGTCGGCTTGTATAGGCGATGGACATGTCGAACGCAGCAGCACGCTTGGCAATGCCTTTGGCAATGCGGCCCATGCCTACCAAACCCAATCGCGCACCGGTCATTTTGTGGGTCATGGCGAAGGGCTCGGTCACCCAATCGGCGTTGCGCACAAAACGATCGGCTTGGGGAATACGCCGCCCGATCGAGAGCATCAAACCCAGCGCCAAATCGGCCACATCGTCGGTGAGCACATCGGGCGTGTGGGTGACCATGATGCCGCGCTCTTTGGCAGCTTGCACATCGATGCCGTCGTAACCCACGCCAAACACCGAGATGAGCTTCACATGAGGCAACATCGACAAAAGCTTGCGGTCGACCTTGGCTTCGCTGCCAATGCCAATCAGGGCCGTGGTGCGGGCCAGTGCCTGCGGGTCGTTGATGTGGGTGTGGTTGTGCACCATGTAGTCGCGCGACAAATCATTCATCATGAAGGTGGGCAGTTGCGACACCAGCATGATGTGGTGCGCGGCGTCGGGGTCTGCAGGCAATGCGCCAGTGGCTGGGGTGTTCATGGTGTGACTCCTTCGATAGCCATAACTCTACTCCTTGATTCGGTACCATGTACCCATCTCTTGAACCCCTCCTCCACTTGCCCCTCTTTCTGACATGACCGAAGGCTCACCCACACTCGATGTTCAAGGCGCATTGGCCACCCTCACCCTGCGTCGCCCTTCGCAGCGCAACAGTTTGACCGATGATGACCTCAACACCTTGCTGGCCCACTTTGAGGCGTTGAACCAAAACACCCAAGTCAAGGTGGTGGTGTTGCGCGCCGTCACCCAAGGCCAAAAGCAACCCGTGTTCAGCGCCGGCTACAACGTGGGCGGTTTTGACAACGACCCCATGGCACCCTTGTTTTTTGAAAAAATTCCAGATGCCTTAGAACGCTTGCGCCCCATCACGGTGTGCGCCTTGAACGGCAGCGTGTATGGTGGTGCCACCGATTTGGTGCTGGCCTGCGATTTTCGTGTGGGCCTGAAGGGCATGCACTGGCGCATGCCGGCTTGCGCCTTGGGGTTGCACTACTACCCCAGCGGTTTGCGCCGCTATGTGAGTCGCTTTGGTTTGAATGCCAGCAAACGCGCTTTTTTATTGGGGCAAGCGCTTGCGTTTGAAGACCTGTTGCCCTTGGGCGTGTTCGAACAACTGGCAGACATTCATGAACTCGAAAAAGCGGTGTCAGACATCACCACGCCCTTGCTGAGCATGGCACCTTTGGCACTGAGTGCCACCAAGAAAAGTTTGAACGACATTGCCGCCGGTTTGTACTGCGAACCTGCGTTGCGCGAACGCTCGCGTGCGTCGGTTCATACCCAAGATTTTGAAGAAGGCCGCGCGGCATTTGCTGAACGGCGTGCACCGCATTTCAAAGGCCAATAAATAATGCTGAAAGAATCATGACCAAGCAAACCAACCCATCCGCCGAAGCAGTCTTGCAACAATGGTTGCAACGCGAAGCCGACATTCGACAAACCCTGTTGCCACACAGCATCTTGCCTGTGCATGAAGTGTTGCCACTTTCAGGCTTGCAGTTGATACAAGGCATGTTGACCGGCCACACACCACCCGCCACCATTTCAAAAACACTTGATTTTTTATTGGTTGAGGTGAGTGAGGGCAAAGCGGTGTTTCAAGGCCAACCCGGTGCCGCACATTTGAACCCCATGGGCACGGTGCACGGCGGTTGGTTTTCGACCTTGCTCGATTCTGCACTCGGCTGCGCAGTGCATACGATGATGCCACCCGGCAGGGCTTACACCACGGCAGAATTGAATGTGAACATGGTGAAAGCACTCACCCCCAAAGTCAGCCGCGTGCGCGCAGAGGCTGAAGTGGTGCATTGCGGCAAACAACTGGCCACTGCGCAAGCACGGTTGGTGGGTGCTGACGGCACCTTGTATGCCCATGCCACCTCAACCTGCTTGGTTTTTGACATTCCCACACAATTGAAACCATGAGACTTCTACACACCATGCTGCGCGTTGGCGACTTGCAACGCTCGATCGACTTTTACACCCAAGCCATGGGCATGCAATTGCTGCGCACGACAAAACGCCCCGAGCAAAATTACGATTTGGCTTTTGTGGGCTATGGCAACAACCCCGACCATGCTGAAATTGAGTTGACTTACAACTATGGCGTGTCGTCATACGACTTGGGCACAGCCTACGGACACATCGCCATTGGCGTGCCCGATGTGGTGGCCACCTGCAACGCCATTCGACAAGCGGGAGGCACCATCACACGCGAACCTGGCCCGGTCAAGGGTGGCTCGACCTTTATTGCGTTTGTGCAAGACCCTGATGGGTACAAGATTGAATTGATTCAGCGCTAGGCCTCTCTCGCGCTTTGCATTTCAATTCACTGCAGTTTTTGCGCTTGTAGCAATTGATGGGCCGCTTCTAACAAAGCAGGTGTGTCCACATCGGTCACGCAGCCCACATCGTCTACTGGCACTTGCATGCTGTTGTGTTTGGCAACCACCGAAGCGGCACCTTTGTCGCCTGTCAGTTGCAACAAATCTTGCAAGCACGCTTTTGAAAAACCCACCGGGTGCCCGCGTTGTTGTTGGTACATCGGCACCACCACATCGCATGGCGTTGCTTGTTGGGTGGCATCATGCAAAGCCTTGGCCATGAACTGCAAAGTAGCGGGTTGAATCAACGGCAAATCTGCGGGCAAGATCAGCCAACCGTCTGCGTTGCGCGTGGCTGCCACACCGCAAGCAATGCTGTCTGCCATGCCCGGGTTGTGCACATGCTGCGTGTGTTCTGGCAACACCACATGCCATGACAAACCGCTGGCTTGCACCGCTTTAATCACACGCTCGCGCACCGTCAAACCTTGCAACAAAGCGTCTAGTTTGTGCTGCGTGCCACCGGCTGCTTTGAAACGCTCGCCTTTGCCAGCGGCCAACACGATCACACGAATGTCTGGCATCGGGTGCGAAGCAAGTTAGGCATCGGGGGCCAAGCAAGCCACATCACCTGCGTCGTTGTGGCTGATGCGTTGGCTGTTTTTGGCGTGTGCCACTTCCATGTCGCGTGGCAAGGCCACTTTGTTTTTCACCGCCAACACTTCGGCCATGATGCTCACAGCAATTTCTGCTGGCGTTTTGCTGCCGATGTAAATGCCAATCGGGCCGCGCAGTTTTTCCAAACTCGCAGGGGTTTGGTCCATGTGCTCGATCATGCGCTCGCGGCGGGCTTCGTTGTTGCGACGCGAACCAATGGCACCCACATAAAACGCATCGGTGTTCAAGGCTTCGAGCAAGGCCAAGTCGTCTAACTTGGGGTCGTGGGTGAGTGCAATCACACAACTGCGACGATCGGCGCGAAAGCTCTGCACCACATCGTCTGGCATTTCTGCGGTGAGTGTGACATTGGGTACTGACCAAGCACCGCGGTATTCTTCACGCGGGTCGCACACGGTCACAGCAAAGCCATTGAACAAAGCCATGGTGGCCAAGTATTCGGTCAACTGCCCTGCCCCAATCAGCAACATGCGGTATTCAGGACCATAGGTGTTGATGAGTTGATGTTCGTTGATTTGCAACTCAGCGGGTGCATCGCTCAATTGCAAAGTCACCTGGCCAGTACCAAGGTCTGTGGTGCGTTGCATCAAGTGCCCAGTGGACAAATGGCTGAGCAATGCGTCTAACAACTCGGCATCAGGGTCAAACTCCAACACCAACTCCAGCGTGCCACCACAGGGCAAACCGAAGCGATGCGCCTCGTCTGCGGTCACACCGTATTTGATGCGTTGCGGCGGACCTGAAGGCAAGGTGTTGGGAGCATCTGAAGTGTTGGATGTAGCTGCATGCGCATAGGCTTGGGTGAAGCGATAAATCAAATCGTCTTCAATGCAACCACCCGACACCGAGCCCACCACGGCACCGGTTTCGCACAAGGCCATGATCGAGCCAATGGGACGCGGGGAAGATCCCCATGTGCGTACCACGGTGGCCAGCAACGCACGCTTGCCCGCCACGCGCCAATCGCGCAGCGTGCGCAAGACCATGACATCTAAATTTTCCATGTGCTCTTTGTTTCGAAATGGATGCTCGAAATGTTCTCGAAAGTTTTGAAGCTCAACCGCGTGTCAACAGCACCGCAGCCACCGCCACAACACCCAAGGCCGCAATCCAGAACCACGAAGGCAAACCGCTTTCTGTTTTATCCGCCGCACCGTCTAAGTGGTTGCTTGCGGCAGCACCTTCGGCGGGTGGATGCAGTTTGATGAGTTCATTTTCAAAGCGCTGAAAAAAATCTTCCGACAAGTTTTTGGCAACGCCGTCGATTAAGCGTTGGCCTAACTGTGCAATCTTTCCGCCCACTTGTGAGTGCACGGTGTAGCTCAGTTCACAGCCAGCATCATGGCTGGCCAAGGCCACATTGGCTGTGCCTTTGCCAAAACCTGCGACGCCGCCTTGGGCTTCAAACTGCAAGGCATAAGAAGTGGGTGGCACGATGTCCATCAAGCTGACTTTGCCAGTGAACTTCGCAGCCACGGGCCCCACTTTGAGCGACACGCCCACGGCGTACACATTGGGTTCGGTCAACTCAAATTTGTCGCAGCCGGGAATGCAGGCTTTCAAAATGTCTGGGTTGTTCAACGCTGCCCAGGCTTGCGCTTGGGTAACGGGTAAGGGGCGATTGCCTTGCATGTCCATGGTGAAAACTCCAAATCAAGAATGGTTCAACGGCGTGCGAACACCCCGCGCATGGAGCAATTGTGCAATGGCTTGCGCAAGTTGCTCGAGTTCAGACAAATTATGAATGGCCAGCATGCCATCCGCGTGCTGGTGCAACACTTTGGCACCTGCCGCCAACGGAGCATACCCTTCAAAACGCAACAAGGGGTTGAGCCACAACAGCGATCGGCTGTGGCGTTTGAGCCAAGACAACTCATCGGCCAAGACCTGCGGTTCGCCGGTGTCCAAACCGTCACTGATCAACAGCACCACTGTGCGTCGCCCCACCAAACAACGCCGGTGTGCGGTGCGCAAAGTGGTCAAGGCAGCACCTAAGCGCGTACCACCTGCAAAGTCTTGAATGCTTTGGTTGGCGGCTTCGAGCATGTCGTCTGCATCGCGCAAGCGAAAGGCAGCACGCAAATCGGTGAGCTCGGTGCCAAACGCAAACACCGCACGCGGCACACGGCGTGTGGCTTGATGCAAAAACGCCAGCATGAGACGCGCGTAGCGTTCCATCGAGCCCGAGATGTCCACCAAGATCAGCAGTGGCAAAGGCTGAGGCCTGCGCGTGCGATGCGGGATGTGCAACAACTCGCCCCCCATGCGCGTGGCGTCGCGCATGGCGCGTTGCCAGTCCATGCGTTTGCCGCGTTCACCTGAGTGGGTGCGCCGTCCGGGCACTTGCGGCAGAGGCAAGGCCATGTCACGCACCAAGCGTTCAACCAAACGAAATTCACTGGCGCTCAAATTTTGAAAGTCAGCGTGACGCAAACGCACACCATCGCTGGCTGACATGGCGGCATCGAGTTGTAACTCTTCTTCTTTTTTGGGTGCTTGTTGCGCTGTGCGAACTGCCGTTAAGGCTTCTTGCACACGCGCTTTTTGTTTGGGGGCTTTGGCCGCTTCTTGTGCTTTGGGCAACATTTGCGACAAGAGTTTTTGCGCCAGCTCTGGGTTTTTGAAAAACGAATCAAACAATTGCGCAAACACTTCGCGGTCTTGTTGTCGGCTGATCAGCACAGCTTCTAGTGCGGCCGCAAAATCGTCTTTGCGCGACACACCCACCAACATCGCAGCATCTATGGCCAAGGCCATGCGCGCGCTGTCCACTGGCACACCTGCGCGACGCAGAGCGCGGCAAAAACCGATCATGTTGTCGGCCATTTTTCCGGTGCGTGCGTCGCCTAACTGCATGATGAAGAAAAGTGAAGGGTCAAGCAGCGTCCGGTGCGAGCAATTCGTCCACCAACGGCAACAAGGCGGCTACATCTTCGCGTTGTTTGAACAAAATGCCAGCGGTGTCTTGCACCACTTCGGGGTCGAGTTGCAAGGTGTCGAGTGACACCAAGGCCTTGGCCCACTCCACACTCTCTGCAATGCCTGGGCCGCGTTGAAACGCGTTGGCAAAAGGTTGGCTGCGCAAACGCCCCACGAAGGTGGCCACTTGTTCAGCCAATTGTTGACTGGCCTGTGGCACCTGCGCACGCACGATAGCGAGTTCGCGTTCGCGCTCGGGATAGTCCATCCAGTGATACAAGCAACGGCGCTTGACAGCATCGTTCAAATCACGGGTGCGGTTGCTGGTGAGAATGGTCACCGGCGTGCTGTCGGCTTTGATCGTGCCAAGCTCAGGAATGCTCACTTGGTATTCGCCCAAGTACTCCAACAAAAAAGCTTCAAAGGGTTCGTCAGCGCGATCGACTTCGTCGATCAACAACACCGCACCCGGTGCCGGTGCTTGCAAAGCTTGCAGCAACGGGCGGCGAATGAGGTATTTGTCTTGGTACACCTCACGCTCAATTTGATCGCTGGCCACGCTGTCTTGCGCGGCACGCATGTGCAACAACTGGGCGGCGTGGTTCCACTCATACAAGGCCTCGCGTTGCTCCATGCCGTCATAGCATTGCAAGCGAATGAGTTGGCGCTGCAACACCTTGGACAAGGCTTTGGCCAATTCGGTTTTGCCCACGCCCGGTTCGCCCTCGAGCAACAAGGGACGCTGCAAACGCAAGCTCAAAAAAACGGCGGTTGCCAACCGCCGCTCTGCCTGATAGCCCACGCTGGCTAGAGCGTGGATCAGGTCGTCAACAGAACCCTCGAATGTCATCAATGTCCATGTGAAAGTGAATGGGTCACAGCACGCTGTGTTTGGACCTTGATCATATGCGCACGGTACTCGGCGGAGGCATGCAAATCGCTGTTCAAGTCAGCGCTGTCGACAGTCACAGCGTCCACAGCTTTGGCACTGAAGTCTTTGCTCAGCGCTGCCTCTAAACCCGCATGACGGAACACGCCATTGCCCGCACCTGTGATGGCCACGCGCACACCTGAGCCGGTGTCGGCCACAAACACGCCCACCAGTGCAAAGCGTGAGGCTGGTTGACGGAATTTGGCATACGACGCACGCTTTGGAATCGGAAAGCTGATGGCGGTGATCAGCTCACCCGCTTCGAGCGCGGTGGTGTACATGCCTTGGAAATAATCGTCAGCCGCAATTTTTCGCTTGTTGGTGTGCACAGTGGCGTTCAAGGCCAACACGGCGCTGGGGTAGCAAGCCGCAGGGTCGTTGTTGGCCACAGAGCCACCCAGTGTGCCCATGGCACGCACTTGACGGTCGCCAATGCCACCGGCGAGTTCAGCCAAGGCCGGGATGTTTTTTTGCACCTCTGCGTTGTTGGCCACATCTTGGTGACGGGTCATGGCACCGATGACAATGTTGTTGCCATCTTTGCAAATGCCTTGGAGTTCAGCGATTTGGCCTAAGTCGATCAACGCTTCGGGTTGCATCAGGCGTTGCTTCATCGACGCCAGCAAAGTTTGTCCGCCCGCCAGCGCTTGGCCACCGCTGAGCACCGCTTTGGCGGCATCTGCAACAGAGGCAGGACGGTTGTAATTGAATGCGTACATGTGTTTCTCTCCTGATCGATTATTTTGCAGCTTGGATGGCTTGCCACACGCGGTGCGCGCTGGCGGGCATGTCCAAGTCTTTCACGCCCAAGGGGGCCAACGCGTCGAGCACAGCGTTCATCACCGCAGGGGGTGAACCAATGGCGCCGGCCTCACCGCAACCTTTGGTGCCCAAAGGATTGTGGGTGCAAGGTGTGCACACATGGCCAATGTTGAAGTGCGGGAAATCGTCAGCGCGCGGCATGGCGTAGTCCATGAACGAGCCCGTCAGCAACTGACCGGTTTCTTTGTCGTACACGCAGTTTTCCATCAAGGCTTGACCAATGCCTTGCACCAAACCACCATGCACTTGGCCTTCCACAATCATCGGGTTGATGATGGTGCCAAAGTCGTCCACTGCAGTGAAACGGTCCACACGGGTTTCACCAGTGTTGGGGTTGATTTCCACTTCAGCGATGTAAGTGCCCGCAGGGAAAGTGAAGTTGGTGGGGTCGTAAAACGCGGTTTCGTTCAAGCCGGGTTCCAACTTGTCGAGTGGGTAGTTGTGCGGCACATAAGCCGTCAATGCCACTTGACCAAATGGGATTTTTTTGTCTGTGCCCTTCACCGAAAACTCACCATTGGCAAACTCGATGTCAGCGTCAGACGCCTCCATCAAATGCGCGGCAATTTTCTTGGCCTTGGCTTCGATTTTGTCGAGTGCACGCATGATCGCTGCACCGCCGACCGAAATAGAGCGCGAGCCATAGGTGCCCATGCCAAACGGCACACGCCCTGTGTCGCCGTGCACCACATCCACGCTTTCAACCGCAATGCCCAAGCGCGATGCCACCACTTGTGCAAAAGTGGTTTCGTGGCCTTGGCCGTGGCTGTGCGAACCGGTGAACACCGTCACGCTGCCCGTGGGGTGCACACGCACTTCGCCGCATTCAAACAAACCGGCACGCGCACCTAATGCACCTGCAATGTTGGAAGGTGCAATGCCACACGCTTCGATGTAGCTCGAGTAACCGATGCCGCGCAACAAACCTTTGGCTTCGCTCTCAGCTTTGCGTTTGGCAAAGCCTGCGGTGTCGGCCAATTTTTGCGCTTCGTTCATGCAAGCGGGATAGTCACCAATGTCGTATTGCAAGGCCACCGGTGTTTGGTAGGGGAAGGTGGTGATGAAATTGCGTTTGCGAATTTCGTCTTGACCCAAGCCCATTTCCCAAGCCGCACGGCTGACGATGCGCTCGAGCAAATAGGTGGCTTCGGGTCGACCGGCACCGCGATAGGCATCCACAGGCGCGGTGTTGGTGAACCATGCATCCACTTCGACATACACCTGTGGTGTGGTGTATTGCCCTGCCAACAAAGTGGCATACAAAATCGTGGGCACAGCGGTGGAGAAGGTGGACAAATACGCGCCCAAGTTGGCGTTGGTGTGCACCTTCAACGCCAAGAACTTGCCGTCTTTGTCCATCGCCAATTCAGCGTGGCTGGCGTGGTCGCGACCATGGGCATCGCTCAAGAAAGCTTCTGAACGGTCGCACACCCATTTGATGTTGCGGTTGAGTTTCTTCGAGGCCCAAGTCAGGCAAACATCTTCGGCATACAAATAAATTTTGGAGCCAAAGCCGCCGCCCACATCAGGCGCGATCACGCGCACTTTGTGCTCGGGCAAGCCCAACACAAATGCGGTCATGAGCAAACGCTCAACGTGTGGGTTTTGGTTGGACACCCACAAGGTGTATTCATCGCTGGCACGGTTGAACGAACCAATTGCGGCGCGTGGCTCCATCGGGTTGGGCACCAAGCGGTTGTTGATCAAATCAAGCTTGGTGATGTGCGCTGCATTGGCAAATGCGGCATCGACTTGTGCTTTGTCACCAATTGCCCATTTGTAGCAATGGTTGTCAGGGGCGACATCGTGCAATGCGGGGCCTTTGGTTGCATAGGGTACAGCGACCACCGAGAGCAACACATCGTAGTCCACCTCGATCAATTCAGCAGCGTTTTTGGCTTGCTCAAGCGTTTCGGCCACCACCATCACCACATGGTCGCCCACATAGCGCACTTTGCCCTGCGCCAAGATGGGGTGCGGTGGCTCCTTCATCGGCTGCCCACTGGTGTCGGTGATCAACCAACCGCATGGCAGGCCATTCACATTGTCAGCCGCCACATCTTGGCCGTCATAAATACCCACCACACCTGGTGCGGCCATCGCGGCTTTTTTGTTGATGCTTTTGATGGTGGCGTGTGCATGCGGTGAACGCACAAACACGCAATGCGTCATGTTGGCAAGATCGATGTCGTCGGTGTACTGACCAGCGCCAGTGAGAAAACGGTAGTCTTCTTTGCGACGAACCGATTCGCCAATGTGAGGGAGTTTGGAAAAATCTGATGCACCCATGTCGATCTCCTTAAGCCTTCATGGCAGCAGCGCCTTGCTGCACCGCTTTGACAATGTTTTGGTAGCCTGTGCAACGGCACAAATTACCCTCTAAGCCTTCGCGAATTTCGGCTTCGGTGGCATTGGGGTGCTTGGTGCACAAATCGACCGCGCTCATGACCATGCCGGTGGTGCAATAGCCGCATTGCAAACCATGGCATTCTTTGAACGCAGCTTGCATGGGGTGAAGGGTGCCGTCAGGCTTGGCCAAACCTTCGATGGTGGTGTCTTGCTTGCCCTCGACTTGGCGCAACAGCACATTGCATGACTTCACGGGGTCGCCGTTCACAATGACGGTGCAAGCGCCGCACTGTGCGGTGTCGCAGCCCACATGGGTGCCCGTGAGTTTGAGATTTTCTCGAATGGCTTGCACCAACAAAGTGTTGGGCGCGGCCTCGACGGACACGGACTTGCCGTTGATATGAAACGCGACACTCATCTAAGTCTCCTCTGGTATGACTAAAAAATCTTTTGTAGTTGCAAGCATAGAGGGCGCAGATGGGTTCAAAATTGGGGTTACCCCGAAGTGCGTCACGCAAAGCTCACATTTAGTCGCGTCAAGTCTCGAAGATTACAAAAGAATGACAGGTATGAACGATATTTCCAACCTCCGCAAAAGCTATGAACGCGCCGAACTGAACGAAACCGCTTCGGCGTCAGACCCGATGCAGCAGTTCGAGCAGTGGCTCAATGAAGCGCTGAGCGCCCAACTGCCCGAGCCCAACGCCATGACGCTGGCCACTGTGGGCAGCGACCTGCGCCCGAGCACCCGAGTGGTGCTGATCAAAGGCTATGACGCGCGCGGCGTGGTCTGGTTCACAAACTACCAAAGCCGCAAAGGCCAGCAGTTGGCGGGTAACCCGTTTGCCGCTTTGCAGTTTCATTGGGTTGAACTCGAGCGCGTGGTGCGCATTGAAGGCCGCGTTGAAAAAATCAGCGAAGCCGAGAGCGATGAGTACTTTCACAGCCGCCCACTCGATTCACGGATTGGCGCGTGGGCCAGCCCGCAAAGCCAAGTGATTGAAAACCGCACTGTGTTGGTGACCAACGCTGCCAAATACGGCGCGCAGTTTTTGTTGCAGCCCCCTCGCCCACCGCATTGGGGCGGCTACCGCTTGGTGCCCGACCAATGGGAGTTTTGGCAAGGCCGCAAAAGCCGTTTGCATGACCGCTTGCGCTATCGCCAAACGGCCGAAGGTGCTTGGATACGTGAACGACTCGCGCCCTAAATCATCAGCCTTTAACCCCATGACACAAAACAAAAGCGGCAATAAGGCCGCTTTTGTCATGAGTGCTGCTGAAACTTAGAAGCTCACTTGCGCGCCAACTTTCAAGCTACGTCCTGCAATGGGCGGGGCATTGGTCCCCATGGTCTGCGTCAACACCGACGTGGACGAATACGCCAGCTTGTTGGTGATGTTGTCGAGCTTGGCAAACCACAACCAATGCGTGGGGCCGCTGTGGGTGCGATAGTTCAGTCCCGCGTTCCACAAGGTGTGGCCTGCCGTGGTGACACCGCCATCAGGCACACGGTTTTGCGCCGCAGCGTGCATGACGCCAAAACGTGCTCCCCACGCGTTGCGTGACCACACCGCATCAGCGCCCAAGCGCATGGGCGCGATGCGGGGCATCGGTTTGTCGTGGGTCAGATCTTGCGCGCGCACCACATCGGCTCGCAAATCAAGGTCCATGGTCCCGTGTGCAGCGTTTGGCGACAACACCGCATCGTGCCCACCAACCATGCGCACCTTGGCAGTGGATTCGAGACCATAAAAGTGTGCGCGCACACCTTCAAAGCTATACACGGGTAAGTCTGCCGACGTGCCTGGTGAACCATTGGCCAAGCGATATGCGCCTGTCGGTTGCTGCGAAATGTAGTTGGCAAACTGCGAACTGAACGCGGTCACGCCAAACTTATGACCACCATGTTGCCACTCACCACCCACATCGAATTGCAGCGCCTTTTCTAAGCCAAGGCTGGCATTGCCTATTTCATAGGCAGCGGTGGCCACATGCGGCCCATGCGCAAACAACTCATAGTCTTTAGGCGCGCGTTG
>ERZ650311.1217-NODE-1217-length-13236-cov-16.373871_pt1 | contig 13236 bp, 23 predicted proteins | sample MGYA00376247_ERZ650311 | MGnify/ENA primary metagenome ERZ650311 (study PRJEB26733, sample SAMN07839324) | wastewater metagenome | biome: small river; feature: stream; material: water | place: USA: North Carolina | collected 2016-07-28 ... | reverse complement strand
CCCCGAAGAGCCGGGCCTGTGTGCGTGGTGCTCCGACCCGGTGGAGCCGGTATGACCGGCGGCAAGCGGTTCCTGCTCGAGGTCACCGACCTCGACGCCGGGCAGACGAAGTACATCACCGTGACGGGCTTCTCCGACGACACGCCCGACCGGGTGGCGCTCCACGCCCGCAACTACACCCGCGAGTTCTTCGGGGTGCGGGCCGAGGCCACCCCGCAGCGCATCGCCTGGTTCCCCGGCGAGGGGCCCGGCGAGGAGGAGGGCGATGGCCTAGACGCGGCGTAGCGACTTGACCGACTGAACGACTGACTGAACCGACCGACGAAAGAGGCAACCAGAAGTGACGACGCTCACGATCTCCGCTGGCACGAAGGAGTTCGCCTACCTGGAGGACGACGGGACGTTCCCGGCGACCCTGGTGGCGTTCGAACGCAAGGGCCCGTTCGACGATGCGAAGAAGCCTGGCGAGCAGTACCACCTGCTCGAGTGGGCCTTCTCGATCGACGACGCGGGCGAGAACTCGATGGTCTGGGTGGCGACCGGCGAGAGCACCGGCCCGAAGTCCCGGACCTACGGCATCATCTCCGCCCTGCTGGCCGGCAAGCAGCCCCCGGTCGGGACGCAGCTCGACATCGAGAAGCACCTCATCGGGCGCAGAGCGCTCGTGACGGTCGCGAAGGACGAGAAGGGCTACATGAAGGTCGTGGGGGTCTCGGCCCTCCCGTCCAAGCCGGGCGGCGCGAAGCCCGCGGCTCCGGCCGTGGCCGACGCCAACCCCGACGACCTGCCGTTCTAGAGCGACCGGGGCGGGTGGCTCGCGTCACCCGCCCCATCCCGACCATGCCCCGCACGATCCCGCGCCCAAACCTCCGCCAGCGGTTCGACGTGCTCGCCGCCTCAGGGTTCCGGTGCGACTACTGCGGCGTCTCGCGGCGCGACAAACGGCTGTCCGTGGATCACGTGACGGCGCAGGCCCGCGGCGGTGGACACGAGCGGGCCAACCTGGTCGCCGCCTGCGCCGACTGCAACCTCGGCAAGAGCGACCGCCCCATCCCGCTCCCGCGGTTCGCGCGTCTCACCACCACCGACCGGTGGGACTGCTGCACCTGCGATGCCCCGACGCTCGAAGCGTCACCAGAGGAGCCCGTCTTGATCTGCTCCGCCTGCCACTTCCCGGCCTACCGTCGGCTGTTCGGTCCGGCCAGATGACGAGGCTCGGTGGCTCCGCTCCCGACGCGACCACCCTACCCCCCACGCCACCCGCGGCCGAGCCCCGCATCAAGGCGGCGCTGTGGTTCGCCAACGCGGGGTTCGGCGTGTTCCCCTGCTGGTCGGCCCTCGATGGCGTGTGTCGATGTCCCAAGGGTGCGGCCTGCTCCAGCCCCGGCAAGCACCCGCTGACCGAGAACGGCTTCAAGGACGCGACCACCGACGAGAAGCGCATCCGGACGTTTCTGTCCGCCGCCAGCCTGCCCAACTACGGCCTCGTCTGCCCCGACGGTGTGTTCGCGCTCGACGTGGACGGCGAGGGCTGGGAGGCGCGGCTGGCGGAGCTCGAGGCGAAGCACGGCCCGCTGCCGCCGACGCTCCGGACCGCGACCCGCAACGGGCAGCACATCTTCCTGCGCTGGCCCGCCGACCTGCCGCGCCCGATGAAGCAGATGTTCGGCTGGGTCACGCGGTGGGGGTCGGGCGGCACGTCGGGCTACGTCATCGGGCCGCGGTCGGTCCACGTCTCGGGGTTCGAGTACGCCCCGGTCGGCGTGTTCGAGATCGGGGTCCTGCCCGATGCGTGGGCACGTGCCGCGGTGCAGCCGGACACGTCCACCCTGACCATCCGCGGACCCATCGACCCTTCGTCGGTCGCTGTCGGCTCCCGACACGACTTCCTGCGCGACCAGGCGCGGTTCATGGCGGGCACGATCCGCGACCCCGACGCGCTGTTCGCCGCGGTCTCGGCCATCAACGAGAAGCTGCCCGTGCCGAAGACCGCCGACGAGGTCCGCCGTGCCATCGGGGACGCGCTGGTCAAGTACCCGGCGGACCCGGTGGAGGTGACCGAGGACGGCGAGATGCGGGTCGTCCGGCCGCTCGACGACCCCGGCCTCCTGCCGATGTCCACGTCCGAGGACTTCCCGGACGCACCGCAGCCGGTCGCGTTCGCCGGCCTGGTGGGCGAGTGCGTCCACGCGATGGCCGAGGGCACTGATGCCTCGATGGTGGGGATGCTCGGGGCGCTGCTGGCGTTCCTCGGGGCCACGGTGCCGGCCCGCGCCTACTTCCACCGGGAGCAGACCACGAGCCCCTACATCGCGCTGGTGGGCGAGTCGTCGGTCGGCCGGAAGGGGACCGCGATGATGCGCGCGGCCGGGCTGCTGTCGTGGGCGTTCGGGGCCGATGAGATCAACCGCGTCGTGCTCGACGGCGTGAACAGCGGCGAGGGACTGATCTCGGAGCTCCACCTCAAGCAGACGCGGTACGCCTCCGAGGCGACCACGGCGCTCCTGTTCGAGGAGGAGTACGCCAACATGATGGCGGCGCAGGGCCGCGACGGCTCGACGCTCGACGGGAAGATGCGCCAGGCGTTCGATGGCGGCCCGCTGTCCAACCGCAAGGCGGTGGAGTCCCGCACGGTCAAGCCTCCGTACTGGCTTCCTGCGCTCATCGCCATCACGCCGAGCGAGCTGCGGTCGAAGCTACCCTCGGGAGCGCTGCAGTCCGGATCCGGCAACCGGTGGCTGTTCCTGCCGGTCGTCCGCAGGGACATCGTCCCTCGGAACATCCCGCCGGAGCTGCCCGAGGACATCGCCGAGCCGCTGAGACAGGCGCACCGGTCCGCGCAGCGGTCGCCGCTGCTGCTGGCCGTGGATGACGCCGTGGGCGAGGCGCTGACCGCGTACTCGGAGCACCTGCGGGCGGTGTCGGTCGGGCTGGCCGCTGACATGACCCGCCGATATGCCGTCATCGCGTTCCGGATCGCGCTCATCCACGCCGCCTGCGAACGGTCGCCGAAGGTCCATGTCGGACACCTCGAGCGGGCGCTGGCGCTGACCGAGTACGCGAGATCCGGGATGGGCTGGGTGTTCGGGCAGTCGCTCGGCAACCCGCTGGCGACCCTGCTGCTGCGACACCTGCAAGCGTCCGGCGAGGTGACCGCGACACACATCACCCGGCACGTCATCCGGGACCCGCTGAAGCGCCAGGACGCCATCGACGAGCTGGTGCGCATGGGGTTCGCGGAGGTCGTGGTCACGAGAGGGGCAGCCGGCCGTGCCCGGTCGGTGCTCCGAGCCGTGGGCCTGAGTTCCACGAGAGTTCCCGATTTCCAGATTTCCAAGGGGTTCGGGGTTTCAGGCCAGAACGCGTGGAAATCTGGAAATCAGGCCGTTCTGAGCACGGATGCCGTGGAAATCGGCATGGAAAACAGTGGAACTCAGTGGAAATCGGGGGCCGCAGAAGCCACCTGGTACCGCCCCTGCAACGACTACACCAACCACCAGGATCACCACCGGCTCGAGGCCCACGGCTGGGTCTGCATCCGGTGCGACGGAGGAGGAACCGACCGATGAGCGGCGGCGACATCACCACCATCACCATCGAGACGAGCCCACGTAACGCCTTCACCGACCCGGATACAGGGATGCGGTTCTACCGCTTCGCCGGGCGCGACCTGCCGTCGGTGACGACGCTCCGCCGGATGGCCGGGCTGCCCTATGGCCTGGCGGCATGGCAGCTGTCCAAGGTCGTGGAGCGCGCGACTGCCGAGGCCGAGACGCTGAACGCGATGCTCAACCGGCCCAAGCGCCCGAGAGAGCACGCGGACAAGATCGACAACAAGCGCCGGGGGGAGGCCGGCAAGTGGCTCCGGGCCGCGGCGACCGAGGAGCGGGATGCCTCGTCGGCGCTGGGGACGGCCGTGCATGACGCGGCGTCGCAGGGGCTGACCCCGGATACGCTGCCCGACCCCTACGTGTTCATGAAGGACGGGGAGAAGGTCTCCATCCCTGCCGCGGACATCGCCCCCCGGCTGGGTTGGTACCGGGATTGGCTCCACGCCTCCGGCGTGGAGATCGTCGCCTCCGAGTTCCAGGTCGCGAACCTGACCGTCGGCTATGCCGGGTCGTGTGACCTGATGGTGCGGTTCCCCACCGGGGCGCAGTGGATCGTCGATCTCAAGACCGGCAAGGGCACCTACCCGGAGCACGCGCTCCAGGTGCTGGCTTACCGCAATGCCGAGGTCGTGTTCTCCGATGACCGGGTGGACGACCGACTGACCGCCGAGCTCCGCCGGACATCGGGGCTGGCGGTGCTGCACCTTGCCGACGACGGCTGGACGTTCTCGGCGTTCCGCGACACGCCGGACCTGTGGGATGCGTTCCTCGGGCTGCACCGGTTCGCGATGTGGGCATGGCGCAATCCGCGGGTCGATGGGCTGGTGTACGGGTCCCGGTCATCGGCTCCGCTCGAGGAGGCTGCGGCATGAGCCGGTACGTGCGTGAAGGTCGGTCGAGTGAGGAGTACCAATCGTGATCACATATCACACCGGCCGCGCGACCCTCACCGGGCCCGCCCATGTCCTCAACGGTGGCCGATCCATCTGCGGCGGCAGTCCTTGTCCCCTCGCCCCCGGTGACGCCCCCGGCTGTCGCCAGTGCGCCCGGTCCGTGGCGAAGCGCGACCGCGTGCGGGAGTCGCGGGCATGAGCCGCTGGGTGCATCGGGCCCAAGCGATGCCTGACATCGACCAGACGTGGATGGTGATGGGGCCGAAGGACCGCTGCGGGGCTCCGCTCCCGGATGACCAGATGCCGTGGCTGAAGCCCGAGCGCCGAAGGCATTTCATCTGCGGCTGCACCACCCCCACCCCCGACCCGGCTAGCCCGTGCGATCTGGAGTGGTGTCAGCACCGAGGCGCGTACTGGTGGCACACGGCGCTACGAGTCGGCGGCGACCACGACCAGTGGGACCGGCTGCACCCCCACCAGCCCACCCGCTGCACCTGCGGCCATCCCATCGAGGAGCGGGCATGAGCGACCTTGACGCCCTGCTGGCGACCACCGAGCCCGAGCCGGTGACCTCGGTGTCGATGGTGCCGGGCCGGCACGTCCACGTCTGGACCGTCTGCCCCTGCGGAGCCCAGCGCGACCTCGACGCCCCCCGCCGCGGCCGGTCGGCGGCACGGCTGGGCAAGGACCAGGAGCGCCGGATCGAGCGCGTCTACGGACCCCGCAAGGTCGGGGAGTTCGGGGACGCCATCGACCTGCTCGGCGCGACGTTCGCCTGGCAGTCGAAGGCCACCCGGTCCCCGATGCCCGCGTGGCTGGCCGCGGTCGATGCGCCCGTCCTGCACGCGCCGACGGTGCTCGTCGTGGACGCCGCCGTCGCCATGGCCCCCATCCGCGGGCACCGACTGCCGCTCGTGATCCAGCCGTTCGTCTCCCGGACCGGGACGACCGACCGCATCTGGGTCCGCGCCACCGACTGGTGGCACCTGCACGGCGGTCCGCAGCCACCCGAGCCGACGTGGGTGGTGATGAGCGGAGCCGCCTTCCTCGACCTTCACGGACGCGACCAGGAGGACGCCGCATGACCACCGACCCCACGACCCTGCGGACGGCGCTGGAGGCGCTGGTGGGGCTCGTGGACTGTTACGGGCTCGACCACTACGGCGGCGACTGGGGCTGCGCGGAGTGCCACCCCGACAGCGACATGCTCGTTGGTGGTTTCCAGTGTGGGCTCCACCTCGCCCGTGCCGTCCTCGCCACCCCCGCCCCGGCTGCCGACCCCACGACCCTGCGAACGGCGCTGGAGGCGTGGCTGTATGAGCACGCTGGAAACGGCCATACCATCAACGCCTACGCCGACATCCGGGAGGCCGCGCTGGGCACCATCCGGCGCGTGGCATACCTTCGCTGTGCCAACGACCAGTCAACGCACAACCTGCTCACCCCCGCCCCGGCTGCCGACGAGGCACGGTGCGATGGGTCCCACGACTTCCTCCCGCTGACGTGCTCTCGCTGCGGCGTGCGTGGCACCCTGAACCTGAGCATCGTCGGCGAGGACGAGCGGCTGGACATCACCAAGACCCACCCCGACCCGACACCCGTGCCGCCCACCCCGCCCGCGACCGGGACGGTGGAGCGGTGCGCGGAATGCGGAGGGGTCAAAGACGACGTGTTCCATGTGCCGTGTCTGGTCGGCGGCCCGTTCCACTACGTCAAGACGTGCCACCCCTTCACCCCGCCCGCCCCCGAGCCATCGGCGGCGCTGGTGGAGGCACACCGCATGGAGGCGAGCGACCCGCAGGGGCCGGACCCCGAGATGTGCGTCGTCTGCGGTCAGGGCTGGGGCGCTCACGTGTGGTCGGCTCCGCTCGCCGCCGCCCGCGCGGAGGGGCTGGACGGGCTGACCGTGGCGATGGTGGCCGATGCCATCCACCCAGAGGGCCAAGGTCCGACCATCGATTGCTGCATGGGTTCGACTGTCGAGAGCCTGTACCCGCCGGATGAGGCAGCGCGGCTGCACCGGAAGCACCACGAGGAAGCGGCCACGCGGTTCCTCGCCTACCTCGCCGCCCGCCGCCGCCTACCGCGAGCACCCCGATGACCGATGACCTGCTGACCTCCGACGAGGTCCGCGCCATCCTGCGGGTCGAGCGGACGGCGCTGGCGCGGTACCTGGTGGGGCCGGACCGCATCCCGCATCTGCGGCTGGGGAACCCGCGGACGGGGCCGCTGCGCATCAGACGGTCGGCGCTCGAGGAGTGGATCGTCGCTCGCTGTTCCTCGTCTTCGCCCGGAGGGGTGGCGACCTGCCCTACAACCGGTCGTGGGTGAACGAGCAGTTCCGCCACGCGCTGGCCCGCCACGGCCTCCCGCCCGTGCGCCTCCACAGCCTGCGTCACGCGGCCGTGGTCGCCCTGCTGGACGCCAACGGCGGCGACATCCGCGACGCCATGCACCTGGCGCGCCACGCCTCGGTCAAGACCACGATCGACGTCTACGGGCAGGACGCGGACGCGGCCCGGAAGCGCGCCGCCGAGGCGCTGGGCCGGGCACACGAACGGAGGGCAAAGAATGGGGGTTGACAACGTGATTGCGTGCGGTCAAGATAACGGCATGAACACCACCACCGCTCCCGCAGTCACCAAGGCCCAGCTCACCGAGCGCAAGCGCGGCAAGGGCGGCTCCGTCGTCCGCCTCACCGATGGCCGCGTCGTGGTCGTCAAGGACCTGATGCAGCGCGCCAACTACAACAAGCCCGATCGCATCGGCGTCGGCTCCCCCGACAACGGGCTGGCGTTCGGCGTGGCGCTCGCGGACGTGGAGGAGGTCATCGCGTGAAGGCCTGCACCTGTGGAGACCACTGGGGAGAGGACGACAGGTGCCCGCTGCACGGCGACATCCGCCGGGCTCTGGCTGATGAGCGATACACCTGTCGCTACGGGCACGCTGACTGCGCCAAGTCCACGGGCGGACAGTGCTACCACGACAGCTGGGAGTCTCGCCAGAAGGACGCAGGTACTTGGGCGGGCTGACCGTCGCCTCGTTCTTCTCGGGAGTCGGCCTTCTGGACCTCGGTCTGGAATGGGCCGGCTTCCGCACGTCCAGCGTGTCCGAGATCGACCCCTACGCCTCGCGCGTCCTCGCGCTGCGGTTCCCCGACGCGCCGAACCTCGGAGACATCCATGCCATCACCGAAGTCCCTCCGGCCACCCTCTGGGCGGGCGGGTTCCCATGCCAGCCCGTCAGCGTCGCCGGCCGCCGGGCAGGGAAGGACGACGCCCGCTGGCTCTGGCCTCGCTGGGCTGAGCTCATTGGCGACCTTCGACCCCCATACCTCCTGTTGGAGAACGTCTCAAACCTCTTGGCTGTCGATGGTGGGCGAGCCTTCGGAGACGTTCTCGGGGACCTGGCCGCGCGCGGGTACGATGCGGAATGGGACTGTCTACCCGCTGCCGCCGTTGGCGCGCCGCACCTCCGTGACCGCGTCTGGATCGTCGGTACCCGGACCGAACAGCGATGGGATGTGGCCCACACCCACCACGGGCGACCACGCGACCCGTTTCGCGCAGGGCGGGATGCCGCTGGGAATGGCAGCGCGGATGTGGCCCACCCCGGCGGCATCGGACCAGAAGTGGCGCAGCACGCCGAAGGTGGCGGCGGACCGCGTGGCGCGAGGGAAACAGATCAGCCTTCACGACGCGGTGTTGGTGTCGTTCCGCACGCCGTCTTCGCAGGACTGGAAGGGCATGAGCGCGCAGTCCTGGCGCTCGCGGACCACCGGCGACACAACACCGACCCTGCCCGACCAGGTTGGTGGGCAGCTGAACCCGGATTGGGTCGAGTGGCTGATGGGGTGCCCCGTCGGGTGGACCGACTGCGATGCCTTGGTAACGGAGTCGTCCCGCAGGTCGCCGAGTTCATCGGGTGGCGGCTCCGAGCCATGATCGAGGCGCAGGAGCTGGAGGCCGCCGCATGACCACCAACGAGGCCGCCGCGTCCCTCGGCGTGTCGCCCATCACGATCCGCCGCGCCATCGCCAACAAGACCCTCCGCGCCAAGAAGGTCGGCCGCGACTGGCACATCACCCCGGCCGCCGTCGAGGCATACCGCGCCGGTTCGCTGGGCAAGCCTGGGCGGCGGAAGAGCGACCGATGACCGTCCCGTTGGCTCCCGGTTCCCCGAGGCGGGTCCTCGCGAAGCGGTTCGGCGCGGAGCTCACCCGCGCCATGAAGAAGAAGGGCGTCGGCCAGAAGCGGCTCGGTGAGCAGCTGGGCGTCGCCTCGTCGAACGTCGCCTCGTGGCGAGTCGGGAACAACCTCCCCCGCCTGGAGACGGCGCAGCGGCTCGCGTCCGGGCTGGACTGCCCGGTCCTCGTGGAGATCGTGCTGGAGGGCCGGCAGGGTCAGTGCGAGACGTGCCGCAAGACGTTCATCAACCAGGGCGGCGGCCCGAAGCGGTTCTGCTCGCAGGAGTGCCGTGACGTCAAGGCCCGGATGCGGGAGGGCGTCGAGCCCAGACACCGCGCCATCGTCGCCGAGCGTCGGCTGGCGGACCATGTCGCCGCCGTCGAGGCGATGTGCCGCCGGTGCGAGCCCGAGGGGCTGTGCCGGGACATGGAGTGCCCGCTGCGCTCGGTCTCCATCCTGCCGCTGGCGAACCGGCCCGACGATGCCGTCAAGGTCACCAAGGCCCCCGGCGCGTGGGGCGATTACGAGGCGAAGCTGGCATCGGTCCGCGAGGCCAACGCCAGACGATGGGACCGCGAGGGCGAGCGCGAGCGTGCATCGGTGCTGAGCGCCGAACGCTGGGCGTCCATGACCGACGAGGAACGGACCGAGTACCGCCGCAGGATCAGCGAAGGGCGCAGGAGGGTCGCATGAGCACGCAGCAACCACCGAAGCCAGCGAGCGGCGACCTGTGGGCGTCGGTCATCGCGGACATGGAGGACCGGCGTCGTCTGGGCATCGCCCGCTACGGCACCCCTCTCCAGCCGCACAACGGAAGGGACGCGCTGGTTGACGCCTACGAGGAGGCGCTGGACCTCGCTGTCTATCTTCGCCAGGTCATCGAGGAGCGAGGGGCCGCATGAGCGCCGAGGTCACCCACCGCAACCACCACGAGTCCCACATCGCGTACGGAACGGGCAATCACAACCACCACCGCGGCAGACTGGAGCGCGACGGCGCTGCGGTGGGTTATTCCCGATGCGACCTGGGCACCGGACCGCTCCGGGCCTGTCCAGACGATCCGGACCCGCTGGAGCGGCTGCTGGTGAAGCTGGCCGAGAGACGGCGGCCCGTGGAGCGCACCGAGGAGCCGCGCAGCCTGCGGCAGCCTGCGAAGGGTTGGCTGCCCTGTGCCACCGTCCCGTGGCACGGAACGTCGTTCAAGTACCTCAACAAGGCCGGGCACCAGGTGTGCCGGGAATGCCAGCGGGATCGGAACCGGCTGGCGCGGAGGGCAGCATGAGCGTCCGGTGCTGGTTCGGCAGGCATGAATGGCTTAAGGCCATCTGGACCGGGAACGCGTGGCTGAGGGTATGCCGTCTCTGTGGCCGGCCGAAATGGAGCGACCGATGAGGCATCTCTATCTCGCGGAGTCCTGCCCGAATGAGCCGACCCTGATGCTCTCTGTGTACTACGACCAGCGCGCCGCGGCGTTGGAGTCGGGCGAGGCGCCGCACTATCCGGGTCACAACCCGCTTCAGGACCGGGCTCACGCGGCACGGCTGCGCCGTGAGCGCCGGGATAGGCCGCTGACGAGGCTGAAAGGCGTCCAGACGTGGCATATGGATGGGCCGTTCGACGCGACGATGGTGTGCCCGTGCGGTCATTGGGCTGACTTCCTGTGCGACACGCCCATCGGCAAGGGAAGGACATGCGACCGCCCGATGTGCTACTGCTGCCGAGATGCGGTCGGGGATGACCTGGACCGCTGCGCGTATCACAAGGCCCTGGCTCAGTGAGCTGGTATCGGTCGGTCCTACTGTCCCGTCTGGGGGCCCGGAGGCTGCGCGATGGCCGCGTGCTGGCGTTCACCGGGTTGGTCATCGGCAGCCGCGCCATCGGCTTCGTGCATCTTGTGGAGGGTGGGAAATGAACGGAGCAGAGCGCATCGCAGCGGAGCGACGACGGCAGGTGGAGGTCGAGGGATACGACCCACGGGAGGAGCGGTTTGTTGGCGGTACCCTTGCTGCGGCTGCCATCGCCTACCTGTTCAGCGCCCGCGGCTTTCCCGAACACGGGCGTACACACTGGCCGTGGGACAAGCGCGCCTACAAGCCGAAAAGTGCGGTGAGAGACCTTGAGCGAGCGGGCGCATTGGTGGCGGCTGCACTGGACGCAGAAGCGCCCCACCCGTCTAGCTCGGATGGGGCGCCGTCCGAAGCGACGGCTCACATCGCCTCGGACCGATCGTCTGCGCCGACTCTGGTGGCCCTAAACGCCGAGCCAAGCCGGACCGTACAGGACCCTCCGGTCGAAGCCGACGGGGCTGTGTCGTCAGGCTACGCCCGGCTGTCCCGATTGGTCGATGGGCGCACGGATGATGAGGTCATCGAGGCGTTGTCAATCGGGTTGGAGGTCATCGACCGATGCCGAAGGTGAAGTTCCAGACGGCGAGGGAATGGGTGGCGGAGCACGATCAGCGAATGGCCGCGTTGACGCTTCATGCCATGACCTCGGCGAACCTCCCGGTGTGGGTCACGCTCGACATCGACGGTGCGTCGGTCCATCTCCACCGGCGTAAAGACCAGATGGTCCGCTACGCGCGTTGCCGCATCCACGGCCACCCGCGGCGTACCACATAGCCGGTCGCTTGCACTTCGCAAGCACAAGATGTCCGCGATACAAGCCGAAAACGGCTGCAACGGGATTACGATTCCGACGTGACCACCTCCTCCGGTCCGTGGCGGATGCGCGGGTCGGGACGCTCTCCCAGCGCCCCGGCCTGCCCTGCCATCGGTGGAGGTCGGTCAAGCGGGAGCAAGGCGCCGGGAAACAGGTGGGAGACTGCAACACGGGTCGTGACAGACATCACGGGCACCGAGAGGTACGCCCGTGCGGCCCACTCCCAAGTAGGCGAACCGGGGAGCGATGAGAGGCCCCGGACGGCTGACCAGTTGCCGAGCCCGTCGCGTGAGGTGCCTGCCGTAATCGCGGTCGCGCCTTGCTCCCGTCGCCCCCTGAACGTCCCCACGAAGCCCCTGGGGCCGGAGAGCGCGTCAACGCTCCCCGGCCCGTCCCCACGCCCGTTCCAGCGGACGCGAGGACCCCGAAGCCTACTCCGCTCCTCGGAGGGTTTCCGGTCCCGAGCGCACGCGCCTGCGCCGGGTCCGGGTGGTGCGCGATGATCGCGATGGGGGCCTATCGGCCGATGGTGAGCCGGACGACTACGTACTCCTGCGTATTGCGCTCTGGCACTGGCGTCTGCGTCTCGGGGGCGCGATGGTCTGCGGGGTGTTCCTTGTGGAGGGCATGAGCGTGGGCCTCGTGTTCGTGTCGGCCGTGGCGCTCGTGGCCACCGGCGAGGTCGTCGCCCGTCGGCTCGCCCACCGCTCCATCGCCCGTCGCCAGGTGCGCTCGCGATGATCCACCTCGGCCCGTTCGCCATCCACGTCGAATCCGTCGTGCTCGGCATCGGCCTCGGCGTCGTGCTCACCGTGGCCGTGGACCGCTACGTCCTCGTCCCGGCGGCCAACCTGCTCGCGCGGCTGGAACGCCGATGGAATGGCCGCCTTCGAGCCCGGTGAGCCACGCAGTCCGCGGGCCCGCTCCTTCCTCGAGTACCTCCGTGGCGTCGCCGCGATGGTCTGCCTGGCGCTGCTGGCGTTCTGCGTCGTGAACAACCGACCCATCGAGCAGCAGGTCTTCCTGACCGCCGCCGCGGGCCTGTTCCTCGGCCTCGACATCTATGACCGCCTGAAGGGGAAGCCCTCATGAACGAGTCCTTCATCGGGGCCAGCGGCGTCGCCGCCCTCGTCATCGCGCTGGCGCGGTCGTGACGCCCTACTACTCGGACGACCACGTCACGCTGTACCACGCCCGCTGGGAGGACGTGCCCCCGGACCTGCTCCGGGCTGACGTGCTGGTGACGGACCCGCCGTATGGCGTTGCGCTCGACACCAAAGCGCGCTGGAACTGGCTCCCGGACTTCGACCCTATCGAGGGCGACGATCAACCATTCGACCCGGCACCCCTGCTGGCGCTCGGGCTCCCAACGGTCCTGTTCGGTGCCAACCACTTTGCGTCCCGGTTGCCTGACGCCCGCGGGTGGCTGTGCTGGGACAAGGCTACCCGCGACGGGCTGGACCTGAAACAAGCCGAGGTGGAGTTTGGATGGACGAACTTCCTTGCCCGCCCGGCGATGCTGCGGCACATGTGGTCGGGTGCGTTCCGAGACAGCGAGCGAAGCGAGCGGTACCACCCATCGCAGAAGCCCGTTGCCCTTTTGCGGTGGGTCCTCGAACGATGTCCTGAGGGCTCAGTGCTGGACCCGTATTCAGGCAGCGGTCCCACCCTCGTAGCCGCCAAGTCCCTCAACCGCAAGGCCATCGGCGTCGAGTGCGTCGAGCGCTACTGCGAGGTCGCCGCCCGTCGCCTGTCCCAAGAAGTCCTCGGACTCGTCGCATGAGCCCCCTGAACGTCCCCACGAAGCCCCTGGGGCCGGAGAGCGCGCTAACGCTCCCCGGCCCGTCCCCACGCCCGTTCCAGCGGACGCGAGGACCCCGAAGC
>ERZ650311.1215-NODE-1215-length-13242-cov-3.660347_pt1 | contig 13242 bp, 25 predicted proteins | sample MGYA00376247_ERZ650311 | MGnify/ENA primary metagenome ERZ650311 (study PRJEB26733, sample SAMN07839324) | wastewater metagenome | biome: small river; feature: stream; material: water | place: USA: North Carolina | collected 2016-07-28 ... | reverse complement strand
CACAAACTGATCACCCATTAGATCTTCCTTATAGTCGAGAGTTGCTTCCTGCATGTACTGGATACTCATTGAGTCAACGATCACGTTCTCGAAAGTGAAGTCGTCATCGGCTAAGTCATCGAATGCGAACGAGTAAGAGAAGCCAGCACAACCACCACCTTGAACAGAGATTCGTAGATACGTCTCTTCGTTCTCTTTCAATAGAGCATCAATCTTATTCTTAGCATTTTCTGTTACTGTAATCATACTCGGAAACTTTCTCCGCAACCACAACGGTCACGTTCATTCGGGTTACTAAATTGGAAGCCTTCGTTAAGACCATTTCTTTCCCAAGAAACAGTCATACCATCTATGTATGCCAAAGACTTAGCATCCACTAGAACGACGAGATCTGCGTGAGCGAAGTTGGTGACACCAACCTCAGCTTCGTAGGTATCAACATATTCTAGAGTGTAGGCTAGACCGCTACATCCAGTTGTCTTGACTCCAAGACGGATGCCAACACCCTTACCTCTTTTCTCAAGCAGCTTCTTTATTTTCTTTTGCGCTTGCTCTGTTACGGTAATCATTTACAGCTGCCTTAATCGCATCTTCTGCTAGAATGGAACAGTGAATCTTAACTGGAGGAAGTGCTAGTTCTTCTGCAATCTCAGAGTTCTTAAGTTTCGCAGCATCATCGATGTGCATACCCTTAACCCATTCTGTGACTAAAGAAGAACTAGCGATGGCTGAACCACAACCATATGTCTTAAACTTAGCATCTCGGATAATACCGTCGCTATCGACTTTGATCTGAAGTTTCATAACGTCACCACATGCTGGTGCCCCCACCATGCCAGTGCCGATGCCTTCTTCGTCTTTAGAGAAAGAACCCACATTGCGCGGGTTCTCGTAGTGATCTACAACTTTATCTGAGTATGCCATAAGACATATTTATAAAACTTCTTTACCCGCAGCGATCCTGTTCCAAGCGCGTTCGTGGAAGTAGTAAAGAATACTGTTAACAACTAATGCGAAAGAAACAACACCAAGACCAACAGCCCAAGAGCCAGATGCCAGCCATCCACCGATGAAGTTAGTGATTGTGACGAGAACTCGCCAAGTAACAACCTTACCTAAACTTCTCATCCATTTTTCATAAAACTTCATATTTCTTCCTCACTTAGATTGCTCGATCTGAGCACGATATTTCTGCTGGAGACGTCTTACAGTATCAGTAGATTTCTGATAAAACGCTACAGGAGAATCTGTTGGAACCTTCATACCAGAGATCTTAAAAATCTCTTTAGCACCGATTCTTTCTTGCGCTTGATTCAGAATAATAGAAATAACCTTTCTTCTAACTGGGTCCATAGACTTATGTGCAACTGTTATGTTGAACACGAGAGGAGCATCAATACCGATCTCTTTCAGCGTTTTGACATTAGGTGCCAGTGGTAGTCTGGTTGGGCAGGATGCCGCGAGAACCTGAAGATTGGGGTTCTTGGTCTTCATCGATTCATATGCTTCGTATCTATCGATGACCATAATAACGCCGTTGTTACCTGCCATATTAATTAGCGCGTCATTGTTAGACTTGAACACAATATATCTCACACCAAACCCATACTTCTCACCAAGGGCTAAAGAAGATAAATGCGCGGCATTACCGAAACCAACACCACCTACCGTAACTTCTTTCACACCTTTGATCGACCCGTTGGTGATGACTGCCCAACAAGCATCACCCAAAGCGTGAATTGGTATGTAATCAGTTTCAACAAGTTTGCCAATAGCTACGTTCTCAACAAAAGCAGGAGCGATAATCGCGAGACTGTTCTCATCAAGCGCCTTCAGAGCAATTATCTGATTACCTCCAGGTTTAAATTCAAGAACAAATTTGTAGATGCTTTGAGACTTATTGGCTTCTTCGATGATACGATACATCGCAGGTGTTCCAGAATGCGTAGCGCTATATGGGCTATAAATCTTCACAACATCAGTAGCAAACGCACTAGAGCATAAAAAACAAAGCGCAAAAAATAATGATTTCATTTTAAACCCTTATTCAAAAATTAAATTAGATGAGATACTTATCCTCGCCTGTGGGGATTTATTTTCTTCTACAGAGTGGAGTAAAAATCCAGGAAAGAAAACAAGAGAACTTTCCTTAGGTGTAAACCTTACGTGCTTCACACCATTAATAGAGCCTTCGTTCTCCCACCCCCAGTTAGCTCCACCTCTAGGATCAATGAGAAGCAGGTCGCCGCATCGTTGGGGTGCCTTGACATAGTAGGTACATGCAATAATCGCATTACCGTGGTTATGTGTGACAAGAGAAGTTCCAGGTCTATGATGATTGACCCAACCTCGTCGAAGAACAATCTTACCAGAAGGGATATCATCCTTAACTGCGGTACAGACTTCTGTGAGAATCGTTTCTCGTAACTCACTTATACAGGGATTCTGGTCAGTATAGTCCCATAGGTTGAAACCATTACCAGGGACTGCCTGAATCTTAGAGATCTCTGCTAGAAGTTGATTATTAAATTTCGCGTCAAAGCCAGTTGGGACTTCCCACACAGGCGTTGCCCATAGATCATGTCTTATCATTAGTTCGCTTTACCTGTTTTAACATCACACTTCTGTAAGAACTGCAAGCCATCATCGTTTCTATACGAGTTTCGATACCAGACGTTCTTAATCCCTGCACCGTAGATCATCTTAGCACAATCAATGCAGGGAGCGTGGGTGATGAAGATGTCTGCGCCATGACCAGACTCATTAGATTTAGCCAGCTTAGCGATTGCGTTCGCTTCAGCATGGATCACTTCTGGTTTGGTTTTTGTTCCGAGTGGATCACCATTATCATCATACTCTATGTATTCACATTCGTTGTCCCAACCAGAAGGTGTTCCATTGTAACCGATAGAGATGATACGGTTGTCCTTAACGACAACAGCACCAACCTTTAGACGTTTAGCAGAGGACAACTGAGCAAAACGCTCAGCCGTATCCATGAAGGCATCAATCCATTTTTGTTTCATAATCTTTAAAAATCTCAATCGCTTGATCGTATTTCATACCATCAAGTTGAATAACAAATGTCTTTCTAGTCGGTCTTGGAATACCGACAATCTTATGCACTGAGTGGTGGGTATAATTATTGAACAGATACCACTTACCTCTCTGAATAACTTCTGCATGTACCATCTCGAGATGTTCTGGTGGTACATACTTTAACCTTTTCTCTTCAAAGTCACCAACCAGATTATGCCATCTAGTTTCGAATTCTGGAGGAGTTATGATAAAATATAGACCGCAAGTTCTGTGATGATCTCTATGGGGAATCATATAATCACCGTCAGTGAACTTGTGGGCTTTAAATGATATATTCAAACCATTAAAAATTTCTGGAAGAGAATTGCGGATTTTAGTTTCCATAGGTTCGCGAACGTTATACTGTTTTTCGATATAACGACGACCTGGATAAATCTTCTCATAGATTCCATGGACGTGACGCACCCACTCAACATCAGATTTATCTCCCTCATAATTGGAAACAGCGTCATCACCCTTAAATGCAATAAGTTGAGTTTGTTTCCATAAATGCAAAACCTCTTCTAAATGGGTATTCATATCCACAAAGCAGTTACGGATAAGTCGTTCCGTTTCTGGCATTGAGATAGTTAACTTATTTAAATAAGGGTTCATCACATCACTCGCTTCAGTGCCTCTAAAGCATCTGGCACACCGTTCTCTTCAATCCACTGGTCGAAGATTTCATCTTTTGCCTGCTGAATCATAACTAAAACCCGCATGGCGTCTTCGTCAGTCATCGCATTTAACATCATCTGAAATTCATCTTCTTCTAGGCTCAATAAGAAATGTAAGAAGTCTCTGTCTTCGTCTTCAAGATGCTGCACTTTCTTTGGCTTTCTTCTCAACAGGTGGGAGAATGCCAGCATCAGTGATCAACTTACGAGTAATCTTAGGGTACAGCTTATGAAGTGTCTGATCTTTCACAGCACATAGGAGTTTAGCTTCTTCGGGATGTACGCCTTCGAGCAATGAGATGAATAGTTGCTCACGTTTGACTGGCTTTAGATCCGCACGATTGAATACGTAGAAGCGACGAAGTTCGCCATAAAGATTAGTAGGAGTCATACCCATAGGTTCAGCCGTTGCCTTAAATGGAGGTTCTCCTTCTGGAAGAATCCATTTCTTATCAGGGTCAAACGCATACTCTAAAATAGTCTTAAGCAAGACATTGTAGAGCGGATCCTTAACATACTGTTCGATCAACTTAGGGTTGGAGTTAATATCCTCAAACACCTGTGTAACATATTTTCTCATCAAAATTCCTCAATCTCATCTAGTAGCAGACGGCACTTGTTTTGAATCAAGTAGTTCATAATTGCCATCTTATCGTTCGTGGGTTTAGTATTTAGGTATGCCTGAGTGATCTCTTCTTTAACTTCCTTTGGAATGTTATCGAAGGCGACCAATCTCACATTACGATCCCAGTTGCGCTTCTCTTCGTCGGTGCGACAGGCATCACGACCCTTCTCGATAAACTCAGCAAGACGTTTCGCGCTAACTGGCTTCTGGCGTTCACCCTTAACAAAGACATCATCAGCAGAAAGAATGTTTGGGATACCGTCACCAGTATCACCCTTTGCGATGTGCTCAATGGTGAAGTCCAGAATCTCCTGCTTCGATGCAGTGACATACTTCTTCTGCATCGGTGACCACTGGCGCACGTTGTTGCTCGAGAAGGGAGCCAATTGCAGTTGCTTGAAGTCCTTGTCAGAAGAAAGGATCAGAACTTGTTGTGGCTCTTCCATCAATCCGTCTTGGATCAATGCATTGGTCTGACACCATTCAGTCAGAACAGCAATGATGTCATCAGCTTCGGCACGATCCACATGGATGACACGGTAAGGGAAATACTTGGACAAGTCCTCTCGCATTTCTGTGAGAGTGTCAAAGATCAAAGTCCAGTCGAGGTCACTGGCTTCGCGGTTCTTTTTTCGGCTGGCTTTGTAGTGTTGGAAGATATCTCTGCGCCAGTACTTACGACCGTCGCAGGCAATAACAATCTCTCCATATTCCTTACCATACTTCTTCTTGTATGATTTGATAGTGGATAGGGTTACGTGTCGAATCAAATTCTTCACTTCACTTTCAGTACCCTTCAACTCTCGTTGGAAGGTAAGGATGGCACTGAGTGCCACCTGACTATAATCGACTAGAATCATTAAAATGCTCCGAGCAAAATACACTCTTCATTGATTCGACCATTCGGAGTGGTTGGTTTAGTAGTAAGTTTCTTCAGAGCACCATTCAATGCTCGCTTACCGATGGATAGACCCTTGAAGAATTCTTCGGGTTTACGTAGGGTCATTGACTTAGACTCTTTCACATCAAAGCCCAGTACAGTAGTACCCTTAACGGACAGAGAGCCTTCAGCCTTATAGACCTGCACCTTACGGTACTTCGTGTTATAGACCCACAACTCAGTGGCACCGATAATGTCTTCGGCTTTACACGACTTCAACTTGAGTTCGGCAAACTCTTTCATATACTTCATCTTAGAGACTTGCTTGGTAGGAGAAGCAGTCTTACGAGCACGAGGCGCACGAGTAGCCTTCGCGGTCTGAACCATCTGAGTACAGTCAACGATGATACCTTCGATGAATGCCAGCAGCTTCTTCAGTTCTCGCTTGGTGAAGTTTGAGTATCCTTCGACGAGATACTTGTCGTCTCCTTCGATGGCGTCACCGATCTCTCCGATTCGATTAACGAACAGGTCACCGATTCGTTTTGCGATTGGCGCAGAGACGTTGTTTGCCAGAAGATAATTCTTCGCCGAGAAACTAGATTCCTTGTTGATGATGAAATCATCGATGGCTCCTTCGATCTCGCCAGCAAGTTCGTGGGCTTTCTCATCCATACGTTCTTGGATGGAAGGTTGTGGTGCAGAATCTTTCTGTTCTGCAGGTTTGGTTCTAGATGGCTTACCGACTTTAGTCATAATGTCGCTGACCATGGACTGAATCTTCTCCACATGCTCGGCACGCAGAGTATTTCCATTGGTGACTAGACGACAGAGAATGCCCAGTTGGCGCACATCAAAGTCAGACGCCTTACTGATGGCGATGACTTCGGCTTTCTTACCGAGTTTCGCAAAATACTCTAGTGCGTATTTGCGGTGGCGTTTCTCATCAACATTGAGCGAGTACCATTGCAGTGCTTGCGTGATAGAAACAACGTAGTTATCTTGATCCAGCATCGGCTCATCAACAGTACGATTGAGTGCAGCGTGAGCCTTTGCGCGTTTTTTAGCAGTAGTTGCCATAGGTAAATTACCTCCATTTCAAGTATCTATTATACCCTAATATGCAGGATTTGTCAAGTCCCCTTCGCATAATCCCTTACAGCTTGTAGGGTTATTTTATATTCGTTCTCCCACATAGAGAAGTGGGTGGAATTAGGAATGATGACTTCTTTAGTCTCAGTGAAATACTTTTTGAATAAATCATAACCACCAGTGGTTACTTCATAATCATATTGACCGACAATACATAATATTGGTGGAACGAAATCGACATTAAACCCATTCCTGCTATTCTTTGGATAATAATTACCCACATCATAAACAACTTTGGCAGGAACTTTCCATTCTGTTTTACCGATAACAGAGAGAATCTTTTCCTTCCAATTATCAACCCTATTTGGTTTTGGAATTAGTTTATCACTAATATTAGCGATTCTATTTGTAATTAGTTTATCAATTGAAACATCAAGAACTTCTCCATGAGGAACAAAGTATTTCGGGTCTTGACGCAGGACAGGGCTATGGATAATAACCTTATTAAAGAAATGTGATGAAGCGATTAATGCTGGAGCAGTTGAAGTAGAGAATCCGAATATAGTTTTGTTACGATATTTCTTCGGTAGAGATCTCGCTGCTTCTAGAATCTGCTGAGCATAACCAAGTCGATCATATGGATAAAAAGCCTTACTATTACCATATCCAACTGGATCAAATAATGCTACATCTATCCCCTGAGAGAGAAACCACTGCGCATGTGTTCCCTCTTCAGTAGGATAATCCCAGAAAACTCTGGGAGATAAACTCTGTCCAGGTAATAAGAATAATAGGTCTTTATTACCTTCGGCAGAGTAATACTTAATATAAGTTTCTTTTAGAAATAACTCTGAATACATTTCAATAAATCATTTGGCATGTATACACGACCCTCAAACATTTCTACTTCAATAACATTACCTGCAGTAGAAGTCAGAAACATCGCATCAGCATAATGTATAAATGATTCTGGTTTAAGATCAGTATACTTGAAAGTAATACCGTTCTGATCGCAATACTCTTTCACCTTATCCATAACCGTACCTTGCAGACGATTGAATTTCGGTGCATAAACAACTCCACCTTGAATCATCCCGACATTGAATCCTGGACCTTCAGTGACGTAACCTCTACGGTCTGTCAGAATCGCAGTATCATAATGACGGTCGATGGCTTCCCATTGAGCAAGCGTCAGGTCATTCCAAGCAAAGTTCTTCATTGTCTGATCAATGGCTTCGTTGCGCTTTTGTTTAGCGAGACAGACATTGGCAGTGTTAGACTTATTGAAACCGAAATAAGGTTTAATGTATGCGTAGAAGTTAGGTGTGCAAGAAACTAAGTCGCGAGGATTACCAGAGGATGGAATTCCACGAGTGACAGCGATCCACACTAAACAGTCTTTCTGATCAAGTGGAGCCTTAACGTGAAGGACTTTCAGGATTGCTTCTAGATCTTTGGCAGTGTATCCCAAAGGAATACGCCATCCTTCGCAACTTCTAATGAAACGATTTAGGTGCGCTTCAAGATTAACAAATTCACCATCTTTGATGGCGATTACGTCGTAGGTTGCGTCAGAATGAATAAAGCCGAGATCTAGGATGGATACCTGTAGATCTCGGACTTTACAGAAACTGCCGTTATGGTAGGCAGGAAAATCTAGCATCAGCTTCGGTTGAAACGTAGACCAGAACCACCAACAGCACCACTCAACAGCAGAGAAGCCAGCCAAGTATCAAAAGTGTATGGGATTGCCAGTACAGGGAACAAAGTGTTCAATGCCCAGATTGAACAGAAGGGTGCCATCACAACGATGAACAGGGCGAGGAAAACGTAAAAAAGAACTTTCATAATATACTCACTTATAAGAAATTAGGGATTCGAGACGGAAAGAGCGCCATTCGCTTTTGTCGAGATCGAAGACGCGAATAGCGGATCCAGCAGTGCTGCTAGATTGGCTCGTCTTTGGGTGTTTGTCGGTTGGGATGTGGACGTCTGAGAGCGTGCATCGCATTTCGCGTTCGCTCCCATCAACTTTTGTAAATCGGACAGTGGTCTCACCAGCGCGCAAAGTTTTGAGGACATCTTCTTTCAGAGGCTCCAGATTAGTTTCCATTATCAATTTCCTTTTTAAGGGTGTTCACGATTGGTTCAAAAAACTCTACAAACTCTTTACGAGAGTAGAACGTTTGGATCTTGTTAGCGATCTCACCCTTTAGGGTAGGATCCTCAAGACGGTAACCATAAGTTACCTCGATGTTGTCGTAAGCGACTTCCTTCACTGAAAACAGTGTAGTAAATCCATTACGGCAAATTTCCCATTCATAATTCATCAGTTGCCTTTCGGTGCTTTGGGTTGCGAGTGTACTTGACCTTCGACTCTACCACACGCATGCGGTACTTCGGGGTGCGCAAGTCTTTTGCGACCAAGTTTTTCGGTTTCGAAGGTTTATTATACATCACATCCTCTTACAAAGCAAATTTAGAAAGCAACGATTTTGCCTCTTTGAATTCTCCTAGATCTTCTTCCAAAGCCTCTGCAATAAGCATTTGCTGCAGGGCATCCGCCAGAATTTGGTCTTCACGACCAAGACTCTGCCACCACTGGTTATACTCGTCAAAGGTATCCAGTGACCACATCATATCAAGCATTTCTACCTGATATTGCGGAAGTCCATTAAGCTGAATCATTATTTAGCTCCAATGTTAGACCATTTTGCAAGTTTCTCTTTCTTATTTACACCAGCCTTTGCAACTTCTACAGCGTCAATAAGTTTGTGCTCGATCATTAGTTCGATCATACAAACCAAATCACCAACTTCTTCGGTGAGTCGAGCGCGATTAGTCGCACCATTGTGTTCACCATCAATACCGAATCGGAATACCTTACTGATAGCCTGTGTGACTTCAGCACATTCTTCCTGTGCAATTCGCAAAATCTCTTGTTCAGCCGAGTTCATTATACAATTCCATTTCTAGTTCCCACTCATCACACTGGAAGATGTAATACATCTCTTCCAGAAAGTCTTCATATTGCAGATCGATCACCTCTTGACGGATCTCGTCAGAAGCCTCTTGCAATTCTAGATTAATCTCATTAAGTTCCATGATAATTCCTCATCAACCCTAACACCGTTAGTATACCCTCAAGTCAAATGCAAGACAAGCCCTAAATTGCAAAACCCCACACTTGGTGGGGTTTCTTTGTAACACTTAGGTTTACTTCTTTGGGTGTTTACCACCGCAAACTGGACATTCTTCGATTAGACCCATAGGAAAACTCCTTGCAATAATAGGATGATACCAAGAGCACCAACACCCCAAGAGGCGTAGTACATACGCATGTCAACTGCAATAATAGAAGCAGATAGCAGAACGATTGCAAGCTGGAACAACATACCAGAGAAAGTCAACCATGGGCTGTGAACACGAGCCTCATCACGAGCAGCTTCTTGGGCACGAGCCTTGTCAAGCAACTCTTTCTTTCCTTCTCCAGATTTTGGATCAGATTCATAGCGGTCAATTTTAGATTGTAGCTTTTCAACACGAGCCTTGTCGCCCATCTTCTTAGCTTCTTCAAGTTGACCTTCAGCGATAGATTGCTTGATAGACTTAGACTGATAGAATCCGTATGTGTTGGATGCTTTCAGTAGGTTAGTCATAGCTGCACCGCTAAAACTGTTGGAGAAGTAAGTGTTGATTGCCAGCAATAATGCCATAACAACAATTACCAAACCTGCTTTGTCTTTGATTGCAGCTTCACGTTCGCTGCGAGTAGGGGCTTTCTTTACTTCTTCTGCCATCTTACTTCCTTATTTTGCTAATGGATTGTCCAGTGCTTTCTGGATCTTGTGATCAACTTCTTTATTTAGCGTACGAACAGATTGTTCAGTGTCACGCTGCACAGAACGGATATCGTTACGCACTTCCTTAACTGCCTGTTCAGCTTCACGCTGAGATTGTTTAGCAGAACGCTCAACGTTCTCAACAACACCTTCCAAGCGACGGATGTCGCCCTTTAGATCGTTCTTGATATCTTGAGTATACTGTACAGACTTCTCAGAGTTCTGCATAGTGATTTCCATCTTCTTGTTTAGTTCAGACAGATCTGGAGCGACATACTCAGCGATGCGTTTCTTCATAGAAGTGTAGTCCTTGTATACCTCGAATGCTCCATAGAGACCACCAAGTGTAGAAGAGACGATAGTAAACGCTACCATCAATTTAGCTGGAGTGAACTCATATCCACCGATACTGATAACAGTGTCCTTACTAGCATATTTCTTAGCTGCTTCTTCTAATTGATCGACTTTTTCATCTAGGTTTTTAATTTCGTCAGACATTTTATCTTTCCTTAAATTGTGAGTCTACGAGATCATTATGTAATCTATCGGATGGACCATACAAACCCCATCCGAGTCTCTTATTGTCTACGTTTACTTGATTGTTGTAGACAGTGAAAGGTCTATAACCAGCAACATCTGGAATCATAGATTTTTGATAGGCATCAAAGCCTGGAGTGAACCCCATTGCTTGAATCACTACGTTTTGTACTTGCTTCTGAGATTCCATATCGGCTGCTTTACCCATTTCATTAGCAAGATTTTTACCTTTTTCAACAGCGTCTTTCTTAGCAGCTTCTGCTCTGCGCTCGGCTAGTTGTTGACGAGCAGTAGGTTGTGGCTTCTCACCACCCTGCGGTTGTTGCCCTTGTGGTGGTTGACCGCCTTGTGGTCCACCTTCAGGTTTACGCTCTTCACGACGCTCCTCACGAGGTGGCGCGGCTGGAGATGGAGGAGGTTGAACCAACTGAACAGGAGCAGCTGGGGCAGCTGCAGAGTTAGCAGAAGTCGCTGGTGGTGGAAGAGCCTTATCAACAGTAGTACTTCCTGTAGCAGAAGGTGTAGCACTAACTGTACCATCATTACTCACAGTCGTCGTTGTAGGAGCCATAGCTGCTACGGTTCCAGCTGTCGCTACGATAGAAGCAGTTCCCTGCTGTTCGAGAAGCATCTTTGTAGCATACGCAGTTGCGTAGTTAGGACACTTCTGGTCATACAGCCCGTTTAGTTGGCACTGTTGACTAAAGTAGGCATCAGCATAACCAGAGCAAGTCGTTGAGTAAAGTGGATTAGTAGTGCATTGTTGTGTAAGATACGCTTGTGCATATCCTGCGCAATCAGTTGCATAGAGTGGATTCGTTGAGCATTGCTGATCGTGGTACGCTTGTTCATATCCAGTACAGTCCGTCGCATAAAGAGGGTTTACAGAACACTGCTGGTCATGGTACGCTTTAGTGTATCCAGTACAATCAGTGGCGAATAAAGGATCTAGAGAACACTGCTGGTCGTGATATGCAGTGGCGTATCCTGGGCAAGAAGGATCATACAATGCGCTATACGAGCACTGCTGAATTAGGTAAGCAGACTGGTATGTTGGGCAGGTTGGAGAAGATAGTGGGTTAATAGTACACATATCTACTGTAGAGCCGATACCCCAACTAACTGGATTAGTTGACGGGATATTGAACCCTGCGCCATAATAGTACTGGAAGTACTCTCCATTCGCTAGATTACCCGTCATACCAGAAGTGACCATGTGTCCTTGGCTAACGAACGCGCTGCCATAACGGACATTTACTGCTCCGCTAGAGTTAATCGCTACTTCGAAGCTACTGCTGTTGTTAGTTCCATACTCTTTGGTTCCATACCATCCATAGACAGCAGAATTCGAATTCTTTAGAACCCAAGTAGACTGTCCTGTTGTATCGATAAGATCTGTCCACAAAGGCATAATAGCGTAATTGTAGGCTGGATCTCTTAGAGTAGTCAAGTCTTGTCCGCCGCAGCATCCCGCGCCTGGAATGTTACCATCCTTGAAGCTAACAATACCGTTGGAGTACATCCAAGACTGGGTAAAGTTTTGACCCCAGTATGGAAATGTAAACCCTAGAGGGACGTTCTGAGAAGAGTCATCACCAAGTTGAAGACGCTGAGCAGCTGGATCGTTGTTGATGTTTTGAAGAGGGGTTGCGGCTGATCCTGTTCCCACTGTAACATACAAACCAGATCCTCCTGGGATTGGAATGGATGTTAGTGTTCCTGTACCGTTATTTACAGGTACAACGCTTATTTGGGCATGTGCTGAACAACTCAGCACTAAGCCAAGCAGAAGACCAGCCAGAAGTTTCATTTCTTCTCTTCTGGAGCAGGAGTAACGATGTCGTTTTCTTTAATCTTACCACGAGCTTTCCAGATCTCTTTAGCTTGTTCGCCGATTTTACCCTGAACTGGGCAAGGTGTACCTGCGTCAAGCATAGCCTGGAAAACACGATCATCTTGACATAGAGTAGCTACAGCAGCCACTTTCATGCCCATATCGTATAGATTCTTTGAGAGTTTGATTCGTTCACAATTCATATCTCGGGTAGTACCACCCATAGAGATACCTAGAATTTGTGTTTGCACTGCGCCTGATGCAGCTGTAGCGCATACGTCATTATTAATAGTGGTGATTGCTGGTGCTACTGCAGTTGGTATACCTGCACGCATCTTACATCCAGATTTACCGCAAAGCGCTGATAGCAAAGCTAAAGAATATTTTTCCGCTTATGGCGTTACACCAAACGTGGATGACCCAGTATCTATGGCTCTCAAGGGTCTGATTGATGCAACGATTGAACAAGAGGCAAAGATTGCTCAACTAGAAAAAGCACTTGCTAAGTTCAGTAATACGCCTACCGATGTCGGCAGCAATACTGAAACAAAACGGGATCTTGGTGCCATTAAAGAATGGCTTAAAGAGTAATCAGTGAAGTGTTCTTGAGGTTTGACTCTGCAGACCAAGAGCCTTCTCTAGAAACTCCTCCTCATCATCTTCAGCATCATTTGGCA
>ERZ650311.1214-NODE-1214-length-13245-cov-4.928961_pt1 | contig 13245 bp, 11 predicted proteins | sample MGYA00376247_ERZ650311 | MGnify/ENA primary metagenome ERZ650311 (study PRJEB26733, sample SAMN07839324) | wastewater metagenome | biome: small river; feature: stream; material: water | place: USA: North Carolina | collected 2016-07-28 ... | reverse complement strand
GACGGCCACTGCGGGGCCGGGGGTCTCGCTCCTGCTAGTGCCCCGCCATGACCCCACAAGGCCGAGCCGGCGAGGACTGCGCATATCGTCGCCACGACCATGGCGCGCGCGCTGCTGCGACACCAGCGATTGGCGGTCGACGCGGCCATTGCACTCCTGCTCATATTCACCCGGGGGACAGTACCCACAGAGTCAGGGGGTTTCGCCCGAAATCGCGAACAAGATCGGCCCAGTGGCCCGCTGTTGGTGTCCGCGTGGTCGCGCGTGGGGAGTTACTTGTCTCTATTCTTTCGGTCGGTATCCCGGCTCGGCTGCACGCGCTTGGGCTCGCCCGGCATCTTCGGGTAGTTCGGTTCTCCGGGCACTTCAACCCTGTGCGGTTTCAGGTTCATCCCCCATTTAGTCGACGGCGGACCCAAGGGCCAGCGGGCAGTCCGGGCCTTTGCTTGGGGAGCCTGATTCCGATTTCGCGTGCCACGTCCTCTCCGAACACGAAGTTCCTCGCTGTGGTGCTCTGATGCGAGATCGCCGTGTCGTCGGCTGCAGGTAACGTCCGGTCCGTGGACTTTCCCGATGAAGCCACCGTCCTCACACACGGCTTTCGCTTCCGCCCAAACTGGTGGACGCCCAGGGTGTCGACCGAATGTGGCGGCTTCCTCGCCGAACTCCCAGCACTCGACCGTGGCTACCACAGGATCAACCGCGCCGATCTGCTCGGCGCCCCGACCGTAGGCCTACCCCAAGCGCTCGTCGGCGGATACGTGTGGGGTACCGGCAGCTCGGCGTTTCTGGTGGGCCGTCGGGCGCGGGTGTTTCGAGACAATGAGGAAACGCGGATCGCGAACTGCCTGCAATCGGTCAGTGGCCAACTGCGCCGGGGAAACACGGCCGACGCCTACGAGTCGATGCTTCGGGGACGTGCCAACAACCTGAAGCACCTCGGTCCGTCGTTCTTCACCAAGTTCCTCTACGCAGCAGACGCAGATGGCGCCCAACCCGGGAGAGCGCTGATCCTTGACCGGTTCGTCGCAGTAGCCCTGAAGGACCTCGACGGCTGGGATATCTCCTGCACCGGTCCTTGGGGGCCAGCCACTTACGAGCGATGGATCGAGCACGCGCATGGGATCGCAGCTGGAGCGGGCGTGCGGGCCGACGCCGTCGAGATGGCCTATTTCAACCATGGCCGGGGGTTGACCGGACACCGCGTGAGACCAGTGGACTCGGTATGAGAACCCGCTCGGTTTCGCCGGTAGCTGGTCGACGACGAGGCAGGGAGTGTGGCCATGGCGAAGCGGGATGACGTCGAGGTAGAGGTCAGGTCGTCGGTCGCACCGACGCGCACTTTGCGCGTGTCAAGCGCAAGCCGCGTTGTCTTTCCGGCGACGGACACTACGCCCGCGATAACGAAGCTCGACCTCGTCAACTACTCGATCGCAGTGGGCGAGCCACTTTATCGCGTACTGCGCGAGCGCCCAACAACTTTGGAGCGATGGCCCAACGGGGTGCACCCCGGGATGCAGCTAGGACGAGGTGCCGACGACGGTGGCTTTTATCAAAAGCGCATGATTCGAGCGGCGCCAGACTTCGTCGACGGTGTCGAGATCACCTTCCCTTCGGGCAGAACCGCCAGGGAAGTCTGCCCGACTGAGCCGGCGGTGCTGGCCTGGTGCGTCCAGATGGGGACCATCACATTTCATCCCTGGCCGGTCCGACGAACGGGCGAGCCGAGTTCTGTGGACAAGCCGGATGAGTTGCGGATCGATCTGGATCCCGAACCTGGGACCAGTTTCCGTGACGTCGTGAGAGTGGCGCTCGCCGCTCGGGACTTGCTAGGCGAATTCGGGATGACTGGTTACTGCAAGACATCCGGCGGCCGAGGGGTGCACGTGTTCGTGCGGATCAAGCCCGATTGGGACTTCGTCGAGGTACGTCACGCCGCCATTGCTTTCGGTAGGGCGTTGGAGCGGCGCGATAAGGGCGTAACTACCGAGTGGTGGAAAGAATTGCGTGGCGAACGGGTCTTTGTCGACTACAACCAGAACTGTCGTGACAGGACGATCGCTTCGGCGTGGTCGCCCCGGGCGCGTCCTGGGGCACCGGTCTCAACACCGGTGGCTTGGGCTGAGCTTGAGCAGATCTCGGATCCCCGTGAATTGAACGTATCCACTGTGCCAGAACGCCTTACGGCGAACGGTGACCCCTGGAAGGGTCTCGACGACGAACATCACCCAATTGACCAATTGCTGGAGCTATGGGACTCGGATCCAATCGAAATGAATTTTCCGCCTGACTACCCGAAAATGCCGGGCGAGCCTCCGCGGGTGCAGCCGAGCAAGAAGGTAGCCGCGAACTGGGACGACGACGGCAACCCCATCTAAGCGCGCCAAGTCAATCGCGTTTGACCCGCCAGTCCGGCTCCTACGGGCCGACGATGGTGATGCGCGTCATCAAGGGAAACTGCCGATCCGCTCGCGGTCGGCATGTCGCCTCGCCGCCGGGCAACTGCTGAAGTGCGTGACCAACGTGACCTACTTTCCGTCGCGGCGAACATCCCACGCGCCTCGATGCGTCGCATCTGTCGACTCATCGGTAGTTGCGCTAGTGGCGTCAGCAACAAAGGGTGTGAGCCAACGCGTGACAGCAACCCTCCGTGGAACGTCAACATGCAGTGGGCGATGTTGGGACAACCTCGACGTGCTGGCAGTACAGCTGTCGGCGGCGACGGCGCGGCACATCGGCGCTGGCAACGCCGCCGGCAATGCTCCGAAACCTGTTGACGAGGACCGGGTTTCACTCACCCGAGGCAATCACGACTGATCTCAACGCAGTTCGTTGAAACACACGGGGAGAGAATCCAGGGACGTGGGTCAGCACGAGGTACTTAGCGCCCGTTCCTCGTCGAGGAGGGTGAGCAGCTTCTTGAGGATCCGGCACGGCAGAACGGCATGGAATTCCACCGCGTCGGACCCATTGGCCAGCGCACGGCGAAGCCTGTCCAGTTCGGCGGGACTGATCGCTGCGACCACTGTCCTCGTCCTTTCCTTGCTGCTGTTGATGTGAGTTCACTGACCGGTGTTTGGCGCCGACCGTGTGTTGACCACTTACGCGCCGGCGGTGGCGAGCGACTCCACAGGGTTGTTGGCGGGCTGGTACGCGCTGTCTTTGGGTTGCCAGCCGGGTGGGGCGAAGATGTAGCCCAACTTGTTACGCAGGCCCCTGGTGCGGCGCACATCGGCGATGATGTTGCCGTACTCGTGGTACTGCAGCTTGAGCAGGTTATAGGTGCCGATGGGTTTGGTCAGCCCGTAGTGAGGGCGATGCAGCTCCTGTTGGAAGCTGCGAAACATGCGGTCCCAGATGATCAGGATGCCGCCGTAGTTCTTATCCAGGTATTCCGGGTCGCTGCCGTGATGCACGCGGTGGTGCGAGGGCGTGTTGAAGATGAACTCGATCGGGCGGGGCAGTTTGCCGACCAATTCGGTGTGGATGAAGAACTGGTAGATCAGGTTCAACATGAACGCGACGTAGATGGTCCACGGGGTGAAGCCGAGCAGCGCCAGCGGTGCCCAGAAGATGGCTTCTGACCAGGGATTCCACTTTTGCCGCACCGCGGTGCTCAGGTTGAAGTATTCGCTGGAGTGATGGGCTTGATGTGCGGCCCAGCCGATGCGGACGCGATGGGAGAACCGGTGGTTGCAGTACCAGGCGAAGTCGATGGCCACCATCAGTAGCAGCCAACTCCACCAGGTGTTGATGGGGATGTGCCACGGCGCGACATAGGTCCACAGGAAGACGAAAACCACCAGGGTGGCCAGCTTGAACAGTGCCGAGAACACCAGCGAGCCCAAGCCCATGCTGATGCTGGCGCGGGTGTCTTTGGCCAGGTAGCCGGTCCGCTCGTCGCGGTCGTGGTGGCTCAACACCAGGGCTTCGATTGCGATGGACGCGAAGAACACGGGTGTGGCGTAGAGCAAGGGCACGTTGATCTGGTGCCAGATCTGGTGCAACATCAGCACTCCCCTTCATTGATTAAAGGGTAAGTTACTGTTTGATCAATTACGACGTCAAGGGCCGGTGACCGAGGTCACGTGCAGCGCGCTCATTAGGCGTCGGGTCCGCGAGGTCATAGCCGCAGCGCTTTCGCCGGGGTGGCGCAGCCACCAGTTGACGAGGGAGGTGACCACACCGGCCCAGGCTTCGGTGAGCGCGGACAGGTCGTCTGGGTCGGTGATGCCTCCAGCGTCGGCCACCGCGGCGGCCCCCCGAGCGGCCTGGCCGATGATCGGTGCGCGCGCCTGCCAGATGCGTCGGCGACCGGCCCTGACGGCGGATGGGAGCGGTCGAATAGCACGTTCCAGTCGTGCGGGCGCGGCTGCAGCGCTGAAAAGATCGCCTCCAGGGTGCGCTCGGCCATCTGCAGGTTCGCCGGCCCGCTGATGGCCTCCTCGATCGCCTGAACCAAGACCGATGCCGCCCGCTGCACACACGCCACGTACAGGCCGTCCTTGGATCCGAAGTAGCCGTACACCAGCGGCTTGGACACTCCAGCCCCCGCGGCGACCTCGCCGACAGACAAACCCGCGTAACCCAGACGGCCGATGTCCTCGGCAGCAATGTCGAGCAGCTGAGCCTCGCGCGCTGCGCGTGGCACCCCCTTGGTTCCGGCGGTATTCACACCCGACATTTTCCTCACCCGCCTACATGCCGGTAGGTGCTCTCCATGATTGATTGGTAAATTACCATAAAGTCAAGGACGAGGTTGGTGTCTGCCTGGTGCCGACGTGACGCGGTTTCATTGGTCGGTGACCTGCGACAACGGCGAGTCGATCGGAGGAGCGAGTGGGGCGGTCGTGGTGGGGCTGGGGCACTGTCGAAGACGCGCTCACGGCCCCCGAGGTGCGTGACCTGGAGTCGCGGATCGCGACAGTGCTGCCCGGACACGATCTGACCGCCCACCGGCCACCCGAGCCGACGGCGCTGGGGTTACCAGAGCCCCGGATCAGCCCGCCGGCGTCACTGGCGCCGTTATGTACGGCTGATGCCGTCGATCGGGCCGGGCACGCCCGCGGCAAGGCGTTTCGCGACGTCGTCGCCAACCTGCAGGGTCATCTGGACCATGCCCCCGATCTGGTCGCGCGGCCCCGCCACGAACAGGACGTCGTCGACATACTCGATTGGTGTACACAAGAGGACATCTCGGTGATCCCCTACGGTGGCGGCAGCTCGGTGGTTGCCGGGGTCGAGCCACGTTTCGACGGGCCGGCGCTGACTGTCGATCTCACTGGCATGGGCGCCGTGCTAGAGATCGACCGCCCCAGCCGGGCGGCCCGGATCCAGGCCGGCGCGCTGGGGCCCGCGCTCGAGGACCAACTGCGCCCACATGATCTGACGCTGCGCCACTTCCCGCAGTCCTTTGCGTTCTCGACACTCGGCGGCTGGCTGGCCACCCGCGCCGGCGGTCACTTCGCCACCCTCTACACCCACATCGACGATCTGACCGAATCGCTGAGGATCATCACCCCCGCCGGGATCAGCGAGTCACGGCGACTGCCCGGCTCCGGCGCGGGCCCTTCCCCGGACCGGCTATTCTTGGGCTCCGAAGGCACCCTGGGCATCATCACCGAGGCCTGGATGCGACTGCAGGACCGGCCACGCTGGCAGGTCACCGCCTCCATCACGTTCGACGAGTGGGCGGCCGCGGTCGCCGCGACCCGGGCGATCGCCCAGGCTGGGCTTTACCCGGCCAACTGCCGACTGCTGGACCCGGCCGAGGCATTCCTGAACGCCGGCGCCACCGTCGCTGGCGGGCTGTTGGTACTGGCCTTCGAATCCGCCGATCACCCGGTCGACCCGTGGCTGCGTCGGGCCCTGGAGATCACCGCCGACCACCACGGCACCGCGACCACGCGGCGCAGCCGCGACACCGCCCGCGGCCGCCCGACCAACGACTCCTCAGCGAACTGGCGCTCGGCGTTCTTGCGCATGCCCTACGCGCGCGACGAGCTCGCCCGGCGGTCAGTCATCGCCGAGACGTTTGAAACTGCATGCACCTGGGATCGATTCGAGGAACTGCATGCATCCGTCACCGCGGCCGCCCGCCGGGCGATCACCGAGATCTGCGGGACCGGGCTGGTGACCTGCCGGTTCACCCACCTCTACCCCGACGGGCCCGCTCCCTACTACGGCATCTACGCCGCCGGTCGCTGGGGCAGTCTCCACGCGCAGTGGAACAACATCAAAGCGGCGGTCTCCCAAGCCATCATGACCGCGGGCGGCACGATCACCCACCACCATGCCGTCGGCCGCGACCACCGCCCCTGGTATGACCAACAGCGCCCGGACCCGTTCGCCGCCGCCCTACGGGCCGCGAAAAAGGCCCTCGATCCGGCGGGGATTCTTAACCCCGGCGTCCTGGTTGATCTCCCCGGCCCCACGCAAGCGACGCATCCACGATGATCGGCACCCTCGACGTCCCGGGGTTATCACCGGCAGCGCGTAAAACGGCGTAATCCGATCTCCAAGGAGGCCAACGGAACGCGGTTGGCGCCGCCCCGAGGGCGCGTCATCGTCGGCAATCTGACGAGGGCGCGTCAGACATCGGAGCGCGTAACCCACGCCGTGGGACACCACGTCTCGTTCGGAGCTGGTCGGAGCGTTTTCATCGATCACGCGAGCTGGGCTCGCTCAGCTCAGGGGGAGTACGCCAGCACCTTTTCTCACCATTCGGTCGAGCTTTCCTTGAAGTCTGGCTCGATCTCGTATGCTGACCTGGAGCTGTTCGGACAAAGCCTGGACCACCGCTTCGAGTTCCCTGCGCTTCTCACGTGCTGAGTCGTAACGGCGCTCAGCGTCGAGTGCACGCTCTGTGACCGCGTGGAGTCTCTTGTTCCACTGATGTTCCTGGGGTGTGACGATTTCGTCCTGCTTTGCTACGGCCCTGTCCATCCAGTCGCCTAGGTCACCCAGTGCGCCGCGGACAAGTCTTGTGCGCCCAACCCCGGCTTCGTTGGCCAAAGCGACGATGCTGCGCTTGCCGCAATTGACCGCCTTCGGGGCCGGGTCACCGGTGAGCAGGCTGCGCATCGCGACGAGAACGGCTTTGCGCGTGGGGTTTCGTTCGGCTCCGATCTCGTCGTCGGTGGGGGGCCAATCCCGTTCTGTGATCGGGATCTCAACGCCAGACATCTTGCTCTTCATTCTTACTCTTTCACTTGCTCAGTCGTCATGATCTCCAGGAGCGGCAGCGCTGTACCTTCGTGTTCGGCGATGTGCTCTTCGAGATGCCGGATTCTATTGCTGACCCGTGCAGCCAAGATCGGGTTGGCGTTCTTGATCCGCAGCCGCAGTTGGCTGGCTTCTTCCTTGTCGTCGGCGATGGTCGCGTCGGTATAAACACGATTGCCGCAGAACGTTTTGCAGTCGTTGCGATTCGGTTCACCGTCGTTCTCCCGTGAGCACGCCATGGTCCCCGGTTTCAGAGGATTCGCCAGGCAGAGACAGCCATGGCCAGGGTTCTCCCGCACGGCCAGATCTGGGTCACTGCGAAGTCGGCGTTCGTCCTTCGTCGACATGTCAGCATAGGTCCCGGGAAACTGCTTGGCGCCGTACCGGTTGAGCGCCTTGCCGAGTTGCTTGGCTGCTGGGCCGGAAACCTTCATCCCGTTCTTCGCAGCGATCGCATGGTCTTGCAGTGTGGTGTAGAGCGCGCGTGTGCGTTCTTCGTCCATCGTCGCGGCGATGCCGGAGGTAATCGTGGAGGCGTATCCGTCGGTGGTGGTCGACTGCATGTGGCCGAATTGGACACCGGCCGCGGCCAGCCCGTCGGGTTGATTGACGATGTGCCAGGCCACGCTGCGACGAAAACGGTCGAGCGTGACGTTGCCCGCCGGGTCAGGGGCGATGTGGTGGATGTGGTCTACGTCGAGTGCGGTACGCAGCCCGTTGGCGTACTCGATCAGTTCGTTGATCCATCGAGTCATAGTCGCGCTCGTCACTCCTGGCTGATTGCGTGAGTCCGCTTGGGCCATGAGCCCGTTGGAGCCGGTGACATCGGCGAGGCGTTCGAGCGCCTCGATCGCGTCGGCACCGGGTTTGATGGTTGCCCACACCCACTGCTTGCCGCCGCGGTCCTGCTGGTCGTCGTCGTCTCGGACCGCCTTGAAGATGCGACCGTCGATCCGATAGGAGCGGGCGCCGTCCGGGCGTGGAACGATACGTAGTGCACTGCGCTGCAGCTTTGTGCACTCCTCGCCACGCATTCCTGTGCACGTGCAAATCAGGATCCCCGCCGCGGCCTGAAGGATGCGCTGCAGTTTCCTGATGTCCCGGTAGTCGATCAGGGGAAGCCAGGGCCGCCCTTCAATCTGGCACGTAACAGGTACTGGAATTGGCTGCGGCAGATCCGGATTCACGGAGTATGTGCCGCCACGTTGGCTCCGCCATCCGCTGAAGTCGCGAATGTGAATGTCGGCGTCATGTAGCGCGATGAGGTAGTGCGCAGCGACATGCCCGCTGATCTCGCCTTGAGGCAGGATCCCGCCGTGGGAAGCCACGATCTGTTCAACCGCGTCGTACCCCGAGCGTGTTTTCTCCTTTGGCTGGGGACGGCTCAGCGCCGCGATCAGCCACTTCACGGCGGCGACGATGTCCGGGGCGCAGGTGAGAATCTGTTGAGACCACCAGAGCAGCGGCGCAAATGTGTCTGGGTGAACGATCTCTTTGCTGTTGTCAGCACCGCGCGTACGGCCACCGAGGTTCTGTCCAAACCACGTCGGCTCGACCATGCGATCGGCCGCGGGCAGATATTCGGCCAAGTGGGCCATCACCGCTACGTAGCCCAAGCCTTGGGCTTTCGCAGCCTGACTGGACCGGGATTCGTCACTGAGGACTGACGTTGCGTACGAGTCGAGTAGGTCATAACTGACGTCAGTGAGTTGGGTGATCTCGTGTTGGCCCAGAAAGTGTGCGAAGTGGCGCAGGGCGGCGAAGCGTTGGGACACCGATGATGCCGCTGGCCATCTCCGGGCGTTGTTTCCCGCGAGATAGGAAGCAGGGGCGGGCCTATTGATGATCAGCCACATGACGCGCTTGAACGGATCGATGAGATGCGTGGGAAATGGATGCTTCTGCGCTTTGGGCCCAGGTATCCAGTGAAGGTTCTGGATGGTGCCGCGCGTAACCTCCATGGGACGAAGAGACCATGTGTCGTCGGCGAATACGCTTCTGGGAAGATCGGGGCGCTTGAGCCGCAGCGGATGCACGATGACCGGTCCGGCCTCGACGGCCGCCCAGTCGACAACGGCGTCAATCTCATTGTCAGAAGCACGATCTACCGCGTTCACTGTGGATTGGCTCATGTGTACTTCCCGTTGAGCAGCAGATGAACTTCGGTTCGGTCTTCGTCGGTGATGCCACGTTCGGCGGCAACGTATTCGTCGACGGTGATGAGTGTCCGGTCATCGATGAGGGCGATGAGGCACCCGTAGGCCATAGCGCGGAAGTCCGTCCAGTCGGGTCCGTCGGTGGAGGCGATTGCCTCCAACTGGTGGCGCAGTTCGATGAGCCGGGGAAGGTGGCGGGGGGTGGCGAAGGCGTTGGTGCATTGCAGGCAGAGCAGGAAGTCGTCGCCGCAGGGTTGTCCGGTCAGGGGGTGGTGCTCCCAGTCGATGCAGCCGCCGATTGTCGTATCGGTTTCGGGCATCGCGAGGGCGCGCTCGTAGCGCATCTTCAGGTGGTTCTCGGCGTTCTTGATCACTGCCCACAGCCCGGTTTCTACCGCCTCGGTCATGAGCCGCTCACGTTCGACTTCCGACGCCTCGATGTAGCTGGTGGACCACGTAGCGCGCGAATGTCCTTGGGGCGTGCGGTCGATGAGTACGCGGACCGTCTTGCGGATGCGGGTGAACGAGATCGGCTCGTCCTGATTCGGCCACCACGTGAGCCTGCTCAGCTTGAGGTGGCTGGGGGTCAGTCCTACCGATGGAGATGAGTCCAGAGCCTTCATCGCGGGCCAGTAAACGATGAGGCGGTCAGCGCCGGGCAGATTCTTAGCCGCCAAGTAGTCCCGTGCCGGTTGGGTCATCTCGATGATCTTGGCCATCGCTCGGCGTGCATTCTTCGGTATCGCGTGGACGTCGTATGGGTGATCGTGTCGACGGCGCTTTTCGTCTTCGACGCTCCAAATATCCTCGCTAACACCGAGGCCCGCGGCGGCCGAGGGAACCTTCCGCTCGTTGATGGGGGTGAAGTTCGCCCCTTCCAGGCAGGCGATGAGCACAGCGATGGCGACGGCGCCTTCCTGGCTGACGAACAGCATCTGTCGTGCGGCGTTGACGCCGGTGTATCGGTGGTCAGAGAGGGTGATTCCCAGCGCATCGCGAGTCGCGTCCGATAGCGGGGCACCAGTGGTAGCGACTTCATGAAGAGCGTCAGCGCGAGCCCTCTGCACAGGCGCGAGCTTGGTACTGTTGCGCTGTCGCAGAATCAGTTGGTTTGGCTGGATGCGCTGATGTTCGGCGTTGACGGCGGCCGTCGCCGCCTTGAGGATCGCGTCGTAGACGTCCCGTGGATATGGCTGACTCTCGTCGGCATCTCGCTTGGGCAGCCGTCGGTTGAGATGCTTTGGGAGGTCGGGATGGAGTCGATGCGGATAGCGGCGTAGCAGCTGCCTGACTGCGACCAGCTGCCTGTGCTGGGTGTTGCTCTTGGTTCCATTGCTCGCCAAGTGCAGCAGGTAGCTGTTCCACCGATCCGGGGTCAACTGTCCCAGCTCGCACACCTCGTGTTCGCCGCACCACCTGGCGAAATACTTGCTCCGATCCCGGTTTTGCCGCGCCGACTGGGCGCTCTTCCACGTTCCGTCTACCCCCGTGAGGGCCTCGATGGCATCAGCAAGTTGCACCCTGAGCCTTGCGTCGCACGGCCACTCCCGCAGATCAATCACGGTAGGTGCGTACGATCCCGGCAGGGTTGCGACGACGACCTGCGGATCGTCTCGGCGAGTGACAACGCCGTCGGCCGACACTCGGCGCTTGGGTGCCGTCATGAACTGGACGCCGTCAAGTCGCGAACTTCGACGAGGTCTTCAGCCAGGGCTGACACCAGATCCCCAGTCGTGGTCATCTGGCCGTTCGGGCATCCAAACAGTCGGTCGAAGCGCAGTCGTTGCACCCTCGGCATGTAGATGTTGCGCGTCGTCTCGACCGACTTGTGACCCAAGACGTCCTTCACTGTGCGGAACACCTCGTCATAGCGTGACCCGTCTCCGTAGGAAACGCTCTCGTCCCACCCGTGTGAGTCATCGAGCCGCTGGTGAAGCTGAACCGCCAGTGCCAGCGCGAAGCTGAATCGGAGGGAATGCGGCGTGACGATCAGCTCGTCTGTCGCGGCTGCGCCGGTGGCTTCTATTGCCGACCATAACCTTTCGTTGGCCGCCTCGAATATCCCTATCCAGGACTCATGATGGTACGGGGTTCCTGCCTCGCTGAGCCACAATGCCATTGGTTCCGGGTGGCCATCGCGGACCCAGAACAAGCGCCGCCGGACGGCTGGCTTCATCGTGTTCAATGACATGACAACACCGTCGTCCCGGACGGCTTCCTGGGTTCCTTTGCGAGAGCGGCGGACCTCCGTCACCCAGATGATGTCCTCGATCTCGTCGTAACGGCTTTCGCGTATCGCACGACGAACGGCAGCTGCCCGGGCAACGGTCAGGTAGCTGCGCACTGTGCGCATCACGGTGGGCGCCGCATACCACATCCGCGCCTTGCTGTACTTGGCGATCGCCGCCGGCAGCTTCGCCTCGACAACGTCCACTGGCGGCAGTTCCGTCATCAGCAGTGAACCGGCTTCCTGAACACGTAAACCGGTCGAATAGACGAAGTCGGTGAATGCGGTGTTGCGCAATGAATTGCGTGCGCGGCACGACTCATCGTCACCAGCAGCTTGCCATTGGCTCGCGCCGATTCGTTGAACGCCGCGGCCACGAAGGCCAACGTCACGCCATAGGCGGTAGGTCCCGGGGACGATCCACCGATCCCGTTCGGTACGCACGAACGCCGCGTTGGCCCGTACGCCGGGTACCTTCGTCGCGCCGCGCCCGCCGGGCACCGGACTCGCATCGATCACAGGTCCATGAGGTGTGATCGGAATCTTGCGGCTCAACGCCCAGTCGTACAAGCCCCTCAGTGCGAAGACGGCCTTGTTCCACGTCGCACCTGTCACCGAGTCCGCGAACTGGAGGTGGTCGGTTCGGCGGATCTTGTAGTCGATGAAGTCGTCTTCCGTTGCTTCCAACCATGTCTGCGGCTCGTCTTGGCTTCCCAGGAAGCCGCACCACTTAGCTATTTCGAGCGCGTACGTCTTTCGCGACGACAGATCCAGCGAGGTGAACTTCGGGCACGAATTGAAGTAGAGCACCAGCCACTCATCGAGTTCGCCGTTGTCCGACAGCAGGATCGGCGTGCCCTTAACGACACCCGGCGGATGCTCTCGTCCGTCTATCCCGCGGCTGCCGTCCAGCACGTCCGAGTATCCGGCTGGCCAGGTCTCCTGACGGGTGGTTGTCAATACTGTCCACGCCTTTGCTGGAGCAGCGGCGGACAGCACCTCTGCACCGTAAACCGGATCTCATCTCCATCCGCGGCGACACACCCGCACATAGCCACTTCCTGGAGAACACCGATGGCGGCACGCCGTGGCCCGAGCGTCGGCTGCCGGTGCCGCTGATCGTGGCGCTGATCGGCAAGCACGCCACCGACACCGCGCCCGCGTGGGCCAAGACGGTGCGCGTGACCCCGGCCGAAACGGCAGCAGCGGCATGACGAGGCGCGCCGGCGGAGCCGACTTCGCGCAGTGGGCCGACTCGGTGCTGGCAGGCACCGGATGGAGTGCGGCAAGCATGCGTGAGGCTGCCCAGCGTGGCCGAGCCGACCTGGCGACGGCGGCGCTGGCTGACGGGTTTGCCGCCGCCGCACGCGGACTGGCTGATGCCGGTGAGTGCGCGGACGGTGCGGCGTGAGCGCGGCACTGTTCGACCTCGCGCTGCGGGTGGCGGCGCGCGATCACGGCGGGCCGGTGCCGCGCCTGCTGCACAACCCTGCCCCGGCGCGGGATGTGAAGGTCGTGCTCGCAGCGCGGCGCACCGGTCCTGTGGTGCACGTGCAGGCCGTGGGACCGGATGGCCGCACCGAAACCGGCACCGGGCCAGACGGGTTGGCCGCGATTGCCCGCGCTGCCGGATGCGCG
>ERZ650311.1213-NODE-1213-length-13246-cov-3.804715_pt1 | contig 13246 bp, 14 predicted proteins | sample MGYA00376247_ERZ650311 | MGnify/ENA primary metagenome ERZ650311 (study PRJEB26733, sample SAMN07839324) | wastewater metagenome | biome: small river; feature: stream; material: water | place: USA: North Carolina | collected 2016-07-28 ... | reverse complement strand
GGATAAGGATATAATCCAGTTCTTCGTAGCCAATTTCGCTTATAATGGTGACACTGCAATTTACGAGGGTAAAGAATCTGAAGATAATCTGATGGTTTGGACAAAACGTAAGCAGAGTATCACGCAGGTCTTTATTGACGATCTTGCATCAATTATCACTTATATTGAAACGAACAAAGATTCTGGATCTCTCTTTGAATTTAAAGATAATGAGTATCCGATTCTTTTGAAGTTATACATAGGTGGGAAGATAAAGATTGAAACTCTCAGAATTATTGATGATTTTCATCCAGTGATTGATAGTTGGCGTAGCAATTCTCTTGCAAAGTATGTTTTCGCGAATGAATTGCTACGTATTAAAAAGTTGACAGGTTTCGTTAAATACGATAAAATTAAACTCCATAAAATCTTCAAACACTTTGTAGAAGAAGTAACAATTTAAGTATCATGGGTAAGACTTACCAAAAGAATTCTCGTCGTTATGACGATGATGTTTCCTCTGGTCGTTCGGGAAAACACGCTAAACATTCGAATAATCGAAAAAGTGGCGGAATGAGAACGCTAAATAGTTATGTTGAAGAAGATTATGATGACTTTGATTTGAACGACGATTCGTTCGATGATGAGATTGAACTAGATGATACAAACATCTCAATACAACGTAACAATACTACGCAATAAGGAAAATAAAATGGATATTCAAACACTACGTAAAATGCGCAACTCTGATTTCGGTGCAATCTCTAACGCATTCGAAAAGATCGCAAATCCTCAAACCGAATCTAAGTCATACAATGACGACCGTATGTGGCGTCTTGAAGGTGACAAGGCTGGCAACGGCACTGCAACGATTCGCTTTCTCCCTAAGCATCCTGAAGACGAACTACCATGGGTACGTATCTTCTCTCACGGATTCCAAGGTCCAACTGGTAAATGGTACATCGAAAACTCTCTGACCACTCTTGCTGAGAATGACCCTGTCGGTGAACTGAATACTCAGCTGTGGAACTCTGGTTCTGAAGCCAACAAAGAAATTGCACGTAAACAAAAGCGTAAGCTGGCGTTCATCTGTAACATTCTGGTTGTTTCTGATCCTAAGCACCCAGAGAATGAGGGTAAGGTATTCTTGTTCAAGTTCGGTAAGAAGATCTTTGACAAGATTATGGATAAGGCTCGTCCTACTTTCGAGGATGAAAAGCCAGTCAACGTGTTTGACTTCTGGGAAGGTGCAAACTTCAAACTGCGTATGCGTAAGAAGGATGGCTATGCGAACTATGACGAATCTGCGTTCATGGAACCTGCAGCTATCACTGAAGACGATGATCGCCTGTTGAGCATTGCAAACGCCCAGCACAAGCTGTCTGAATTCTTGGATCGCAAGAACTTCAAGACATACGACGAATTGAAGCGCAAGCTGAATGACGTCCTTTCTGGTGATGGTTTCGCTTCTCGTTCTGCTGCTCAAATGGCAGATGAAGATGAGCCAGTATCTGCTGCAGCACCAGAACCAAAGTCTAAACCTGCTCCTGTTGGTAAAACAGTAAGCAACGACGACGATGACGACGTGTTGTCTTACTTCCAAAAGATCGCTAAGGAAGACTAAAAATTAAGGGGACTGAAAAGTCCCCTTTCTTATTATGCGTATCGTGTTCGCGTATACGTATTAACAGAAGAATCCTGATTTCGAATCGGTGCTCGAATAATCTGATTCTGTGTAGTGTTGTTAGTGACTGGTGCATTAACAACGTTAGTTTTATTACCACCAGTAGCATCTGGAATCGCAGCTGCAGCATTATCAGCAGATTTCTGATCAACTGCATTGGCAGAAGTAGGAGAAGCAGCCTCTGGTTTCGCGCCACTAGAAGTTGGAGCCATATCCTTGAATGGATAGAATGGACCAACAGAAACCTTACCAGTTAGTTTATTATCTAATAGAGTAATCTCTGGGATACCGATCTTAGACAACAGAGACAAGAATCCATCCTTCATACTCTTGAAGAATTCTGATACAGGTTTAACGATGTGATCATCAACCCAAGCAGCCATATCACCAATTACTTCTTTGATCTTTTCTTTATCGAATAGACCGAACGTTAAGAAGTCAACGATACCTGCAAGACCAGCAACAAGAGCCTTACCAATATCACCAGTCTTCATAAACTCATCGAAGCCGTCAGTAATACCTTCGAACAAAGCGCCAACGATCATACCGATAGCGAATACTTTACCAAGAGACTTTAGGATAGTCTTAGGGCTGAAGAGAGACTTAATAGCACTCATAAATCCTTCACCCAAGAATCCAGTGATCATGTCCATTAGACCTTCACCAAATCCCTTTTCTTTAACCTTCTCTGGTTTTGCACTACCTGCGCCATCTTTGCGGGTGTTTTCTTCGATCTTAGCCAGTAACTCAGACATGTGTTCTTGAGTCTTAGCACCTTCCATCTGCATTTCTTCATTCTGAGTATTCTCAGCTGCAGTTTCAGTTGGAGTTTTCTTAACAGCATCAGGATTAACCATACCCTTAACTGTTGGGTCGAAACGTTGCGCGCCCATATCAAACTTGGTCATTTGTTCACCGAGAGCGATGCGTTTGTCTAGTAGTTTAGCACCAGCTGGTGTACGACGCATACCTTCTTCGTCAGTGATACCAGTCTTCTTCTGCCACTTAGCGATTTCATCCTCGTGAGACTTCATATCCTTGCTGGCGTTATATGCACCTTCAGCATCAGCCTTAGATGGGTTGAACCCCATAGCCTTCTGTTGAGAAGTCCACTCAGACTTAGCGATAGCCTTATTGAAGATACCACCAACATTCAGTGCACCAAGAACAGTGCGCTTTAGACCACCATCTTTAATGCTAGTCTTCTCTTTGACGTTCTGAATTTTTTCTTTGAAAGACTTACCCATCTCCTGGAACATATTTCCAGTTGTGTTCATTGTCTTAGCCAGTTCAGCTAGTTTCTTAGCTTCAGCGTCCCAGCCAGCTTGGTCGATCTTGAAACGTTCTTCGTCATCCTTCATGTGACGTTTACCAGTCTTACCCATATCTCTCAACTCATCTAGGATAAGCTGAGTCTCAACAGCAGAGCCTTTAGCAGCCTCTGCTTGGTTTTTCTGGTTTTCTTTGGATAACTCTAGAAGCTGACGAATAGAAGTCAACTGCCCCAGTGACGCCTGTTGCGCTTCTAGGAGTGAACTCAACCCTTCGTCGTTAGACTTAGTCTGTTGACGAATGCTAGAATTAACTGAGCTATTACTGGTTCTTTTTGGCATCTTACATTCTCTTCTTAGATTCTAATCGTTGTTTTTCTTCTTCCAAGTACTGAATCAACATATGTACATACACTTCTCGTTCGAACGGAATCATTTCTTCTAATTCCGTAAGAGAGTATTTGTGATACTGCATCAAAGCGAAATTCATTTTATAGTAGTTCGCCAAACTCTCGTGACACAGATTTATCAAAAAAAACTTTGCATTCCCTCCAAAGTCACCTTGTGATGCTTGCCGCATAGTGGGCAGTTATACTCGATCACTTTCGAGATTTTAGGCATCGACATGAAGAACTTTTGTAGGTTAGAAAATTGTTCATTGGTTAAGTTGTTCAGAAACTCAAGGAGTTCTTCCTTGCTTTGTTCCTCAGCATAGTATAACTGGTCACCATCGTAGATGTAGTCAATACATTCAGCGATGATGTCGAAAATTCCTTCTACGTTAGACGTATCTAACTTTTCCATCTTGGACATTACGTCGAAAGACGGGTAACGCATGACCACCCCACACTCTCCGAACAGAGGGATTTTATCTGTGTGATCTGGTGGGAATTCAACCTGAAGATTGGTCAGGTCGATAGAAATTTTTAGCTTGGCTTTGTCTTGATCTTCTCCATGGTCTTCATCGCATGGGAATAGAAGTTCAACGATTTCACCAACTGATTTTGCACGAATCTGAGTGAAGATGTACTCGATATCGAATGGTGCTAGTTTATCAACTTCAATCTTATCTAAGACACAACCGCGAATAACCTGCTTTAGACTCTCAACCATTACGTTGATGTCTTCTGACTGTTGAGCGATCAACAGAGCCTTCTCTTCCTTAACAAGGAATGGACGATATTTAACTTCTTTTTTAGTGGAAGGTACAGTCAACTTATAGGTTGGCGTAGCCATCATAGGTAAAGACATAATTTATCCTTTGTTCATTTTCGAAATCATTTTACTCAAATCTTCAGTACTTCCAACGAAGATCGCATTATTATTGGTAACCTGCTTGTCTGCAGCCTTACCTGTAGTTCCATCTAACTTCTGTTTTTGCTGGTGGATGTCCATCAATTGTTGGTTCACATCAGCGAGTTGTTTCACCAAGTTTCCTACGACTTCAAATGCTCTTGGGTGTTCAGACTGCTTAGCTACTTCTAGAGCATGCATTAGTGCAGCCTGTCCTGTAGTTAGGAGTTCACGCAAGTTATTTCGAGCAACGTCGTAGTCGCTTTCAATCTTTTGGGACGGTGGAGTGATAATCTCCCCGTCCTGTGTAATCACTTCAGTGGCTTGTTGTGGAATAGTCTCCACATCGAAAACCTTTGATAAAGAATCATCAACTTTCATTATTAGTCGTTTCTTGTGTTTCGTACTGGTGGGTCATCTGGATGAAGATCATCAGCTAGAGGACTTGCAGTAACTGGTTTAGGAATTGGTGCTGGAGCCACTACTGGAGTTGGTGGCTTAATAGCTGGTGGCATACCCACTGGCGAAGGAGTTGGAGTAGCAGTAGCTGCACCACCGTTGTTTGCACCAGCTAGTTTCTCTTGAGTTCTACCCATAGCAGCGATACCTAGAACAGCACCCATAGCGATGTGGTAAAGACCAGCACCTTGTAGGGTTAGAGGTTGCCATTGAGTAACAGGCTGTTTAAGAACAGCTTGTAGTAAACTCCAAAGAATTGGGAATAGGACGAAGTCGACGAAGCAGGTGCCCATATAGACCCAGCCCATCATCGGACGCCACTTGGAGTTCATCCAATCTTCTTTTTTCTTCTCACTCGCGCTCATTTTTTCGTATTCTTCTGCAGCCATTTTTATTCCTTAAAATCTAATCTTTGGTAGTTTAGATGTCAAAGAAGGAATCTTAGTCACAGCCCAGCTTCCAGCTGAACCGATTGCGAAATTCATTAACTTGTCTGCGACAGGGTTCTTACGAACACTACTGAATTCACCCATATCAGGGACTTCAGCCTTTGCCTCAAACCACTTGTATGCTATAGAAACAGATAACTTCATAACATCTTTAGAAGCATAATCTAGTTGCACAGCGCCTACACTTTTCGGATAGCATTCGTGTAGAGTAACGTAGTAATGTGGTGCATCCTTGTTGTCCTGCACCTCAATAGTCATATCAGTAACATAATTATTATAGTAGTTGAAAACTCTAGTCTGCGGATCGTAGATAGAATTTTGCCACTGGTCGAACATATCTTTGATTAGCATCTCTCTATCTACATAGAAAGATAGGTTGATATGCTCGTACAACTTTTCGTACGGAGTCTCTCTGAATTCACCGAATGATCTATTCTGAGTAGTAGAGAAGTTTGTTCCAGGAAGTTGGACCTGATCACAGAACATCAGAGCCTTCTTGGTGACGTCATTGTTGAAGACGAACGGCATAGTCATAATAACCGCATAACGGTTAGAACGAGCCAGTCCACCAGTCTTTACCTGAGAGACGAAGTCTTTGATTGGGTTCTTTCTAACAGGCTGGTTTGCAGCCTTCTTATCCAAGTTACCGCCAACGAATGGTAGGTTTGTGATATCCATTTTATGCTCTTCTCATTTTGTTTCTGGAATCTTGCCAGACTTCTTGTTTGGATGCACCCACGAAACGTTCAACTGGAAGAAGCATTGCTGTAGCCCAGTCGTCAGAATCAACCTTTCTGAACTGTGTTTTTACGTGAGAGTTTAGATACTGTTTCACGCAAGGCGCAGCTGCTTGGAATTTAGCGATACCATCAATAGTCGCCCAAGAGTACTTTAGGCGAGTTGTTTCGTCCATTCTATTGTTTGTTTTGAAAACCATAAGTCGGTCTAGAAGCATGATACGTAGCTGATATGGTAGATAGTGCATATTCAGCCCGATGAAACCATCTGAGGTCTTACGGAACGGAAAGACGAGAGGGAAACGGTCGTAGTACGGAAGTTCTTTCTTCAACTTAGGATCGTAGCCGTACATATACAGGTGTCCAGGCATCAACGTAGTTGTTAGTTGGTCTGGGTTTCCAGCAAGCACCTTTTGCGGGGTGAGTTGCTGCTTGGTTAACAGAGTAACCTGATAGTCGAACCAACCTCTAGATCTCTTAACAGCTGTCGCTAGATCGTACTGGTTTCGTTCGAAAACGTCTTGTAATGTCGGTTTTTTAGCCATATTAGTTATTTAGGCTGCTTGAGTCCAAGTTCATACTCAGTGACGATCTTGAATTCCCAGCGACGATCCTTACAATATTCTCGAGCAGCAGCCCACTTTGCCTGATTTTTGATGTACGTATAGGATTCTGTGAGGTAGCGTTTAGTTCGCTTTCCAGGGAAGACGGGAGGTTCTGTTTGCTTATGTGGTTTCACCTCGACCAGATAGGTTTTACCATTCGCCGTCATTATTTTGAAGTCGACGAAGTAACGGTGAATTCGATCATCCGTTGGACAGCGATACGGGATAACAGTTTCCTCTGAACTCCACTTTACGATGGAAGGATTCTTATCGCACCAGTTTGCGAATTGAGTCTCCCACGAAGACCGCATAATGATATTAGACGGGTCTCCTGTGTACTTTTCAGGGAAAACTGGAACAAACTTTCTTTTGTGGAACATAAATAAGTAATTGGAAGTATAAATAACCACCATTATTTAGAGAAAACATGGGACTATTCGACGATCTATCTTCAGCATACTCTAGCGCTAAAAATGCGGTTAATAAGAGTATCGACAACGTCACAAATAGCGTAAAAACACCAAACGCTCCGAACCTCTGGACACCTCGAGGTAGGAATTCTGCACTTGATGACGGCAAGTACGACATCAAGAATCATTCTTATCCGAATGATCTAATGGCATCTGATATGCGTTATGGTGGCAACTACGCTATTTTCTACATCAACGTATCTACGGAATCTAAGCTAGTAACCAAGCACAAGGTAGCTACTGTTGATGATTACGCTCCACGCGACAGAGGCGACCTTATCGGTATGAATATGTCCAAAGAGGGTTTGACCGCTTCTGTTGGTGCTGCAACTGCCATTGAAGCTGCAGCAGCTGGTGGTCTAGCTGCAGGTGTTAAAGGTCTTGGTGCTGGCGTAGTTGGTGGTGGCGTTGCTGCAGTTGGTGTTGGTGTGACATCTACTCTGGCTCCCGCAGCTAATCGTCCACAGAAACGTCTAAAGACTGCTATTGCTCTACATATCCCGAACCAACTATCTGTTCGTTACGGTGTTCAGTGGTCTGACGAAGATACTAGCGTTCTAGCAATGGCAAACGCTGGTGGTACTGAAATTATGAAAGCCTTGATGGGTGATAAGAAGTCTGATGTCACTGGCGTTGGTGCTGAGATTATTGCTAACATCGCTTTATCCAAAGGTCCACAGGCAGGTGGTGTATCTGCTGCACTGGGTCTAGCAGCAAACCCTAAAAAGGAACAGGTGTTCAAGGGTGTTGATTTCAGAACATTCAGCTTCGATTATCAGTTCTTCCCAAGAGACGTTGATGAAGCGAATAACGTTCTTCGAATCATCGAAGAATTTAAGTACCACATGCACCCAGAATTTAAAGAAGGTTCAAACAATTTCGTTTACATCTATCCTTCTGAATTCGACATTATGTACTTCGCTAATGGTAAGGAAAATAAGAACCTTCACCGCCACACATCTTGTGTTCTAACTGATATGAATATCAACTATACACCAAACGGTGTTTATAGCACATTCGCTAACGGTATGCCGACTCAGATCAATATGACATTGAACTTCAGAGAACTTGCACTGTTGACGAAGGACAAAGTCAAGGACGGTCTATAAAATGTACTTCAAAGATTTCCCTAGAGTACTATACGATTTCGACGTCAACACGAAGAGAATTGCTGGTATCCAGGCTACTGGATATGCCAGCCTTTCTGCAGATGGCGTTGGATCAGTAACTATCACCAACGGAGGTTCTGGTTACACGACAGCTTCTATCACATTCTCTGAGCCAGAAAACACTGGTGTCACTGCTTCTGCTTATGCAGTTATCGAGAATGGAACGATCACTAAGGTCATTATGAAGAATGCTGGTGGTGGATATCTGAGAGCGCCGACTGTTGTTATCACCCCACCCTACGGTAACCTACGTTCAGAGAACAAAGCATACGCCGTTACAGACATTACTCGCAATATCCGCTTTAGAAAAGAAGTTCTTGCGAACATCACATCATACGACGCATACGATATTGTTGATGGTGAGACTCCTGAGATTGTTGCTGAGAAAGTTTATGGTAACGCAGAGTATCACTGGATCATTATGCTTGCCAACGACATCTATGATTATAGATCAGACTTCCCGTTGACTCAACTACAACTAGAGAAATATGTAGTTGATAAGTATGGAGATGACGCTGACGCAACTCGCTATTACGTTGATGAAAATAATTTAGTTGTTATGCCAGATGTTAGCGGTGCAGTACCAGTCTCCAACAGACAGTACGAAGAGCAGATCAACGAAGGTAAACGCAGAATTAAGATTATTTCTAAAGACCTAATTTCTATAGTTCTTAAGAACTTCAAAGACCAGTTATAATGGAATCATCTCAAAAGTCAGTTAGATTCGCTGGTGATGTATCTATTGACAAAGTCAAGATTACAACCAGAAGTGGGCTTGGGCAGGATGTCACTGCTCAGGTTATCGCCATTCAGTTGTTTGAAGATCTCTTCTCTCCATTCATCTCTGGCTCCCTTATTCTTAGAGAATCTCTGGACTTACTAAACATCTTCCCATTTGCTGGTGAAGAACAGCTTGAACTGGAAGTATCTACTCCGTCATTGGAGAAGGGTAACATTAAGGGTACGTTCTACATCTATAAGATGACCGACAGAGAACTGTTGGGCGAAAAGAGCGTTGTGTATCAACTACACTTCATCTCTCCAGAAGCTATCATCGATATCAACAAGAAGGTTAGTCGTGTCTTCGGTGACAAACCAGAGACTATCGTTGACTACCTAGTTCGTGATGATATCAATGGTCTACAATCAAAGAAGTCTCTGAAGTTTGAAGAGTCAAACCGACACATCAAATTCATTTCCAACTTCTGGTCACCGATTAAATCTATTCACTATGCCACTAGCGCTGCAGTGAACCAGAACAATTCACCAAGCTACGTGTTCTTCGAGAACCGCGACGGTTTCAACTTCGTTTCTCTAGAGTCACTTTATTCTAGCAACGTATATCAAGAGTTTACTTACGACAAGTACACTCGTGATAACCGCAAGGATGGTTCTGATATTAAGAACGTTGGCGAAGACTACAAACGTATCGATAGCGTTAGCGTACCAGTCGTCGTTGACTATCTTGATAGAATCCGAAACGGTATGTTCTCTTCTAAGATGCTTTCTTATGATATGACTAAGAAGCAGTACAACGTTAAGCCATACACTCTATTTGATAATTTTGCTGGCGCTAAGCACCTTAACGAATTCAATGTCTCTTCTGATAAGGCTATCTTTAGAACGAACTCAATGGTGATTGACTATCCAAGAGCTAATTCTACATTCAGTGGTTATGGTGATGCAACCAACTACAGAAACGAGCAAAAGCGCATCTCTCTAATGAAGAGCGCAGAAGCCAACAAACTCCAAATCGTCGTTCCAGGGCGTTGCGATTACACAGTTGGTCAGAAAGTGAACGTTAGACTTTACAAGGTCGAACCACTTTCTAAAACAGATACAGATAATCTAGACAAAATGTTGTCAGGCAACTACTTGGTTGCTGCAGTTAACCATTACATCAACCGCGAACGCCACGAATGTAATATGGAACTGATCAAAGACTCACTAATTATGAAAGTTGACTAATGTTATACACAGGCGTAGTTGAAAACAGACAGGATCCGCTACAACTTGGTCGTTGCCAAGTTCGTATCGTAGGTTTACACACCCACGATAAAGCGCAGTTGCCTACTGAGCAACTCCCATGGGCTACTCCATTGCAGGCAATTAGTTCTGCTGCGATGAACGGTATTGGACAGACTCCAATTGGTCCAGTTGAAGGTACTACTGTTCTCGTCTCCTTTATGGATCACGATCAACAGATCCCAGTTATTCTTGGCACATTCGGTGGTATTCCTTCTGCACCTAAGGCTATTGACGATGACGATAGCGTTCTGCCAATTGATGGTGAGCCTCGTCTAAAGGACATCGTACTACGAACAATCGTTGGACCAGTAACAGGTAAGCAACTAACATTCTACGATCCAGAGAACGGTAAGACTAATCTTACACACGGTCTAAAAGCCAATATGAAGGTCGTTGGTTTTGGATTGACCGACGGTTGCTTCATTGTAAGTATTGATAGCCCTACCCAAATCACAATCAGTGAATTAGTCACTGGTTACGGTGAGAACATCATCACCTTTAAGGCTGTCCCAACAAACATTCAAGCTGTAACTGAGAGTAGACTAAGAGGCGTCTTAACAGACTCCAATGGTAAGCCAGTACTAGATGGTAGCGGAACTCCAGTCAAACAAGAGACTGCGCCAGCATCACCAACTACTGCGGCAACTCCAGTACAGAACGAAACAAACACCTCTATCCCAACCATCCCTCCAGCAAAAGAGTCACCAAACTCTTCTAAATCATCTGAAGGTATCAAGGCTCTTATTGCTGCTTGTGATAAAGTTGGGTTGACCACTAAAGAACAGAAGTGTACACTTCTAGGTATTGCTGGTGGTGAATCGCGCTGGATTCCACAGAACGAATCATACAGTTATTCCAAGTCTCGTATCAAACAGATCTTCTCGTTCTTGACAGACGAAGAAGCAGAGAAGTATTCAGATGCTTCCAAGAAGGGTATCAGCCGTTCAGAATTCTTCTCAGTCATCTATGGTCCAACAAAGCGCGGTAAAGGCTTCCTTGGAAACCAAACAGATGAAGATGGCGGTAAATACTACGGTCGCGGATTCATCCAGTTGACTGGTAAGGCTAACTACAAACGCTACCAAGATATGGCGAACAAGCTAGGTTTGAACCTAGACCTTGTCAACAACCCAGATTCTCTTGATAACGACATCAACGTCTCTGCCCTTGTTGCTGCTCTTTATATTAAAGATCGTGTACCAAAGGGTACAAAAGAGACTGACCATCCTGGATATTTCTACTCAGCTAAGAAAGCTGTTGGTGTAAACTCACCTGACATTGCTGCTAAGAAACTCCAGTACTACGAATACTTCTATGGAACACAGGCGACTGGTTCTGTAGATAAAGACGCTGGTGCACCACCTGCTGCACCTCCAGCAAACTTCGACGGTACTCCTGGACCTTCTGCTGAATCTATCAAGCGTGGCACTGACAACACAGGTTTCAGAGATCCAAATAACAAGTATCCGCTACAAGATTACATTAACGAACCAGACACTAACCGTTTGGCTCGTGGTATTATCGATGGTACTATCGTCGAGAAGAAAGACGCGAACGTCAAGACAGGTATCCCTAAGGCATACGATAGTGGCTCTTGGGATCAACCAATGCCAGCTTTTGGTGCCAAGTATCCTTTCAACAAGGTATACGAAACTGAATCTGGACACGTACAAGAATTCGATGATACTCCTGGTCAAGAGCGTATTCACACTTACCACCGTTCAGGAACATACAGCGAGATTGACGCTAACGGCACTCAGGTAAATTACATCGTCGGCGATAACTTCACATTGATGGAGCGTAACGGATGTATCCACGTTGCTGGTGAATGTAACATCACAGTTGAGGGTAACACAAACATCTTCGCTCGTACTGACGCGAACATCGAAGTTTCTCAGAACGCTAACATTCGAGTTGGAAACAACGTTGATCTTGGCGTAGCGAACGATATGTATGTCGCTACTGGTGGTGACTTTTTAGTGAAAGCTGGTGGAACCTTTAAGGTTCAGGCTAATGACGTTTCTGTTCTGGCAGATGCTGACCTAACAATGCAAGGTACTGGCGCTGTTAGTATGAAGGGTGACACAGTAAATGTAGAGTCAGCTGGATCAATGGATCTTCTTGCTGGTGGAACATTCTCTGCAGATTACTCTGAAGGACAATTCGGTAACGGTGCTGCTGGAGCCACAGATGTTTCTGCACTTGAGTTGACACCACCTGCTGCTGGAGACCCACAAAACCCAGTCGTTCCTTTCTTGATTCCTCCAGAAAGACAGACTGAAGAGTTGGCTGCGAACGAAACTCCTGAAGACTATAACACTCCAGAAGGTCGTCGCGCTTCTAAAGAACAAGAGATAAATGGTGTTCCAGGTGCTCCAGCACCAGTAGCATCTGAAGAAGCTACAGCTACAGGTGGTATTGCAGGTAAACAGGTTCCCGTAGATTGTAAGATCATTTACACTACTAAGAACTTCACAAACGACTACACAATCTCCAAGAACTTCTCTCTTGGTATGTTGATTGATGGTGGGGTGAATGGTAAGCATAAGTTGGTTGATCAGATTCTTAAGGAATCGCCAAACTCAGCAGAGCGCGTCTTCACTGTTCAAGAGATCGTATGTAACCTAGCTATGTCTGCTCAGAACATTCTAGAGCCATACCTAGACGTTCTTCCAGGTGGCATTAGCGGTTACAACAAACAGTGGAAGATTTCTTCTGGATATCGCCTAAAGGGTGTTGTTCCAACTGAGTCTCCATTCTCTGATCACTGTAAGGGTCACTGTTTCGATATCGCTTTGATGTTGCCAGACCGTATCAATAAGACATACGCACTTGTCCAACAGTGTGAAAAGATCGTTAAGTATGACCAGATCATTCTAGAATACAGATTCCCAGAGTCTGTCTGGATCCATACTGGATATAAGCCAACTGGCAATCGCTCAATGGCGTTCACTATGGTCAACGATTCAACTTATAAGAGAGACGCTAAGGGTATGCCAGCTGGCTTCTTCTTGGTAGATCCAATCCCTCCAAAGGCTAAGAAAGTATAATGGGTAGCTTAGCTTATCAAGGAATTATGAGTAAGGGGCAAGATGGTGGACC
>ERZ650311.1211-NODE-1211-length-13260-cov-13.405377_pt1 | contig 13260 bp, 17 predicted proteins | sample MGYA00376247_ERZ650311 | MGnify/ENA primary metagenome ERZ650311 (study PRJEB26733, sample SAMN07839324) | wastewater metagenome | biome: small river; feature: stream; material: water | place: USA: North Carolina | collected 2016-07-28 ... | reverse complement strand
AGTTCAGACGTGTGCTCTTCCGATCTGTCAACTCCAGTTTCCCTCCCCCGAGCGACTATGCACGGATGCCGTTGCACCACAACAACTTTCGCGCACCGAAATGCGTTACGCCACAACGTAATTCGCGTTGCGGCACAACGACTTTCGAGAGGGGCGAACCGTGCAGCGAACCTGCTCCATCTGCGGCAAGTCCTTCACCGCGAAGCGCAAGGACGCTCGCACCTGCAGTGCCACCTGTCGTAGCAACAAGCGCAACGGTGCCAAGCCGGCCGAGCTCATCGAATCACCACTGGTCCGGGCAACCCGCGCGGAACTCGAAGCCGCCGGCAAGCTCGATACCCGCCTCGGTCAGCAGGCTCTCGTCCTGGCCGCGCGGATGTCGGGCACCGAGACTCCGGGCGGTGTCGGCACATTGTCGAAGGAACTCGATCGCGTGGTTTCCGCTGCGATCGGTGTCGTTCCGCCGAGTGCGCAGCCGGCCGCGGGGACGGGTGATGAGATCGACGAGCTGAAGTCGCGCCGCGACGCGAAGCGGGCCGGATAGTCCATGCCCGCCGCTATGCGGTTGGTGAAGCCCGCCTTCGCGAACTTCCCCGAGTACACCACCACGCTCGGTCCCGAGGTGTGCGACCTGGCAACGCTGGCCGGCCTACCTCCCGACCCCGAGCAGGAACTCGCGCTCAATGCGCTGTTCGCCCTGAGCCCCAACCCGCTCATCTCGGCGGCGTTCGAGTTCGCGATCATCTGCGCGCGCCAGAACATGAAGACCGCGCTGTTCCAGATGGCGGCACTCGGTTGGCTCTACGTCACCGATCAGGAGCTGGTCGTCTGGTCGTCGCACGAGATGGACACCACCAGCGAGGCGTTCGACGACATCGTGAACATGATCGCCGACACCCCGCAGTTGAGTCGGCGTCTGGACCCGAATTTCGGCAAGGACCCGGGCATCAAGCGGGGCAACGGCAAAGAGCTGATCCGGCTACGGCCATCGGCAGAGTGTCGCCACGGCCAGCGGTTGAAGTTCAAGGCCCGCACACACGGCGGCGCTCGCGGTCTGACGGGCAACAAGATCATCCTCGACGAGGCGTACGCGCTCAAGAAGGTCCACATGGGCTCGCTGCTGCCGACACTCTCGGCGGTGAAAGACCCGCAGGTGGTGTACGGCTCATCGGCATGCCACGCGGACTCCGATGTGCTGCGGGCGCTGGTTGCTCGCGGCCGGGAGGGCACCAGTCCTCGGCTGGGCTACCTGGAGTTCTGCTCGCTGCCGCAGGAGAATGCCTGCGCCGACGAGAACTGCTCGCACGCATTCGGTGTCGATGGATGCGCGCTCGACGACATCGAGTACATCCGTCAGGCCAACCCGGCGCTGGAGCGGCGCATCACGATCGACTACATCCGCGCCGAGCGGGAAGCGTTGCCGCCCGACGAGTTCGGCCGCGAGCGCGCCGGCTGGCATGACAAGCCGGATGCCGCTACCGAGGCGCTGATCAAGGCTGACCAGTGGAACGTACTGGCCGACCCGAAGTCCGAGCCACTGGATCCGGTCGCGTTCGGCGTGTACGTGAAACTCGACCGTACGGCGTCGGCGATCGGCGTGGTCGGGCGCCGGGCCGACGGCAAGCTCCACGTCGGCGTCGTGCCGGCGGTGCGCGGCAAGGCGATCGACTCACTGCCGGGCACCGCGTGGATTCCCGACCGGATCAAGGAACTGGTCGACGAATGGCACCCGTGCGCGGTGGTGATCGACGGCCACAGCGCCGCGGCGTCGCTCATCACCCAGATCGAGGGCATGGGCGTCGAGGTGTGCAAGTCCAACGCCACCGACCTGGCCAAGGCGTGCGGTGCGTTCTACGACGCCGTGACGGCCGAGCATGATTCGGCGGCCAGCCTGCGCCATCGCGGTGCCGGCCCCCTGTCGCGTTCGGTCGCATCGGCCAAGCGGCGCGACCTGTCCGACGCCTGGGCGTGGGATCGCAAGGACAAGGACAGCGACATCACTCAGCTGATGGCGGTCACCCTCGGCCTACATGGGCTGATCGAGTACGGGACACCGGAGAAGGTCGAGGTATGGGGATTCCTGTCGTGACACCGCTTCGGATTTCGGCCACATTGGCACTGCTCGCCGTCGCGGCGATCATCGCTGGCGTTGCGCTGCTGGCCGGCGTCGCATGGGGCCTGATCGTCGGCGGCATCCTCGGGCTGATCGGCGCGGTGGTGCTCTACCCGGTGGACCGATCGGCCAAGCCGTCGGCGGGCGGCGGGATGCGCCCCGGGCGGCATGAGGGCCCGTGAACCTACTCGACCGGATCAAGGGCGCCGGCGCCGAGCCAGCGCGGGACATCGCGACGATCGACGACTACGCCGCGCTGCTGAACCAGTTCTCGTTCAACGGGATCGGGTACGGCTATGGCAGCGGTCTCACCTCGGGCGTGCAGCAGACGCTCAAGGGGCCGGCGACCGAGATGGCGCCCAACAACTTCCGCGGCCTGGCCGAGTACGCCTACGCGGCTAACGGCGTCGTGTTCGCCTGCATGTTGGTGCGAATGCTGGTGTTCTCCAGTATTCGGTTCCGCTGGCGGTCGATGACCAACGGCAAGCCGTCCGACATGTTCGGCACACCGGAGCTGGCGGCGCTGGAACGGCCATGGGCCGGCGGCACCACGCAAGACATGTTGCTGCGCACGATGCAGGACGCCGATCTGGCGGGCAATTCGTATTGGTTCCGCGAGACTTCGATGGCCCGACTCGGCACGCAAGATCCCGGTGGCGAGATGGTTCGCCTGCGACCGGATTGGGTCGAGCTCATCGTCGGCGAGCGGCAGCTGGCCGATGGCCGTGGTCAGGTCGGTTGGCGCAAGCTCGGATTCGTCTACACCGAGGGCGGCATCGGGGTGGGCGATCCAGTCGGACTACTGGCCGACGAGGTGGCGCACTTCGCTCCGACGCCCGACCCGCTGGCGTCCTACCGCGGAATGTCGTGGCTGACACCGGTTATCCGCGAGATTCAGGCCGACCAGGCGATGACCCGCCATAAGCGGGCGTTCTTCGACAACGGCGCCACCGTCAACATGGTGATCAAGCACGATAAGGGCGCCCAGCAGGCCGCCGTCGAGAAGTGGGTCAAGGAGTTCGACTCCAAGTTCGGCGGGGTGTCCAACGCCTACAAGACACTGCAGCTCTACCCCGGCGCCGATGTGCAGGTGGTCGGGTCGAACCTCAAAGAGATCGAGTTCAAGGTCACGCAGGGCGCCGGCGAAACGCGCATCGCCGCCGCGGCCCAGGTGCCCCCGATCATCGTTGGGCTCTCCGAGGGGCTCGACGCCGCGACGTACTCGAACTATCTGCTCGCCCGCCGCCGGTTCGCCGATGGCACCATGCACCCCCTCTGGAAGAACGTCGCCGGCTCACTCGAAGACATCCTCACGATCCCGGGCGGCGCGGGGAATCACCTCTGGTACGACACCACCGATGTGTCGTTCCTGCGCGAAGACGAGAAGGACGCCGCCGAGATCGCCGCCCAGAAAGCCGCGACCATCAGCTCCTACATCACCGCCGGTTATGAACCCGAGTCGGTCGTCAAGGCGGTCGAGGCCAATGACCTACGGCTGCTCCAGCATTCGGGCCTCTACAGCGTGCAGCTCCAGAAGCCGGGCGCCGATCAGCCCAGCCCGACAACCCCGCCCACCAGCGCGACCGGACAGGGCCAAGGAGGTACCGAATGACGACCACCGAGAAGCGGGCCGCCCGCCCGCCGCTGGAATCCGTTCGCGAGACACCGTTCTCACTCTGCCGCTCGGCCGACGATGGCGAACTCGGCGACGGCCTGACGCTCGATGGGTACGGTGCGGTGTTCGGCACCCGCACGATCATCGACAGTTGGGAAGGCCGATTTGCCGAGGAGTTCGCGCTCGGTTCGATGAAGCGGTCGTTCCGCGACACCCCGCCCAAGGTCCAGTTCGACCACGGCCGGCACCCGATGATCGGCTCCATACCCATCGCGGCGCTGCGTTCGATCGCCGAGGAGGTCGACCCCGAACTGGCGCCCAACGGCGGCGCGCACATCGTGGCCCGAGTGTTCGACAACTGGCTCATGGCGCCGGTGCGTGACGCCATCGCGGCCGAGGCGATCAACGGCATGTCGATGCGCTTCTCGGTGGTCCGCGAAGTGTGGACGACGTACGACGGCAAGCCGATCCGCGACGAGCAGACGCTGATGCAACTGCTGCGCGAGGCCATCTACGACGACGTGCCCGACGAACTACTCCCGATCCGCACGGTCAAGGAGGCCAAGGTGCCCGAGATGGGTCCAGTGGTCTGGCCGGCCTACACCGAGACCTCGGTGTCGATGCGTTCCCAGGTGATCGACCTGGGACGCCTCCATGAACCCGAGCAGCGAAAGTTGCTCGCTACGGCGGTATTCCTCGCGGATGCCGCCGAGCAGGACGACGACGCGCAGCGAGACGCCACCGAGCAATCGGCCGCAGTCGAGCACCCGTCCGAGTCCGACGACGCGCAGCGATCCACCGCCATTCCGGCCGTAGGTGAGCACCCGTCGAAATCGCGCCGAGCCAAGGAACGAGCGATCGACCTGGCCGAAGTGCGCACGTCGATGAAGTCCATCTACCAGAAGAAAGGCTCACTGAAATGAGCGACATCGATCCCCAGGACGAGGCCCGCGGTAGCGGCCCGACCCTGACCCATTCCCAGTCGGTCAAGCGCCTCGAAGAGGTGTTCGCCCGCATGGAGGAACTCGGCGAGGCCGACGAACTCAGCCCCGAAGAGGATGCCGAGTTCGCCGAGCTGCGTTCGGAGTTCACCGAGGTCGACGAGCACCGCAAGCGCCTGGAGCGCGCCGCGGAGCTGGCCGCCGTCCGCACCGCCGCCGCCGGGGTGAAGTCCTCGCGCAAGCTGCGCGTCGACAGCGGCTCGCAGCGTGGCCGCGACGAGTACGACCGCGACTCGATCCTCGAACCCGATTCGGTCGAGGACTGCCGATTCCGCAATCCGTGGGATCTGTCCGAGGTTCGCACCTTCGGCCGCGATGGCGGCGAGGTCGCCGGCGAACTGCGTGCTCGTGCACTGTCGGCGATCGAGAAGATGCAGGGCGCATCCGACGACATCCGCCAGGCGGCCACACACATCATCGAGCGGTTCGACTCGAAGGACTCGCGGCTGGCCCGCCAGTGCCTCGTGACCTCCTCGCCCGAGTACCTGCGGGCATGGTCGAAGATGGCCGTCAGCAAGGGGCACACCCTGACGCCGGCCGAGCAGCGCGCCATGAACGAGGTCGAGCAGTTCCGCGCCATGTCGCTGACCGATTCGGCCGGCGGCTACCTCGTTCCGTTCCAGCTGGACCCCACGGTGATCGTCACCTCCAACGGGGTGCGCAGCGACATCCGCCAGGCGGCCCGCGTGGTCGTCGCGACGGGTGACACCTGGAACGGCGTCAGCGCGGCCAATGTGTCGTGGTCGTTCGATGCGGAAGGTTCCGAGGTGTCCGACGACGCCCCGAGCTTCGCGCAGCCGTCGATCCCGAACTACATGGCCCGTGGCTTCGTGCCGATCTCCATCGAGGCGCTCGACGACGAGCAGAACGCGGCCCAAGAGGTCGGCCGTCTGCTCGCCGGCGGCAAGGAGGATCTGGAAGGCACCAAGCTGATCCTCGGATCGGGCTCGGGTGAGCCGACCGGTCTGATCACCGCGCTGGTGGCATCCTCGCCGACCGTGATCGCCACCTCGGCGACCACCGACACCTTCGCGCTGGCCGACGTGTACGCCCTCCAGGGCGCACTGCCGGCTCGCTACCGGGCGAACGCCTCCTGGCTGGCGAATAACCTGATCTACAACAAGGTCCGGCAGTTCGACACCGCGGGTGGCAACGGCCTGTGGGCGCAGCTCGGCGACGGTCGGCCGTCTGTCCTGTTGGGCCGCGAGGCCCTGGAGGCCGAGGCGATGGACGGTGTGATCAACACGTCCGCGGAGAACTACTCGCTGGTGTTCGGCGACTTCTCCAACTTCGTGATCACCGACCGGATCGGCATGAGCGTCGAGTTCATCCCGCATCTGTTCCACACCAGCAACAACCGGCCCTCGGGCCAGCGCGGCTGGTTCGCCCGGTACCGGATCGGTTCGGACTCGGTGAATGACGGCGGGTTCAAGCTTTTGAACATTACCTAGTCGCACCCAACATGGTGAGAGCTGGGGCGGCGTGAAAGCCGCCCCAGCTCAACCAGAATCAAGGAGAACCTGATGGCGATCTACGCAGCCAAGGAAGCATTCACGTTCGACCAGGGCGGCGTGCCGCGGTTCTTCTCCGCCGGCTCCCTGGTCTCCGACGATGACCCGGGATTCAAGGGCCGCGAGCATCTGTTCGAGCCCGTCGAGGTCACCGCAGCCACCCGTGCCGCTACCACCGAGACGGCGACCGCCGGCCCCGGTGAGACGCGATCGCGCCGGCCACTCAAGAAGTCCACCGAACCGAAGGACGAAGACTGATGCTCAACGTCTACTCCAACACCCTGGCCGTCAAGGCGCTGGCATCGGGCACCGTCCAGACCGGCACCACCACCGGCGTCGCGATCGACACCGGCCTGTACGGCAACAACTTCCGCGACGTGCTGTTCGTCGTCCACTCGGGAGCGTTGACCGATGGCAGCTACGCCGTGACCGTCGAGGAGTGCGACACCAGCGGCGGCACCTACGCCGCGGTGGACTCCTCGCGCGTCCTGGGGTCGTTGCCGACATTCGCGGCCACCGATGACAACGTGTGGAACTCGTTCGGCGTTCGCCCGACGAAGCGGTACGTCCACATCGTCGTCACGGCCACCTCGGCAACCACCGGCGGCGTCCTGGCCGCGACCGCGGTCCTGGGCAACGGCGGCAACAACCCGGTCGCGCGTTCCTGACGCATGCCCGAACTGGACAGCACCGACCTGCCGGCCGCGGTCCTCGCTCGATTCGCCGACGACAACGCCGCCCAGGATGCCATCGACGCCGCACTCGCAGCGGCTCGGCGGCACTGCGGCTGGCATGTGTCGCCGTCGAAGTCGGAGACGATCGCGGTCGACGGGCCCGGTGGTCGAGTCCTCTCACTGCCCACGCTGAACCTGACCGGCGTGACATCGGTGACCGAACTCGGTGTCGCCGTGGACGTGTCGAAACTGGACCGTTCGCAGCGCAAGGGCACACTCACCAAGCAGTACGGCTGCTGGACCGGGCGCGACGGGGCGATCAGCGCCAACATCACCCACGGCTACACCGAGGCCGAGGCGATCGACTGGCGCGTGGCCATCCTCGCGTTCGTTGATGCCCGCAGCCAGGTGGTCGAGCGCACCGGCGATGAGAAGCGCCGCAAGGTCGATGATGTCGAGACCGAGTGGTTCGACGCCGCGATCTCGACCGACGCTGAACTCCAGGCCCGGTTCTCGCAGTTTCGGATCCTGCCGTCACCATGACCAGCTTCGGCGGCCAGACGATCACGATCGCGACGACCACCCCGACCGATCCGCCCACCTACGACGAACTCGGCCACGAGATTCTCACGCCCGACGAGGTTGACATCGGCGGCTGTCGTCACCGGCCTCTCAGTGTCAGCGAGACACCGGAGTGGATCACCAACGTCGGCACGCAGGTATGGAAGACAACTGCTCCACCCGTCGATGAAGTCCTGGCGCTCGGCACCGAGAGCACGTTCGACGAGAGCGGCGTGACGTACCAAGTGATCGCAGGTGTGCAGCCGTTCCGCGACATGAACGGCAACCTGTTCAAATGCACGATCTTGTCCAAAGTCCAAGAGGCATAGGAGTTCTCATGGGTCTGTACGTTGTGACCGAACCCGTCGTGATCGATGGCCTGCACTACGCAACCGTTCCTGCCGACCCGATCGAGGTCGACGACGAACTCGCCGGCCCGCTGGTCGAGGCTGGTTCACTGGTCCCGTTCACCGCGGGCAGCTTTCGCGAAGTGATCGAGCCGGGAGCTTTCGCTGCCGCCCAGAAGCTGTACGACACCGGGGAGAAGTGGGACGAGGCCACTGAGCAAGTGGCCGAAGCCGAGAAGCCGGAACCGCGGCGTCGCTCCCGCAAGCCCGCCGAGGATCAGTAGCAACTCGTGCCATTGTCCGACTTCATCCCCCAGGACCAGATCGACGACTTCCTGGAGAACGCCCCCGAGATGGTCGCAGGCAAGCTCGCACTGGCCCAGGAAGTCGTCGAGTACGCGCAGTCCATCGCCCCCGTCGACACGGGCGATTACCGTGACGGCATCCGGGCACGGCGCTACGGCAAGACGGGCGTGGGGATCGAGTTCTCTGACGACGCAAGCTCATTCGTCGAGTACGGAACAGAGAAGACCCCGGAATACGCCATCATGCGGAAGTCGATCGAGCACTTCCAGAACCGATGACCACCCCGCTGTACGGCTACGCACCCGAGGATGTCACCACCGCGCTGGTCGCCTGGCTGACCCCACTGCGCCGCACCGCTGACTCCCGCGGGCCGAACGATCCGCTGCCCTCCACTGTCGTCGAGCACATCACCGGCGCCGAGGATTCCGACGCAGGTGTCTGCGATCAGGTGGTGTCGGTGCACACCTTCGTGGCCAAGTCGGCCGGCACGGTGGTGCTACGCGATGAAGCGGCCAAGACGCACCGCCGGATGCTGCTGCTGAACGACCGGCCGCAGATCACGATCGGTACCCGCTTGGTGAGCGTCGATTACGTCGAGGTCGTCGAGCCTCAGATCCCGGTGTTCTATTCCGACACGGTGATCCGCAAGGTCGGGCGTTATCGCGTCGGCCTTCCCTACGTCGCGGTGTAGTCGCCCCTACTCCCCAACGCGAGCCACCTGGACATTCCCGGGGGCTCGTTGCATTGCACGCCCAGTCCAATTCCGCCGGATGCCTTCCGGTTCAACCCTTTCCGAGAGGACATCGACATGACGATTCCCGATACCGGGACCGACTGGGTCGGAGCAGGCTTGGCACTGCGCGGCCCCGAATACCTGCGCCGCGGTTCCCGTGTCGCCACGCTGGCACGCAACGCCCGTGGTGACGCCACCGATGTGTCGCCGCACAACGAGGACGGCTCGATGCGGTGGTCGCCGTACGCCGCCGACGGTAATCCGCGCGATGACCTGCTGGCGATCATCAAGCCGGATCGCTACTTCCAGCCGAACCCCGAGCCCAATGAGGGGTGGATCAACCTGGGTCCGTGCAAGGACGGCGATGGCCCGACGTGGAAGCCGAAGATCACCAGCGACCACTTCATGATCCTGCAGGATGACGAGCCCTACGACTCGATCATCACCGAGAAGTCGTCGCCGTTCAGCATCACCCCGACCGACACCGGTAGCCCGTGGGTGCAGCGCCTCATGGCGGATCGGCCGTTCACCGACTCGGCCGGCGATCTGCTGATCGAGGACTCCGGTCTCAAGAATGCGGTGTTCGCGCAGCTGTCCAACACGCTGCACCCCGACTGGCAGTTCCTGTTCTTCCGCCAGCGCGATTGGCAAGGGCTGCCGATCTATTCGTGCGATGTTGTGGCGCTCGCCCGGCTCGACGATCTCGGCAACTCCAAGATCGACAAGAAGGATTCCGAGGCGCAGGAGCTGACCTACCTGCCGGTGTCGGACCAGCGGTGCATGGCGCTGCAGGACGGCATCTATCAGCCGGTGAAGCTGTACCGCATCTGGGGCGGCGCCGGCCATACGGCACTCGGTGGTCTGCCGGTGTTCGGCGGCTCGGCCCCGGTGCTGGCGTCCTCGGTGGCACTGACCGCGACGCTGGCGTTCGACGCGCCGACCGGGCCGGCCGATCCGTACACCTACAAGGTGCAGGTGACGACCAACGACGGCAGCACCTGGGGCTCGCTGATCACGCCGAGCAACGTAGCGGTCTCAGGCGGAACCGTGACGCTGACCTTCACCGCCGCCGCTGGTGCGCAGAAGGCCCGCGCGGTCGCCACCGGAACCAACGGTGCATCGGCCAATTCGGCGAAGTCCAACAGCGTGACGGTCGCCGCGTCGTAATCCCCTGCCGGGCGCGCGTACGGGCGCGTTCCGCGGCCGCCCTGGGCGGCGCGCGCCCGGCAGGTCACGACCCTTCGCCCAGGGATCGCCCATGAGAGGAACCACGCCCATGTCTGACGAAACGCCCGAAACCGAAAAGCCCGAGAAGCTCAAGGATCTGCCGACTAAGCCAAAGGATGCTGCGGCCGATGCGCGCGAGCAGGCGGCGATCTACGACAGCATCTTCATGCCGACAACGCTGACGTTCGACGACGGCAGCACGCTCGACATCCCGCCGCATCCGAATCTGCGGATGCTCGACCCCGACGAGCAGGCCGCCTACGACCTCCTGGTGTTCGAGTCGAAGTCCTATGACCGCGAACCCGACATCGTGGTGCCCCCGCAGAAGGTGTACGACAAGAACACCAAACAGCTCATCACCACCATCCCCGAGTCGACCCGCCCGGGCCCGCTGATCGTGCCGCATCAGAAGACCGACGAAAACGGTGTGGCGCAGCTGATCACCCCGTCGTGGGAGGAGCGCACCGTCCGCGCGGCGCTCGGTGAGGCGAAGTACACCCAGCTGCGGGCAGGAACGATCAACGGGCGCCACGGCACTCCGCGTGATGTGTGGAACCACTGGAACCGGCAGAACCTCGCGGTGTCGAAGCGAGCTGATGAGGACGACAAAAGTGCTGGAGGCGCTGTGGATGTGGCGCCAGTTCCCGAGGCAGATAGCTAGCGATCTGCTGACACTGCCCGGCGGCCGGCACATCAAGCACTGGCTGCGGGGCACGCGGGGCGCCGACGGCGACCTGATCCTGAGTAGCTATGAGCTGCTGCTGATCCTGGAAAACCTGCCCGAGACATCAGCGTTCAAGTCGCAGGCCGAGCGCGGCGGTCGATGGATTCCCCGGCAGCAGATGCTCGCCGAACTGGTGAACGAGTCCTACCGATTCCGGTCCTCGTTCCAGGCGGCCAACTCCGAGAACGCCGAAGCGGGATTCGACACCGCCGACATCGAGTTCGTCGACCCAGTGGTACGCGCGGAGAACGACAAGGCCGCCGCCGCCAAGGATGCCGCAGATGGCCAGGCGCAGAACACATTCGAGCACAAGTTGGGCTACTACGGGTGAGGAGGTAGGACATGGCACCACTCCTCGCCGAGGTCCAACTCGCCCTCAATGAGCGGTCCGCCGACCGGGTAGCGCAGCAGCTCAAGGACGAGATGGGCGATGCCGGCCATAGCGCGAGCGGTGAGTTCAACCAGCAGTTCACCCGCGGGCTGGGCGGCATGGGCCAGCAGATGCGTGGCGTCGCCCGCGTGGCTGGCAGTGAGTTCCGTGCCGGGTTCCGCAGTGAGATCGACAACGCCGTCGCAGATTTCACGCGGCAGTTCGGCGCTGCGGGCGACATGGCCAACGGAGTCTTCGGCCGGATCAGCTCGGGCGCAGGCATGGCGGCGCTCGGGGTTGTTGGCATCGGGGCCGCGGCAGCAACGGCTACGGCTGCGCTCTACAAGCTCGGCTCCGACTGGGACAACATCACCGACGGCATGGCGTTGTCGACGGGCAAGGTGGGCGACGATCTCGACAAACTGATGGCCACCGTCCGCGAGGTCGGCGCTTCGGCAGCCGCGCCGCTGGAGACGATCGGCCAGGTTACCGGCGCGGTGTCGCAGAGCCTGGGTCTGACGGGCGACCAGCTCGCCGCGATGAGCAAGACGCTCTCGGAGTTCAAGGAGCAGTCGGGCCAGGCGGTCGACATCAAGGACATGGGAAAGCTGTTCTCCCAGTTCAACATCGCGCCTGATCAGATGATGGCGGGCCTCGATAGTCTCTACGGCGCGTCGGTCAAGACGCAGACCTCGATGAACGAGGTCATTGCGGCGATGCGTAAGGCTGGCCCGGCGGCGAAGATGGCCGGCTTGGACTTCGGCCAGACGGCAGGGTTGCTGACCACGCTGGAAGAAGCCGGCGTGGATGTGACCAAGGCTGCGCCGAGCATGACCATCGCGATGAAACAGTTCGCGAAGGCCGGGGAGGAGCCGGCTCAGGGGTTGCGCGACACCGTGGCCGAGATCAAGCACCTGATCGACGCGGGCAACGAAACAGGCGCGGCGGCGGTGGCTGCCCAGACCTTCGGCCGTAGCTATGCGGATCTGTTCGACGCGATCAAGGATGGCCGACTCACGGTCGACGACTTCAATAAGTCGTTGGACGGCACCAAGAACTCACTACAGCCCACGCTCGATAGCACCAAGGATCTGTCCGAACAGGTCACCGAGTTGTCGAACCGGCTCAAGATCGACCTGGCCCCCGCGGCCGAGTTCGCGTTCGGTTTCATCAACCGCAATATCGAGTGGTCCATCCTCAAGCCGTTCGAACTGGCCAACGCCGCAATCGACAAATTCATCGGCAAGGTCGAGTCCATCCCGCCGGTCGTCTCGCCGATCACCACCGATTCCCCGCTTGGTCAGATGCTCGCACCAGCGGGGGCTGCGGATGCCCGCACGCCCGGCGGCCTGCCTCTCGGCTTTGGGCTCACGAACGACGACTTCGGCAAGAGCATGTCGCCGTTCCATCCCCTCGACAAGGACAAGAAGTCGAAGACAGGGTTGCCCGACGCGCCCGTGGTGGCCTTGCTGCCAGGAAGCCGCACCGCCGAAATACGCCACCTGGCCGAGCCCTTTGTGCAGGCGGCGCGCCTGATGCGCCAGGCGCGGCCCGAGCTGCAATTTGTGCTGCCCACCCACGAGCTGCTGCGCCCGGCGCTCGAACAGGTGCTGCAGGCCCACGGCATGCACGCGCATGTGAAGCTGGTCATGGGGCAGTCGCACGCGGTGCAGGCGGCCTGCCATGTGGCCCTGGTGGCCAGTGGCACGGCCACGTTGGAGACGGCGCTGTTCAAGCGCCCCATGGTGATTGCCTACCGCATGCAGTGGCTGTCCTGGCGCATGGCCAACGGCAAGCGCCTGCTGCCCTGGGTGGGCTTGCCCAATATTTTGTGCAATGAGGGTCTGGTGCCCGAGTTTTTGCAGGAGCAGGTGCAGCCCCAAGCGCTGGCCAAGGCCGCCCTGGCCTGGCTGGACGATCCGGTGGCGGTGACTCGATTGCAGCAGCGCTTCACGGCACTGCACCATGAACTTCGGCAGGACATGCCAACCCTTTCAACCTATGCGATCCAGAAAATCTTGGGTGCCTGAGCAGCGCTCGCTGGACTGGGACACCACTGGATTGGTAGCCGGGGTGGA